>Ga0307446_1000953_pt1 | contig 9985 bp, 9 predicted proteins | sample SalMarSW160320MG_FD_202141 | JGI IMG/M metagenome (GOLD analysis project Ga0307446, IMG submission 202141) | Salt marsh sediment microbial communities from the Plum Island Ecosystem LTER, Massachusetts, United States - SW1603-20 | ecosystem: Environmental > Aquatic > Marine > Intertidal zone >... | reverse complement strand
TGCGGGTGCCACGTTCAAGCGTGACCTGATCGACAAGCTGGGGTCGGCCCTGGACGGTCGCCACGAGCTGATCGACCTCGGCGGCGACGGCTCCGACCCCGAGGACGACTACCCGGACTTCGCCCGGGCCATGGGCCTCGCGCTCCAGGAGGGGCGGGCCGACCGGGGGATCCTCGTGTGCGGGTCGGGCGTCGGGGCGTCGATCGCGATCAACAAGATGCGCGGGATCCGGGCCGCCATCTGTCACGACACGTACTCGGCACACCAGGGCGTGGAGCACGACGACATGAACGTGCTCACCATGGGGGCTCGCGTGATCGGGATCGAGCCGGCCGTGGAGTGCTCGCTCGCGTTCCTGGCCGCCCAGTTCTCGGGCGCGCCCCGGCACCGGCGGCGGCTGGACAAGGTGCGGGCGATCGAGACGGCCTCGATGGGCGACGGTACCTGACCCGCCCATCCTCCCGAGCCCGCCGGCGAGCACCCGGGGCCTATGCTCTGGCGGCGGGCGTCGCCAGGATGGGATCGCCGACCACCACATCCGACCAACGGAGACCTGCCCAATGCGCATCGGCTTCATCGGACTCGGGAGGATGGGCGCGAACATGGTTCGCCGCCTGCTCGTCGGCGGTCACGAGATCGTCGCCTACAACCGCACTCCGGAGAAGACGATGGAGATTGCGGGCGAGGGAGCCATCCCGGCGTTCTCGATCGCGGAGCTGGTGGCCAAGCTCGACAAGCCGCGCGCCGTGTGGGTGATGGTGCCCGCGGGTGACGCCACCGAGGCCCAGATCGAGGACCTGCTCGAGCACCTCGAGCCCGGCGACACCATCATCGACGGCGGCAACACCAACTTCCACGACGATCTGCGCCGCCATCCGAAGCTCAAGGAACGCGGCATCGGCTATGTCGACGCCGGCGTGTCGGGCGGTGTGTGGGGGCCGCAGGTTGGCTACTGCCTGATGGTCGGCGGCGATGACGCCGTCGTTGAGCCGCTCGTCCCGATGTTCACCACGCTCGCGCCGCCCAACGGCTACAAGCACGTCGGCGGAGCCGGCGCCGGCCACTATGTGAAGATGGTCCACAACGGCATCGAGTACGGGTTGATGCAAGCGTACGCGGAGGGATTCGAGATCCTGCACGCGTCGGATTACGAGCTCGACTTGCACGGGATCGCCGACCTATGGGGCCAGGGATCCGTCGTCCGGTCCTGGCTGCTGGAGCTGCTCGCCCTGGCATTCGAGTCCCAGGGCCAGGACCTGAGTCACCTCAAGGACTGGGTCGAGGACTCCGGTGAGGGACGGTGGACCGTCAAGGAGGCGATCGATCGCGACGTGCCGGCGCCCGTGATCACGCTCGCGCTCCAGGCGCGCTTCCGGTCGCGCCAGGACGAGTCCTACGCGGCCAAGGTGCTGGCTGCGTTGCGGAACGAGTTCGGGGGACATGCGGTGAGGACGGAGTGAACAGGCATCCTCAGCAGCGCACCGGCACCCGCCCACCGAGGGCCGAGGTGAAGCTCCTGGGCGGCCCTCGGCTCGAGGTTCGTGCGGTGAGGACGGGGTAGGGCTGCCGTGGCACGCTCGAGAACGTCCTCCCCGGCGTCCGGCCCGGCCCCGACGACGGCGCCGGCGGTCCCGTCGCGGAAGGAGGTCCCGCGAACGATGCGCGAGCTGCGGCTCGCCGCCGAGTCGCGCCGACGGTCATCGTCGTCGTCGCGGACGCTCGACAACCCGCTCCGCGAGGGACTCCGACTGGAGCGCGTCCCGGATCCGGCGGCGTTCGTGCTGTTCGGCGCGACCGGCGACCTCGCGCACCGCAAGGTCGTGCCCGCCCTGTACCAGCTGTGGCGCACGCACCTCCTGCCCCATGAGTTCACGCTGGTCGCTGTCGGCCGTCGCCCATACACGGATGACGCGTTCCGGGCGGACCTGAAGGCATCGCTCGACCGCTACTCGCGCGTGCTGCCCGTCGACCGCGACACCTGGGACGACCTGGCCTCACGCATCGTGTACCACCGTGGAGACTTCTCGGACGCCTCGTCGTTCGAGGCCCTCGCGGCGCGCCTCGACCAGCTCGATCGCGACCACGGGACACGCGGCAACCGCCTGTTCTACCTGGCCGCCCAGCCGTCGGCGTTCCCGCAGATCGTGGCCCAGCTGGGCCGGGTGGGGCTCGACCACGAGCGGCATGAGGGCGGCTGGCGCCGGGTCGTCATCGAGAAGCCGTTCGGCCGCGACCTGAACTCGGCCGTCCGCCTCAACCGGGAGGTGGGCAAGGTCTTCCGCGAGCGGCAGGTCTACCGCATCGACCATTACCTCGGCAAGGAGACTGTACGCAACCTGCTGGTGTTCCGGTTCGGCAACGGCATCTTCGAGCCGATCTGGAACCGCCGCCACATCGATCACATCCAGATCACCGTCGCCGAGTCGATCGGGATCGAGAGCCGGGGCGCCTTCTACGAGGAGACGGGCGCCTCGCGCGACTTCCTCCAGAACCATCTCCTCCAGCTTCTGTCGCTGGTGGCCATGGAGCCGCCGACCACGTTCGAGGCCGACGCCCTGCGTGACGAGAAGGTCAAGATCATCCGGGCGATCACGGAGCTCACGCCCGAGCAGGTCAGGCGCGATGTCGTGCGCGGTCAGTACGGCCCGGGCTGGGCCGAGGCGCAACCGGTCAACGCGTACCGCGAGGAACCCGAGGTCGACCCGGCGTCGGAGACCGAGACGTTCATCGCAGCGCGGCTCACCATCGACGACTGGCGCTGGTCCGGCGTCCCGTTCTACCTGCGCATGGGCAAGCGGCTGCCCAAGCGGGCGACCGAGATCGCGATCCAGTTCAAGGAGGTGCCCCACCAGCTGTTCCAGGACAGCGCCACCGTGCCGGAGCCCAACCTGCTCGCGATGCGGATCCAGCCGGACGAGGGGATCATGCTCCGGTTCGGGGCCAAGGTCCCTGGCCTCGGCATCGACGTCCGCAACGTGACCATGGACTTCACCTACGGGTCGGCGTTCCAGACCGACAGCCCTGACGCGTACGAGACGCTGATCCTGGACGCGCTGCTGGGCGACGCGTCACTGTTCACACGCGCCGACGAGGTCGAGCAGGCGTGGTCGATCGTCGATCCCGTCATCGACGCCTGGGCACAGATGCCGGCGCCCGACTTCCCCAACTACAACGCGGGCACCTGGGGCCCGGAGGCCGCCGACGATCTGCTCGCCCGGGAGGGCCGGCGGTGGCGGAGGATCTGACGTCGGGCGGGGCCGGCGGCACAGGCGGGGCGGTCGCTCCACCGCAGCCCGGCGAGCCCACGCTGCGCTGGACAGCGCACGTCCATTCGCCCTCGGACGTCGAGAGGGAGCTGTCGCGGATCTGGGCCCAACCCGATCTGACCGTGGCGGCAGATGGCCAGACGGTCGGCCGGCACATCGCGGCCCGCACGTCGGTGATGAATCTGGTCGTGGTCGCACGCCAGCCGGAGGTCGGCGAGCATGCCGCGCACATGATCAGCCTGCTCACCGGCCGCCATCCGTCGAGGACGCTGATCGTCCAGTCGGCGGACCCGGACGGGCCGACCTGGCTCGACGCGCGTATCCAGGCCTATTGCGTCCTGCCCCGAGCCGACGCCCCCGAGACATGCAGCGAGCTCATCTTCCTCACGGCCGGCGGCGAAGCCGGGCGCCACCTGTCGGCCCTGGTGGCCCCGCTGCTCATCCACGATCTGCCGGTCACGGTGTGGTGGCCGGGCGAGCCGCTCCTGCACGCCGCACCAGCCCTGGAGCTGCTCGAGGGCACCGATCGCCTGATCGTCGACGGCTCGAGCTGGTCCGGCGACGGTCTCGACCGGCTGCGCCAGCTGGCCGACCTGTATCGGCGCTTCCCGCGACTCTCGGTCCGCGACTTCGCACTCGTTCGTCAGAGCCGCTGGCGCGAGGCGATCGCCACCGTGTTCGACCTGCCCGACTTTCTCCCGTTCCTGACCCACATCCGCCGGATCTCGGTCACCTATGGCACGCGCGACGAGACGGGGGCACCCGGCACCACCAACGTGGTCAAGCCCGTGTACCACGTCGGCTGGATCGCATCGCGGCTGGGCATGAGCGTGATCTCGCCCCTGCACCCGATCGAGCCAGGAGGGCGGGGCGCGGTCCCCGGCCCTCGACGGCCACATCCCGGCGAGCGACCGCCCCTCCACCGCGGCCTGCACGGACGGCTGCGTGCTCACACCAACGACATCGGGGTGTTCATCCGTCCGGTGGGCTCGAAGCTGCGCGCCGGGACCACGCTCCGGGTGGAGATCCTGGCCGAGCGTCGCGGATCGGAGATGCGCGCGGACGTTACCGCCGAGGCCGAGAACGTCCACGTTCACGCCTGGCTCGATGGGGTCCAGGCGATGGACCGGACGTTCAGGACGCCGCGCCGCAACGACATCGACCTGCTGGGCGAGGCGCTCGAAGTAGGTGGCCGCGACCCGCTGTCGATGGAATCGATCCAGATGGCCACGAAGATCGTGGAGGTGCGATGAGGACCGCAATCGGACAGGGTCTGCCGCAGGTTCGCGTGTTCCGGACGGCGGACGACCTGTGGAAGGCGGCGGCAACCGAGATCGTGGGCTCGCTGGCGGCCGCGATCGCCGAGCGGGGCGTCGCCCACTGGTCCACGACCGGGGGCAGCGCCGCGCCCGGGATCTACCGGCACCTTCGGGTCCCACCACTGCGAGACGCGCTGGACTGGGAGCGAGTGCAGGTATGGTGGGGCGACGACCGGTTCGTACCGCCCGATCACCCGCTGTCCAACGTCCTGCCGCTCGAGCAGGTCCTCCTATACACCGGCGCCGATGCAGCGCTGTCGGGCCCGCCGATGGCGGCCGTGGACGGCCTCGGTGGCGGGATCACGATCCCGGCGGCCAACCTCCATCCGATCCCGGTTACGGAGGCGATCGCGCACGGTGGCGCGGCATGGGCCGCCGCTCGGTACGCGGGGGAGCTGCGGGACTTCGGCCCGACCCCGGTTCCGGACGGAGCTCCGGCGTTCGATCTGCTGCTCCTGGGTGTTGGCCCGGACGGCCACATCCTGTCGGTGTTCCCGGGCTCGGACGCCTGGGGCGATCCGGCCACGTGCGTCGCCATTCCCGCGCCGACGCACGTGGAGCCGCACGTCGAGCGCGTGACGCTCACACCCCGGGCAGTTGCCGCGGCCCGGCGCGTGGTCGTCGTGACCGCCGGCGCGTCCAAGGCGGATGCTCTCGCCCGGGCGTGGTCGGAGGGCGATGTCCGAGAGCTCCCGCTGCGCGTGACCCGCAGGGCCAGCGCGATCTGGATGCTCGACGAGGCGGCGGCTGCCTCGTTGCCGCGCACCTAGTGCCGGGTGGTCGCCCCGTTTCCTGATGCGCCCAGCTGCATCGCCGCGTCACACGATGGCGCGCCCATCGCGGTGTTCTCGGCCGGGTCCGGCCGGCCGCTGCTGCTGGTCCACGGCACCACCACGGACCACCGGACCTGGCGTGTGATCGCCCCGATGCTTGCCTCCCGATGGCGCCTCCACGCGATCGATCGGCGCGGCCGTGGTGACTCCGGCGACGGGCCAGCCTATGCGATCGAGCGGGAGCTCGAGGACGTCGCGGTCGTGGCCGAGCGGATCGCCGCGGACTCCGGCGGACCGGTCGACGTGATCGGCCACTCGCTGGGCGGACGCTGCCCACCATAGCCATCCGGACGCGTTCGTCGCGGCCGCCGAGGCATTCCTCGGCGGCTGATCGCAGGGCTGTCCCACGCCAACCCGCGCTCGATGGATATGGTCGCCTGGCGGCAGTCCGTGCGACACTCGAGCCATGGACGCCTTCTGGTGGCTGATCATTGGGTTGCTCGCCGGGTCGATCTCCGGCTGGGTGGTCGGCGTGCGCAGCGTCCAGGGCTGCCTGCCCACCATCGCGGTCGGCATCGTGGGCGGCCTGGTCGGGGGCTGGCTGGTCGACCAGATGGCCCTGGGGCGGGCGCAGGGGTTCGTCGGGGCGCTGGTCGTCGCGACGCTGGGGGCCATCGTCGTGCGCATCGTTCTTCGGGCGCTCGAGCAGCGCTGACCGCCCGCCACAGCGTCGGCGCGGCGTCGCGCCCGCGTCCCGGGCGCGAGGACTACCATCGTGCCCATGACCGAGCCTGCCGCAGCGCCCGACACCCGTCCTTACTCGCCCGGCCTCGAAGGCATCGTCGCCGGCGAGTCCTCCCTGTCCTACATCGATGGTGCGGCGGGCCGCCTGCTGTACCGCGGCTACCCGATCGGCGAGCTCGTTCGTGACGGCTCGTATGCTGCCGTCGCCGAGCTGCTGTGGACGGGTGAGTGGCGGCCCGGGTCGAGACTGCCCTGCGAGCCCGTGCCACCGGCCGTGCTGGTGGCGCTCCGGTCCCTGCCCAGCACGGCAAAGCCGATGGATGCGCTGCGGACCGCGGTCTCGGTCTGGGGCACGACCCGTGACCTCGCCTGGCCGGCGACCCCCGAGCAGGCGCGCGCGCTGACCGCCTTCTCGCCGTCGGCGCTCGCGGCCTTCGCCCGGCTTCGGCGAGGCCTGGAGCCCATCGATCCCGATCCGGAGCTCGATCTCGTGGCCGGCTACCTGTACCAGATCAACGGCGAGCGTCCGGACGACGCCACCGCCCGCGCGCTCGACGCGTATTTCATCTGCGGCGCCGAGCACGGCTTCAACGCCTCGACGTTCACCTGCCGGGTGATCAGCTCCACCCGCTCCGATCTCGCCTCGGCGGTGTGCGGCGCGATCGGTGCGATGAAGGGCCCGCTCCACGGCGGAGCGCCGTCCGAGGTGGTGGAGCAGATCCACCAGGTGGGCTCGCCCGACAAGGCCGAGGCCTGGGTCCGCGCCGCCATCGACCGCAAGGAGCGGCTGATGGGCTTCGGGCACCGGGTATATCGGGCCTACGATCCGCGAGCAGCCGCCCTGCGCCAGGTTGCGGAGTCGCTGGACAATCGCCCGGACTGGCTGGATCTCGCGATCGCGGTCGAGGATGTCGCCCTGCGCGTGCTCGCCGAGAAGTATCCGGATCGGCCGCTCAAGACGAACGTCGAGTACTACGCGGCGCCGGTGCTGATGGGCGTGGGACTGACGCCCGACCTGTTCCCGGCGACGTTCGCCCTGGCCCGGCACGCGGGCTGGACAGCCCATGCGATCGAGCAGGGTGCGGCGAACCGGCTGATCCGGCCCACCGTCCGCTACATCGGACCAGGGGAGCGGTCGCTGCCGGACGCGTAGAGCCCTTCAGCCCATGTCCGCGCCGAGCCCCGCGCGGGCGCAGCCGCGCCCTACAGGTAGCCGCGACGGCGGAAGAACACCAGGACGCCGAGCAGGGTTGCGATCATGATCGCCGAGATCACGAGGAACTCGTTGAGGCTGCCCGACTGCCCGGGCAGCGGAACGTTCATCCCGAAGATCGAGGCCAGCAACGTCAGCGGCAGCATCGCGACGCTGAACGCGGTCAGCACGCGGATCGACTGGTTCAACCGGTGCGACAGCACCGACTCGTTCGAATCCTCGAGCGCCTCGGCGACCTCCTTGTAGTTCTCGAGCACGTCCCAGATCCGCTCGGCCGCGTCGGTGATGTCGTCGAAGTAGATGTCCAGGTCGTCGGCCAGGTAGCGCTGCTTGGTCCGTTCCAGATCGCGCAGCACGGCGCGCATGGGGCGGACCCCGCGCCGGAAGTTGATGATCTCCTGTTTGACATTGGAGATGTCGCGCACGATCTGCGCGGACCGGCCCTCGAAGATGTCGTCCTCGAGCCGGTCGAGCTTGGCGCCCATCTTGCGCAGCATCGGGAACGAGGCGTCGACGCAGGTGTCGACGATCTTGTACAGGAGATACCCAGTGCCCTTGGAGAACACGCCCTCCCGCACCTCCTCACGCTCCCGGTAGCGCTCGAACATGGCGCCCAGCGGCGGCAGGTTCTGATCGGGCAGCGTGATGAGGTAGTCGGGCCCGACGAACAGATCGAGCTCGGCGGTGAGCAGGCGCCCGCTGGGCTTGTCGAACACCGGGAAGTGGAGAACGATGAACAGGTAGTCGTCGTAGGCGTCGAGCTTGGGTCGCTGGTTGCGCGAGGCGACATCCTCGATCGCCAGCGGGTGGAACGCGAACTCGCGTTCGAGCCAGTCCCGATCCGCCTCGCGGGGCCGCTCGAGGTTCAGCCAGCGCACTCCGGAGGCAGTGATGACCTCGGGTTCGACGTCCTCAGGTGTGGCACCCGGCGGGCCGCCGAGCGCGCCGGAAGAGACCCCGCGTCGTCGTGGCCGGAGCAGCAGGTTGGGCATCTGGAGGCATCCCGGTCCGCATGTGCCGATCGTAGCGCAGCCTGTCTCACCAGGGAACCGCCCGGGCGTGGCAGACGAAGGTTCGGCTATCGACCCGCCGTGCCAGACGAGACGGGCACGCGATCCGAGCCTCGCCGGCCGAGGAGCGCAATCGTCAACCCGCCGGCGACGAACACCACCGCCCCGAGGGCGAACGGGCTGCCCGCACCCGCCACCGCCGCGAGGCCACCGCCGACGGCCGGTCCGACGATCCCGGCCACGTACAGCGGCAGATACACGAGGTTGAGCGTCGTCGACCGGCGCTCGGACGGGACCTCCGTGGCCAGCAGCGAGAACACCATCGCGCCGGTGGTCGCGAAGGCGGCCCCAAGCAGGACGGCGGCCGCGGCCAGCAGGGCTACCGTGGGCATCGCCGGCATCAGGGCGCTCGAGACGCCGCCCGCGAGCAGGGCCACGACCAGCACAGGTCGAAAGCCGATCCGGTCCCCAAGCCATCCGCCGACGGGAGATGCCAGCGCCCCGACCAGCGCGGCCACGCCCATCACCAGACCGATCCCCGAGGCGAGCCCCTCACCCGTTCCCAGCAGGCTCTCGACCAGCAGCGGCGTGTAGGGGCGCGAGACCTGGTTAGCGAGAAACACGATGCCGTAGATGGCGAACAGCCGTCGCACGGCGGGGTCGCGCAGCACGCCAACGACGGCACCGAACGCGAGCCTCAGCACCGTTCCCTGGGGCACGACGTCGGGCCGGATCTCGCGGGTGCCCAGGCCGACCAGCAGCGCCGTCGCGGCCGACAGGGCGGAAGACAGCACGAACACGTTCGACACTGACCAGCCGAGCTGGTCGATGAGGACCCCGGCCAGCGCCGGTCCGACCGCGAGGCCGGCCGGTCCGGCCGCTCCGAACAGCGAGATCATCGTGCCCAGGCGCGCGCGCGGCACGACATCGCGTATGGCTGCCAGCATCACGCCCGTGTTGCCGAGCTGCAGCCCGAACAGCATCACGGCCACGGCCAGCTGCCAGGGCTCGTGCGCCGTCGCCGCGACGGCGAACACGACCGCCTCGACCACGGCGCTCCGGATGATCACCGCCTTGCGACTGATCTTGTCGGCCCACACGCCCCATAGCGGGACCAGCGGAAGCCCCAGCACGAACAGCAAGGAGCTGTACAGGCCGACGAACGGGATCCGATCCGATTCCGGCACACCCATCTCACGGAGGGCCGTCGGCAGCAGCGCGAACACCTGGCTCACGCCGATGGTCTCGACCAGCTGCGTGATCCAGAACACGGTCATCGGGATCCGCCAGTCCTGGCTCGGCGGCGAACGGCGAATCGGCGCGTGCCCGATCTCAGTCACCAGGCGACGGTACCGGAACCCAGCCTCGGAGTTGCGGGCTTTCCTGATCGGCCGCATCCTTCGCTGCGATGTCCGAGCCCTCCCCCGAGCACGACCGGGTCACGAAGCCGTCGCGCCGCCGGCCGGATGCACCGCGGTTGCTGCTGCTCAATGCCCTGCTCCCCGGCCTGGGCCACCTCGTCGCCGGCCGGGTCCGCTGGGGCCTCATCCTGGCCGCTCCGATGGTGCTCGCTCTGGCGGCCGGGCTGATCCTGATCCTCGCCAGCAGCAGCGCGGTCGCGCTGGCGGCCCGGCTGGTCGATCCCGGGGTGCTCGGGGCG
>Ga0307446_1000952_pt1 | contig 9988 bp, 15 predicted proteins | sample SalMarSW160320MG_FD_202141 | JGI IMG/M metagenome (GOLD analysis project Ga0307446, IMG submission 202141) | Salt marsh sediment microbial communities from the Plum Island Ecosystem LTER, Massachusetts, United States - SW1603-20 | ecosystem: Environmental > Aquatic > Marine > Intertidal zone >... | reverse complement strand
ATCATTAGACCATTCTGATGTGGATGACCCAACTTCTTCGAGTAATGGTGTTATTAAAGTAGAATTTAGAAAATCTAAACAAAACACAATAAATATTCAATCAGATATTTATGTTTGGGATAAGCCCTTTGATAATCTACCACGGTATAAAGAAGATAATAGAGGGCCTAGTAGAAGAATCGGAGGGAAGTGGAAAAGCAGCGGCCCTGATTGGGGTGCTTCAATCGCCGGTTCTTATAGTTCTAATGAAAGTACGGGGGGTTTAGTACAAGAGTCATGCACCACTTGTAATTTTGTTCAAACTAGAGGATTGTCAGACGGTGCGGTAGAATCTGGTGCAACAATTGAAGGAAGTAAGTCTAATCAACAGTTTACATACGCAGATTTGGAGGTCGAAAACCACGCTGTAGTACTAACATTAAAAATTGTTGGTATAGGAAATCTAAAAAAAATAAATAATGCTAACTATAAGTATTGTACTAGATGTGGTCAAAGGATAAAACGTAGTGATAAATATTGTTCTAAATGCGGACATAAATCGTAATGTTACTTGCCTTGATCACACGCCTTGTAGTGGTCAAGGCATTTTTTATCTAGCAAATATTGCTTTATATTCTATAATATAAATTAGAGGTATATGCATGATAATATTAGAGCCAAATCAAGTATGTGCTTTTGGATCTTTTTGCAGATATTCTTTCGATTGTATAGATGGTGAATGTAAAGGTTTGACCCCCAATAGAAGTAATATATTTATATGTGAATTGTGGGCTGAGAATTATGAAAAAAAGGAGATTGGAGATGCCGGAAACGACTGAAAATTTTCATCATGTACCTGTTGCAAATAAAAAGAAAGGTAATGAATTAAGGACAATAACCCTTGGGAAAGGTATAAAAGCTTTATATGATCCCAAAAGAAAGGTTATAGTAACCTATTTGTTTAGTGTAGATCAATATACAATGAAAGAAGCTAAGCAATGGATTAAAAAGCACGGTAGTAGTGCGGCTGTTTCTGTAGAAGCGGCTTCTTTAGTAAAAGATATACAATCTCTTTATAGAGAATCAAAGCAAGCAATTCTTAAAAGCTTAGGTTAGCTAAACGGGGGCGAATTGGTTTCGACGTGGTAGATCGGGGCTAGGTTGCGGTGCATAGGGCTGCGGCTATGTGTTAAAAACGCGGACTAAATAATAATTGGCAAAATTTCAATTTTTGACTACGCTAATGAAGTTCTAAAAGGCGTGGTAATTAAACCTCAATACGCTGTAGCTTAATATAGCGTACGCGGCTTTTGTAATAGCTAGGAACAGAAATTACAACTTAAGGCGGTTACTCCTCTCGGCGCGGCCCTTTAAGTATAAATGCGCAGAGGGTGATAGAAAATCCTTCCTAGAGGTTTTTACTATCACTATATATCTAGGAAAATCATCGTATATCAATTTAGTTACTGAATATTGCGGACGGGGTTTCGATACCCCCGCCTCCAACAGAATTAGTATCTAGCAAAACATGGGAGGTTATTATTATGGCAAAAAAATGTGGTGGTGGTAAAAAAAGTGTTAAAAAAGGTGGCGGAAAAAAGGGTAAGTAATAGTGGCAGTAAAATTATAGGGCGTATTACACAACTAACAGCGGCGCCATTTTTATGCTATAGTACTTAATGGCGTCGTTTTTTTAAGGAGAAGGTAAAATAATGACATATATATGTGATGTACCTAAAAAATTTTGTAATTTACGAGATGAAAAAGATAAATCTTGTAGACTTAATAAGCCGTGTCTTCCAGTGGTAGAACAATGTGCTGGATGTTTGAAAGAAGAAAATGGTTATTGTAAAGTCTATGTTGCTCCTATTATAAAATGGGCTGGTACAAGAACATGCCCTATGGCTACACACATAGTGCTAGAGGTGGAGGATAAAAATAAAACTAGGGTTGGTCAGCAAAAACAGAAAAGAAAATCTAGATAATTTGGATTAATTATCTAGCAAAAGTGCAAAATTATTCTATAATATATATAGAATTCAAGGGAAAAGGAGATTATTGAAATGCAAAAAGACATTTTGGATGCGCTATACAAGCCTTTTGATTTAAAAGCACGCCCAGGCCAAGGAGGTCAGACATTTAGGTATGTTCCAAGCGATGATGTTGTTGACCGCATGAATCAAGTTTTTAGAGGTAATTGGAGTACAGAGGTAATGGAGCGAGAAGTTATAGAGGATCAAATTCTTATTAGGGTTAGAGTAGTTGTAAAAGACCCAATGGATCAAGATTCTATGGTATATTGGCAAGAAGGCTATGCAAGCCAAGCCATTGCACGATTTAATCAAGGCGTTAAGAGTGGCCAAATTATAGACCTTGGTAATTCATATAAGTCTGCTATGTCAAAAGCTATTAAAACTGCTGTTGCTAGGTGGGGCGTAGGGTTGTATTTAGAAACAACCTCTGTGAATGAAGAAGTTGGTACAGATTCTTTTGATACTCCAAATATACCTACGGATACCCCCCAACCCAAAGTAGTGGAATCTATTAAATCAGAACAACCATTTCCGCCATTTTCAGCACCAGTAAACAATACAGGCAGCGCTATTCCAGTAGCGGAGCCTGTTAATGTTCCTCCAATGATGTTCGATAGTTACACAGAGGCTCCTAGACCTAATGTGGTTGATGACCCGTTGGGTGGAATGCCTGGTTCAACGCCTGTTTTTACAGATGATAATGTGATAGTTACTAAACCTAATACATCTACTAATTTTAACCCACCAATAGATTCAGTTATAAAACAAGGGGCAGGCGTGGTTGAAAATCTAACAGATGTTCAAAAAGCCGCTATAGATAACATTATGTCGGTGCATGGAAAAACTTTTGTTGAATTAGCATCAGCAGCATTACAAAAAACCACTGATTTACCCGCAGCCGTGGAAGCGTTGACTTACCAAGATGCTGTTAAATTAATACAATATGGTAATAATTTAAATACAAATAGTTAAAGGGGAAATATAATGAGTGAGAATTATAAAGTGGTCAAAGTTTTTCTTGAAACAGTGTCATATAGTCTATTGATTTTTAAGATTCCCGATGCAGAAGTTAATGATAAACTGACATATCTTACACGTGAAAAAGGGTTGATAGCTAAAAGTCTATATGATGACTTTTTGATAGCTACTTTTGTGTCAAATATTAACCCATTTCTACAGCATCTACGTGCGAAAGGTACTGTAAGAGAACAACTTAACGAAATAAGGGCTGAGATAGTAGATAAGGTATTAGAAATCAACCCTAAACTTATTCCTAGTAATTTGGTTATTAATACCAATCATGTTGTAAAACTTAAAGAAGGTTCCAAAAAAGAAACAGAAAACCTTTTATCTGAAAATGATTTCTGGACTAAAGATGTTTATCAGTCGGATAAAAAGATAGATAAAACCGTTATTCAAAATGTAAAGGATTTAGGATTTATTTTAGTCCAAAGATTTTGGAGGCGAATAGGGCAGTATATTAATATTAAACAGTTTGAGCCTGGTAGTGAATTAGTTATTCTAGCTAATAGAAACTTTAATACTAGAACCGCTTTTGAACAGTATGTAACAACTATTTGTATTGAAGAAGTAGAAGATCTTTTTATGCGCTTAGATAAAATAGGGCTTCCTACCAGAGTTGCTCCCCCTATTTTGATACACGAGCTGTACGAAATATGCAGAAAATCTAATCCATTTTTAGATTTTAATGTGTATAAAGATACTCTTGGTAACGAAATACCTGAAGAAATGGCAGATGATATAGATCCTTTTGAACCATTTCAATCTGCTGCACAAAATAATTCAGAAGAAACGTTGTTAGAAGCTGTTAAAAAGAAAAAAATTAAAATGTTTAGAGATGTAAATAAGCAAAAGTTGTTAAGTCTCGGTGAGAATATGAAGACAAAAATCATAGGTCAAGATGAGCCTATTGATGATTTAGTGAACGCTATTCAAAGAGCTAGTGTTGGTCTAAAAGACCCAGAACAACCTATTGGTTCCTTTATATTTACTGGGTATACTGGAGTGGGCAAATGTCATGGTAAAGGTACTAAAATTCGTATGTATGATGGTTCTGTAAAGAATGTTGAGGAAATTAAAGTTAACGATGTTTTGATGGGAGATGATTCTACCCCAAGAAATATTTTGTCATTAGCGCGTGGAAAAGACGAAATGTTTGAAGTTATCCCCAATAAAGGTGGGGATAATTTTACTTGTAACAAAGAACATATATTATCATTAAAACATACTAAAACAAAAGAGATCATTGATATTCCTATAAAGGATTATCTTGTTAAAAGTTCTAGTTTTAAACATATTCACAAATTATATAGAGCTTCAGTAGAGTACTCATACAAGAAGGTGTTGGTGGACCCCTATTTTATAGGTTTGTGGTTGGGAGATGGTACGTCTAATAAAACAGCTGTTACAACTTCTGACGATGTTATAGTTGATTATTTATATTCTTACGCAAAAGTTTTGGGACTTGGTATAAATAAAAATGTACATGAGGATAATAAAAGTAATACATATATTTTAACATCTGGTAAAAAAAGTGGTAAGCCAGACAGAAATATTTTGCTTAATAGTATGAGAAGTTATGGATTGATTATTGTGGATAATAAGAAATTTATACCAACGGATTATTTGATAAATGATGTGGATATACGTAAAGCTCTATTAGCTGGTTTTATTGATTCAGATGGTTCTCAGTACAACAAATCTTATTCAATAACTACAAAATACCCACGCCTAACTGAAGACATTATTACACTTTGTAGATCTTTAGGGTATTGTGCCTATTATAGTGAACGAGTTATTAATAACATAGTTTATTATAGAGTTAATATTTCTGGTGATTTGAGTGATTTGCCTATAAAGCTGAAACACAAAAAGTCTGAAGTTAGGTTGCAGAAAAAAGATGTTAGAGTAACAAGTTTTGATATAAAACCTCTTGGTGTGGATAATTATTATGGATTCACATTAGATGGTAACCATAGATATCTGTTAAAAGATTTTACTGTAACTCATAATACATACACAGCTAAAATACTTGCAGAAGAATTAATAGGTGCCAGACATGGCGTTGTTATTGTTGACTGCTCAGAATATTCCGCAGACCATGAGTATGCAAAGCTTATCGGGGCTCCAAGTGGGTATATAGGGCACGAGCAGGGGGGTTATTTAACCAATGCTGTTAAGAAAAACCCTTTTAGTATCATTCTTTTTGATGAAGTAGAAAAAGCTAGTGAAAAAGTGCATCAATTAATGCTACAGATAATGGATGAAGCGCGTTTGACGGATGGTAGGGGCAACACAGTTTCTTTTAGAGATACTGTTGTTATTATGACGTCTAATTTAGGCGTTGATGAGGTTAAAAAAGTTTCCAAAACCATTGGTTTTGGCGACGTAGCTAAATTGACTAGGGATAAAAGAATAAATGCGGTTAAGGAAGCGCTTAAAACTAGATTTAAGCCGGAGTTTCTTAACAGAGTTACATGCATTGTAAATTTTGACGAGCTCACCAAAAAAGATTATTTAAAAATCATTAAACTTGAGATAGAGAAGCTCAAAAGAAACCTAAAATTAAATCGTACAGAGTATTCTAAACTTGATATTAAGTTTGATAAAACTTTGTATAACTATATATACAAAACAGGTATTGATGTGCAGTTTGGAGCTCGGCCACTTAAGAGAGCCATTGAACGCGAAGTTTCTACCCCGCTTGCACAAAAACTATTGAAAGAAAACATTGATTGCTCTGATACCAAAGTTACTGTTTCTGTGCATAAAGGCAAAATAAACATTAATACTAGTTGTAAACCAAAGATTGATAGTATTTGTAAAACAAAAATAGATGCTCCACCATTTTATATGAATGCTGGAATTAATAATGAATAAACTCATTAGCCCTGTTTTCAATAAAAAATCCTGGGGCAGTGAGATTATGTGGACTTTAACGAATCACTATATGGCTAAGACAATAGAGATAGACCCATTTAAAATAACAGATCTTTTAGTTTATGAAAGAAAAGAAAAGTCCATTATAGTAGTGTGGGGAGTTTTAAGCTTAGCGTTAGGAAAATGTTGTGATGAAGGGGATTTAAAGTACTATGATTGCCCGGAAGGGTGGTCTATTTATATAGATCCAGGATATATGCATAGATATGGCGCAACAGATAAACCTGTTAGGATTATAGAAATTTCAAGCCCTGAAATAGATGAAGCTATAGTAATTGGAGAGCTATGATATGATAATTAGTAATGAGGTTATGCAAATACTTAATGTTTTATTATTTCAATTTAATGTTAGATATGATAAACATGATTATGGTAATAGCTCTATTTTTACAGTTGATAAATTTGGTACAAAAATAGTATATCTAGATGGGCAAGAATTTGAAAACAAAATTCTAGATGGATGGAATGTGGTTTACATTCATCCTGACTTTGATATTCTTAAATCTAAAGAAAGGATTGTATGGGGGTTAGTAAAAGGTGGGTACTTTCATTACTTAAGAAATAATTATAAGAAAACTTTCCACCACATGATATCAAATGAAGGATGGGGTAGGCGCATTATTCAAGAACGATTACGAAGATTTAAAACGGATCCTAAATATACTTATTTTGGTGAACTTAATAAAGACGCTTTAAACGCTGCTGAAACATGGGTACTATCACAAGACCAGGGGTTTTTCGACTTCATAGAGGAATAACATGCATATATTATTAGTTTATTTAGTAGGATGTCTAGTCGGGCTTGGTATAGTTGGCAGTTTTATAAATGCTAAACTTTATGAATATACGGCCATATCCGCCAAACATTTACTTTTTTACGGCACAATTTGTAGCTGGCTTACTGTTTTGTTTTTTATATTTGGTATGCTTAGGGGGCTATTGAATGAAGAAGACGATGACTATTAAAATATACTATGAGATACTTAAAGCTATTATATTTGGGTTGATTATAGTAGCACTTGTTGTCGGTGGTTTGAAAGGGTATGCTTGGGTTGATATGAGACTTTCACACCAAGAGGCTCAAAATAAAATTGAATTAGAGAATGCTCGGAAATATAAAGTATATGATGCGGAAGCTGCGGCTAATTTAGCTCGAGCTAACACAGTGATAGGATCTTTAAAATCAGAAGTATCCAGATTACAGAAAATCGCTGATACTAAAAACCATGCTTTACAAGAAGCATTAGCTGATATTAAAAAGAATAATGAAGTTATATTTAATCTAGGTGAAACTGTTGCTAGCTTAAATGATAACATAAGAAAATTAAATACTAAATCCTCCCATGAATATAAAGCTGGAACGGGAGATCCAAATGAACAATATTTTGTAGATATTATGTACCCTATTAAAAATAAAGATGGTACTGTTGAACGTGAAGTCCCTTATGCTTGGGCTATTTTTTATCCCAATAGGCCGGCTGCTACGCAATGGAAGTATGGTATTTATCCATTAGATTATCACGTAAGAACTATCCAAACAAAACAGGAAGATGGGCAAATTAATACTTATAATGAAGTATGGTTTGAAAATAATCATAGAAAGATGAGCAAAGGCGTTGAAGTACCCGTTAAAATATCTAGTTCGGAATTTACACAATCTCTCAATAGAGAGAGTCGATTTTATTGGTGGGCTCCCCATGTAAACTTGAATTTAGATTTGAACGTTGGTAAATTTGATAATGGTACCGGCTATATTAGGCCTGGGATTAGTTTTAGTACTTCTGGGTATGGCCGTACAACCAATGATTTGATTTGGCGCTTCGTTGATTTCGGAATTAGTACTAATGGTAATGAAACCTATTTCAAATTTACACCATTCACCTACAATCTAGGAGAAAACTTACCTCTTATTTCAAATACTTTTATTGGGCCTTTCGTTGGATATTCAACCGAAGGAAAAGTATCATTTGGTGCAGGCATAAGTATTCCATTTTAAGGAGATGTATGGACAATTTAAACTATGCTTATGAATTTACAAAATAATAAAAAGCATTGCCGGTTCTTAGAATAAAAATTCGCAGATGAGAAATTTTTTAAAAACACCTAGCAAAACTCTCATTTTATTCTATAATATAAGTAATGATACTTATAGGAGGAATAAAAATGAAAGAAGTCACTTGCACAGTTCCAATGGATTTAGAAACAGATGCAGAGGGTAATAGTCATTATGTTCATTGTGGAGAACCAGCAAAATATAAAATGGGAAGCTGGTATGTTTGTGAGGGGCATAAAAAATATTATACCGACATTAATAAATGGCCAGCGGAGCCACTAGAAGGAGTAATAAATGACAACTCAAATTAAAGTTGATGTTAAAAAATCACTTGGTTATCAAGAAAATGGTAGATTAAAACCAGAAAAATTAGAAAATGCTAGTAGCAATACAAAGCAATTTTGTTGCGCTAATTGTGGAAAAGAGTTTGAATTAGTTAAGCCAGAATTTGGTGTGAAAGCTATATGTCCAGACTGTGCGGGTATTATGTTGCAAGTGATATCAGATGATTAGTTATTTATATTGCTCTCAAAAGAAAAATAATCCAAGAGTTCACCACAGTGTGTGTGAGACTAGTTGTAAAAAATATAAAACATGTTCTCAATACCTTACATGGTATGAGGTGGCAAATGGAAAGCCTATGGATAATATTGTAGTAAAAAAAACTATTCATAGGACAAGGAAAAAATATAAGAAGAGAAGTCCTAAAGCAAAAGCGGTCAAGGTATAATATTTAAAAACAATATAAATAGGAGGATTAAATATGTCAACAATTATTTGGTTTATTCTTGGTATGGTTGTTTGTTTATTTATTCCAAGCCCAGTTAGTGCTTGGGCAAGGGGAAAAATTGCAGCTCTTTGGAATAAGATTTTTCATAAGTCAACCTAGTTTGTAGTAATGCCGGTCCTTATTTAGAAAATTCGCAGGTGAGAAATTTTTTTTAAGATTCTTCAAATGTTGTCGCACCCCATGCGGGTGCGTGGATTGAAACAAACAAATAAACAAAAAGGATAAGTATGAAAAAAGAACTATTATTTTCAATTACAAAAAAAGATTTTCACGTTGAATATTTTTCTGGGACCGGCGCTGGAGGGCAATATCGTAATAAGCATCAAAACTGTGTGCGGCTTCATCATCTTGAATCTGGGGCTATCGGGACAGGGCAATCAAATAGGAACAGATCTTTAAATATGCGCGAAGCTATGAATAGTCTTTTAAAGATCCCGAGATTTAAAATATGGCATAGTGCTAAAGTTAACGAGATTTTGACCGGTAAAAGTATTAATGAGAAGGTTAACGAGATGATGTGCCCAAATAATTTGAAAGTTGAAATGAACGAAGGTGGAAAATGGGTGGCATACCGTGCTGGGGAATAATATAGAGATACCAAATTCAGTTTTTAGATTAGAGATGTTTAAAGATTCAGAAGAGAAATGGTGCTGCTCAGTCAACTACCAAGATGTTTATAGTAGAGCAGATACGGCAGAAGAGGCTTTTGACAAAGCTGTTCAACAAGTTGGCCCACACTAATAAAAAGTTATGTCTATTCATATTGAGAAATTTCGCAGATTACAAATTTTTTTAAATAAAAAAATCTTAAATAAAATTAATATGAAAACAATAATAAAATATATGTTAAACTGTGCGGGAGCGTGGATTGAAACAACAAAGACATGTTAAGCTTACATTGAAAGAAAAATGGAGAATCGCACTTAGGAGCCCAGCCTATATTATGTGTATGACTTTGCTTATAGTACTTATTATACTAGAATTTGTATAAAAGAAAAGAATTGTGAGAAAGGATACAAAGGAGCCGGTCATTTACGACTGAGCTCCTTTGTACTTTGAGAGGAGGTACTTAGGAGGTAATGCTTGCAACTTTACAAAAAAATATGCGAGGAAGCTAATCACCCCTAATCAGCTCCCCCGCACTTTGGAGGTATCCAGCATGTCTGTAAATGC
>Ga0307446_1000948_pt1 | contig 10000 bp, 10 predicted proteins | sample SalMarSW160320MG_FD_202141 | JGI IMG/M metagenome (GOLD analysis project Ga0307446, IMG submission 202141) | Salt marsh sediment microbial communities from the Plum Island Ecosystem LTER, Massachusetts, United States - SW1603-20 | ecosystem: Environmental > Aquatic > Marine > Intertidal zone >... | reverse complement strand
GACCTCGAGCTCGTGGGCGAGGACCTGGATCGACCGGTCGAATAAGTCCGGATCCGGGCTGGCCAGGTTGATCAGGTACGGGGCGTGGATCGCGAGCGGGGCGATGTCGAGCGCCGCAAGCCGCTCCCGGAACGCAGGCAGCTCACGCGGCAGCGTGTGCCGGCGGCGCCAGGACGCGGGGTTGTCGCTGAACACCTGGATCGCGGACGCGCCGATCTCGGCGGCCCGATCCGCCGCCCGGACCATGCCGTTGCCCAGCGAGAGGTGTGCGCCAAGTCGCCGGCCGTTCGGGAGCATCGACCGAAGCGTAGCGGAGCGGCGCGGGCCGGCGCCTCGGACTTCCGCTCAGGCTCCGCCGACGGCGCCTCGGCGGGCGGCCCCGGCGCAGGTGAGCGACCCCGACGCAGGTGAGCGACCCCGACGCAGGTGAGCGACCCCGGCGCAGGTGAGCGACCCCGACGCTAGGCGCGTCCGCTTCGTCCCGTGCCGCTCCTGCCGCGGGGCGGGGTGTACTCGCCGCCCACGACTGGCTCGATCAGCCCGAAGTCGCCGTCCTTGCGGCGGTAGAGCACGCTGATCCGCTCGTTCTCGGCATTCACGAACACGTAGAAGTCGTGGCCGAGCTCATCCATCGCGGTGACCGCGTCCTCCTCGAACATCGGCTCGATCGCAAACCGCTTGGTCTTGACGACCTGGCGCTCGTGGTCTCCGTCCGAGGTCCCGTCGGCGATTCGCCGCAGGATCGACTTCTCCTCCTGGGGCCTGGCCCGAACCCGCGGCTTCTCCTTGTAGTCGATCGCCTGGCGCTCGACCTTGTCCACCACGACATCCAGCGCCGCCTGGTACGAGGCGCCGGCCGCTCGGCTGCGCAGCGTCCGACCGTCGATGACGAGGGTCACGTCCACGATGTGCGCGTCGGCCGCGCTGCGATGCGCCTCGTTCGACAGCTCGACGATGGCGTCAGAGCGGTCGTCCAGGAGCCGTTCGAGACGGGCGAACTTGCGCTCGGCGTACTGCCTGACGCGGTCCGGAACCTCGAGGTTCTTGCCCCTGACGATCGTCCTCACGACTGACCTCCCGGCGCGATGCGAGCGCCTGGCTGTGGGGGCGGACGGGCCGGTGGACCGGCCCGGCCCCGTGACCCGAGTATAGCCGCGAGACACCGGTCGCTCGGAAGAGCCGCCAGGCGCGATCGGAGGTGTCCGTCAGCGCTCGCGGGCGACGGCGATCGCGCTCACGGCGGTCGCTCCGGCGGCGATCAGGGCGCCGGCCGTGGCGGTCAGGGTCGCGCCGGTCGTGACCACGTCGTCGACCAGGACCACCCATCTTCCGGCCACGCTCCCGGCCGCCTGAGGACGGACGGTGAACGCGTCCCGCACGTTCGTGGCCCGATGCCGCCGGTCCAGGCGGTATTGGGGCACCGTGGCGCGATCGCGGATCACGGCGGACGAGCAGGGGAGCCCGAGCGATTCCGCGGCGGACGTCGCGATCAGCTCCGCCTGGTCGTACCCGCGCTCGCGGCGGCGGGAGACATGGACCGGCACCGGGACGAGCACCTCGCCGCCGGCCCCCACGCGCGCCCAGCGAGTCGCGACCGCCTCGCCCAGCGGCCGTGCCAGCCGCTGCTCACCCGTGTACTTGAGCGCATGCAGGGCGCGGCGCACGACACCCGCGAACGGCGCGCACCATTCGAGCTGGAGCAGCGGCTCGGGCGGTCCCTCCGCGAGCCCGAGCGGAGCCCCCGCCGGCAGGTCCAGCCGCGCATCCACGGCCGGACGGCAGCGGGTGCACAGCGGCGGGCCTTCGACACCGCAGCCGGGACACACGGCCGGTAGCGCGAGATCCAGGGCCCTGCCGACCGAGGCACGCACGAGCGACGACACACGACCAGCGTGCCGCACGCACCATATCGGCGGCTCTCGCATGCCTTATCGGCCGCTTACCGCGCCCGATCGGCGACGTTGCCGGCGCCATCGCGGCCCGGAGGTGACGGGATCGCCGCGCCCGGGCACGAAACGGCGGCGCCCGGTCGGAGCCGGGCGCCGCCTGTGACGGACGCGGAATGGGGGTCAGAACACCCGGTAGGCCACCTCGGCGGGGGCGAGCAGGAGCTCCTTGAGCTCGGCGTCGACCTTGAGCAGCGAGATGTGGGCACCCGCCATCTCGAGCGACGTGCAGTACTCGCCGACGTAGCTGCGGAAGACCTTGATCCCCTTGTCGGCCAGCCGCTTGTGCGCGGTGCCGTAGAGCAGGTACAGCTCGCTGACCGGGGTGCCGCCGAGGCCGTTGACCATCAGCGCGACCTCGTCGCCGGACTTGAACGGGAGATCCGGCACGATCGCGTCGAGCAGCAGGTCCACGATCTGGTTCGCGGTCATCATCTTGGTCCGCTGCCGGCCCGGCTCGCCATGGATGCCGATCCCGACCTCCATCTCGTCGTCCGCGATCTCGAACAGCGGCGTGCCGCGCACCGGCGGCGTGCACGACGAAAGGGCGACGCCCATGGTCCGCACGTTGGCGATCGCCTTCTCGCCGACGCGAACGCACTCCTCGAGGGAGCCGCCTTTGTCGGCCATCGCCGCCGCCGCCTTGATCACGAAGAAGTTGCCGGCGACGCCGCGACGCCCGACCGTCCAGGTCGAGTCCTTGACGGCGACGTCGTCGTTGACCAGCAGGTAGCCGATCTTCTGGCCCTCGGCCTCCTGGAGCTCCTTGGCCATCTCCCAGGCGGCGCGGTCGCCGGTGTAGTTGTTGACGATGTAGAGCACGCCCTTGGGCGTTTCCATGAGCTTGGAGGTCTCGGTCACGAACTCGACCGGCGGACCCGCGAACACGTCGCCCGGGCAGGCCGCGTCGAGCATGCCCGGCCCGACGATCATCGTATGCGCCGGCTCGTGGCCCGAGCCCGACCCCTGGATGATCGACACCCGATCGGCCTTGGGCATGTCGGCCCGGTAGATCAGGTTGTACTTGGGCTCGTACTTGAGCGCGCCACCGCTGGCGAGCTGGATGCCCTCGAGGAACTCGGGCACGAACTCCCTGGGATCGTTGACGAACTTCTTCACGGTACGTTCCCCTTATGCCTCGCCGTACTTCTCACGCCAGGCCGCGGCGACGGCCTGGAGAATGACCCCGATCGCGGTGGCGCCGGCGTCCACCGAATCCCGGCTTCGCTCACCCGTGTAGGCGGCACGGCCGCGCAGGGCGAGCATTCCCTTGGTGTCCTCGGCCGCCTTGACGGCCACGTCGGCTGCCTGCTGGACCGCGGCCACGCCGTGGTCCGCGGCGGTCGCCGGATCCTTGAAGCTGGCCTCCAGGTTGTCGGTCACCGGAGATAGCGCGTCGAGCAGCGTCTTGTCACCCAGCGACGCCCCGCCACGGGCCATGATCCCCGCGATGGCGGCCCGGAGCATCTCGATCACGAGGTCGGGTGTCAGGTCCTGCTCCCCGGCGGTCACGCCGGCGCGCAGGAACGCGGTGCCCCACATCGGCCCGCTCACGCCGCCGACCTTGCCGGACAGCGTCAGGCCGATCTTCTTGAGCACCGCGCCCGCGTTGGGCCGATCCCAGCTGTCATAGTCGGCCAGGACCACTTCCCAGCCGTTCCGCAGCGAGTACCCGAAGTCGCCGTCGCCCACGATCGAGTCGAGCTGGGCGAAGTAATCCGCGTTGTCGACGATCGTCTTCGACATCGTCTTGATCACGAGATCGAGATCGTCGAGGGATGATGCCGTCATCCCTGCCTCCCTTCGAGGTTGCACCTCCTGCCGCCGCGTCTACGAGGCCAGAACCGCCTCCAGATCCGCGAGCGTGATGTAGTTGCCCGGGTTCGCCCCGCTCCGGTTCGCGATGACGCGCGTCTGCTCACCGTCCGGGTCACCCAGTGACGTCACGACCAGCGATGCCTCGGTGTTGTCCTCCTCCTGTGTGTATCCATTGACGGTCATCAGGCAGCGCAGGCCTGCGCCGACGGCGGCCAGCAGGCCGTTGCGGGAGTCCTCGACCACGAGCACGCCGGACGGCGCGACGTCCAGCCGCTCGAGCGCGAGGAGATAGATCGCCGGATCGGGCTTCTTGCGCGGGACCACGTCGCCCGCCAGGAGCACGTCGAACCGGCCGGCCCGCTCCCTGCCCACCGCGTACTCGAGGATCGCGCGCACGGACGGCTCGGCCGAGGTCGAGGCCACCGCGAGCTTCCAGCCGGCGTCCTGCGCCTCGGAGATGAGGCGCCGGATGCCCGGCCGCGGCGGCAGCTTGCCGTCCGCGACCATCTGCGTGTAGATGGCGGTCTTGCGCTTGTGCCACGTGGCCACCTCGGCGGCAAGCGCGTCCGGATCCTCGGGCAGACCGGCCGCCTGGATCACCTCGGGCGTCAGCGCGCTCGCCATCCGTTCCTTGCCGCCGCCGACCTTGAGCCGCCGGCCGTACTCCTCCTCGGACCAGCGGAGCGGGACCCCGAACTCCTCGAACACCTGGTTGAACGCCGGGAGATGGCCGTAGCGCTCGGTGTCGGCCAGCACCCCGTCGCAGTCGAAGATGAGCGCGCTCATCGGCTCACCATGCCTTCCCCGCGCCGCCGAACATCTCGATGTGGTGCGCGGCCATGTCCTTCACGGCGGAACGCTGGACCTTGAAGATCGACGGCGGGTCGTACTTGCCGGGGTGCTCGGTCATGTAGTCGTAGCCCGACTTCATGAACGCGATCTTGAGCGCGGTCGAGATGTTGACCTTGGCGCAGCCGCGGCTCACGAGGTCCGTGAACTGCTCGGGGCTCATGCCCGTCCCGCCGTGGAGCGCCACCGGGATGCCGGTCGCGGCCACGATGTCGGACACGCGCTGGGAGTCGAGCTTGGGCGTCGCCGCGTACGTGCCGTGCGCGTTGCCGATGGCGGGCGCGAACACGTCCACCCCGGTGGCCTCGATGAACTCGACCACGGTCTCGAGCCGCTGGACGTGCTCGGCCTCGTCCCCGGTCATGTCCTCGGTCCGCTTGAAGCCCTCGATCTCGCCTTCCACGGCGGCGCCGTAGCGGCGAGCCTCGGCCACGACCTCGATGCACTGGCGCTGGTTCTCCTCGACCGTCAGGCTCGAGGCGTCGAACAGCACCGAGTTCCAGCCCGCGGCCAGGCAGGCCGAGATGACGGACCGGTCCGGGCAGTGGTCCAGGTGCAGCGCAACCGGGACCGTGAGGTTGCGCGTCAGCTCGGTCCACATGGCGTACATGAGCTCGACGCCGGTGAGCTGCACGTGCTTGACCGACGTCTGCACGATCAGCGGAGCCTTGAGCTCCTCGGCCGCCGCGAGGACGGCCTCCATGGTGAGGTCGTTGACGACGTTGATCGCGGCCACGCCGTAGCGCTCGTCGAACGCCCGCTTGAGGATCTCCTGGGTCGGAACGACCGGCACCTCACACCTCCGTCATGGGACGCTCATCGGATCCCGGGCCCCGCTCGGCCAGGACGCGTGCATTGACCTCGTCGACGACGAGAACGTCGACGACGCCCGTCCGCAGCACCCCGAGGATGGCAACCGGCTTCTCGCGTTCGCTGGCCACGACCACCACCGTGTCGATGGCGCCCAGCTCGTTCAGACCGAGTCCGACCAGGCGCCCGGTCTCTGGTGAGTCGAGGCGACGGCCGCGGATGTCGACGTAGTTGCCGAGCACATCGCCCACCGCGCCGGCCGAGCGGAGGCGGGCGATCTCCTCGAGCGAGAAGCACCCGCTGCGGACCATCGTGCAGTCGTCGTCGGTCCCTCCGATCCCGACCAGCGCGATCGAGGCCGACGCGGCTACCTGCAGCGGCTCGGCGATGGCGGCCTCGCGCAGCAGCTGGTTGCGCATCCGCGAGCTCTCGACGTACGCGGGCGCGTACAGCCCGAGAACGGTGCCTCCGCAGCGATCGGCCAGCCGGCGGACGATCTCGTTGGGGTTGGTCGGCACGTCCGCACGGGCCGACCCGCCCATGGCGCTCACGAACGTGGCCCGGATATGGCGGCCCGGGTTGAAGAAGCGGGGAACCTCGCCGGCGTCTCGGCCGTGGCTCACGGCGACCACCGAGCCGTCGTTCACGGTGCGCTCGAGATAGCGGGCGGCGGCGCGCGCCACCTCCTCGCGCTGGGCCTGCGGATCGTCACGGGCCGGGGCGACGATGACCTCCGCGAGCGCGAACCTGTCCCGGAGGCGCCGCTCGAGGTCGACGTGCAGCCACGATGGGGCCGAGACGCGGATGTCGACGACGCCCAGCGCTCTCGCGCGGTCGAGCAACCGCTGCACCTTCGGGCGCGACAGCCCGAAGTGGCGAGCGAGCGCCTCCTGCGTCAGCCCGTCCTCGTAGTAGCCCAGCGAGAGACGGGCAAGGAGCTCGAACTCATCGTGCGCAAGGTCGTCAAGCGCCGCCAACGGGATCCCTCGGGGTGAGCAATTGCTCACGAATGGGTAGATGCTCACCCCAAGTGTGCGACGCCGCGGCGAAGAGCGCAAGCAGCCCCCGGGTGTGCCGGGCGTCGCCGGCGGGAGGGGTCGACGCCCTCAGGCGATCTCGAGAACCTCCAGGCGATCGCCCACCGTGGTCCCGGTCGCGTCGATCGTGCCCGCAGGCAGCTCCAGCACGCCGTCAGCGCCCCGCACCAGGGGCACGAGCCCGGTCCACGCGCGCAGCCGCCGGTGCACGGACCGCACGGGTCGGGCGCCGTCCGCGTCCGGCCGGCCCACGAACACGGCATCGATCGGGAAGCGCATGAACATCATGTGGATGCCGTTGCTGGCCGGCAGCCATAGCCCGGTGCCCGCTGGCAGCGAGCGCCGCCCCATGAGGCCCATGAACTTGGCCCACAGGGAGCCGGCCGTCTCGAGCTCCTCGGCCAGGACGGTGCCCCGGTCGAGGTTGCGCGCGGTCCCCGCCAACGAGCCTGTCAGACCTTGAGGTTGATCATGATCAGGATGATCGCCGGGCCGAGGATGACGATGAACAGCGACGGGAAGATGCACCCGACCAGCGGGAACAGCATCTTGATCGGCGCCTTAGCCGCCATCTCCTCGGCGCGCTGCCGGCGCTCGATCCGCAGCTGCTCCGACTGGACCTGGAGCACCTTGCTGATCGACACGCCCAGCTGCTCGGCCTGGATGATCGCCCCGATGAAGTTGGTGAGCGCCGGGACCTCGGTCCGGGGAACGATGTCCCGCAGCGCATCGCGCCGCGCCTTGCCAACGCGGATCTCGGCCAGCGCCCGCCGGAACTCGTCGGTCAGCGGTCCCTGCAGCTTCTCGACCACCTTGCCCAGCGCCCCGTCGAAGCCGAGGCCGGCGCGGACGGAGATCGTCAGCAGGTCCAGGGCGTCCGGGATCTGGAGCAGGATGCCGTGCTGCCGGGCTCGCACGCGGCCGCCCAGCCAGAACTCGGGCAGCGTGTACCCGAGGAAGCCGCCGATGACGACCATCACGAGCTCGATCAACGCCGGGAACCCGAGGAGTCCGACCACGAAGAACAGCAGGAAGAACAGGCCGGCTCCGACGATCGCACCCACGGCCTTGATGCCGAGCCAGTCGGCGACCCGCAGGTCGCCGGGGTTGCCGGCCAGGGCCAGGCGCTTCTCGGTGGACTGGGTGAACGAGGTGCTGGTGATCCGGGCGACGGTGCCGGACAGCCGGTTGGCCAGCGGACGGATGGTGCGCTCGTAGAGCGGCTGCTGGAGCTCGAGCTCCTCGAGGTTCTTGGCCTGCATCGTGCCCAGCTGCGTGAGGCGGGCCTGCACCGGGTCGATGGGCGCGCTGCCCGCGAGTCCCAGGAAGATCAGCAGGATCGCGCCGGCCGCCAGGACCGCGACGATGATGGTGATGGGGTCCATGCGCTAGACCTCGATGTCCACGATCTTGCGGATGAACATGAAGCCCATGAACATCGCGAAGCCGCCGATGAACAGGATGATCACCCCGGCCGGCAGCCCGATGACCGAGATCCGATCGTCGAACATGGGCTGCATGAAGCCGGGGGCTGCGATGAACAGGAAGCCGGCCAGGCCGATGGGCAGCATCCCGACGACGTAGCCCGACAGCCGCTGCTGCGCGGTGAGGGTCCGGATCTCGCCCTTGATCCGCACTCGCTCGCGGATCGTGAACGCGATCGAGTCGAGGATCTCGGCCAGGTTGCCGCCGACCTGGTGTTGGATCGAGATGGCGGTCGCCATCAGCTCCAGGTCGTCGGACCGCACCCGCCGGACCATGTTCTCGAGCGCCGTGTCGAACGCCAGGCCCAGGTTGACCTCGCGGATGACGCGTCCGAACTCGGTCGAGATCGGCGGGCGCGACTCGCGCACCACGAGCTCGATGGCCTGGAGGAACGAGGACCCGGCGCGCAGCGCGTTGGCGATCAGGGTGATCGTGTCGGGCAGCTGCTTGTTGAATCCATTGAGGCGGCTCGACTTCCGCCGGCCCAGCCACAGGCGTGGCAGGAAGAACCCGATCAGCGCGCCGACCAGCAGCACGATCGGGTTGCGCAGGGTGGGCACGCCGATCGAGACCACGATCATCAGCAGCGGCACGCCCACGATGCAGGCGGCCCAGATCATGAGGTACTCGCTGACCTTGAGGCGCAGATCCGCCCGCGCGATCTCGCGCGCGAGGTTGGCCCCGAAGTCTCGCTGCTCGACGACCTTGTTGAGCGCCGACATGGCCTGGGTGGACTGCAGCGCCTCGGCCAGGCCGACCTGGCTGGCCGATTCCGGTTTCTCCGGTCGGGTCGAGGCATAGCGCTGGAGTCGGGCGTTGACGCCCGAGCTGCCGCCTGACATCGCGATCCCGACCGCGATCACCACGATCGCGAGGGCAGCGACACCGGCGATGGCGATCGTCATCGTATCCACAAGCGGTCTCCCCAGTCCCTGCTAGTAGCTGAAGCCGAACAGCCCGGGCGGGAGGTGGATGCCCTGGACCTCGAACTTCTCCACGAACTTGGGCCGGATCCCGGTCGGCTTGAGCCGACCCTGGATCTTGCCCTCCTCGACGCCCGTCTGCTCGAACACGAACACGTCCTGCATGACGATGACGTCACCCTCCATCCCCTGGACCTCGGTGATGTTGGTGATCCGGCGGGTTCCATCCTTGAGGCGGGACTGATGGACGATGACGTCGACGGCCGAGGCGATCTGCTCGCGGATGGCCCGCACGGGCAGGTCGACGCCAGCCATCAGGACCATCGTCTCGAGCCGCGACAGCATGTCGCGCGGGCTGTTGGCGTGACCGGTGGACATCGAGCCATCGTGGCCGGTGTTCATGGCCTGGAGCATGTCCAGCGCCTCGCCCGAACGGCACTCGCCGACGATGATCCGGTCGGGCCGCATGCGCAGCGAGTTGCGGACGAGCTCCCGGATCGGGATCTGGCCCTTGCCCTCGATGTTGGGTGGGCGGGACTCGAGGGTCACCACGTGCTCCTGCCGGAGCTGGAGCTCTGCCGCGTCCTCGATGGTCACGATCCGCTCGTCGTTGGGGATGAACGAGGACAGGACGTTGAGCGTCGTCGTCTTGCCCGAGCCCGTGCCGCCGGAGACGAAGATGTTGAGCCGGGCCTCCACCGAGGCGCGCAGGAACTCGAACATCTCGGGCGTCGCGGTTCCGAATCGGATCAGGTCGTCCACGGTGAAGGGGGAGGCCGAGAACTTCCGGATCGTGATCACGGGACCCACCAGCGACAGCGGCGGGATGATCGCGTTGACGCGCGAGCCGTCCGTGAGGCGGGCGTCGACCATGGGGCTCGACTCATCCACGCGGCGACCGATCGGCGCGATGATCCGATCGATGATCCGCATCACGTGGTCGTCGTTCTGGAACACGACGTTGGTCAGCTCCAGGCGGCCGCTGCGCTCGATGTACACCTGGCGAGGGCCGTTGACCATCACCTCGCTGATGCTCTCGTCGCGGAGCAACGGCTCCAGCGGGCCGAGGCCGATGATCTCGTCGGTGATCTGCTCGAGCATCCGCACCCGTTCGGCGCGGGTGAGGGCGAGA
>Ga0307446_1000945_pt1 | contig 10015 bp, 10 predicted proteins | sample SalMarSW160320MG_FD_202141 | JGI IMG/M metagenome (GOLD analysis project Ga0307446, IMG submission 202141) | Salt marsh sediment microbial communities from the Plum Island Ecosystem LTER, Massachusetts, United States - SW1603-20 | ecosystem: Environmental > Aquatic > Marine > Intertidal zone >... | reverse complement strand
TTCAGGGCTGCGACGACGGCATCGGCGTCGGCCGCCGGCTCGATCGTGACTCCCTCGACGAGAGCCAGCTCGGCCGGCAGTCCGGGTGGATGCAGCGGATGCAGGACCGCGGTTTCGACAGAACTCTCCATGACCACCCCATACAATACGGGACAGAGTCTCGGGAGGTTGCTCATGGCACTACAGCGGGTCCTCGAGTCGATCGATCTGCTCGATGGCTGGACGGATGGGGAGACGGTCGCAACGGCCCTGCGAGCGCGCGGTCTGGAGGTCGTGGCCACCGAAGTCGATGATGCGACGACGTTTCTCCGTGTCGCGATTCCGGGTTTCGATGGCCAGACGGTCGGAGGAACAGCGCCCACGACGGGGATTGTCGGTCGCTTGGGTGGTGTGGGAGCCAGGCCCGACATCGTCGGGATGGTGTCCGATGCGGACGGGGCCGTCGCGGCGGTCGCGACCGCAATGGAACTTGCCGTGATGGCCGGTCGCGGGGACCGGCTGCCGGGCGACGTGCTCGTCACGACCCACATCTGTCCCGATGCCCCGACGCAACCGCATCGGCCCGTTCCATTCATGGGCACTCCCGTTCCGATGGCCACCATGAACGACTACGAGGTGGACCCTGCGATGCAGGCGGTGCTCTCCGTCGATGCGACAAAGGGAAACAGGGTCTTCAACAGGCGGGGATTCGCGTTCACCCCGACCGTCAAGGAGGGGTTCATACTCCCGGTCGCACCCGGACTGATCGACCTCTACGAGTGGGTGACGGGGCGTCGAGCGGCCGTGCTCCCGCTCTCGACCTATGACATCACCCCTTACGGCAACGGGCTGTACCACCTCAACAGCATCTTGCAGCCCGCCGTTTCCACACCGGCACCGGTGGTCGGCGTTGCCCTCACTGCAGAGACCGCCGTTCCCGGGACCAGCACCGGTGCCAACCATCCGAACGATCTCGGCGAGGCCGTTCGCTTCTGCATCGAAGCGGCGAAGGCATTCGGTGCAGGCACGATCGAGTTCTACGACGCCGCCGAGTTCGAGAGGGCCGTGTCGCTCTACGGGTCGATGACCCGACTCCAAGGAGGTGGATCATGAGTAGTCGTGTCTTTTTCTTCAACCGGTTGCGCGATGGGGTGGAGCCGGAGGCATACGAGGAGTGGGTCCGAACCGTCGACTATCCGTTCGCCCGAGGCATTCCGGCCATCGTCTCCTATGAGGTGGTCCGGATCGAGGGTCCACTGCGGGATTCGGGGGTGGACTACGACTACGTCGAGGTGGTAGAGGTCACGGACGTCGACGACTACCGTCGAGATCTCTCCGAGCTGCTCGGGCGAGAAGCATTCGTGGCCGAGCTGCGTTCGTTCGTCGGGCCCGCCGACGCGGTGTACGGCACGACGATCGAATAGCGGCAGCACCCTCGAGCATCTGTCGAGACTGCCGGACGACCTCCCCGAACGGAGGTGTCCTGGGGCCGGGACCGGCGACTCGGCTACCTCGATGCTCAGGTGCGCGATCAGGTGTCGGAATGCAGGGCTTCCCAGATTCGCTGGGCCGTCAGCGGAGTCCGGGTCACCTGCACGCCTACGGCGTCGTAGATCCCGTTGGCGATGCAGGCGGTTGGCGCGATGATGCCCGTCTCGCCGACCCCCTTGGCGCCGTAGGGGCCGGTGGGTGAAGGTCGTTCAACCAGGATCGTCTCCACTTCGGGCACGTCGACGATGGTCGGGACCTTGTAGTCGGTGAGATTGGGATTGGCGACAACGCCATCGCGGTAGGAGAGCTCCTCGAAGAGCGCCTGGCCGATTCCCTGCACCGCGCCTCCGGATAGCTGACCTTTCGCGTAGAGCGGGTTGATCACCTTCCCGACGTCCTGGACGACCAGGTATCGGTGGAGGGTTGCTTCGCCGGTATCGGCGTCGACTTCGATCTCGCATGCGTGCGTGCCGAAACTGGGAGTGTTGAAGACGCCGAAGACCGCTCCTTCGACCGCAGCCTCGTCGAATGCCGTCGGTGGTTGGAGGTGCGATCCGCGGCCCAGCAGACCCCCTCGGGACGCTCCCAGTCGTGCTACTTCACTCAGCTCCAGCGCACGTGTCGGGTCGTCGCGGCTGCGTATCTGCTTGTCGGCGAGCTCGAGTCTGTCGGGGTCGATACCGAGCTCGCCGGCCGCCACTTCGAACATCTGGCTTTTGAGATCTGCCGTTGCTTTGATGACGGCGTTGCCTATTTGCACGGTGGTTCGGCTGCCTTGGGCTCCGAAGTCGTAGGGAGTGACTTCTGTATCTGCGGAGATGAGTTGTAGCTCCTCGGGATCGATACCCAGCTCGCCGGCGCAGATCTGTGCGACTCCCGCGGTGAGCGCGCCGGTGCCGATCTCGGTGCCTCCAACGACGAGCACGAACGATCCGTCTTCATCGAGTCGGATGTATGCGGATGATGCGCCTCCTGTGGTGGTCCACCAGGAACATGCCAGCCCTTTGCCGCGACCGTGCTGACGTGGTTCGGTCCATCCGATGGCCTCGGCAGCCACTTTGAGGGTCTCTTTCAGCGAAACGCTGTTCAGAACCTGTCCGGTCGGCCCCAGGTCACCATCCTCTACTGCGTTCATCATTCGCAGGTCGAAGGGGTCGATGTCGAGACTCCGGGCGATCTTGTCGATCTGCGACTCGCCCGCAAACACCGCTTGCGGCGCTCCCGGGGCCCGGTAGGAGCCACAATTGGCTTTGTTGGTGTACACGGCCATCGCGTCGATCGACAGCGCCTTCCAGCGGTATGGGCCGGGTAGCGCGAGGAGCCCGACCGACACGATGCTGGGCGACGACGCCGAGTAGGCACCCGAGTCGTAGTGAATGACACCTTCGCGGGCCAGGAACCGTCCGGTCTCATCCACCGCAGTTCGAAGAGAGACCCTTGCTCCGGTGCGTGGTGAGGTGGCGATCATCTCTTCGTCACGCGTGAATCGCATCTTGACGGGGCGGCGCGTTCTCTGAGACAGCAAGACGCAGTAGGGCTCGACACCGGCGTATAGCTTGCCTCCAAACCCACCACCGACGCCGGTGATCGTCACCCTGATCTTGCCCACGGGGATGTGCAGAATGTCGGCGAGGTCCTGGCGGAGACCAAATGGGTATTGGTGACTCGACCAGACGTGGACGTTGCCGTCGGAGTCGAACTCGGCGATTGCCACCCGGCCTTCGAGCGACACCTGGTGAACCATCGAGACGTCGTAGTGGTCCTCAAAGACGTGAGGGGCAGCGGCGAAGGCGGATGCCACATCGCCCCGCTTGAGGCTGGCATGGCTCATCACATTGCCGTTTCGGCGAACCAGCGGCGCCGCCCAGTAGGACTCCCAGTTGGGATGGATGAGTGGTGCACCATCGGCGAGCGCTTCGCCGGTATCGTGGATGATCGGTAGGGGTTGGTATTCGACCGTGATGAGGCGGCATGCCTCTTCCGCGATCTCTTCGGTGTCGGCGGCAACCGCGGCGACCGGCTCCCCGTGGTAGCGGACGCGCTCGTGAGCAATGATCGGCTCGTCGCGGATGAGCCGGCTCGCCAGGAAATCGACGGTGTCCTCCCCGGTGATGACGGACCGTACTCCTGGCAATGCGACCGCGTGGGAGATATCGATGCTACGGATGATGCCGTGGGGTATCTCGGAACGGCGGAGCCGTCCCCACAACATTCCTGGTCTGATCGCATCGGCTCCGTACTCGAAGGTGCCGGCCACCTTGTCCCGCCGGTCGAGACGGGGCGATGACGTCCCGATGATCCCGGGTGGAGCTGTCTCGACGATCTTGGTCGGGGTTCTCACAGTGGCTCTCTCCCGCGTTGCATGGCAGCGTCGAGCACCGCCCAAACGATGTTGCCGTAGCCGGTGCAGCGACAGAGATTGCCGGCCAGTCCTTCGCGCACCTCCGCTGCCGAGGGGTTGGGTGATTGATCGAGCAGTCCGGTCGCCGCCATCACGAGCCCGGGTGTGCAGAACCCGCATTGCACGGCGCCGAGATCGGCGAATGCCTGTTGGAGCGGTTGGAGTAGGCCGTCGTCCGACAAGCCCTCGATCGTGGTGATCTCGTGCCCTTGCGCCTGGGCCGCGAAGTAGATGCACGAGGTCACTGCGCGGCCGTCGATGAGGACGGTGCACGCTCCGCACTCTCCTTCTGCGCACGCTTCCTTGGTTCCCTGGAGACCCAAGTCGTCACGGAGCACATCGAGCAGGAAGGCCCCTGGAGTCACCTGGATCTGGTGGACCGCGCCGTTGACGCGAAGCTCGAGCGGGATGAGGGTCATATGCTGCTCCTACTGCGAGAGGCGGCGATGCGGATACCTCGTTCAACGAGCACTGGGACCATCGATCTCCGATAGGCGGCCGAAGCCCGCACGTCATCGATGGGAGTGCACACTTCCATGGCGGCCTCGGCCGCCTCGGCGATCAGCTGATCGGTGAGCGGGCGTCCCAGGAGCACCGTCTCGGATGCGGGTGCGCGGACCGTGGTCGGTGCAACCGATCCGAGACCGATTCCGGCGTCTGTGACCGTCCCGTCGTTGTCCGTGACGAGCCGTACACCGACGCAGACGATGCTGATCTCCATGGCGCGTCGTCGCCCGAGCTTGAGAAACGCCGAGCCGGTGTTCGAGCGTGGGGTCGGGATCCTCAGGCGCTGGATGATCTCGGCCGGTCCGAGTGCAGTAGCTCGATAGCCACGGAAGAACTGGTCGATGTCGATCGTTCGGGGCCCCTCCGGCCCGTACACGTCCAGCGCCGCTCCGAGTGCCACCATCACCGGGGGCACGTCGGCGGCGGGGGAGGCGTTGGCAAGGTTGCCGCCTATCGTGGCAACGTTGCGGATCTGCACCGAGCCGACGGTCCTGCACGCTTCGGCGAGCGCCACCAGGGCCGTTGCGAACAGCGGCGATTCTTCGATCCGGCGATGGGTGACACCGGCGCCGACCACCAGGTGATCTGATTCCTCCTTCAGAACCTGGATTTCGCCGATGCTGTCGAGGCAGATGAGGTGGGCCGGCAGAGCCTGCCTTCGCCTGAGGACAACCCCCAGATCGGTACCCCCGGCCAGGTAGACGGCATCATCGCCGAGTGAGGCCTTGAGATCGACGGCTTCCGCCACGGTCGTCGGACGCGCGAACGAGGCCACAGAGGTCGCCGCGTGGGCCGTCATCCTGATCCTCCGTCTCGGCTGAAGTGCATAATATATCGATTATCGGTGGCAGCAGAATGCGGCCATGGTGGGCTCATCGGTGCTGCCGACCCTTCACGGGCAAACCGGCTCGATGGCTCTTGGAGGGACGGAGGCCCGGCCTTCGATGCGGTCGAGCCCCGTACCCGAGTCGGGACGGTTTGACTCGAAGAGGTGAGACAGGTGAGTGAATCCGAGACACGGCGAGTGGTCGAAGCGCTGTACGAGGCCTACTTCGCAGATGATCCGGGAGGGATGCTTGCGACGATGGCCGACGATGTCGAGGTGCGCTTCCTCGGGAGGGGGACCTATCGAGGGATCGAGGAAGCGACTCGCTTCTTCACGTCCAACATGGCGATGCTCGTAGGGTTGGACTTTCGCATTCGAAGGCTCATCGTTGACGGTGAATGGGCGGCCGCCGTCTGGGACGAGTCCGCCAAGACGATACACGGCGACGACTACGAGAACCACGGTGTGGATGTCTTCAGGGTCCAGAACGGCAAGATCACCGTGCTGCACGAAAACAACGACGTGCTGATCCACAGGGAAGCATTTCGCCGATCCCGTGACGTCACAGGAGCGGGAGAACCCTCTCAGCAGTGAGTCGAACGATGCTGTCCACGCGATCGCTGGGCATGGGGAACAGAGCCACCGAATCGGCTCCTGCGGCGTAGTACCTCGCGATCTTGGCCGCGCACTCCTCCGGAGTCCCGGAAATGGTCAAGTCCTCGATCCAAGAGTCCGGCATCTCCGCGACGAGGGCGTCGTACCCGCCGCGTTCCAGAATGGCACTCAGCTCGTCGGAGACCCCTTGCACATCTGTCAGAGTATTGGGCCCGTTGGACTTGTAGAACGCCAGCGGGGCCCGTACCGCCCGTCGGGCGGCGGCGCCGTCTTCGTCGACCGCGTAGATTGCGAACACGGTGACGCGATGGTCGTCGGATCGGCCGGCGGCCGCTCGTCCTTCGTCGATTCGTTCACGTGCCCAGCTGACGTACGTGGCGTTGGCTGCGACGCTCACGACGGTGCCGTCGGCAATCTCGCCCGAAAGCCTGAGCATCTTCGGTCCGATCACGCCCATGTGCACGGGAGTCGCCTCAGTCTCTGGGAAGACGAGTCGAATCCGATCGAATGTGAACACGCGACCTTCACGCGTGACTTCCTCACCACGCAGAAGCTGGCGCACTCCCGTGACGCACTCCCGCATCGCTCCCAGCTGCGTGGGAGGACGAAGTCCCATCTGGGCGATCCACCCTGGAACGCCGAGACCGATCCCGGCGGTCAGTCGTCCCGGGAACGCCCGGCTGATGGTCGAGATCTCCATCGCGAGAAGCGCCGGGTGGCGGGCCACCGCCGACACGACCCCAAGTCCGACTCTGATCCGCTCGGTTGCTGCCAGAGCGGTCGTTGCAGCGGAGATCCCACCTGTGAAGAAGTAGTCCTCGGCCAGCCACAGCTCGTCGAACCCGCCTCGTTCGGCAGCTGCTGCGGCTGACTGGAGGTGCTCAGGAGCGATGGCGCTCCCCAGCACGAGGCCGATCGAGTTCGCGGATTGTCCGGCCACTTGTGTCTCAACCGTCCCTTCGTGATAGGTTGGCGTCTGGAGATCAGAGATGACTTTACCCCGCAACGAGACGCGGACCCTGATCGAGGGTCTGGTTGAGGCGTACAACTCCAGGAACGTCGACCAACTGGGCGACCTCTACCACTCCGACGCTCGATACTGGTCGGCCCTCGAAGGCTGGATCGATGGACTGCCGGCCATCAAGGCGCACATCGAACACCTGCATGACGTGCTGCCCGATGAGCAGATGGCTATGGGAGCGATGGTGACTGATGGAGACGTCGCCGTTGTGGAGTTCACCAGCAGCGGCAGCTCCCGTCCCTCGAACGAGCCATACTCGATCTCGTTCACGGAGGTGTTCGAGTTGCATGACGGCAAGATCTCGTCGGTCAAGGTGTACCTGGATCCTGACGACGTCGTGGACGTCACCGCCTGAAGGCGTCAGCTCGGGGTTCCGTCCGTCACAGCGAAACACTCGACGCTGTGAGTATCGCCGATAGCGACCAGCGAGGGCTGCTCTCGTCGGCAGCGATCGTGAACGAGTGGACAGCGGTTCTGGAAGGAACACCCTACGGGAAGCGTGGCGGGGCTCGGTGTTTCCCCTTCGAGGATGATGCGCTCCCTGCGATTGTCGAGATCGAGAGAGGGAACCGCCGACAGGAGTGCCTGGGTGTACGGGTGCTGTGGATTCTCGAAGATCTCCTGACAGGTCGCTGTCTCCACGACGCGACCCAGATACATCACCGCCACGCGATCGGCGATGCGACGCACGGTGGAGAGATCGTGGCTGATGAAGAGATATGCGACGTTTCGGTCGCGCTGGATTGAACGGAGAAGCGCGATGATTCGGCCCCGCACGGATTGATCCAGACTGGACGTGGGCTCGTCGAGGACCACCAGCTCGGGGTTGGGCATGAGCGCGCGGGCGATTGCGACTCGCTGCTGCTGACCACCCGAGAGCTGTCTGGGTTTTCGACCCAGGTAGTCGGGTCCCAGACCGACCAAGCGGAGGGCTTCGTTCACCTTCGCTGCAACCTCACTGGACGTTGCCGTCGGCAGGAGTCGAAGGGGCTCGGCCAGGGTGGTGGCAATCCGCATGCGTCGATTGAGGGACTGCGCCGGGTGCTGGAACACCATCTGTACCAGGCGCCGGTACTCAGGACGTGACAGCTTGCCGTCGAGCACTTCACCGTCGAAGGCGATCTCCCCGGCGGTTGCCTCTTCGAGACCGACGATCACTCGACCAAGTGTTGTCTTCCCGCAGCCGGATTCACCGACGAGGCCAAGCGTTTCGCCATGGTCGATCTCCAAGTTGACGCCGCGCACCGCGGGGACCTCGGCGCCGCCGTGGCCGAACGTCTTGCGAACCTCGCGTACCTCAAGCAGAGCCAACCCGAGCCTCCATCTCGTGAAGGAAACAGGCAGAGAAGTGCCCCGGTTCCACCTCGGTGAGTGGGGGAATCTCGGAACACGCCGCGAACGCCTGGGGACAACGATGCCCGAATCGGCACCCTTTGAGCGCGAAGTTTGCGTCCTTCTCGCTCACGTTGGGGTCGACCTCGCGATCCACGGCGTCGAACAGGAATCGTGTGTACGGGTGCCTCGGGCGTGTGAAGATATCGCGGAGACCACCGGCCTCCATCACCTGCCCACCGTAGAGCACGGTCACACGATCGCACATCTCGGCGACGGCTCCGAGATCGTGGGTGATGAAGAGCACGCCGCACCCGGTCTCGTCGACGAGATCGTTGATCAGGTCGAAGATCTGAGCCTGAATAGTGACGTCGAGCGCGGTCGTTGGTTCATCGGCGATCAGGATCTGCGGTTTGCAGGCCAGCGCCATGCCGATCATCACGCGCTGGCACATCCCCCCAGACAGTTGATGTGGATACGCGCGTGCAACTTGGGCAGCGCCGGCAATGCCGACGCGGGACAGCATCTCCACTGCCAGGGTGCGGGCTTCGCCTCGCTTCATCTTTCGATTGATCTGTAGGACCCGACCGATCTGGTGACCTACTCGCATGGTCGGATTGAGGGCGCTGCGAGGATCTTGAAAGATCATCGTCATCTCGCTGGCCGTGCGCTTTACGGTGCCTGTGCTGTCATCGACGAGGTTCTGGCCTCCCAGACGTATGGTCCCCTCGCGTTGCTCGATCCCTACCGGGAGCAGGCCCATGATCGCCAAGGATGCCATTGTCTTGCCCGAGCCGGATTCGCCGACCAAACCCATGACTTCACCGGCTTCGACGGTGAAGTCCACGTCGCGGAGAAGAGCTTCCGGGCTCCTCTCGATACCAACGGTGAGTCCATTGACCTCCAGAAGACTCATGGCGAATCCATCCCCAAGTCGTCGCCGATGAACTGGAATGCCATGGCTGCGGCCACGATCATTCCTCCCGGGAACAGGGCCGTCCACCACTGGCCCGTCACGATGTCGGGGGCGCCTTCTGCCACCATCACGCCCCACTCGGCCGTAGGCGGCCGGATGCCCACGCCGAGGAAGGCGAGGCTCGCCACAGTCAGAATCGCCCATCCGGCGACGAGAGCCGCCTGAACCAGTGACGGCCCCATCGAGTTGGGCAGCACGTGACGAAAGGCGATCCGCCACGGCCGATTGCCGGCTAAGCGGGCGCCGTCGACGTATTCCGATTCACGCTCAAAGAGCACTTGGGCGCGCGTGAGTCGAATGAAATAGGGGATGTAGGCGATGGCGACCGCTATCACCACGTGCGGAATGCTGTTTCCGATGGCTGCCACCAGTACGAGAGCCAGCACGAACCCCGGAAAGGCGAGAACCACATCGGTGATTCGCATCACCACTTCATCGACCCAGCCACCGAAGTAACCCGACACCACACCGATTGCCGATCCGATCGTCATGGCCGACAGGGCAATGACGATACCGATGGTCAGGTCGAGTCGCGTGGCGTACACGGCGCGAGCAAACACGTCGCGTCCGAACTTGTCGGTTCCGAACAAATGAGCGAGCGATGGCGCTTGATAGAAGTTGGATGGGTCGGTGACTCGAGGATCTCCGACAAAGAAGGGACCAATGAGGGCGACCAGCACATAGACCACCAGAATTGCGAATCCAGCAACGAGGAGTGGCTTGCGGCGCCACAACGGGGGTCGCCACGCCTTTCCCTCGATCGTGGGTGCAACGAACTCCTCTGCGGGTTCACCGTGCCCATCACCGGGGAGAATCGGTTGCGAGGGGTTCATGCTGCTGCCTTCCGTCCGAGCCGGATGCGCGGAT
>Ga0307446_1000943_pt1 | contig 10022 bp, 8 predicted proteins | sample SalMarSW160320MG_FD_202141 | JGI IMG/M metagenome (GOLD analysis project Ga0307446, IMG submission 202141) | Salt marsh sediment microbial communities from the Plum Island Ecosystem LTER, Massachusetts, United States - SW1603-20 | ecosystem: Environmental > Aquatic > Marine > Intertidal zone >... | reverse complement strand
TAGCCGTAGTCCTTGAGGACCTCCGCCACCGTGGCACTGCTCTTCGGGATGGTGCCCCGGTACCCGTCCCAATCATTTGCGAGTTCGGTGATCTGGCCGTTCGCAACGCGATGATGATTGCGCCCGGTCAACAATGCTGCGCGCGTGGGCGAACACATCGCAGTCGTGTGAAATCGATTATAGGAGATACCGCCCTTCGCGATCTTGGTCAGTGTAGGCGTGTGGATCTCACCGCCATAAGTATCCGTCTGCCCCGGTCCGACGTCGTCAATAAGGACGATCAGGATGTTCGGGGCGTCCTTCGGTAGGTGGCTCACCTTAGGCAGCGGGTTGTATGTCGACTCCTGCATGGTTCGCCCGGCTACGCTGCCAGATGGTTTAGGTGGAAATGGCAAGACCTCCTGAGCGGCGGCTTGGTTAGCCAACAGCATCAGGGCAGTTACAAGGGCGATACGGAGCATTGCCATCTCCAGTGCCGTGCTTGACCAAATGACAGGGATTTTCACAAGACTCTATTTGAGGAAGACCAGCGGCAATTGATCTACGTCAAGGCGAAGAAACCCCGGCAACTAAACGTCTGGTTGGATTGAGCCAGGTGAAGGCGCCGTTCACATCGACAGCCCAGCGTCCGAAACCGATATTGGCGAGGTTGTCGGCCCGTGGGAGTGTTGGCGAGAGCGCCCACGGTCCAGTGCCAATTGCCCTCGTGCCAGCCGAGATTGACGCCCGGCACGATGTCGCCGAAGCGGAACTCCGGCCGCTGTGGGGCGAGATCCATCTCGTGATCCGCGTTCTCTACACGCTCGCGCTCAATTGGCCGGGTCGGCAATCTCGACCAGCACTTCGTTGCGGCGCAGGAAGGGCAGCGTCCAGGGAGGGTTGTAAAAGGCGTAGGTCGGAGCTGATAGCGGCTTGAGGTCTTTCGCGACGACAAATTCATTCAGCTCATTTGTGTGGCGCCTCAAACTGTCTTCGCGGCCCATGCCGGAAAAGCGGATCACCGCGAAGCGATTGCCCCCGATTTCTTTCAGCTTTACGGCAGGATTATTGGGTTTGGGCAATGTTTCCATCGTGTAGCTTGAAGGCATGATGAAGCGCACCGTCCAGGTCTTCCCGTCGCCTTGCTGCGTGACCGGCGCAGTCATCGCGATCTTTTCACTACCCTGCTGGGTGACGGGGGCAGTCATCGCCACTTTCTGTGAAGTCGTATTATTGCCGAAAATGTAATCGGCGATGAGACGGAAGCCCTTGCCGATCGCCTCACGCCGGTCCCCGGATACTTCTGCTTCGGCAACGATCATCGGCGCGTAGTCGCGTATTTCGATATTGCCGCTGCTCTCCACCACTTTGTATTTTGGTTGTTCGACATTGCTCACGATCGGTCCCCATAGAGCTGCACCAAGCAGCACTACCGCTAAGACCGCAATTGCCCACCACATCAGCTTCTTTCTCATTCTTGTCGTTTTCCCCGCCTGCAAGCAACCGCCGGCGCAGACAATGATCTGGACCGTTGCGCTGAGAGGTAGCCACGGCACGCCCTTGGAAGGCGCGGTAAGCACAAAAAAAGACCCAGGCGGTCCCAGTCACCCGAGTCTTTTCTGAGGGGCAGAAAGGGGGAGCGGGTTAGTCCGTCCGCTTCGCCATAGCTTGCTCGACCGGCTTGTAGGCATCGCGCGCAGCGGCGGTGTACATCTCACCGATCTTCGATGTCTCGGCCATCCAGTTGTCGTATGCGTTCTTGGCATAGCGCGACTGGATTTCGAAGGCCTGCTCAAGCGACTTTGCGCCAACCAGCTGCTCGAAGGTGCGGGTCGCATCTTCAAAAGAGCGCTTGGAAAAATCAGTCCATCTGGCGGCAATAGCCTGGAAGCCCTTGGTTATCTCGCCATACGAACGCATCATCGCCTCGTAATTGTCTTTGCCCAACTTCTGGAAGTCTTCAGCAGCTTTATGCATCGGCTCACTCATCTCGGGGGTTCCTCTCAAAAGCACAGGGGGTTGAAACACCAGGACATATTGCACCGCACAATTCATTTCAAGGGTCATCTTTGCACTGCACAACGAATGTGAAGGCGTTTGTTGAGCATGGCCAGCGCCGGTGGCCGATGCCCGAATCTTACGCCCCGGCCGGGGGACACCCGAACCGGAGCTGGCAGACGAAATTTAGGAGATAACACCAGGGGGGTTAGCCGCACATTGCTCCAGATCAAGCACAACGGCTAGACCCGAGCCGGGGCAGCGCGGCAGGCAAAGAAAAGCCCCTTACGGGGGATACGGTGCAGTCTGTGAAGCCCCGAAAACGCCGAGCACCGACTTTAAAGCCGGGAGCGCGCGTGCGATATTGCGCTTCAGCGAGTTAGTGAGGGAAATCATCTATGCTCTCTTGGCGTCCGCGGGCACGGGGCGGTTCATGTGGCATTGTCATTTTAGCCGGCGTTCTGCTTGCGCCGGAGGCAAAGGCGACGCCTGAGGAGGAGCGCTCGATCACCATCGGCGGCGCTGGGATCGTCAAGCCGAAATACGAAGGCTCGGAAGAACACGAGGTTATTCCGATCCCGATCATCATCCCGAAGTTCGTCGACGCGCCCAACGAAGATCCTTCTACGTTTAAGCAGTTTCGTAAGCGGGTGAGTTTCCGCGGCTTGGACGACATCCGTCTTCGGGTTCTCGGTGGCGAACGGCTCCAGATGGGCGCCGTCACCGGTTTTATCACCGAGCGTGACCAGGATGACGGGCCGCTTCTGCGAGGCCTGGGCGATATCGATGGCGGTCTTGTGCTCGGGGCCTATTCTGGGTTCACGTTGGGTGCCTTCGAGTTTGACGCCGCAATCCTGAAAAAGGTCACCGGCAACGATTCCGGCTACGAGCTACGTTTCGGGGTCGAGACCACACAGCAACTGACAGACCGCACTAGGATTGTGGCCCGTGTCGGCACCACGTTTGCCAACCAGGACTACATGCAGACATATTTCGGAGTGACAGCAGCTCAAGCCCAAGCCTCGAAGGTAGGTCTGCCCGCTTACTACACCGACGCCGGTATCAAGGACGTCTATCTAGAGCTGGGAAGCACGGTCGATCTCAGCGAGCGCTGGCTCTTGAAGGCCGGCGGACGCTACGGTCGCCTCTTGGGGGAGGCCGCCGATAGTCCCTTAGTTGAAACAGAGAATCAGCTTTCCGGCGTGCTTGGGCTCGGCTACCGCTTCAACTGGCTACACTAAGATTCAGCGCCCACGCGGCAACGCCGGGCACGTCCGCTTTGGGTCATTAGCGGACATTCGGCCGTATTTTTCAGATGTCGGCCCATCAACTTTGTTTCCCTTCGCGAAGGGAGTGACGTTTTGTTGGCGCGCTTTCAGCTTTCCAGCCGAAGCCCCATGCGCAGTTGCTTTTCGGCTTCGATGATAGCGAAGAACACGACGCCGATGCCGACGAGGAGCAGACCATCGAGGACGGGAACCGGAGCCGTGCCGAAAACCTCCTGTAGTGGCGGTAGATAGGTAACAGCAAACTGCGCGGCCATTACCGCGATAACACAAGCCCAAATGACACGCGTCCCGCGTACCGCTTTCCACGTCAGCGACGTCCCGTAAATATTCCGTATGAAGAAGAGGTGGAAGATCTCCAGTATCACGAGCGTGTTGACAGCCATGGTGCGCGACAATTCTATCGGGTAGCCCCGGTCGGTCGCGTAGGCAAAAATCCCAAACACGGCCGAGAGAAACAGCGCTGAGACCAGCACAATGTGCCAGATCAGCATCCCGCTCAGAAGCGGTTCGTTCCGCGGTCGCGGTGGACGCGACATCGTGTTTTCTTCGGTAGGCTCGAAGGCAAGCGCAAGGCCGAGAGTGATTGCCGTCACGAGGTTTACCCAAAGGATCTGGACGGCGGTGACAGGCAGTGCGAGACCAAGAAACAGCGCAACGACGATGGTCATTGCCTCGCCAGCGCTTGTCGGCAGTGTCCAGCTGATGACTTTCTTGATGTTGTCGTAGACAGTGCGCCCTTCACGCACCGCCGCCGCAATCGAGGCGAAGTTGTCATCAGCCAGCACGATCACAGAGGCCTCCTTAGCCGCCTCGCTGCCCTTTTGTCCCATGGCGACACCTGCATCGGCGCGCTTGAGGGCCGGCGCGTCGTTCACGCCGTCGCCCGTCATGGCGACGGTCAGGCCATGCGATTGCAATGCCGTCACGAGGCGCAGCTTGTGTTCGGGACTGGTCCTTGCGAAGACGTCGGTCTCCACAACGGCGGCGGCCAATTCAGCGTCACTCATCCCTTCAATGTCTGTTCCTGTGAGCACCCCATCGGGATTCTGCAGGCCGATCTGCCGGGCAATCGCCGTAGCGGTCCTGGCATGATCACCGGTGATCATTTTCACCCGGATGCCCGCCCTGCGGCATTCGGCGATGGCGTCGATCGCCTCTCCCCGCGGCGGGTCGATCAGGCCAACGAGCCCAAGTAGCACCAGTTGCCCGTCGACATCCGCGGTGTTCAGAATGACGTGGCCCTGTGGAACGTGCCGCGCTGCAAGCGCGATCACGCGTTGACCCTGCGCGGCAATGGCTTCCACCTCACGGGTCCAATAATCCGCATCAAGCGGCCCCTCGCCGCCATCGGTCGTCCTCTGACTGGCGCACATAGCGAGAATGCGTTCCGGCGCGCCCTTGACGTGGATCTCGGCATTGCCCGCGTGGTCGTGGTGGAGCACGGCCATATAGCGCGCAACGGCATCGAAAGGGATGATGTCCGTTCGTGTCCACTCCGAGAACGGATCGTGTCTATCGCGCATGATTTTGGCGGCAAGCGCATGCAGGGCGCCCTCCATCGGATCACCCTCGACCTTCCAGCCATCAGAGTGTTCATGCAGGGCAGCTTCGTTGCAGAGCGCGGCCGCACCGGCGATCTCGACCAACAGCCGGTGATCGGCCGGGTCCACATCTGCATCGCGAAGTCTAATGCTGCCCTCCGGTGCGTAACCGCTGCCGGATACCGAATAAACATGCTCCGCTGTGGCGACCGACGTCACCATCATTTCGTTGCGGGTGAGCGTCCCGGTCTTGTCGGTGCAGATCACGGAGACCGATCCCAAGGTCTCGATCGCGGGCAAGCGTCGTACAATCGCATTGCGTCGCGCCATCGCCTGGACGCCGACCGCGAGCGTGATAGCCAGGACCGCTGGAAGTCCCTCCGGGATCGCGGCCACAGAGAGACCGACCACCGCCATGAACAATTCGGCGAAGGGCAAGTGGCCGACGAAATAGCCGTAAACCAGCAGGACGGCCGCGATCAGCAAGATCAAAATTGTGAGCCAGCGGGCGAATCTGTCCATTTGCTGGACCAGGGGCGTGCTAAGCGTCTCCACCCGAGAGAGCATCCCGCTGATCTTGCCGATTTCGGTGTCCGGGCCCGTCGCAACGACTATGCCGCGACCCGCACCGCCCGCAACGAGCGTGCCGCTGAAAGCCATGCAGGTTCGATCGCCGAGAGGGGAATCTTGGGCGACCGGTTGCACGAATTTCTCGACTGGAACCGACTCGCCGGTGAGGACGGCCTCCTCGATTCTCAGGCCCGCCGCCTCCATTAGGCGCAGGTCCGCTGGAACCCTATCGCCTGGTTCCAGAAGAACGATGTCGCCCTGAACCACGCCTGCACTGTCAATGCTGATCCGTCTGCCGTCGCGAAGGACTGCGGTGCGCGGGGAAAGCATCTGACGTATGGCATCCATGGCGGCCTCGGCCCGCCCCTCCTGGATGAAGCCGATGATCGCATTCCCGAGAACGACCGCCAGGATGACACCGGTATCGACCAGATGTCCGAGCCCGGCCGTAATCGCCGCCGATCCGAGAAGGACGTAGATCAGGATATTATTGAAGTGAGAGAGAAAGCGCACGAGCGCGCTGCGGCTCGGGGCTGACGGCAGGCGGTTTGGACCCTGCCGGACAAGCCGCTCGGCAGCCTCCGCACTGCTGAGACCGCGCGGTCTGGTTCGGAAGTTGGCAAGGACCTTATCGATGGTCAGTGCGTACGGCGGAGCCTGCAGCCGATCCATCGCAGAAGAATCCGGACCGCCGCGCATCTGCGCCTCGCTAATTGACCCATGCCTGCCCTTACGCTTGGCCATCATTCATAGTCCTTCCCACTGGCATGACACCACGCCGGCCTGCAATCAGGCGGTGATTGCAAACCTCGAGACCGGCATCCCAGTGGCTTGAGACCAGATCATATGCCTCCTCAATTTGGTGCAACGCGAAAGCGGCTAGAGCCTCGCATCGAGCCGTCCCCGGGGCTCGGATTGACTAAAATCAAATGACAAGGCCCCAGCTTGCTTACTCCTGCAAGCCGAGCCTGCTACATTAAGCATTGCCGAGTGAGGGGTTAGTACTGACGACGCTTAGCGGGCATCCAATGAAACTGCTGGAAGCCCCGTCATTGCTTTGACGCTAATCAATTGGCCTTCGGGGGTCCGCTTTGGGTCAAAAGCGGACCTCGGCGAGCGGATCGGGGATGTCAGCTCTACCCCTCAAAGCAGACATGCTCAGCATCGGAATGAAGGTCTGCTTCGTGCAAAAACCAGACTGCTGGGCACCCGGGTCACACCCTTGGCACAAGCTCCTTCCTGATCAAGTCTGAGGCTTTGTGGTGAGCCTCCGATGCCTCGATAGGGTTTGCTATTAGCGCATCGGCGGCATTGCCCAGAATTGCCCGCGCGGCCTCGCGCTTGAGCAGCTTGTCGTCAACTAGCCTTTGAAGCAGGTGCAGTAGAACAGCCGTGCTAGCTAGGGCGAGTTCGTGCGATTCCTTCTGATGAAGCATTGCCACCCCCATTATTGTAGATCGGGGTAGAATAGCAAAGGCACTCGTTGACGGGACCTCACGCATCTCCGGCGGTGAAACTGTCGCACCCAGCCGTAACGCTCTCGTCATGTCGCCCACGTAGACGTCGTCATCGGATGGCAGGCCCGGGAGGTGCGGCGTTGGTATGCACGCTTCAACGTGATCTCGATTCTCTTGATTTGGAAATTGTGGAGAGGGCTGTGCAGGGTGTCTCAGACGCGATCAAGGCTGGCGCCACCCCAGCCGACCTCGAGAGCGACGAAGAGCTAGAACTCGCGCTTCGCGATGAGCTGGCTGAGATGGTTCGCGCGAGCGGCGTCAGCGATGCCGATGTCCTGTTGGACATACTGATCGAAGGTATGAGCGGTAAGATTGGTGGGCCAAAAGTGCCAGACTTGCTCCAGCGCTTGGCGAAAGCCGAGTAAACCTCTGGCGCCGAGCAAACGGCTGCACGGCAGAGACGAAAAGACCGCGCGAACCTCAGAAGAGACGGCTCTCTAAGCAGAAGAAGCCCCGCCAAGCAGGCGAGGCTTCCCCCGTTCCCTCAAATTCCCCCCGAAATCTGATTGGGTCATCTACAAGCCCAAAAAAGGCAAATCTCGGATCGGCTTCAAATCCTAGACAAAAAAAGTGCGAGTGTTGCTGACGGGTTACACGCCGATGTAGGTCGGCCCCATGCGACAAAACGGACTGAAAGATTGCTGGTTTGTAATCCCGTGCCGTCGGCGGGCGGGTGTAAAGGAAGTGTCCCTGATGGGATATTCCCTCTCCCATCGCCGGTCCCCCCAAAAGGACCCGAAGAAGCCCCGTCCTCCCCCGTACGGGGCTTCTTCTTTTTGTCTCCCAAGCAGCGACAAACGCGAACCGATGCGCCCTAAGTTAAGGTTAGTTGGTAAGACTTCGTGAGCCGCGATTTGCTCGTCATCGAACACGTGGCCGCTCGGTGAACTTGTTAGAAGGCGCACGTCATCGCGCCTCGCTATCCGCGGCAGCGACCAGGAAACCACGTTTAACAGTGGGCCTCGCAAGCGCCGCCGGTTTTGGACATGATCTTTCGATGACAGACGACCGCAGTCCTCTCTCTGTGGACACTCTAATGCTCCGCTTTCTTGCCAAAAGCTTGTGGTGGGCTGCATCGTGGCCACTCGGCATGGGTTTGTTGGCTTTGGACAAGTTTACTAGCGAGGGGGCTAAGGACTTAGAGATTCCCTTGCGGACCAGCGGCCAAGGCAGACGTCAAGCTGAACAACAGGAGGCTGCCATGTCCAACGATCCGATTACGAAGCCTGAAATCCCGGAGCCCCTCCGTGGCATGATGAAGATGAGCATCGAGCAGGCGAAGCAGGCCTTCGATACTTTCGTTTCGACCAGCGAAAATGCGTGGAAGTCGATAGAGTCCAACTCCCAGGGAGCACGGACGAGCCTCCATGCACTCAACACCAAGATTGCCGATATTACGCGTAGTAACGCCGAAGCTAACTTCGCGCTAGTGATGAAGCTCGCGGAGAGCAAGGACGTCCAACAGGCCCTGGAACTGCAAAGCGAACATGTCCGAAAGCAGATGGAGACGTTCACGCGCCAGCTCGAGGAGCTGCGTGACCTGACCACGAAAATCATACAGGAAGCCAATCCAGCGAAGACCGACGCGGGCACTTCCGCCGAATCCAGTAGCGTTAGCCGGTCGGGTTATTCGGAGGCATAGGCGGGGCCCATGCGCTAATGCCAGATAAGTACTCCTCGGGCCTTTCCGACCGATCAAGATCGGTGAACCGAAATGTCCGCTTTGGGTCACTAGCGGAGGTAGAGGCGCGTCTGGGATGCGTCCGCTCCCAACAGCAGACCTCACTCGGCTCGGTTGGCACGTCCGTTTAGTGCCAGAAGCCGACCTTTTAAACTCTGAGTTCAGACCGAGACTCAGACCCTGTTGCGCAGTCGATAAAGAAGCCCCGGCGCAGGGAGAAGAGGAGCCTCGCCGGGGCTAGAGTTGGGGTGCGCTGTCAGCGTCGACTATTTCGGCACGGCCACGAACAGAGCGCCGGTCAATTTGCCGTCTGCACCAACCATGGGTGCATAGTTGGCGTCGTAGTCAGCGCCAAAAAGGGCCGCTGGCCCGGTATAGGACTGCTTTTGCGACAACGCTTTGTAGGCCGCACTATTGCGGTCAAGTTTCGTACCCGCCTCAGATTGTCCGTCTTGCGTCAACGTCGTTTGGGTTCGAACGAAGTCCGCACCGTCATAGGAAAAGATCGTGGCTGATAGTTCGCCAGCCCAGGCGGCGCTGCCGGCAAGCATCGTGACGGGCAACAAAACGGCCAGGCTTAGGAATATTCTTCTTATATTTCTCATCACATCATCCTTCATGGTTGGACAAATTCCTCGCTGGCTGTGAAGCCGCGATTCTGGATCGTGGGAGTCTGGTGTGCTGAGATCTGGGAAAGGGGGCGTGCACGTAATCGGCACGGTAGTCTTAACCGCCAGCGCCTAGGGTATCCGGCGTGCCAGTGGATAAACTGTCTGCTCAATATTGGGCTGCTGCAAGCTTATTGTGCAAAAGAACCTGACAAGCATCAGAGCGTGACGTCTGCCTTGGGTCATTATCAGACGTGAGGCCGGCGGGTCTGGATGTCCGCTTTTGACCCAAAGCTGACATAGGCTAGAGCCGCTCTGCGAACTTGTTATTCGGCTTCTTCGGCGCTCGAAATCTCAGATCCGAGCGCTCTGAACTCTTCCTAATGTTGCCTTTAAGCCGAGCTAAAAAAGGAGCCGTGGGATCCACTTTTTTGCCTGCTGCTTTCCCAGCTTTTCTACCGCTTTAGTCTAAAGGTGTGGATCTGAGAGAGGGAGTCACATGGACCGGATCCGCATTGTCGGCGGCACGCGGCTTAAGGGCACCATACCGATCACCGGTGCCAAGAACGCGGCGCTGCCCCTAATGATCGCCAGCCTTCTCACCAACGAGACGCTGACGCTCCACGGCGTGCCGCGCCTGGCCGACGTCACCCTGCTCGGCCGCATCCTCGGCAATCACGGCGTTGACATCACCATCGCCGGCAAGCGGGCCGGCCAGAGCTCGAATGACGGCCAGACCTTCAAGCTGACCGCCGCCGAGATCGTCGACACTACGGCGCCTTACGAGATGGTGGCGCGCATGCGCGCGAGCTTCTGGGTGCTGGCGCCGATTCTGGCCC
>Ga0307446_1000942_pt1 | contig 10024 bp, 9 predicted proteins | sample SalMarSW160320MG_FD_202141 | JGI IMG/M metagenome (GOLD analysis project Ga0307446, IMG submission 202141) | Salt marsh sediment microbial communities from the Plum Island Ecosystem LTER, Massachusetts, United States - SW1603-20 | ecosystem: Environmental > Aquatic > Marine > Intertidal zone >... | reverse complement strand
ATTCGAAGCGTTCCTCGACGCCCAGCAGGACCTATCCCCCAAGGCCCGCCCGCGATACGTCCGCATCGCCACCGACCTGCCCAGTACCGCCACCCACAAAGTGCTCAAGCGCCAGTTGATCGCCGAGGGAACGGCGATCGGCACGGACGAAATTCTCTGGGAGCGCGAACCGCGGGGCACTGCCTACCGGCGCAGCGCGCCTACGCCCGTGGCGTCCGGCGGCGGATCTGCCCCTTCGACCTCCGCACCCGTTTGACCGGATCCCGCGTTGTCCCGCCGGCGATCTCGTCGCGCAGTTGGGCAATGTTGGAGATCTCCGCATACAATCCGCGGATCGCGTAATCGAGGACGGCGAAAGAGAATCGCTGCTCGGGGTCATCGGTGATCCCGAGTTCACGGGAGCGCTGCCGGGACCACAGCGCCTCGTCCAGCCGAGCCCGGGTCGCCTCGAGATGCCGATCCAGCGTGTCGATGACGCGCTCTGGATCCTCGCCCCGGGCAAGCCAGGTCTTGAGGATGACGGGGTGCTTGATGACGACGTGATCCTGGCCCGGAAAGTGCTGGACCCAACGGCGCAGCGCGTCGAGCCCGGCATCGGTGGTTTCGTACAACGTGATGGCACGCTTGCCCGATCGTGCGCCGATCTCGTTGACCATTCCTTGTTCCAACAAGCGGTTCAGTTCGCGCCGCACGTGACTGACCGACGGGGACCAGTAGAAGTGGCCGACCGACAACTCTGCGCGCATCTTGATCTCACCGGCGGTGAGTTGCTCATCGTTGGCTGCCAGCACGCCCAGGACGAGGTAAGCGGTTACCGGCAGGCCGTTACTGGTGCGCGCGGGGCTCATGGCAGCCCGGTGAAGTAGGGCAACGTCACGTCGGGGCCCACGGCATGGAATTGCACCTGTACGCGCATGCCGACCCGTAGCTCTTCCGGTGCCACACCGACGATGTTGGTCAGCATCTGATAACCCTCGTCCAGCGTGACGATGGAGGGCGCGTAGGGCGGTTCGAACTCCGCCGTCACCGGCCGATACACCACCGTCCAGCTGTAGATCTCGCCGATGCCGCCGCCGGGCTTCCAATCCAATTGTGGCGAAAGGCATTCCCGACAGTGTTCGGTCGGCGGGAAGTTCGCCAGGCCGCAGTCGCGGCAACGCTGGTAGCGTAGCTCCCCCGATTGGCACCCCTGCCAGAACGGGACGCTGATCGGGCTGCCGGCGTGGGGCACGGGTCCTCGTTGTGGCCGTAGGGGATTTGGTGTCACCGCGGTTCGTCTCCCAAAAGCAGTACGGTGGTGAACAACGCGCCCGCGCCCCCGTTGCTACACAACGCAATATGTGCGTCGGGAACCTGGAGGTTGCCGGCGTGGCCGCGCAATTGCTGAACGGCTCGCACCGCCCGCTGCATCATCTGTGGATTGGAGCCCGCGTGACTGAACGACATGGTCCCTCCGTCGGTGGTGATCGGATGACTGCCGTCGATGCCGACATGGCCGTCGGCGACGAACGGTCCGCCCTCGCCCTCGCCGCAAAATCCGAATGCCTCCAGTTGGCGGATGATTTCGAAGGAAAACGGATCGTAAAGCTCCAGCACATCCACATCGTCGGGCCCCAGGCCGGCATGATCGAAGGCGCGCTCGCACGCGCGTCGGCCCACCACGCCATTGACGCGATCGCCTCGTCGACCGACGAGGTCCCACGCGGGCGGATGCTGATAGGAGGGACCGTAAAAATCGGCGCCGCTGCCTAACACGTAGATCGGCCGGCTCACGACCTCGACCCTGTCGACGTTGGCCACCACGAGCGCACACCCTCCCTCGGAGGTGGTAGCGCAATCGAGGAGATGAAACGGGTCCGCGATAGGCCGCGACGCGGTGATGTCATCCGGCGTGAAAGGTCCGCGTTGATAGTAAACGGCTTCGGGGTTGCGGGATCCGTTGTTGCGGATGGTAGCCGCCACGATCGAAAGCTGTTCGCGCGTCGTTCCGTAGACGTGCATGTGGCGGCGAGCGATGAGCGCGAACTCGGCAGCTGTGAACATGCCCCAGGGCGCGACGAATTCGTTCTCGGGACGCGTCCAGGGCGCGGTGGCCTCGTGATCGCGATACTCGCCGGCCTGAGCGGCAACAAGTACCACCACATCTGCCATGCCGTGCTCGATGGCGGTGACCGCCTCGGTGATCATGCCGACCCCAAAGCCGAGCCCCTGCCAGGCCGGGCCGAGGCGCAGGTCGTAGATCAGCGTGGTGGACAGGGCGCCGGCGCTGATGCCATCGACGTCGGCGAGGGTCAGGCCGGCGTCGTCGAGTGCACCCCGGATGGCCTTCAGCGCCAGGCCCCGCGACGTTTCGCCCTCCAATCGCCGCCCTTGTCGGGTGTTGTGCACTCCGACGACCGCCGCTCTGCAGGTTCTCAATATTTTGCAGCCCTTCAGTTTTCGTCTGCCACGACGCCCAGATAGGTGCCCAATACGTCGTATTGCCGCCCGCCACGTGTGACGGTGCCAATCGTCATGGTGCGTGCCTCGGCGCGCGCCGAGCCGGCCTCGACCACGTCGATGCGCACGTCCACGGGCCGCGCCGTCTGCGGGTCGGTGATCTCGACGACCATCGCCACCGCCCGCTCGTCTTCGTCCCACGCCACGCCGGTGATGCGATGGCGGGCGGTCAGTTCCATCACCACCGAGTCCTGGCGCACCAGAAAGCGCACCGGTGCGCACAGCTCCCCCGCGCGCGGCGGCACGCACAGCGTGACCGCCATGTCACAACCCCGCCGGACGTGCACTGGTGGTCCCGGACTCACGTAACGCGGCCAGATCCCGTTCGCTGCATCCCAGCACGCCCGTCAGCACCTCGGCGGTGTGCTGGCCATACAACGGCGGCACCCGGCGAATCCAGCGCCTGGGTTTGCCGGCGAACGCGAACGGCATGCCGGTGCAACGGAAGGAGCCGGCGACGGGATGATCGACCTTCTCCCAGAAGCCCCGGGCGATCAGTTGGCGGTCGTTGAGCAGTTCCGCCGGGGCTGTCACGCGCGCCGCCGCGATCCCGGCGGCACGCAATGCGTCGACCGCTTCCGTCGCGGACCGGCGCGCGGTCCAGTCCGAGATCAGTTTGTCGATGTCGTCGGCCCGCTCTCGCCATTCGTCCGCACAGACCCGCGGTTGGTTGAGCAGCCCGGCCAACGACGCGCGTGCGGCGTCGTCAATCGCGGCAAGCGCGACCCATTCATCGTCACCCCGGCAGCGGTATACGCCCTGGGGGCTGGCCCCGGGACCCCGGTTTCCATCTCGGCGCAGCTGGATTCCGTTGCGCGAATATTCCACCAGCATTTCGGCGGCCACGTTCAGCGCCGCCTCCACCATGGTCGATTCGATCTGCATCCCCGTCCCGTACCGGTCGCGGACCACGAGCCCCGCGACGGCGGCGAACGCGGCGTGCAGCCCGGCTATCGGGTCGCACACGCCCCGCGGGATCACGGGCGGGCCGTCGGCGTGTCCGGTCATCCATGCCATGCCCGTCGCCTGCTCCATCGTCTGCGCGAAGCCGACGCGGTCACGCCACGGGCCGTCCAGCCCGAACGCGGGCATTCGGACCATGATGGCGCGGGGATTGGCCGCGCTCACCGCGTCCCATTCCAGCGCGAAATTCGCCATCACCCGCGGCGAGAAGTTCTCGATCACCAGATCGCTGGTGGCGATCAGCTCCAAAGCGATGGAGCGCCCCGCGTCGGTGCCCAGTTCGACGCTGACGTCGCGCTTGTTGTTGTTGCTGCACAGGAAAACCGGCCCCCACTCCCACCACCGGTCCCAGGTGGGCGGGCGGCCGGCGGAGAACCTCATGCCGTCGGGCCTGCGCACGCCCTCCACCTTGATCACGTCGGCGCCAAGAGCACCGAGCAACTGGGTGGCAACCGGACCCGCCCAGAAGGCGGTGAAGTCGGTTACCCGTATGTCGGACAACGGAAGCTCTTGAATCTCGGAGGCGGCGGCGCGGTCCGGGCCATCGGGCCGTGGCGGCCAGTGGACGCGCCCGTTGTCCGCGCCCAGCCGCGGGGGCGGTCCCGGCGGCCTGGTCGCGATCGCGTCGCTGCGATACGGCACCCTTGGCTGCAGTAGCCCGGCATCGGATTCGATGAACACCCCCCGCTGCACAAAGTGGTCGACCGTCGGCAGTGTGGCGGGCGTGCCGATGGGGGCCACCGGAATGCGAAAGGCCACCGCGATATCGACAATCTCTCGCGTCGTGCGGGCTTGGGTCCATTGCGTCACCATGCCCAGGAACTCGTCACGCCGCTCGACGCGCCCGGCCACCGAAGCCAGGTCGGCGTCGTCGACCAGGTCGGCGCGATCGATCATCACCAGGAAGTCTTGGAACTGTTGTGCGGTAATGGTGCAGAAGCCGACCAGGCCGTCGGCCGTGGGAACGATCGACGGCAGTTCCAGGCTGCGCTGGTGGAGAAGGGAATCCGCCCCCAGCACGCTGGCCGACATGGCCGACAGTCCGCCCATGGCGATCGCCATGGCCTCGTACGTCGAGATGTCGATGACCTCGCCGCGCCCACTGCGCAGCGCGTGCCGGGCCGTCGCGGCCGCGACCGCCGCGGCGAACGAGGCCGCCAACCACTCGCCCAATCGCCCGCCCGCCTGCACGGGTTCGTCGCCCGGCCAGCCTCGGCTGGCGATCGAGCCGCACAGCGCTTGCAGGATGAACTCGTTGGCGACCACCCGGTCCTCGACGTAGGGGCCGGTCGTCCCGAACGGTGTCACGGCCACGACTACCACCGACGGGCCGGTATGGCACGTGATCTCGTCAAGCGTCCAACCGTCGGTCAAGTCGGTGAGCACGATGTCGGCGCCGGCCAGTAGCGCCGCGATGGCCTCCTGGCCGTCATTTGTCACCGACTTCTTGCCGGCGGCCAGATAGTCGAACAACGCTCCGGGCGGCCCACCGGCCGACCAGTTGCGCATCGAATCTCCTTGCAGGGACTCGACCTTGACGACATCAGCGCCGGCGTCGACGAACATTTTGGCGCAGTAGGACACCGCGATTCCGTTGGACAACTCCAGCACGCGCCAGCCGGCGAACGGCGCCCGTTCTGTCACGTTCAGCTACCCAGGGTGGTGGCGCGTCCCGCGATACCGACGGCCTCCGTTGTCACCGGCGCCGATGCCTGTGCCTGCAAAGCGAACTGCGTCATCCGGTTCCACGCGTCGCGGTCGCGTTGGCTGGCCCGGTGGCCGACATGGGTGACGACGTCGACGTCGGTGGCCCGGCTGCGGAGATACCCGGCACGGGCTTGCTCCTTCGGGATGTAGCGGAAGGGGTCGAATGAGTAGGCCGCCATCGCGTTTTCGTGAGTGATCTTGTTGATGACCGAGTCATCGAGGTGACCCATCGTCTCAATGACGTCCTCGGGGGCGAACGGCCAGTTGCTGTCGGAATGCGGGAAGTCGGACTCCCAGCACAACATGTCCTCGTTGAACCAGTCCATGTTCCGTACGCCGACTTTGTCGCTGATGAAACACGTGTAGAAATGCCGCCTGAACACGTCGGCCGGTCCGTTGTAGCCCGGCGGGAACGTCGCCAGTGTCCAGCCCGAATGACGCTTGTAGACATGTTCGGCACGCCAGAGGAAATACGGCATCCAACCGACGTCACCCTCGGTCAACGAGAACTTGATTCCGGGAAAGTCCGCATAGAACTGCGCCCAGATCAGCTCGGTAAACGTGAACATGCTCATCATCGACGACGCCGTCATCATCACGCTGGGCGGCGCGTCCGTCGAGACCATCGGCGACCGCGATGCGGAACCCACATGCGTGCACAGCACCGTCTTGTTCTCGCAGACGGCCTCGAAGAGCGGGTACCAGTACTTGGTGTGAATGCTCGGCATGTGCAACGCCTCTGGATTCTCCGAGAACGTCGCGGCGTGGCAGCCCTTGTCGGCGAGTCGTTTGACTTCCTTGGCCGCTTCGGCCACGTCGAACAGCGGCAGGATGCCGCAGGGGATGAACCGCCCGGGATGGGCCGCGCACCATTCGTCGATGTGCCAGTCGTTGTATGCCTTGATCATCACCAGGTTGACGTCGCGGTCGGGGCCCTGGTTGAGGACTTGACCGGAAAATCCGGTGAAGTTGGGGAAGTTCAGGCCCGCCAACTGGCCACCGGCGTTCATGTCGCGGACCCGCTCGTCGACGTTGAAGCAGCCCGGCCGCATTTCGTCGTAGCGGGAGGCGTCGACGTTGTACATCTCGCGTGGCTTTCCCGCCACGGCGTTGAGGCCCATGTTCCGTCCGCGGACCTCCCCGTAGTACCACTGCTGGATGCCGTCCGCTTGGAGCACCACCCGAGGGGCGAGATGCCGGTATCTCGCGGGGACATGCGCATCGAACATGTCGGCCGGCTCGGCGATGTGGTCGTCCACGCTGATCAAGATCAGATCGTCTTTGTTCATGCCAGGCTCCTCGCGTGCCGCCACTAGCGACTAGTAGACAATGGTGTCCATCACAGTGTCAACGACGCGGAGGCCCGGCGAGCCCACCGCGGCCTCAGCGCAATATCGCCCATCAGATAAGGGGTTTGTGCCTTCGTAGCACCCTGCCGGGCGATCCGGACATTTCTCGTGCACCCTGAGAAGGGGCCGCACCGATAGTGACTATTAGATCATTGCCGCGGCCGGCGTCGGCGCGCTGCGGATCAGGGGATCGCGCGCTGCCGGTTACCGTCGCGTGCCACCATGGGGCATGCCCGGGCCGGGAAAGGGGTGCAGTTGAGCACAAACAAAGCTGCGCGCCCCACCACCGCGGATGTCGCCCGACTGGCCTGCGTGTCGACCGCGACGGTCAGCTACGTGCTGAACAACGCGCAGGGCCGCAGAATCTCGCCGCAAACCCGCGAGGCGGTGCACCGCGCCGCGGAGCTGCTCGGTTATCGACCCAACCTTGCGGCCCGTAATCTCGCCCGTGGCAAGAGCGGAGTGGTGCTGTACGTCGTCCCGCACGTGGCCGTGGGCGAAATGCCGATGCAGGCCGGCAGCCGGATGACCACAGCCTTGGCGCGCCAAGGTTTGCTGCAGGTGCAGATTTTCGAGACCGAGCACGATCAGCACGTCGTGGATGCGATCGAGGGACTGGACCCGGTCGCGGTGACGAGCTTGTTCCCGCTGAGCGGTGACGCCCGGCGTGCGGCGCGGGCGGCGGGCATACCGCACATCGTGATCGGGACCCTACCGGCACTACAAGATCCGCATTTGTCGGTCGGCGAGATGCGGGTCGAGCACCTCGTGTCACGTGGTCATCGACGAATCGCCTTCGCCTACACCGGAATCGCCAGGTGGCGTGCCCTGGGCGACTACTGGTTCGAGGGTGTCTCTCGCGCGGCGCGCGTGCGTGATCTTCCGCCGGTCCGAGTCGCCGAGATCACGCTGGACAACGCCGCAGAGGTGGTGGCCGGCTGGGTGCGCGACGGCGTCACCGCCGTCTGCGCGCAGAGCGATGAAATAGCCTGCCTCGTCCTCTACGGCATTCACCAAGCGGGACTTCGCTGTCCAGCTGACCTCGCGGTAATCGGCGTCGACGCCAGCCCCATGGGGGTGGTGAGCACACCGCCGTTGACCACTGTGCGGTTCGAGCCGAGCGCGGTCGCCGACGCCGCGATCGCCGCCGTCTTCGAGCGCCTGGGGTTGCCGGCGCCGCCCTCTCCCGACCTGACCGATATCGCTCGTCTCGTCGTGCGCTCCTCGACCTGACCGCATGCCGTGCCGGGCGACCGGTCGATTACGCGATTAACGCCCTTTGTTGGCCCATCTTGATGTGTGCTAGAAATGGCTTGGTTAAGCGCATAACCTGCGGTCTGTTGTCGCAACGAAGCCAGGAGGGGCATCCATGTCGGTGCAAGCCGTGCTAGACGAGATCCGTGAACGAACCGGCACCGGTGAGGTCATCCCGGTCATCGATCCAGCAACCGAACAGCAGATCACCGAGTTCACCGATTGCGGCACAGCCGCGGTCAACGAGGCCGTTACCCGGGCGAAGGCATCCGCCGAGTCGGGCGTCTGGAAGGGGCTGGCCGGCAGCGAGCGGGCCAAAATCCTGTGGCGGGTGGGCGAGCTGATCGACCAGAACGCCGAACTTCTCGCCGAACTCGAATCGCTCGACGCCGGCATCCCGCTATCGCAGGCGCAGATCATCACGAATGTCGGTTCCGAGTGGTTTCGCTACTACGCGGGCTGGTGCACCAAGATCGAGGGGATAGCGGCCGACGTCAACACCGGCGGGCTGACCGGCGTCGACTCGCACATGCACGCCTACACCCTGAAAGAACCGTACGACGTGGTCGGGCTGATATTCCCGTGGAACGGCCCGATCTTCAACTTCTGCGCCAAACTGGCGCCCTCGCTGGCCGCGGGGTGCAGCAGCGTGGTGAAACCGGCCGAGGAGACCCCGCTGTCGGCGTTGGTGCTGGACAGGATTCTCACCGAGGCCGGGGTGCCCGACGGGGTCGTCAACCTGCTGCTCGGCTACGGCCACACCGCCGGTGCGGCTATCACCGCACACCCCGACGTCGAAAAGGTCGCGTTCACCGGCTCGACCGAGGTCGGCCGGGAAATCGTGCACGCCTCCGCGGCAAGCAACCTCAACAAGGTCACGCTCGAGCTCGGTGGGAAATCGCCGGTGCTGATCTTCGACGATGCGGACCTGGACATGGCGATCAGCATGGCGGCGTTCGGCACATTCATCCACTCCGGTCAGGCATGCGTGTGCGGATCGCGGATCTTCGCCCAGCGCGGCGTCTACGAGCGGGTCGTGGACGGGATCGCCAGCATGGCGAACATGATGCAGCTGGGCGGGCCCAAGGAAGAGGGGACCATGATCGGCCCGTTGATCAGCCAGAAGCAACTCACGCGCGTGCTGGGTTACCTGGATCACGGCCGCTCCGACGGCGTCGAGATTGTCACCGGCGGCCAACGCCTCGACAGGCAAGGATATTTCGTCCACCCCACCGTGCTCACCAACGTCAACTCCGCGAGCCGGCTGTTCCAGGAAGAGATCTTCGGGCCCGTCGTCACGATCCTGCCGTTCGACGACGAGGACGAAGCGGTGGCGCTGGCCAATGACAGCACCTACGGCCTGGCGGCCACCGCCTGGACGAAGGACCTCGGCCGGGCACACCGGATCGCCAAGCGGCTCAAGGCGGGAACCGTGGGGCTGAACTGTCAGATGCAGTTCGATCACTCCATGCCGTTCGGTGGGTACAAGCAGTCCGGTTGGGGCTACGAGTCCGGCAAAGCTGGCCTGGACACCTACCTGCAAACCAAAATCGTTTGGGCACAGATGTAGTCGTCACTCCGCCGGCGCATAACGGAGCATGGTGACGTCATGGTCCGGGTAGTCGAAGAAGACCGGCCGCACCCGCATGCCAACCCGTAGATCGGCGGGGTCGACGTTGACCATTTCGGTGGAGAACCGTGGTCCCTCGTCCCATTCGACGATCGCGAGAAGCTGCGGCACCGCATCGGCGAAATGCGGACCGACGGGGCGGCGGGCCACGGTGTAGGAATACAACGTTCCCATGCCGGAGATCTCCCGCCATTCCAGGTCGGCTGCCAGGGTCCGCGGCGAACGCACCCGCGGATAGAACACATAGCTCTGCAATGACGGCGAGTACTGGATGACGATGCGGTGCTGGGCCAGCGCGTCCCAGAAAGGCGCGGTGGTAGGCGTTTTGACGGGCATCGGGCGCTCGAAGGTGGTCATGTCTGGTCAATCTCCCTCGAGGATGAGCGTAGTCTGCTCGGACAGGATCCCGCCGTTGCCGGACACAAAGGCGCGGTGGCAGTCGGCGACCTGGGCCGCGCCCGCGCGGCCCATGAGTTGCCGCGTCGCGTCGCAGACGTGGTGCATTCCGCCGGCCAATCCCGCTTGGCCGAAGCCCAGTTGCCCACCGGCGGTGTTGAGCGGAAAGTCGCCACGGAAGGTGAGGTCATGGTTGGCAACGAACTCCATTCCCGTTCCCTTCTCG
>Ga0307446_1000925_pt1 | contig 10109 bp, 10 predicted proteins | sample SalMarSW160320MG_FD_202141 | JGI IMG/M metagenome (GOLD analysis project Ga0307446, IMG submission 202141) | Salt marsh sediment microbial communities from the Plum Island Ecosystem LTER, Massachusetts, United States - SW1603-20 | ecosystem: Environmental > Aquatic > Marine > Intertidal zone >... | reverse complement strand
GATGCTGCGTCGCGCTCGGCCAGCCGCCTGTTCGTGCTGGTCGGCGCACAGGTGCGTGACGAGCGGCTTCGTCGACGCTGGACACTACGCGAGCTTTCGGCGAGGTCACGACTGTCTGCCTCCGGCGTGCAGGCGATCGAGTCCGGCCAGGCTGGCTCGCTTGACTCGTACGCTCGGCTCGCGGCGGCCCTCGGCCTCACGCTGGAGATCGACCTCGCCGATCCGCGCCGGCGCCGACAGTCGACCAGTCGAGCGCGGGACACGGTGCACGCGGCGATGGGCGAGTTCGAAGCGCGACACCTCCGCCCGTTTCGCTTCGGCGCCGGTATCGACGAGCCCTACCAGCACTACCAATTCGCCGGGCGTGCCGACCTCGTGGTCTGGGAGCGGGATCGCGCGGCGCTGTTGCACATCGAGAATCGGACCCGCTTTCCGGATCTGCAGGACACGGCGGCCAGCTTCAATGCCAAGCGGGCGTATCTTGGCGAAGAGCTGGCCGCCCGGCTTGGGCTCCAGCACTGGAACAGCGAGACGCACGTCATGGTGGCGCTCTGGTCGGCGGAGGTCCTTCACTCGCTCCGGCTGCACGAAGCATCGTTCCGCGCGCTTTGCCCGGACCCGCCCCTGGCGTTTGCAAGCTGGTGGGCGGGTCGACCGCCCGAGTCAGGCAGGCGCAGTGAGCTCGTGGTGCTCGATCCGCTCGCAACCGGCCGCCAGCGGACCCTTATCTCGCTGGATGCTGCCCTCGGCGCGCGGCCGCGTCACCGCGACTACGCCCAGGCTGCCGCAAGGCTGCTGAGCGCCGCCAGTTTGCGCGATGCCGCGTGATCTGATCGGCGAGGAGCTCGCCCGGTGGGGGAAGGTCGCACTGCTCGAAACGACCGGGCGGATCAGCGGGCGCCCGGTACAGGCTGCCGTGGGCTACGTGGACCAGGACGACGGCAGCCTGCTCGTGGCCGCCGGTGACGAGTCGGCCGACTGGGCGCTCAACCTTCGCGCGCAGCCGCATTGCCACGCAACGATCGGCGAGCACACGGCGGCATACGAAGCCGCCGAGCTGGACGATACACAGGGAGCCGCGGCCATCACCAGCCTGATCCTCAAGTACGGCACGCCGGCCGAGCGCCTGGGTCGCGGGCCCGCCTTCCGGCTGTTGCCCGTCGCCGGCTGATGCTCAACCAATCGGCTGGAAGATCTCCGTGCGGGACAAGATGCTCGCCAATCACGGCGGCACTGGACCGCTAGACTTCGATTCGAGCCGAGTGAGGAGCGATTGACCGAGGCAAGCCCCGAACCGACCAGGGAGCGCGGCAAGACCGTCCACGGTGAGGCGGCCAATGCCGGCCATCGTGTTCTGGCGCCCGACGATGCGGAAGTCGAGGCGTACCTCGAGGTCGCCCTCGATGCGCCCCCGCCCGCACGCGGCGCGCCGCTCGAGGCCGAGCAGGTGCGCGACACGGTCATCGTGCTCGACTTCGGGAGCCAGACGGCCCAGCTGATCGCGCGCCGCATCCGCGAGCTGAACGTGTATTCGGAGCTGTTGCCCTACGACACACCGTGGGAGGAGATTCAGCGCCGGCGGCCGAAGGCACTGATCCTCTCCGGTGGGCCAATGAGCGTCTACGAGGAAGGCTCGCCGCATCCCGACCCGCGGCTCTGGCAGGACCCCGGTGCACCGATGCTGGGCATCTGCTACGGCCTGCAGCTCATGGCTCATCACCTGGGCGGTGACGTGGTCCCTGCGACGAAACGCGAATACGGTCCCGCGATGGTCTCGATCACGACCGACGACAGCCTGTTCCGGGGCATAGGCCGTGAGCAGCCGGTATGGATGAGTCACGGGGACTCGATCGTCCAGCCACCGCCCGGTTTCCAGCCGCTGGCCCGGACTGACTCGACTCTCTTTGCCGGCCTGGCCGACACCGATCGGCGCCTGTACGGCATCCAGTTCCACCCGGAGGTCGTGCACACCCCGGCCGGCCGCGACATCCTGCGCAACTTCGTGCTCGACATTGCCGGCGCGCGGCCGACCTGGACCCCGGCCAGTTTCGTCGAGGCGACCGTCGCCGACATCCGGGCCACGGTGGGCGGCGGCAAGGTGATCTGTGCCCTGTCGGGCGGCGTCGACTCCGCGGTCGCCGCAACCCTGGTGCACCGGGCCGTGGGCGATCAGTTGACGTGCATCTACGTCGATCACGGGCTGATGCGCAAACGGGAGTCCGAGCTGTTACGCGAGACGTTCGCGCAGAACCTGGGCATGAACCTCGTCATGGTCGACGCTCGTGATCGCTTCCTGCGACGGCTGATGGAGGTCGTCGATCCGGAGCAGAAGCGGCGCATCATCGGCGACGAGTTCATCCGGGTGTTCGAGGAAGAGGCGGCCGCCCTGGGCCAGATCGACTTCCTGACACAGGGCACGCTCTACCCCGACGTGATCGAGTCGACCGCGCCGGAGACGAAGGCGGCCCAGAAGATCAAGACCCATCACAACGTGGGCGGACTGCCTGATGACCTGCGCTTCCGGCTGATCGAGCCGTTGCGCTACCTGTTCAAGGACGAGGTGCGCCAGGTGGGCCTCGAGCTCGACCTGCCCGAGCAGATGGTCTTTCGCCAGCCTTTCCCCGGACCTGGGCTGGCCATCCGGATCATCGGCGCTGTGACTGCCGAACGGCTCGACACGTTGCGCGAGGCGGACTGGATCGTGCTCGACGAGATCAAGGCGGCGGGGCTGTACCGCAGCCTGTGGCAGTCGTTCGCCATCCTGACGCCCGTCCGCTCGGTCGGAGTCATGGGCGATGGCCGCACCTACGCCAACGTGGTCGCCGTTCGCGCGGTCACCAGCGAGGACGGGATGACCGCCGACTGGGCCAAGCTGCCGTACGAGGTACTTGGCCGGATTTCGAGCCGCATCGTGAACGAGGTGCCGGGCGTCAATCGGGTGGTCTACGACGTCAGCAGCAAGCCGCCCGCGACCATCGAGTGGGAGTGAGCGAAGCTCGCCTCGCCACACCCGGCCCGTCGTTCGTGCCCGAGGAGACGATCAGGCTCAGGTCCACGACGGACGAACCGATCCCGCGGGCGCGGGCAGGCATGTCGCAGCCGAGCGTGACAGATGACGGATGGTGGCTGACACACCTATGGGTCGCGGACGATGCGGGGGTGCTCGAGGCTACGGCCGTGCTACCCGCTGGCGGTCCACCGCCGGGCCCGCCACTCGCGTCACTGGGCCCGCGTCTGGCCGGCGCGCTGGCGGGCCTGATCGCCGAAGAGGGCGGGCGGCAGCTGATCCGCCTGCGCATGTTGCCGGCGGCCGACGAGGGGCGCCCCTGGGAACGCCCGCTGCTGTGCATGCTGGCCGTCCGGTGGGACCCGGTGCGCGCGGAGGTCATGCCGCGGACCGAGCTCGCCCGAGAGCTGTTGCACGCATTCGTGATGGCCATCGAGGGCATCCACTGAGGCAGCGCTAGACTCGAGGCCAAGTGGAACAGTCGCGAGCAGCAGCCGGGCGCGACCTGCGCGCGCTGCCCGGGTCGGGCTGGCGCCGCGCGGTGTCCGCGGCCCTCGCAGTAGTTGTCAGCCAACCTCGATTGTGGCTGCTGGGAATGCTCGGCTTCCTGCTGCGAGGCGGCGTGCTGGTCCTGGTGCTCCCCATCGCCGTCCTGCCCACCGAGGTCGAGGTGCGTCTGATCCTTGGCGCCAACCTGGGCACGAGCGGGCTGACGCCGGGCTTCTTCGTGCTCGCCGGTATAGCGGGAGCGTGCGCGGCGTTGCTGGCGCTGCTGGCGCTGCTCATGGTCGCCATCGCCGATGTCGCCTCCTTTGAGCAGCTGGTCACTGCCCCGCAGACGCTCGAGCAGCGAGGCTGGCGCGAGCCGATCGGGTTTACGGGCGCGCCGCGAAGGGGGCTTGTCTGGCGCGCGTACGGCGTTCAGCTGGTGACACTCCTGGCGCTCGTCGCGGCGGCGGTGCCCGTGGCCCTGGCCATCAATCAGGCGACCATCGACGAGTTGCTACGGCCGAGCTCCAACGCCCTGATCTATCAGCGCGTGCTGTTCGACGCACGCCAACCCCTGATCCTGTTCGTGGTCGCCTTCGTGTTGATCGGGATCTTCTCCGCGGCGGCCGAACAGGAGCTCTTCGTCCGCGCCGCGGGACTGCGCGGTGCGTTGCCCGCGCCGGGTGGCCGGCGCGCGTTTCTCGCCGGAATCGCCCGCGCACTGGGCCGGCCGCTGCGGTCACCGGCCCCCACGCTTGCCGCTGCCGGAGCCGGTTGGCTCTTGTGGCTGGCCGTGGCGACCATCGTGGTCGGGTCGTTGGCCTTTACCTGGCCGCAGGTGGAGGCGACGTTCCTGGCCCTGCCCGTTGCCGGTGTGCCCGACGTGGTGCACCTGCTGGCATTGTTCGTGGTTGCGCTGGTGCTCGCGGCCGTATTCGTCCTGGGCCTGCTGCTGTTCGGTGTCGTGTCCGCCGTGCGTGCCGCCCTGTGGACGGTCGCCGGACTCCGCTAGGCACGGGGTGCCTTTGCTACACTCGCGCCGCCCCGGCCGTGCCGGGCAGCACGTATGAGGCGCGCTCTCGATGATTGACCAGCTGCTTCAAGCGCTGGGCACCGAAATCGGCAAGTTCTTCGACTCGCCGGTCGTCCGCCTGGCGGTACAGGCCATCGCCGTGTACGCCGTGCTGCTTTGGGCGGCAACCGCCTACTGGGCGTACCGCGACCTGCAGACGCGAACGACCAATCCGGTCGCGCCCTACATGGCCGCGGCACTCATCATCCTCTTCACGCCCGTCTTCTTCATCTTCGGCGTGGTCGTATATCGCATCCTGCGGCCGTCGGAGACGGTCGCCGAGGCCAATGAACGGGCGCTGGCTGAGGAGGCGATGCTGACGGACATCGAGGCCCAGCCGCACTGCGCCAACTGCGGACGGCAGGTCGACGAGGACTGGATCATCTGCCCAACCTGCCGCAACCGGCTGCGTCGCGTCTGTCCCAACTGCAGCCGGCTGGTGGAACTCGACTGGTCGCTGTGCGCCTGGTGCGGCAAGGACTTTGACCGGCCGGAGCTGCTGCAGGAAGTCGCCGTGCCCCCGCCGGTGGGCCGTCCCGCCGAGGGCGAGAGCCCCACGGGCGAGAGCCCCACGGGCGAGACCGGATCGCAGCCCATGCCCGCGATTTCCCCGAGCTCGATCGACAGCCGCATCACCGAGCGGAGCCCGCGCCCGGCCGTCGGCGACCATTGAGCGCCAGTCCGGAGCGCGAGCCGGACAGGATCTTCACGCTCGAAGGACGGCCCGCGGCGGGCCTGTACGTGCTCGGTTGGGTACTCGCCCTGGCAGGACTCGGGCTGCTGCTGGTGTCATTCGAGGTCGGTGGCGCGGTCCATGGCGTGTTGCTGATGGCCTCGCTGCTGCTGGTTGGCGCGGGCCTGTCGTCGGCCGCCGGCTACCAGGTCATCGCCCGGCGCCGCCGCCCCGCGGCGGCCTACCACGGGCCGTCGCCGCTCATCCTCTTTGCGCTGCAAATCGTCGTGATCACCATCTTGGGGGTGGTGCTGCTGGTGGTGAAGGCGCCATCACCAGTCGACGATGCAGCCGGTTTCCTGCTCTACGCATGCCTCGAGGTCGCCGGCTACCTGCTCATCGTCTGGCTGTTCGTTATTCGCACGGGTGCCCTGGCGTGGCGCGACCTGGGCATTCCCCGGCTTGGGCCCGCGCGACTGCTGGCCGATGTTGCGAACGGCTTCGGGCTGATGCTCGTGGTGGCCATCGCCTCCATCATGTGGACGGCTGTGCTGGTGCTGTTGCTCGGAACGGTGCCGCCGAGCGTCCTGCCGAGTACCCAGACGGGGGTCAGCCTGGCGTTCATCGCGCTCGCCGCCGGCCTGATCGTGCCCATCGGGGAGGAGGCCTTCTTTCGCGGCTACGCGCTGACCGCCTGGTGGCGCGACCTGGGCCCGCGCTCAGCGCTCATCCGATCGACGGTCTTCTTCGCGCTCGTCCATGCGCTCAACATCAGCGTCGCGCCGGGTGATGCCCTGACCGGCCTTAAGCAGGCCGTCATCGAGGTGCTGGTCATCGGCCCGGTGGGCCTGGCGCTCGGCTGGCTGTTCCTGAAGCGCGGCCTTATCGCGTCGATCGCGGGACACGCAACGTTCAACCTGTTCGGCATCCTGCTCACAGCACTGGCACCGTCGGTGTTGCTGCTCCACTGACCTGTCACCGATAAGTCACCGATTAGCGCCGGGCAACCGGCCGATAAGCACCCCCCGACTACCATCGCTGCCGCTCCCGGGCTCGGACGGCGGGGAAATCGGCGGGCTCCGTTGTCCGGACCCGGGGGCAACCACTCACCCTTCGGGCGCCGAGGACGACCATGAACACGCGATCCGTGCGCGAGCTTGCCGTCACCGAGCGGCCGCGCGAACGACTGGCGGCATACGGTCCGGCAGCGCTGAGTGCCTCCGAACTCCTCAGCGTCCTGTGGGCGAGTGGCGGTGCGGGTAGCTCGTCCGTAGACCTCGCGACCGAAGTGTTGGCGCAGCACGGCAGTCTCGCGGCACTGGCTCGTGCAGACCTGCTCGAACTGACTGCCCTGCCGGGTATCGGACCGGCGCGCGGCGCGCAGTTGCTCGCAGCTTTCGAGATCGGACGCCGCTCCGTGCTGGGGGCCACCGGTGCGCGCTGGACGATCCGCGCGCCGCGCGACGTGGCCGAGCGCCTGATGCCGGAGATGGGGCGCCTCGAACGCGAAGAGCTGCGCGTGCTGCTGCTCAATGCCAAGAACTCCGTGCTGCGCCAGGCAACCGTCTATCAGGGCAACGTGTCGTCTGCCCTGGTGCGCGTCGCCGAGCTTTTTCGCGATGCGGTGCGCAGCCACGCGGCGGGCATCATCGTGGTCCACAACCATCCGTCAGGTGACCCGCAACCATCTCCCGACGACCTGCACCTGACCGCCGAGGTGATTGCCGCTGGCCGGCTGCTGGACATCCCGCTGCTCGACCATGTCATCGTCGCCACCGACGGGTACGTCAGTTTGCGCGACCGTGGGCTTGACTTCGACCCACCGCGACGCTGACGCGACTGCTGCAGGTCGTCGAGCGGACCGCCTGCCCGCGGGCACTCGCTGAGGGCCGTTGCGCCGGGGCCGGTATACACTGCAGCACGCTTCGGCCGCGGGCTCCCCGCCCCAGCGCCAGGCACCCAATCCAGCAGGACAACGAGGAACCCGCCGACTCATGCTCGACGCCTTTCTGGGACTCTTCTCGCGTGACATCGGCATCGACCTGGGCACGGCAAACACGCTCGTTCACGTGCGCGGCCGGGGCATCGTCATCAGCGAGCCGTCGGTGGTCGCCATCGAGGCACGCAGCAAGCGGGTGCTGGCGATTGGCGCGGAGGCGAAGCGCATGCTCGGCCGGACGCCGGCCAACATCATTGCCATCCGTCCCCTGCGCGACGGCGTGATCAGCGACTTCGACGTGACCGAGCAGATGCTCAAGTACTTCGTGCGGCGGGTGCACGAGCGCGTGGGGCTGATACCCCGCCCGCGCATGATCATCGGCATCCCGAGTGGCGTGACCGAGGTCGAGAAGCGAGCCGTCCGCGACGCGGCGCTCAACGCCGGCGCACGCTGGGCGCGGTTGATCGAAGAGCCCATGGCCGCGGCGATCGGAGCCGGACTGCCGGTGGGCGAGCCGTCGGGCAGTCTGATCGTCGACATCGGTGGCGGGACGACCGAGGTGGCCGTCATCAGCCTGGGCGGCATCGTGGTCAGCCGTAGCCTGCGCATCGGCGGCGACGAGCTGGACGAGGACATCATTGCCTACGGCCGTCGCGAGTACAACATGCTGCTCGGCGAGCGCACGGCGGAGGACATCAAGATCGCCATCGGGTCGGCCTACCCGGGTGACTACGACGATCAGCGCGTCGTGCTGCGCGGACGCGACCTGCTTACCGGGCTGCCGCGTGCGGTCGAGATCACCGCCGAGCAGGTGCGCGAGGGCATCGAGGGGTCGGTCCAGCAGATCGTCGACACGATCAAGGACACCATCGAGGAAACGCCACCCGAGCTTGTTGCCGACATCATGGACCAGGGCATCGTGCTCGCCGGTGGTGGCGCGCTGCTGCAGGGTCTCGATCGGCGAGTTTCCGAGGCAACCCAGATGCCGGCCCACGTGGCCGACGATCCCCTCACCTGTGTGGCGCGCGGAACCGGCCGTGCGCTCGAGGAGCTCGATGTGATGGAACGGACACTGGTCGCGGAGACGTACTCGCAGGCGCCGCGCTAGGCGCACCTTCAGCGACGTGCTTGCCAGCCCATCGGCCCGCCGGCACCTGATCACCTACGTGGCGCTGCTCGCCGTGAGCCTGCTGTTGCTCGCAGCAAGCGGATCCGGACCGGTCACCGAGTTGCGCAAGGGCGTTGGCTTCGCGCTGTCGCCCCTTCAGAACTCGCTGCGCCAGGCTACCCGCAGCGCGAGCTCCATCCTCTCCACGTTCAGTGATATTGACCAACTGCGCCAGCAGAACGCGGCCCTCAATGCGCAGGTAGCCGAACTTCAGGCGCGTAACCAGCAGCTACAGGCGATGGCCGCGCAGAACCAGCAGCTGACCGAGCTGCTGAACGTCCGCTCCTCGCTCTCCTACGACAGCGTCGCGGCGGAGGTCGCCAGCCGGCGCATCAGCGAGCAGGAGCGCGTGATAACCCTGGACCACGGTACCGATGTCGGCATCGCAGTCAATGACCCGGTGCTGGGAGCCGGCGGAGCTTTGGTGGGCCAGGTGGTCGAGGTGGGCAGCAACTACAGCCAGGCCCTGCTGATCAGCGATTCGCGCATGTACGTTGCGGGTCTGCTGGAGACCAGTCGTGCCGTCGGAGACATCGAGGGCCAGTCGGAGCGTCCGCTGGTGATGACCAACATCCCCGCGACGGACGTCGTCAATCTGGGCGAGACGGTGGTGACCGCGGGAATCGAGCTTGACCAGGGCATTCGCTCGCCATATCCCAAGGGCCTGCTGATCGGCACCGTCGTCGAGGTCCACCGCGCCCCCGATCAACTCTTCCAGACGGCACTCATCACTCCGGCCGTGCCGCTCGACGAGCTCGAGTACGTATTGGTGATCACCAACTACGGTGGCGGTCTGCCGGCGCTGTCGCCGGCACCCAGCGACTCGCCGCTGCCGTAGCGCCCGCTATGGGCGATCCGGCGCCCAGCCGGGAATGAGCAGCTCCATTCCGGGCTGGATGCGGTTGGGGTGCTTGATGTCATTCAGCGCCAGGATGTCGCCCACGGTGATGCCGTACAGGTTGGCGATGTACGTCAGCGACTCACCCTGCTGGACGACGTGGATCAACGGTGTCGGTTCGGGCGTGACGGTTGGCGGGGCCGTGGGCGTGAAGCGCGGCTGCGGCAGCGACTCGGTCGGCGACGGGGTCGCGGTCGGCGACGGGGTCGCCGTCGGAGGCAGCGTCGGTGTCGGCGTCAGCAACGCTGCCGGCGGTGGAACAGCGCGCATGTTGGCCACGACGTAGGCGGTCAGCAGTCCGCCCGCCACGGCGAGCGTCAATATCACGGCCGTGCCGAGAACCCACGGCAGGGCCGTCCGGGCGCTGGAGTGGCGCGGCGGGTTGGGAGACGTTGCTGGGTCCGGCGTCGGCCCCGCCTCCTGCTTCTGCTCGTGCTCGTTCACGTCCGGGTCAGGCACCGCAGCAGAGTAACGGGAGACCGGCCGTCGCGCCGCGTCAGGCGCGGATTGCCGCCTCAACCGGTCGCGACCACACCCCACCACCATCAGCGTGGCACTTCGGTGCACGGAATGGTGGGACCTTCACCGTATGGCGGCGTTACTCTCTTCGGAAGAGCCTGTGCGAGTCACAGGTGCGTCTTTCCGGGCGTGCCCCAGCTGAACCGGAAGGAAGAGGGAATGCACTCATCAAGGGTCGCCGCCGTGCCGGCCACCACTTGGCCGCGTGATCTTGTCGTGCCCGGCGTCCGGCGCACGCGCGTGGCGGTCTTCCTCATGTGCGCGCTCTTCCTGGCCGTCCTGCTGCCCAACGCGACGGCGCACGCAGCCGTAACCACGACCGGGCCTGCAGCGCAGTCGGCGAG
>Ga0307446_1000924_pt1 | contig 10114 bp, 11 predicted proteins | sample SalMarSW160320MG_FD_202141 | JGI IMG/M metagenome (GOLD analysis project Ga0307446, IMG submission 202141) | Salt marsh sediment microbial communities from the Plum Island Ecosystem LTER, Massachusetts, United States - SW1603-20 | ecosystem: Environmental > Aquatic > Marine > Intertidal zone >... | reverse complement strand
CCTGATTCGTTATGTGGTCCTGTATTTCGATTACGATTACGCCCCGAAATCATTTATTGAAGAATATATTCGAAAATTTATCAACAGTCACAGGGCTTATCGTCCTCCCTTAAAATTCCGAAAAACCGATCTGAGCAAGGCCGGCGCTCTTTTCAAAGCATCTCCGGAGGCCTTGAAACAGATGAGTCGAAAAGACCTGGTTCGGCTTTACCGGCAAAGGATTCAAAAGCTCCACCCGGACAAAGGCGGCGATCATGACGCTTTTATCTGTTTAACCAGGGTGTATCACGATCTACTCGGAACCAAGAAGTAAAGAATCCGAGCCCAAAGGACCGGGTTTTGATTGCAAAAAATCTATTTTGATGGGTCCGCGGAAAGTTGAATCCTTGGATATCTTATTTCAGCAGCAGTTTGTCGGCGGGCAGCAGCCCCGTGTTCTTTTTATCCCCCGTCGCTTTGATCGATCCGTCATAGGAGATGACTTTCCCCTCTTGATTGCACACCGTATGATCATCGAGAATGATGAGACCCGACATCTCGATCACTTTTTGTTTATATTCCCATTCTTTCTGTATATTGTATTTTTGGAGTTTAAACTGCCAGTAGAGCCAAAAAATCAAGAAAATCAACACGCCGGATACCAGCGCACAAAGAAGAATGAAAACATAAAATGCCGTCTTTTCTCCAATATGCCCCAATATTTTCAGGATAACATCGAGCTTGAATAAAACAACCGAACCGATTCCTAAAATAAATAAACCGGCTAGAACCGGCATTTGTTGAATGATGGAAAACAAAAATTTGAAACTATGTCCGAACCGTTTCATTTTGGTCCCGACAAAGGGACTCTCTTCAAGGTCAAAAGGCGCCTGTTGACTGCCGTAAAGATAGAAATTAAACCCGATCACAATTAGGCCGATGATAAACATCAATACGATCGGCGCCATAAAAGCAACGAAGAAATATTGTTTCCAGGGAAACGGACCCTTTTCAGGGCCCAAGGAACCAATGAAATGGGCGATAAATATAACAAATTCAATACCGCCGACCAAGATAAAAAGCGTATTAAAATACTCCTTGATTTCCGCCTTTTCAAGTATGCCGGCAATGCCGGTTCTTTTCTTAAATTCACCTGTTTTCATCAAATCATCCCGGGGGTATGCAAATAGCACGAGTTTCGCGCCGGGCTATTGGCCAAAAAGCCGCTTTGTCCGGCGGTTTTACTTGACGGATGAACTGCACACCGAAAGGTTTTGCAAAGGATTTTTGCCAAAATCAATCCGACAAAACAAAATATGCTTAAAGATTAACCGCTGAGCCCTAAAATTTTATCCATTTCTTGCCATTTGGCAAGGGATATCGGTTTTAACTCCAAAAGATCGCACTGGGGGATCCAACCAACGGTTGAGTTCGGGATATAAAAGCAATGCTGCCCCTTGAAAGGGCCGTCTTCAATGAGCCATCCATCTTGTACGGCAATTCGTTTTCCTGCAAGTTTTTTCACATCAGTGTTATAATTCATTTTGTCCGACGGCTGAAATATTGCTTCATAAAACATGAAAAATTTTCCTCGTAAAAAAATAAGGGCAATCCCCCATCTGCTGGGGGATGCCCCTTAATCGTGATAAAAATTTAAGTTAGACCACCGTGACATTGGTTGCAGCCGGGCCTTTTTGTCCCTGTTCTATGTCAAAGGTGACCCGGTCGCCTTCATTCAGCGTTTTGAAACCGGTTGAATTGATCCCCGAATGATGTACAAACACATCCGGACCATCTTCCTGCTCGATGAATCCATAGCCTTTGCTGCTATTAAACCATTTTACGATTCCATTCGTCATATGGGCATCCTCCTTTCAAAAGAATTCTCATAGTTCCAAACTGCAGGATGCCACTTTGACAAATGGATATTTCCTTCAGAACGAAACTGGCCCGCCAATTAAGGACGGGCCTTTATTGATTAATCGAATTATAAGATATTGTTGAAAAAAGTCAAGCAGATTATACAGGTCATTTTTTCAGTCGGTTTTGATCCGCCGAAGTGATTTTCATGCATATTTTTTAAAGGCCTATCCAATCTCGTAGCACTCCTGGATTTCACCAAAATACAGGGTATGATAATCGTTTTGCGGATATAATTTCATGTATGCTTCATCCAGATAATCCGGGTCCATGGCGGATTTATAAACGATTTTACATTCAAAATGGATGCCGGGGGTGCTGATTATCGGTGAAACCACTGTCTGGCTGTCAACAAGTTTCAAATTGCAAACCTTGTATTTATCCACATCCCGTCCGGACTTGGTTCCGCAAAACATCACCGCATCGTGCATGTCGCTCAATGGAACCGACACGGTGAAATCTTTGGCCTTTTCAATGACCTCATAGGTATACCGGGAATTTCTGACAGCGATCATAAAAACAGGTTTTGTCCAGATATAACCGATGGCCGCCCAGCCGATGGTCATGGTGTTGAGTCCCTCATGGGATTTTACCGTCAAAAATGCCCCTTTTTTTATCTGTTCCATTGCTTTGTCTGCAATGGACATATAATCTACTTTTTTCATTATTATCTCCTTTTTATAATCCTATCGATTCTTCTTCGTTCCATTGTGCTGCACCTGAGGCATATACAGGAAGCGGCATCAACTTCCGGGAACGATAATGCGGGAATCTTGTTTTTGCTGCAATTTTTTGATTTCCGCTTCCATCTTTTCCAGAGCCGATTTCATCACTTCGGGATATATGTCCATGGCTTCTTTGAGGTTCCTGGCCTCGATCGGCGCCTGAACGGGGAGCGGTCCCTGGGGGGTCATTAAACTCAGATGCCCTATAAAAATCTGTTTTCGGCTTTTATCTTTCACCCCGTTGGGTTTGACCGGCGTCAATCGGCGGATAGACGCCATATCAAGGTCGGTGAAAGATTCTTCCAGGTAAAGTTTGTCTTGTTTTACGGACAGATCGACGGTGTTGAGTGCGTTTTCGTCAAACATATTTATCTCCTTTAATGGGCCGACTATATATCGAGGGTTCTGCCCCGGATAATTCGCACACATGAAGCGTTTATTTGCAATGCTTTATGGTAGTATGTCCTTTTAAAATGTCAAGCCATCAATTCATAAAAGCGGATCCGACGGATTATCCTAAAAAGGTTATGCCAGATTGCCTTCTGATCGGATATTGCCAAAAAAAAACCGATTTTGAATAAGCTTAGGAATTTAAAGTTCCCATTATCCAAAATCGGAACCGGCTGTTCCTCTTATCTATTTTTTGAGTTTGACGGGAATATTTGTGGCAAGCCCCGGCCTTCGAGCCGGGCGGCGGAAGCGATATTAAATTAAATAACATCCTTACCGATAAGAGATGCTTTTTGGTGAAGACGGCTTTAAACTTGCTGATTTTTCCATACTTACTGAAATTTTAAACCATCCCAAAGATTCAGAATTCGCAGTTCCAATTCAAATGAATATTTCCGAGTAAACGATAAGAAATCTCATCATATCGATACGATATGGTTTTGGCACATAATTTGCTAAATATTTTAGGATACGGATTTAATTTTTTTTTTAATCATCGAACAAGTAATTTAAAAGGAGAACGTTATGAAAACAGATCGACTGATGTATGGTATTATTTTTATCGCTTTTCTGGCCTTTATTGCCGGGCCGATGTTTTTTGGGAGCGTAAAAACCGCTTTCGCTGCTGAAGAGATGACAAAACCTGCGGCACAGCCTGAAATGAAAGCGCCCATGAAATCCGAGGCAAAACCGGCAATGAAGACCCATAAGAAAATGGCCAAAAAAGCCATGAAGAGTGAAAAAATCATGGCCGTTCAAAAAGCGCTGAACGATGCCGGTTATAAAGTCAAGGAAGACGGCATGATGGGCAAGCACACACGCCAGGCCATTATGAAATACCAAAAGGCTAACAACCTGAAGCCAACCGGGAAAGCAGATATGGAGACTTTGGCGAAAATGGGAGTTAAATAGATCCAAGCGCGTGAAAACAGGCCAATAAAATCATCCACGCCTGATTTTCATACAAGCTTTCAGATCGATTCTAAGAAAGGGGGGAAATTTCCCCCCTTTCCTTTTTGAACGGGCAGTGGGGGCGTGTATAAAAAATGTTCAATCCCTATTGTGGGAGGGAGGGTTGTGACGGAAAGGTTTATTTGCTCATGATTTTATTCTGCAAGCGCAGTCGCCTTTGCAGGTGGATTATACTGCCAGCCGCCGCCGAGGGCTTTGTAAAGGGCCACCAGATTGGTGGAAACGGTGCTGGTGCTTTGTACCAGAGCGTCTTCGGTGGCGTACAGGGCGCCCTGGGCCTGCAGTACATTTAAAAAGTCGGTCTGCCCCTCGGTGTAAAGCGTTTCAGCCAAGGATACGGCCTTGCGATTGGCGGCTACGGCAGATGCCAGCGCCTCTCGATGCGCCTGCTCCTTGGCGGATGCAATCAGCGCGTTTTCAACCTCTTGCAGGGCGGATAATACGGTTTGACGATAGGCGATGACGTCCTGCTCCTGCAATGCTTTTTGCAATTCCACGCCGGCGCGGATACGGCCGGTTTCAAACAAACGCCAGCTCATTGACGGACCGTAAGACCAGAATCGGTTGACCCAGTCGAACCAAGAGCTGAAATTATTGGATTGAAAGCCGGCGGAACCGGCAATGGTGAACTTGGGAAACAGTTCAGCCGTGGCCACGCCGATGCGTGCCGTAGCCGCATGAATCTGGGCTTCGGCCCTTCGGATGTCCGGGCGGCGGCGCAGCAGTTCAGACGGCACACCGTCCGGCACTTCCGGCGGCGCGCCTGGAATGGTTCCCGTCGGAGATAATTCCGCCGCCAAAGCAGCCGGCGGTTCACCCAAAAGGACGCTCAGACTGTAAATCGCCTGTCGAGACGATGATTCCAGCAAGGGAATCTGGGCGGCGGTGGTGGCGCTTTGGGCCTCGGCGTTGGCGACATCCAGACCGCTCACAAATCCGCCCTCGAACCGCTGCCGGGTCAGTTGAGCGCTGTGCCTTTGGGCGGCAAGGTTCTTTTGGGTAATAACGAGTTGTTGCTGGAAGGTACGCAGGTTGATATAGTTTACCGCCACTTCGGCTGTCAGGCTCACAAGAACATCCCGCCGCGTCTCGACCGCAGCTTGCAGATCAGCGTCGGCAGCCTCCAGATTGCGCCGTTGCCCGCCGAAAATATCGATTTCCCAGCCGGCATCGAAGCCGGCCTGGTATTGATCGCCGGCAGACGCGCCCGTTCGGTTTTCCGCCGAAGAACGGCTACGCTGATAAGCACCCGAGCCGGCGAGTGCCGGGCCCAGTCCCCCTGCGGCCACACCTTTGGCTGCACGGGCCTCACGAATGCGAGCTTCGGCCAGCTTGAGATCAAGATTGGAGGCAACAGCTCGGTCTATGAGCGAGGTTAAGGTGGGATCTTGAAAGAGGGTCCACCAGTCGGCCAATTTCTGACTGCCTGACGCCGCCGGCTGCTCTACGGGATTAGCGGTGGGACCGGCCCATCCTGAGGGTACCGAAACCTGCGGCCGGTGAAAATCAGGGCCCACCGCACAACCTGATATCAGAACCATGCCAAGACAGGCCATCAGGGCCAGTGAGAATTTTGCGAAATGCCGTAAACGGCGGCCTTCCGGAAATTGACAGAGAAACGCTTGGGGCGAGTTTTTTAAATTGACCGATGACTTGTGACCCATACTAAACATTGCTTTTTCCTTTATTTAAGAAGACGCTCATTCATAGCGCAAGGCCTCGATGGGATCCATGAGCGATGCTTTCCAGGCCGGATAGAATCCAAAAACAATGCCGACACCGGCCGAGACCAATACGGCGGCAATAATGGCCGTAAAAGAGGTTTCCACCGGCCAGTGAAGCAACAGGCGCACCAAATGCGATCCGCCGTGACCCAGCAGAATGCCCAAAGCCCCGCCGACCAGACAGAGGACCACGGCTTCCACCAGAAACTGCCGCAGGATATCACGGCTTCGAGCGCCGACGGCCATACGCAGACCGATCTCACGGGTCCGTTCCGTAACCGAAACCAGCATGATATTCATGATGCCTACGCCGCCCACCACCAGAGAGATCATGGCCACGCAAAGCAAAAGATTGGTCATCAACGTCGTGGTTGACGAGAGGGTGTTGGACATCTCCGTCATGTCACGAATGCTGAAATCGTCCGGTTGTCCCGGGCGAATATGGTGACGTTCGCGCAGCACCGTGGTGATTTGGTGTATCGCGGCAGGAATATCATCGCTGCTCCGCGCCGCCGCCAGAATGTGATCGATACTGGCAAAGCGGACCGGCATGGGATTGTCGGCGGCCTGGATTTCCGACCGCTCCGGGTAGAGGCTGGGTTGGCCGCCCGGGTAGAGGTTGCTCAGCGTATTCACCGTGCTGCTTGAAGAACCGCTGCTCCCGCTCTGGTTGGTGTCTTCAAGTGCGGCACCCGTTACACGGTACTTGATCGTGGTCCACGGCGCTATGATGATGTCGTCCTGATCCATACCCATCATATTGGCTCCCTTTGCGCGGAGCACCCCTACAACCATGAAGGAGACGTTTTTGATGCGGATCTCCTTTCCTAAAGGCGATGCTCCTTGAAACAGTTCACGTTCCAGGGTCTTGCCCAGTACGCAGACCTTATTGGCATTGAGGACATCCCGTTCTGTGAAGAGCTCGCCTTCATCCATGGTCCAGTTCTGCACATCCAAATAAGCCGGCGATACACCGTAGATGAATGTCGGGACCCAGTTGCGGCTGCCGTAAACCACCTGGGCTCGGGTATGGACGAGGGGAGAGGCGTCGCGAACGGCCGGACACTCCCGCAAAATGGCCGCCGCGTCATCGGGCGAAAGCGTGGTGACGCTGCCCGCTCCGAAGGTCACCCCGCCGCTTGATGCCGCACCGGGTCTTATATTCAGGACATTGGCCCCCATGCTGGAAATCGCCTTGCGAATAGCCGCTGAAGAGCCGGCGCCGATCTCCATCATCGCGATGACGGCGCCGACACCGATGACGATGCCCAATGTCGTCAGCATCGCCCGCATGGGGCTGCGCCGCAGGGCCTTTAATGCCGTTTGAATAGTACGGTAGCCTCTCATTTTGCCTCTCTCTCATTTTCCGGCGGGAGTTCGGATTCTGCCGGAGATGCAGACAATTCCTTAAAATCGCCGAAAGCGCCGTCAACGATGATACCGTCGTGGATGTGGATGAGGCGCCCGGCATGCCGGGCCACCGCGGGGTCATGGGTCACCATAATAATGGTAATGCCTTCTTTTTGATTGAGCTGCCGGATCATTTCCAGAACCTCTTGGCTGGTACGCGAGTCCAGGTTGCCGGTGGGCTCGTCGGCAAGCAGCAAAGGCGGACGATTGATCAGGGCCCGGGCGATGGCAACCCGCTGCTGCTGGCCGCCGGAAAGCCGCGATGGTTCATAATTCAGACGGTCCTTCAGTCCGACAAGGCCGAGCATCTCCGTAGCCCGCTGCCGGGCGTTGCGCTCGGAAATATGGCCGGCCGCATACAACAACGGCATGGCGACATTATCCAGGGCGCTGGTACGCGGCAGAAGGTTAAAATTCTGGAAAACAAATCCCAACTTACGGTTGCGCAGCAAAGCGCGCTGGTTGGCTGAGAGTTGGGCCACTTCTTCACCGTCAAGCCAATAAGATCCCGAATTGGGCCTGTCAAGACACCCCAGGATATTCATTAACGTACTCTTGCCGGACCCGGACGAACCCATCAACGCCACCATTTCGCCTCGTGCCACCGTCAGCGAAACTCCCTTGAGCACCGGCACGTCGATATCGCCCATTTGATAGGTCTTGTGGATGTCGTTCAGTTTGACGATCGGTTTCATAATTATTTTGCTCCGGACCGGTCCGAATTTGCGCTTGATCCCTGATTTCGGCTGCGCCGCAAAAACTGCGGGGTAAACGGGTTTCGGGTAGCGGCCGATTCGGTCTTCCGGTCCCGGATGCCGGTAACGACCGCCAGTCCTTCGGACAAATCCTTACCCTGGACCTGGGTCATTATGCCGTCACTCAGACCGGTATGCACCAGTATCGGTCGAACATACTGTCCTTGAAGGGCCCAAACAAGCTTTTGATCTGTTTCGGCAAACGCACGATCCGTCTTTGAATCGGATTGATCGATGGTTTTTCGAAAATCGGGAGCGATCTGCTCGATCTTGGGATTCCAGCGCAACGCGGCGTTGGGTACCAGCAAGATATTATCGAGACGCTGCAGTTCGAACTTTACATTGGCCGTCAGGTAAGGCAACAGACGTCCTTTTGGGTTGTCGGTGATGATTTCCACAGTGTAGGTGACGACGTTCTGTGTCATGGCGGCATTCAGCCGTACTTTACCCACCGTACCTTGGAAGGTTTCACTTGGAAAAGCATCCACGGTGAAGCTCACCGGCTGGCCGGGGTGAATTTTACCGATATCCGCCTCATTGACTGCCACCCAGACTTGCATGCGTGTCAGATCCTTGGCGATCAAAAACAGGCTGGGGGCGTTGAGGCTCGCCACGACGGTCTGTCCGATATTGACACGCCGGTCGATGATAACGCCTTTGACCGGCGATTTGATCGTACAGTAGCTTAGGTTGCGCTGGGCGCGTTGCAGCTCGGCCCGGGCCTGGGCAAGGTTGGCCCTGGCCTGGAGAATGGCCGCATCACCTACCGCAACGTTGGCCTTGGCTGTCTCATAATTGGACTGATAGGCATCGTAGCTGGCCTGGGCCAACGCCTCGGAAGGACCGATCTTTTGGGCGCGCTGCCAGTCTCGTTGGGCCTGGTGGAGTTTGGCTTTCATCTGGTCTAGGTCGGCTTCGGCACGCTGAAGACCGGCTTTGGCGGACTGGACCTGGGCTTCGACACCGGCTTCATCGGCAGAATAGATCGAATCGTCGATACGGGCCAGGACGGTTCCTTCGTCCACCACGGAACCGTAATCCACGGTCTTGCCGTTGACATCCCGGCCGAATGACAGAATCCTGCCGGCAACCTGAGCCCCCACATCGATCACTTCTTCGGGTTCAACCGTACCCGTGGCGCTGATGGTGAGCCGTAAGTCGCCGCGGGTTACTTGGACCGTTCGAAAAATGTCCGCACCTTCGTTGTTGCTTTTCTGATACCAGGCGACCGTTGCGCCGATCAGGCCGAGAACGATCAGCGCTGCAATGATGGGTTTGATGATGGGTTTCATAATTGTCCTTTTGTTATAATAGAATGCTTCCTGTATCCGGAACTAAGCATGTTGTCCGGCGCTTGTCGCACTTTCCTTCCAACTTCTGATCTCTCGGATGCCTGCTAAGCTGAAGCGTGTCACGTGGTCCACCAGTGTTTCCAGATCATCCAAATTCCATTCGGAACTCGTGGGGAGCGGATCCGGCGAAGCGATCTTCCGGCGCCGCTCGCGCATCAAGGGGCCGAAACATTGGGCGCGGATGCTCATCAGGCAAAGCCGAACCTGCTGTTCGGCGGGCTGCTTCCCCAACAATTCCCGGACAATGGTGGCAAAGCCCCGAAAGATCGGTTCTATGGATTGCTGTACGGCACCGGCCAGCAATCCCGTCGGGTTGGCCATCTCATTGTAAAAAATATCCAATTCATAACTTTGTGGATCGATGACCCGACGCATGATGGCCATAATCCGCCCCCGCAGTTGCTCTTCAATGCAAGCATCTTCGGCCACGCCGCCGTTGGGCGGATACGTATTCAAGGATTTTTCAAAGGCAAAGCGCCAGCTCTGCACATAAAGGGCCTCCTTGCCGCCAAAGTGATAATTTGCGGCAGCCACATTGGCATTGGCCTGGCGACAAATCTCCGCAATGGTGGCATCCCTGAAGCCTTTTTTGGCAAAGATTTCACTGGCAGCGGTCAACAGGTTCCGGCGTGTTTCCTGACCATCGATGCGTTGTTTTCTCATCAAGCATCTCCCATATAAATTTATTTCAAATTTCTATTTAAATTAGCAATTGGAATTAGTCAAGTATTTTTTGCGATGTTCGACAGAAATTTAAGGCATGGCGGATGGGAGATAGCGGACAAAAGAGGATGGTTCGATGTGACGGGCGGACATGCCAAAATAGA
>Ga0307446_1000921_pt1 | contig 10131 bp, 6 predicted proteins | sample SalMarSW160320MG_FD_202141 | JGI IMG/M metagenome (GOLD analysis project Ga0307446, IMG submission 202141) | Salt marsh sediment microbial communities from the Plum Island Ecosystem LTER, Massachusetts, United States - SW1603-20 | ecosystem: Environmental > Aquatic > Marine > Intertidal zone >... | reverse complement strand
TTCAACATATTCGCCAGCCGCTTTTAGTCCATCTTGAACTAAAATCTTGTTATATTTGTCTCTATATTTATTGTATCGATCATCACTGTTGTCTGTAGTAACATCCTGAGCACCTTGGACATTAAGAGTGGGATCGTCCACTGTGCCTTCGGGAATCCTTGACATACCATCGTTTAATTTTGAAAGAATTCCATCCATATCTAATCCATCACGCATCTCTGACGCTTTCTTTAGCAAGTCTTCAAGAGGCATAGAAACAGCATCGGTTCTAGCTTTGGCTACATCCTCTATTTTCTTGCCATTTAGCTGGTCCAACACAATAAGAGCATCAGCAAGCTGTCCCTTTGCTTTTTCTATGGTGTCTACGTGTGCTTGTTGACTGCAGTCGAACTCAGCATAAATATCCTTAAGCTCTTGACGCAATGCATCTACCTTTTTATTACATTCTGAACATTCATCAGTAGCACTGTCATTGTTATGTTGCTCTGGAGGTAGAGATGGTGTCTGAACATTAGAATCTGCATCTACAACTGTTTTTTCACGTTCCGCCAAATCAGCCAGAATAACATCTAGTTCTTTCTCAAATTCATCAAAAGCATCTTTCTTGCCATTAAACGGACAACCAAGAGCTTTTGCTTTACGCCGAATACACGATACGACACTAGCAGCTTCGTTGTTTTTCTTTGCATATGCCATTGCCACCTTGGCATGATTGCAGTCTGGTACAGGATATTTCCTCTCTCCTGGCTTGCAAAAAGTGGTTTTAGCCATCTTTTTGCGTGCTCCTGGACTTAGCTTAGCATCCTCGAAATCTTCATCAAACAACGAAAGTTTATGGCCGAATTCTACCATATCTTCATAATGCTGATCAGTTTCGTCTAGAGTATCGCCTGCATCGCCTTGATCGCCGGAATCACTATCGCCGGCGTCACCAGCAGACTGTAGCTCTGCTAGCTTATCCTTTGCTTCTTGGATACATGCATCTTCGCTATCCTTAAATTTTTCCAAGAAATCAGCTAAAGCCTTGACTTTATCTTCTTTCTTAGAGTCTTCAAGGGCTATAAGCTTAGATACGTCGCCCCAAGCCTTCTGAACCTCATTCATGCTTGTGCCTCCTATAATAGAGTCTGTGAAATAAAAACTTGCGTTAACATTACACATTTGCCGTGATTCTTCTACTAAAACAGTTGAATCTTGCATAAAACCATTCCCATGTATCAAAACAACTCTTGCTAGAGCGTCTGCCGGAACATTAACAAATGACGTTTCGTCATACTTAAGAGCACCAGCAATAATATATGCAAGTTCACCATCGTACAACCTGCCAGGTACATGTTCACACGGGCCTTCTTCTATATAATCTCGCTTACAAATAGAACAAATTGCCTTATCCGTTGAAGCAGCTGTAGAAACGGTCAAATAACGCTTGTCTAATATCTTTTGAATCGCATCTTTATTCGTAATCTCTGCTGTCAGGAGGATATGTCCAAGACCAGGATAAGAAGGATCACGAAGAAGTTCTGATTGCGATAGCTTGTCTATGAGATCAAGAGACTGCAAGAAAGGCAAACCTGGTCTACACAAACCTTTTACTATACTGTCTACGGCAGAATCCCTGGCAAAGGCCATTGACGTATCAACGTATCTCGCGGCAACTATGCGACCAATTGGATCTTCATGACTATTGTGATGTGTAAGAATAGGCTTACCATAGTTTTCTAGTAAGCTATTTACTCCATCTTTCATCTTCTGAGGAAGATAAAAACCATAATTACGAGTAAGTCTTCCAGAATGAGTTGCAACTATATCAACACGTAAAGCCCTAGTTGGGCCTCCATATACATCATCCTTAATCTTGGCCTCAACAAAGTTATCCACCGATGACGGCATGATTGTTACTGTATCAAATAGTGTTGCAAAAGCACCCATATTTTTTATCACTCCCAAGATTGTCAGCAAAACAGCCATATAAAATAGCTATTTACTTACCTGCTATAGAACAGATAAGAATGAAGTTGTCATTTTTTCTATTTTTATTGTTCTTCTACAGCAATTATAGAGCACGTACAATTTGGATGATGGCCCGGAATATCGTCAATTGTAATGTGTTTGGTGCTTATACGTCCAGCGCGCTCCTTGCATAAGTCGCAAGACCCTTCGTCATATGTAATGTCTGCCTCTTTGTGTCCTAACTTTGCTAAACCATTAATTATTCCATAGTTGCGAGCCTTATTCTTTTCTGAATTGTAGATAAACCTACTACGAAACTTCAAAGCATCGAATACTGCAGATACTCTTAGTTTTATCGTATCGGGCGTATCATTTGGGTCTACAACTTTAGTTACCCTGGCTATCAGGGTTTCTGTAAATCTTCCGATTATACGCCTGATACGCGAATCTATAACAGACAATGGAAACAAGAAGCTACCCGGTTCTTCTACAGCTTTAGTTGACCTAAAGCCGTTGCGAAACTCTATTCTTAATAGACGAGAAAGATTGTCTATCATCTGCTCTCTGGCAGCAAATACCAATTGTTTAAACCATTCATTGCTAAAAGTAGATTTGTCTATTGCATACATGATATTTTCATGAAGATTCGTATAGATCTTAGTTACTCTATTTCCTTCTCCGACTGCATCAGCAAGATTGAAACTGCTTTTTCTCTTTTCTGGACCTGTTTTGGTACCATGTTGGTTGGATGGCTGATTGCTCGCTTGTGCAGATCTCTGACCAGATGTGGTTTTTGTAGACTTGGGACCTGGCTTTCCAGCAGCCTTAGCCTTTGTAGTCGCAGCTATTTCTTTTTGCTTAGCATTGGCCGATTGTTGCAGATCTGCTTTAGTAGTTGCAGTTGACGCAGCCCTAGCCACTGCCTGCGCTAGAGGACTGTACGGTTCATCTATGGCTTGCATCATAATCGTTGGTTCTTTAATGAGTTTCCAGAATGTTTTCTCAAATTCTTCGTCTGTTAGCGGTTCTTTACCAAACTCTCTACGCAGTTCGTCAATAGTGATCGCGTAACCAGCAAAAGAGGCAATAGCATGATTTTGTACTTTTATTTTTGCATCTATATCTATTTCGTTACATTTTATATAAACAAGGTTCTCGTTCTCAATAGGGCTATCAAAGGTAGACTCAAGCAATAGCTCTTTGATAATGTATTCATCTATGAATATCTCCCAAGTTCTTTGGTAATGTTTTACGTCATCAACCATATTGCGCGACATACTATCTGCTGTACTTCTGTTGGCTGTATCACCTTCGCCCATATCAACAGCTGACACACCTAAGCCAGCAAAAATACGTTGCTTAAAATGCTTTAGATATCCTTCTGCTCTAAGGGCTCTCCCTTCTGCGCCGATGGCTTTGATATCATGCCGCTCCGGCGTAACAACCATACCTTCTGCCGGCATCATTTCTACTTCTCGTTTTGCAACATCTACTTCTGTAGTTCCGTCGCTATAAGTTTCAGCAGGCGCCATCTCTGTACCAACTTTGTAATGATACAGAGGAAATAGATGCTGATATATAAGCATTTCTATATTTTCTTCAATTCTGCGCAGCGCGCGGATGTCATCTTTTACGGGAATCAAAGAAGGAGTTCCTACTAAGAAACCTTTCTTCTTGCGAAAATATAGATGTATAACATCTTCTGGGTTGAATTCTTTATATTTACCATTTGGCAATACTTGTTTGTATTTCAAGATCTTACCAGAATCGTCTCTCTTGAATCTTACGGTGCTCACCGGAAGAGCAAAATATCCAGCAACAGGCTCTACTGGCGTAGCCTTATTCGGAGACCTACGTATCTTTCCTCCGCTTGCCTTCCTATTGCGTACCTTAACCAAAAAAGCATTCGAATACCTAATCAAGTCTTCTCCGAGCTCTTTCAATACCATTGAAAATGGTTCTCCAGTCGCCATACCAATTTGCTCGAAACGTTGCTTAATGTATTGAATTGTATTAAGATTCTTACCTACAAGCTCCCAACCTTCTTTAAACATAAGACCCTGTTTTTGTGCAAAAGCTCGCGCCACGAATGATTCAATGTCTTCAATTCTGCCTATTTCTGCCATATCGTATTCTGATTGCTCGAACTCGTCTATACCAGAACGTAGTTTAAATGAAAGCACGGGGCTTCTAACGCGAGGAATTTTTGCTATTGATACCAGGTGCTTTGGTGTTTGAGTAGGTGGAGCTTTATCTTCTGTTTTTGGTTGTGATACACCAAATCTTGGTGCACCCTTTTTGCGCTTGGATCTTTTAAGCTCAATACCAAAGATTTTCATCTATTTGCCACCTTCCGGTAGTTAACTTTGCTGGAAGCTTCCCAGGAAGTCCTTGACCTTCTCAAGTTCTACATCAGTAGTCGTGTATAAGCAATTCTTTATAGGAATAACAACTTGACCTATTTGAGCAGGAGGAGCTTTGGTCTGCGCGGTTGATGGTGCAGAAACTTTTCCCTGCTTTTTGTATTGACCAACTACATCTAGTAATTTATCAAGTCCATCCGGCACTTTGGGAGTTAAACGGGCCTCTCCATTGTCAATAACTATGTCCAAATCAAAATTAGGTGCAACATAATTAGATAGAAAATTCTGCATTTCTTCTTGACCGTTTCCGCTTGGACCACATATTATTGCCTTTTCCGTGAGAGCCATTATAACAGCCTGAACTAAGCCAATAAATTTAACAGTTTGCTCCATGTTGTAGCTTATATCAAGAAGCTGCTTGTCCATTTCGCCAGTAACCCCAAGTAAGTCCTTCATGCTTTCATCAAGCTTTTTCCACTCTTTGTGCGCTTCATCTACGGACGTTTGTAATTTTTCTCTTAGTCCCTTTAGGGCGCCACCAAACTCAGATATGCTGAAACTTCTTGGTGCATCTTTTTGGCCTTGCATGTTTTTTTTCCATGCCTGGGCAACATCAGCTTTTTGTAACTGTGCATCAATACTTGCTATCATGCATTCTATAGGAGCAAAGATAAGCTGTATATATTTATCAACAGTAGCCAGCAATGGCGAAAGTGCCGGACCAGAAAAACGACCCAGAATACTCATAAAGCTTATCTCTAAGTCTTTGTATTTAAAAGCATATTTTGTTAAAAGCTTACTAAGTACTATAATTATACCGGCTAAATCTGGTATACACATAAAACTTAGGAAATTCAATAGGTTGCATAAATCAGCAAACACACCCACGCTATGATCGCCAAGAAACAAATCATATAAGTCCACTAAGAACGAAGTAGACTGCTTGTACATCATGTTAAAATGTTTCCATACATCTTCGATTGGATTAAGATTTAGAAGGGCCAGTACCCTATCTTCACATGGAATACAGTCTGCGACAAGTGCTTTAATTTTGTCCCCGGCGTCGCCTCCCTGCGACATTGTATACCACGTGTTCCGCATCTGAATGCCCTGTAATGGGCCTAAATCTATCGTTGTACCTTTTGAACCATATGTTCCATAACTATAGAGCGATTCAACCCAACTCTGGGCCTGATCCATCTTATCTTGGAGCTTGTTAGAAAGAGCAGCTACGCTACTTTCTCCTCCCTGGTTCTTTATCCAGTCTGGAAGCCCAGAAAGCGTTTGTCTAGCTTGTTCTCCAGGAGTTGGTTCTCCAGGAGCAGTAGGTGCTGCGAAAGCATCTATAATACAAGAAATGTCTTTAGCGAAGTAAGGATTAAGACCAGTTATACCCACGTTATATCTCCTCTTTTATGATGTAAGAGCTTCTAAACCTTCGACTGTTAGTTGCCTAACTACTCCGCCACTCTTTGCAAGCTTAGAGTAGGCAACACTTTTTTGTCTAGCAATCGTATCAAGAAGCGCATAAGCAATCGTTGCTCCACTTACAACAACAGGACCGCCTTCATTCCCCTGTATTCCACCATTTACAGTAGCAGCTTTAAGAGCTTGTTCAAGATCTTCTTTGCATACAAAATCGTCTTTCATCTTACTAAATAAAAGCCAATAAGATTGCTGCAGATCAAGCTCATGCATCTGGTCCATATCTATATTAACTAGAGGTGCCATAGGTATTATTTCTCCCTTCTTCAAGTAGCTTAGAGCGCCATTCCAGTGCTTTCTTGTACATATCATAAGTAATGGTGCTTGAATCTGTTCCAAACAGTCTACGAATAGCATCCCTTACCGCTGGATTAGTCTTGGAATCTATTGTAACTGTTCTATTTTTTAGCTTTTCACCAAGAACCTTCTGCATCTCAGCAGCAGCTAACATCCAGTTTTGAAGATTTTCTATCGCATTCTCTACTCGTTGCTTCTCTGTTTGCTCTTCTTTTGTAGCCCCAGTGACTATAGGCGAAACTAGAAGTTGTCCCGGTTCTTCTCTTTCTATGGTCAAATCTTCTGTCAGTCTACTGAGATCTTCTGATGTTATTGTTTGAGATATCTTTGGTAAAGGAGGCAATGTAAATTCATGCCCAATACTAGTTATTGTATTTATTCCTGATATATCGAATTCATGTCCGAGAACACTTATACCGAGAGAACTTGGCCCACACCAAGCAGGAAATGCTCCGTCACTTATAGCTAGGCTCTCTCCTGGTAACCAAGCAGGAAAAGCTCCGTCATTCGTTAGGCTCACGGTCCAGTCCTCTCAACACTCAATCCATCTGCATATAAAATTAAGTTATGCGCACCCGTTGAGGCGCTAACACCGCCTGGATCGATTGGGTATGCATAGTTATAATCATTTGTAGGAGTCCTCGCTGGAGCAATCGTTTGGAAATCTTGAACACCCCAGCAACTAATCCAAAATTCAACTACACCATCTACCATAGCAGTACCACTTACTGTCACTTCATCCCATGTATCAACCACATCTGTCATCGCACTTTCATCAGTAATACCGCAACCGAACAAATGAAGCATTGGAAGATAAACAGCATCTTGGTTTATATTCTTCTTTAGTGATAATTTTGCAGTCACAGTTTGCCCACTTAAAATTGGAATTCTAACGGGGCATGTTTTAGTTATGTGGATTCTGGATAATCCCATGAAGGGCAGTAATTTGCGCTGATAACTACCATCTATATAGCCAGCGACCTCCGTTACTTCATTTGTTTTATGTATTTCAGAACGCCCACCAACGATGCCCATCACAGTTGTGTTAGGGTACAATGTGCTCCATTGGTCTGCATCAGCAGCATCTAGCAATTGACAATCAATAAATTCCATTGAGAATCGTTGGCTGAATTCACAGCATTCACGCCAGTCCTTAATAGTTCCAAAAGCCATAACCCATCGTAATTCTTCCGGATACCAATCGTATGATATGACTGGGAGCGCCGAAGGTATTTTGAATTTACAGTTTTCCCATATTGTGCGCCCGGAGTAGGACGACATAGCAGTTTTCACATAATATGTATTATATTGCACATTTCGATAGGTAGTACCAAATTCGCAGTCATACGCCCTAAATCTGAATGCAGTACCACCAGGCAGATTGATAGCACGGTAGCATTTGTCGAAGGTACAACTATATAGTTCGAACGATCCTAATTGCGTTGCATCAATAGCATATGCAGCAATGTCGTAGAATTTAACATTTTTTATAATTATGTTGCCCACATTTGATGTACCATTGATATACAAAGCATATGATGCCGCTGAACTACCCAGTATATGATATATCTCCCCGCTAAAAAATTCATAGTTAGAAGTTGCATAATAATCCTTAGCACTTACCATCGTAACACCCTTATAAGCACCATGAATTTTGAAACTTTCTATTTTAACTGCTGTGTCAGCGTCTGCTTGCAGAGCCAAGCATGAAGCGCCCGCAGGAACCGTTCCAGTAAACCAATAACTTTTCATCCATACTGACTCGCAACCAACCCCATAGATACCAGCATAGCTAATATCCATTGCGGTTATATGACCAAACCGTAATTCGCCTCTTAGGCTATTAGTATAAACACTATATTTATAGTTAAAAATGTGAATTTCATCAAAATGTACAAAATCTGGATCAGGTTCCAACGGTGCATAGTAAAAATATAACGCATTAGCATTAGAATCACCAAAATCTTCAAATACACAATTAGTGCACGTCAATTGGGCAAGATCCCAATGATCACTGTTACTTGTCCAAGCTATCCCCAAAGCAGCTTGACTATATGTAGCACCCATCCCTCCGTATTTGAATCTACACCAGTTGATATCAAACACAGTGTCCCCAGACGTATCACTTTTATAAATTGCAAATCCATGAGTGCTGCCTTGCCCAGTAAATATAACATTGCGTGAGGCATGGATTACCATATCCCCATAATCGGCACCCCCAAAATGATCGTTGACCAAATTACCAGTTAAATTATAAGTAGTAGAATTAACCTTATTAAGAATAGTCACTTTCTCGTTATCTGTGGGTGCCTGCGTCTTATCCCCAGCAGTACCAACCCACAGAGTATCCCCCGCTTCCCAATCCACCGCATCCTGTGTCTGAATTTGGCTAGTCCCAGCAGCAGCGTTTGTAACCAATTGACTTCTTTGTTTATTGGCAGATGCCATATGATAAGACACATAGCCATGTACTCGTAACGTGCCATTGTTGACTATAGTATTTTCGACAGCATTGCCTATGTCTACAGTAGCCGTAAACGCTTCTGGGATTGGATTGCTGGAAGTACCTATCTCAAATTCACCGCCCCCAGGAATTATTGTGTTACATTTCAGTTTTAGGGTCCAACTGCCACTAACTGGAGTAACACCACCACCTAATTCATTGTCTGGATCGCCCCATTTTAGTTTGCCACCGATAGTTAGATCATCAGCTGCTGCATCTGTACCTATAGTCACATTGCCACGCATCGCCACTATATGATTAACTGTAGCTGTATCTCCGTCGCCTGGTACACCACCGCCACCCCAAGTAGCTGCGTCGTCCCACCAACCGTTCTGACTTGATATGTATGCACCCATAAATACTCCTCTATACAGACTCGGTGAACATCAACAAAAGAGTTATATTCTTTTTGTTCTGGATCGAAATTCCTCTTGGAGACTCTATCCTAAACCAGAAAGGAAGCTTAGCGTCATTGCTTATGTCGCTCATATCTATAGTAGTTCCGTAATAAGTTGCGTCCCAATCATCTTCTGTTGGATCGTATCCTGGGTCCACCATTATTTTTACACCCCAGCCCGTAGAACCGGGATTGGAACCAGATCCTATATCGCTGTCAGAAGTCAAAGATGAAGGTTTTATACGTACATTAGTAAACGAGTGGGTGTTTCCGGTCTCTCTTCCAAGATAGAGCTTCTTTTCAAAAGTATTCCCATTTCTACCATGATGTACAGTAGTAATAGGATTAGTATGTACTCCGTCAACGCTGAAAGCAGAATACACGCCTGGGCTTGTTTGTTCGTATACTAATAGTGACATTTTGCCTCCTAATTGTTATATATATTGCGACCCCAGACTTGCTGGGGTCTGTAAGGCGAAGGAAACGATTTATTACGCCTAACAAGACAGCAGCCGGGCCGAGCTGTCGTCTATGCTCATATGTTCTTCCTTTCAGGAAATACTCTGCGAAAATGTACTTTCCTGCGCATGTTTTTAAGTTTATATTTCCTTCTGTACTTCTCTTCTTCATCTGTCATAAATCCATAGCGATATTCTGGGATCTTGTATGTATCTACAGTCTTTGCTGGAATATGAGACATCTGATTTGTCATCGACGGTAAATCTTCGTCATAGCGAGAATTAGGCATTAGCTCCATACGTTTTGCAAGCTCTTTCTCTGAATCTGGTTGGCTATCTCTACCGTGTAGTTTTGCAAAACCCGGAGAAACCGCGACTCTAACACTATGTATAGGTTTTCCAAAGTCAGACATTTCAAGCTTAAATCCAACTAAAGCAAGCATTAGTGCATCTAAACGATGATCTCCTATCTTATCTTCTATCATACCGTACACCGGTATGCCAGCAGTAGTGCGATGCTTAATTATGTAATTAGGTAACTGATTACGCAATACCATGTCAAAAGCAGATATAGATAAGCGTCCTTCCTCGAAGAATCTCACAGTATTTTCAACCATGAATGGCTTAGCCGGCTTCTTTATTATCTGCTTAGTCATTGGATCGTGTGCATCTATCTTA
>Ga0307446_1000920_pt1 | contig 10133 bp, 8 predicted proteins | sample SalMarSW160320MG_FD_202141 | JGI IMG/M metagenome (GOLD analysis project Ga0307446, IMG submission 202141) | Salt marsh sediment microbial communities from the Plum Island Ecosystem LTER, Massachusetts, United States - SW1603-20 | ecosystem: Environmental > Aquatic > Marine > Intertidal zone >... | reverse complement strand
GTGCGGCATAGCTCTCGTCCTGGCGGCTGCGGAACCGGGTCATCAACGAGAGCGTGATGACCGCCGCCGGCACGTCGATATCGAGCGCCTCCTGCACGGTCCAACGTCCCTCGCCTGAATCCTCGACCCAACCGCGGATGTCGCCGAGGCTCTCGCCGTGCTGCGCGAAGGCACGGCCGAGCAGTTCCAGCAACCACGAGCGAATGACGGTGCCGTGCATCCACGCCTCGGCGATGTCGGCCAGGTCGAGCGTGTACTCGCCTGCATGGAGGATCTCGAAACCCTCCGCGTAGGCCTCCATCATCCCGTACTCGATGCCGTTGTGGACCATCTTCACGTAGTGGCCCGAGCCTGGCGCACCGCAGTGCACGTAGCCCCCGTCGGCCGGCGCCAGTGCCTTTAGCACCGGCTCGAGCGGCCCGACGGCGTCGTCCTCGCCACCGACCATCACCCCGTAGCCGTTGGCCAGTCCCCACACGCCGCCGCTGATGCCCGCGTCCACGAACTTGATGCCCTTCTCCTTGAGCCTGGCATAACGGCGCTTGGAGTCCTTGAAGTTGGCATTGCCGCCGTCGACGATTGTGTCGCCGGCCTGAAGCAGCGGCAGGAACTCGTCGAGTGTCTGCTCGGTCGGGTCTCCCGCGGGCACCATCAGCCAGATCGTGCGCGGTGCCTTGAGCTTGGCGACAACGTCCTGTGGCGTGAACGCGCCCTCGAGCCCCTCAGCCATGATCTCCTCGGTCTTGTCCCGGTGGCGGTTATAGGCCACCACCCGGAAGCCAGCTCGGTACAGGCGGCGTGCCATGTTGCCGCCCATGCGACCAAGACCGACGATCGCCAGTTCCACTTGCCCTCTGCCTCCTGCCTCTCCGCCCGCGGCGGACTCTGTGGTCAAGATCCCACCCGGGCTTCCCGTTCGAGCGGCCGCTCGAGTGCCTGTTTGAATGCCTCGCGCAGCTGCGCGAGGCCCGCGTCCGGGTCGGCCGAGAGATTGATCGTCGCCACCGGCAGCTCGTGCGTCTCGAGCGAGGTGAAGTCGCCCGCTGCCTGGCTGGCGATGAGCGTGCCAAATGACTCGCGCTGCCCGGGGATGTGTGGCCCGTCGGGCTGGTCGGCGGTCAGCTGGATGAAGCAGCCGATCGGCGCGCCGCCCTTGTGCAGCTGCCCGGTGGAGTGCAGGAAGCGCGGCCCATAGCCCAGCGTGACCGCGCGCTGCGTGCCGTCGCGCAGCTGCGTGGCGATCCCGCGCAGGATGTCCGTGCGCTGTGCCTCGGGCGCCAGGTACGCCTGCAGGCCGTAGTAGCCGCGCGGCCGCACCCGCGCCAGATGCCGCCGCAGCTCGTTTACGAAACCGTCACGGCCCATCGTCAGGCGCAATGGCGCGTCGCCGTACAGCCGCAGGGCACCCGATTCGGCCAGCAACTCGGTGTGTGGCAGCTGATGCGTGTGGTGGTAGGCATCGAGTACGCGGCGGGTGTTCTCCTTGGACTCGGTGACGTTCGGTTCGTCGAAGGGGTTGATGCCGAGCACGGCGCCCGCCACCGCGGTTGCGAACTCCCAGCGGAAGAACTCGCCGCCCAGGGCGTGCTCGCCGTCCATGTGCAGGTCGACGACCGGGTGGCCGGCGGCGGCCAGCGCGTCGAGGGCGCGGTCGGTGGCCGCCTGCCATGTCTCGTCAGTGGCGCTGCTGATGCGCACGAAGACCCGATCGTCGTCGTACACGCCCGGCTTGCCCAGTGGCTCGCCGTCGACCGGCACGATCCCCACTCCGTGCTTGCCGGTACTCTCGGCGATGAGCTGTTCGATCCATGCCCCGAGCGCGGCCGCGCCGGGTTCGATGATCAGGGTCAGCTTGTCACGACCGGCACGCGCCAGCGTGCCCAGGGTGACGCCCAGCCATAGGCCGGGATTGTCCGCGTCGCCTCGATGGCAGCGAGCCGCCATCTCCGACGCTTCGCTGAGCAGTCCGCGCAGGTCGAGGTCAAGCAGCGCGGCAGGTACCAGGCCCACGTAGGTCAGGGCGCTGTAGCGCCCCCCGACATCTTGGGGGTTCAGGAAGACCTCGCGGAAGAGATCGGAGTGCGGAATGGCTTCCACGCTCTTGCCCGGATCGGTGATGGCCACGAAGTGGGCACCGGGCAGGCTCTCCGGGATCTCGCCGTGGAGGCGATCCTCGAGCTGCCAGAAGTGCGCCAGGAAGGACAGCGTCTCGGTCGTCGTGCCCGACTTTGAGGCAATCAGGTAGACGGTGCGTGCCGGTTCTGACGCGTCGCTGGCGGCGCTCACCGCACGCGGCGCGGTCGAGTCCAGCACCGGAACCGGCAGCCCGTGCGCGCCGCGTGGGAGTGAGGTGGCCAGTACGGCGGGGGCCAGCGAAGAGCCGCCCATGCCGCATACCAGCCCGGCCGTAAACCCTTCGGCGCGCAGGGCGGCAGCGAACGCCTGCAGTTCTTCGATGTCGTCGGCGAAGTGGTCGGGTGCGTCGAGCCAGCCCAGGCGATGACGGATCTTCTCGGCGACGGGCGGGTCGTCCGTCCACACCTTCGTGTCGCGCTGCCAAATGCGTGCCGGCCAGTCAGCTTCGACTGCCTTCGCGAGTGCCTCTGCCACTTGCTCGCGCAGGCCGCTGGTCAGGCGGGTGGCGTGTCCCTGTTCGATTGCTGAGTCAGCCATGCTCGCCATCCTCAGCCGACCCCGCCGGTTACGGCTACTGCGGGTGGCTTGAGCGCTGGGCGTTGAGCGAGTTGCCGCGCGGCGCCGGCGATGCCGTCGGCGTCGAGGCCCTGTTCGGCGAGCTGCTGCTCAGGTGTGGCGGAACCGGCCATCCTGCTGACGGCCAGTTGTCTGCCGGCGACTGCTACGCCTGCCTCTGCGAGCGCGGCGAAAACGGCCTCGCCCAGGCCGCCCTCCGGCCAATGGTCCTCGACGGTCAGCACGCGCCCGGTCGCGCGCGCGGCAGCGACTAGTGTGTCGCTGTCGAGTGGCTTGACCGAGTACAGGTCGATCACGCGCGCGGCCGTCCCCTCCTGGGCGAGCAGATCGGCCGCGGCCAGCGCCTCGCCGACACTTATCCCCGCGGCGACGATGGTCAGCGCGTCGTCCGCCGACTCGCGCAGGACGCGGCTACCGCCGATGGCGAATGTCTCGTCGGGTCCGTAGATGACTGGCATTGCCTGGCGCGTCGTGCGCATGTACGAAATGCCGGGCTGGCTGGCCATCAACTCGACGAGGTGGGCCGTCTGATTAGCGTCGCACGGGTAGAGCACGGTGCTGCCGTGCACGGCGCGCATCGCGGCGATGTCCTCGAGGCCCATCTGCGATGGCCCGTCCTCGCCGATCGAAACGCCCGCGTGTGAGCCGCACAGGCACAGGTCCGCGCGGCTGACGGCGGCCATGCGCACGAAATCGTAGGCGCGGCTCAGGAACGCCGAAAACGTGGCCGCAAACGGCCGCCAGCCGCGCACCTGCAGGCCGACTGCCGCGCCGATCATCTGCTGCTCGGCGATGTACATCTGGAAGAAGCGCTCCGGATGAGCCTTGGCAAAGATCTCGGTGTAGGTGGAGTTGCCTACCTCTCCGTCCAGCGCGACGACCTCCGGACGGGCGGTGCCGACCGCCGCCAGCGCCTCGCCGTACGCCTTGCGCGTGGCCACCTTCTGGCCCAGCTCGTAGCGCGGCAGGTCCAGCTTGCCGGCCGTGAAGTGGTGGGGTTCACCCCGGCTCTCCGGCGGCTGCGGCCGGACGATGAGGTTGCTCAGGCCGCCCAGTTCGCGAATCGCGTCTTCGGGATCCTCGACCGGCTTGCCGTGAAAACCGTTGCGGTTCTCTTCCCAGGGCACACCCTTGCCCTTGACGGTGCGCGCCACGATGACCGTCGGCTTGCTGGTGGTGGCGAGCGCCTCGCCATAGGCTCGGTCGACCGCGTCGACATCGTGGCCGTCGATCTCGATCGCGTGCCAGCCAAAGGCGCGCAGGCGGTTTGCGTAGACGTCGAGATCCCACTCGTAACGTGTCTCCCCGGTCTGGCCGAGGCGGTTCACGTCGATGATCGCCGTCAGGTTGTCGAGGTTGTCATAGGCGGCTTGCGCAAAGGCCTCCCACATCGAGCCCTCGGCCATTTCGCTGTCGCCACACAGCACCCACGTGCGATACGGCAGCCGGTCCAGGCGCTTCGCAGCGAGCGCGACCCCAACGCCGATCGGCAAGCCCTGCCCGAGCGAACCGGTGGCCACGTCGACCCACGGCAGAACCGGCGTGGGGTGCCCTTCCAGGCGGCTGCCGAGCGTGCGGTAGGTCATGAACTCCTGCTCATCGACCGCGCCGATCGCGCGCAGGATGGCATAGAAGAGCGGTGACGCGTGGCCCTTCGAGAAGATCAGGTGGTCGTTGTTCGGGTCGTGCGGCTCGTCGACGCGATAGTGGAAGTACTTGGCGACGAGTACGGACATCAACTCCGCCGCCGACAGTGACGAGGTTGGATGGCCGGAGCCGGCATGGCTCGATACGCGTATGGAGTCGACCCTGAACTGCTGGGCCAGGTCACGCCAGGTTTGGCGGTCGTCGAGGACGTCAGTCATGTTGCACCCATGATCGGCGCTGGGCCCCGATGGGCCATGCTACAGCGCTGCCCGTTGCTTGCGCGTTTCTCAGTTTTATACCCCCCAAGCCTAGCCGCTTTGCCGGCAACCTCGCCTTGCGCCGACATATCATTGGCCGCCCGTGAACCGTCGTCCGCGACTCGCCTGCCTTGGTGACCTGATGCTCGACGTTGTCGTCCAGGCCGAGAGTGCCCCACAGCCGGGCACCGACGTGGGCGGCTCGATCAGGTTCCGCGCGGGCGGTTCCGCGGCCAACACGGCGCGCGCCTTTGCCGCCCTCGGCGGGCGCGCATCGCTCATCTGCGTGGCCGGCCAGGACTCCCTGGCGGGCCGGCTGCTGGCGTCGGTTCGGGCGGCCGGTGTCGTCGTCCACGCCGTGCGCGCCAAGGGACGCACGCCGCGCCTGCTGGCACTGGTTGACGAGCAGGGCGAGCGCTCGTTCGTCACTGATCGATCGGTCGCCGATCAGCTGCCGCCCGATCGGCTAAAGATGGCGTGGCTGGCGCGCGTCGATGGCCTGCACATCCCGGCTTATTCGTTGCTCAACGGCTCGCTGCCGCAGGCCGCCCGCGCCGCGGCACGCGCCGTCCACGCCGCAGGCGGGACGGTGTCGGTCGACCTGGCCTCGCAGCGGCCCTTGCTGGCTCGTGGCCGAGGCGCGGCGCTCGACGCGATTCGTGCCGTGGAGCCCGATCTCGTGCTGGCCAACACGAGCGAGGCGGCCGCGCTGACGGGACTGCGACCCGTGCGCGGCTCGATGGCGCTCGACGAGCGGATGCTCGAGGCGGCGCCGCTGGCGATCATCAAGCAGGGTCTGGCCGGCTGCCGCATCGTGTGGCGGGCGCACACGGGCGAGTCGGCACTCGCCATCGACGTCGCGACAAGGCCGATTGCGGCAGTCGACACGACGGGCGCCGGCGATGCCTTCGACGCCGGCTTCATGTACTCGTTGCTCGCCAGCGGCCACCGGCACGGATCTCCACTCGATGGGGCGACGCTGCGCCGCGCCGCACTGATCGGCCATCGCGCGGCTGCGCGTGTGCTCACGCGCCCGCGCGCCGAGCTCGTCCTGTGACCCCGACGGTCAAGCCGCCGCTGGCTGTCGCGCCCGGCGTCCGCGCGGCGCTGACGGCTGGGCGGCCCGTCGTAGCCCTCGAATCGACGCTCGTCACTCATGGATTCGCCGCTCCCCAGAACCTCGAAGCCGCTCAGCGCGCGGAGGCCGCCGTGCGCGCCAACGGCGCCGAGCCGGCCACCGTCGCGGTTCACGGCGGGCGGCTGCTCGTCGGATTGTCCGCGGAGCAGCTCGCGGCGCTCGCGGCCGAGCCCCACGCGGCCAAGGCCTCCCGGGCGACACTTGCGCTGGCTCTGGCGGAGGGCGGTTGGGCGGGCACGACCGTCTCGGCAACCATGATCGCGGCCAGCCACGCGGGTATTCGCGTGTTCGCGACCGGTGGTCTTGGTGGCGTCCACCGCGGAGGCGCCACATCATTCGACATCTCCGCGGATCTCGAGGAGTTGGCGCGCACCGCGGTGCTCGTCGTGTGCGCCGGCCCCAAGTCGGTCCTCGACATCGACCTGACGCTCGAGTATCTCGAGACACGGGGCGTGCCGGTCCTCGGCTGGCGAACGAAGCAGTTGGCCGGCTTCTATGCCGTTGAGAGCGGTCGGGCGCTGGTCGGATCGGTCGCTGACCCGGCGCACGCCGCCGCCATTGCGGCGGCGCACTGGTCACTGGGCCTGGAGAGCGGCCTGGTGATCGCCGCTCCGGTCCCGGCCGATGCCGCACTATCGCGCGCGGAGTCTGAGCGTGCCGTCGCCACGGCCGTTGCCGATGCCACGACCGCGGGTGTCCACGGGCCGGGCGCGACGCCATTCATCCTGGCGCGCGTCGCCGAACTGACGCAAGGTCGCTCGGTCAGGGCGAACCTCGCGCTGATCGAAAACAACGCGGCCATCGCCGCGCTGATCGCCGTGGAGCTGGCACGCCCTCAAAGATCGCGGAAGCGTTAACGAAACGTTGCCTGCGCACCCGGCACGTTTGGCTATCTTTATTCGTCAAGAGACCGTTGCCAGGTGCCCGCCGTGGCCAGGGGAGGCGCATTGCGCGAAAATCGGGGTCGCATGATGGCCAGCTATGCCCGGCGTCCGCGTGTTCGTTCGGGAGCGATAGCTGCTGCACTCAGCTTCGTTTTTCCGGGCCTGGGTCAGGCATATCTTCGGCACCGCCGCGCCGCCCTGATCTTCGGCGGCCCGGTGCTGCTGCTCTTCCTTGGCCTGGCTCTCTGGATCGCAGGGGCCGGCCTGACGCGCGTCGGCCTGAAGTTCCTCGATCCAACCATCGCTCTGTTCGGCGCGCTCGCCGTGCTGGTCGTGGGTCTGTGGTGGATCGGCGCCATCGTCAACGCCTGGCGCGCCGGCCGCCGCGGGCCGGGTACGGCGTTCGCGGTGCCATTGCTGCTCATCTGCGTGGTCGGCGCCGCGACGTTGTACGGGACCGACTGGATGTATCGATTGTCGGTTGCCGACCGCGGTTTCAATGACAGCCCGGACGTGACTCTCGGCGATAACTCGTCGCCCAGCCCGTTCAGCAGCGTGATCGCGCAGGTGCCGACGCCCAGCGGCAGCCACCTGGCGACAGCGACTCCAACGGCAAGCCCATCGGGCTACAACGACTACGGCGTAGATCCGACCGAGCCTCCGGCAACGATCCAGCCCGGACCTTCGCCCACCTTCGACATCACCAGGATCGATGCCCAGAACGACGGCTGGCTGAACGTCCTACTGATGGGCATCGACACGCGCTGCGCGGGCGGCCCGGTGACCGGCGCCAACAGCGACAGCATGATCGTGGTGAGCGCGAACGCGGCCACGGGTGACGTCTACATGTTCAGCTTCCCGCGCGACATCGCGAAATTCCCCCTCTACGTCGGTGGGACCATGCCCGGCTACTGGAAGCTCAACTCGTTTGCCGGCTGGACAAAGAGTGCGCCAAGTTACTTTCCCGAGCCCGGTCAGCCGTCGTTGGCCTACGAGATCGGCTACCTCCTGGGCATCCCCATCGACTACTACGCGTCGATCAACATCTGTGGCTTTCCGCAGCTCATCGACGCGTTGGGCGGCGTCGATGTGTGCAACGCACACACCATCGACGATCCCGGCTACCCGTGGGGCAACGGTCAGTATGGCTTCCACCTCGATCCCGGGCCGTACCACTTCGACGGCGCGACCGCGCTCGCCTACGCTCGCTCGCGCCACGGCAGCAGCGACTTCGCCCGCGCCAAACGGCAGCAGCAGCTACTGACGGCCATTCGCAAGGCCGTCATGGAGCCGCAGAACCTGGCACGTTTGCCCGACATCGTGGCGGCGCTCAGCGGCGTGGTGCACACCAACTTCCCGCCCGACCAGATCGATCAGCTGTTGTCGCTCGCCAATCAGCTGGAGTCCGCTCCCACGGCTGAGTACGTGTTCAGCTCCCCCGAGTGGGCTCAGCACCTGCCGCGCGGGCTGACCAACGGTCGTTCGGTGGAGTTCCTGCGCCTCGACAAGGTTGCCGCTCTTTCAGAGCAGGTCTTCGGCGACAAGAGCCTGTACACGACCGGTGGCGCAGTACCTTCGACTAACCCATTCGATCTCCCGACGCCTTCACCAACACCGTCAGATAACGCTAACGTTTGCTAGGTGCGTATATACGAGGGAACTCCGCGTCAGAACTACGAGGAAGTGCTGCGCTCGATGGGCGCCATCCTCGACCAGCGCGGCATGCGCGAAGTGAGCATGGCTGAGACCGACGACGGTTTCGTGGTCCAGGGTCTGGTGCTCGTTGCCGGCGAGGACAAGGCTTGGAGCGATCCGGCTGCACGGCTGGCAAAGGAGACCTTTTACCTGCGCGAGGACGACGTCTCCCGTTTCATGGACGAAGCGTTTGCGCGGCGGGGCGACAAGTCGGGCGCCGCTGCCGCGGGAGGGGTGCAGGGCGGCTTCTACGAGACGGCTCTGCGCGTACTGGGAGGCTATTTCGACCAGCAGCAGCCGCGCGACGTCTTCTTCTTTGAGCAGGACCATCAGTTCGTGATCCGGTTGCTGATGCCCACTCGCATCGGGTTGCGCCACGTGCTCGTCGAGTTCACCCGTGACGACATCGAGGCGATGATCGCCAGCGCCGGGCACGGACGGATCAAGCCGCCGGGGGCAGGATCCCAGGCGCCTGGCTGACGCGCTATGCGCGGTGGCTTAGCATTGATCGTGTCTTCGGAAATGAGTTGCGATTGGAGGTCCGCGTGAAGAGGCTGATCAAGCTGATCGTCGTTCTCTTCGTGCTTCTGCTCGCGGCCGCCGTCGTCGTTCCGCTGGTCGTGCTTGCCGGCCTCTTCATCTGGCTCAAGCTGACCGAGGAAGCCGACGACGAGGCACTCGAGCTTGAGCAGGAGATGGAGGGCGACGATCAGTCGAGCGACTGAATAGCGACGCGAGCCGGGGCCCGGCGCACCCCGGCGCCCCGGTCAGTTTTCTCGTCGATTACGACGGCACGGTTTCACTGCTCGACATCGGCGATGAGCTCCTGGCACGGCACTTTGCCGACCGTGTCGAGGCAGCCCGGCTGGACGCGCTCTATGACGCCGGCGAGATCGGCTCGCGCGAGCTCATGCGCTGGGACATGGACGTGCTGCCGCGGGATCCCGCGCTGCTGCGTCGCGAAGCCGCGGCCATGCCCCAGGACGCAGCATTCCCGGCATTTGTGCGCGCAGCCCATGGGCACGGCGCACGGGTCGAGGTGGTCAGCGACGGGCTCGGCTTCTACGTGCGCTCAAACCTCGCCGCGCTCGGAGTACGCGACGTGTTCGTGGCCACCAACGACAACACGGTCAGCGATGGCGGTGCGGGGATGAGCTTCCCCTTCAGTCATCCAAGCTGCTTCGTGTGTGGTACCTGCAAGCGAGAGCGCGTCAGGCTGCACCAGGCGGCGGGGCGAGTGGTCGTGTTCATCGGTGACGGCACCAGCGACCGTTTCGGCGCGGCTCACGCCGACATCGTCTTCGCCAAGGATGGGCTGGCCCGCATGTGTCGGGCAGAGGGCTGGCCGTTCGAGCCGTGGTCTGACTTCGGCGAGCTGACGCGCTGGATCGAGGATGCCTTCGCCAACGGTCGGCTGCCGCGTTCGGAGGCGGACCTTGACCCCTGGCGCGCCCAACATGGCCGGGCGCCGCAGGCTTTCATATGCGGCCCGGAGGTCTGGGGGCCGGGTCGTTCGACCCCGGGACCGGGACCGGGCTAGCGCCGCCGGATGCCGATCCTGATGGTCGCTATGATCGGCGCGTCGTGCGTTTCTCCTTCCTGGTCAGTTCACTGATGGCCGTGGCCCTGGCGGGCACTGTGCTCGCCGGCGCCATCTTGATCGGCCTGGTGCCTACGGGCCCGGGCACGGGACCCACTGCCACGCCCGCGCCTGCCTCCGCGTCCGCGTCGCAACAGGTCTCGCAGCCGACGCCGACTGAGGCGATCACTGCCGCTCCATCGCCCACTCCTTCGGCCACC
>Ga0307446_1000917_pt1 | contig 10149 bp, 9 predicted proteins | sample SalMarSW160320MG_FD_202141 | JGI IMG/M metagenome (GOLD analysis project Ga0307446, IMG submission 202141) | Salt marsh sediment microbial communities from the Plum Island Ecosystem LTER, Massachusetts, United States - SW1603-20 | ecosystem: Environmental > Aquatic > Marine > Intertidal zone >... | reverse complement strand
TGGTCATCACGCCGGGGGCAAATTGGCGGTGCTGGCCGACCACGCCGCAAATCGTGTTGGGGAAGTGCCGTGAGGCGACGCGGTTCATGACCACGGTGCCCACCGCCATGAGCCCCGCGCGGCTCGACCGGTTGGATTCGAAATACATGGCCCGCACGAGGCAGGTCCGCTCGTCCTCCGGGCTGCTTACGACAACCCGCGGCGCGCGCCGGCCACAGCCTGCCAGCCATGCTGTCAGGACGGCAGCCGCCAGTGCAACCAGCAAGCCGGTAAGGAATGTTCGCCTCATGTGCCCCTTTGCGGCGAAACGAGATAGCTCGAATGGCCCTCGGAGCGTCGCGCTCACGGCCGTCTGCCAGCCAATTTGCACGCTGCGTCTTAATTCTGTCTAAGCTTCGGGGATGGCCAAATTGAGCGCCGGGATCTTGATGTATCGGGAGGCGAGCGCGGGTTGCGAGTTGCTTCTCGTGCATCCTGGCGGGCCGTTCTGGGCCAAGAGGGACGTTGGCGCCTGGTCGATCCCCAAGGGGGAATACGAGGCAAATGAGGATCCGCTTCAGGCCGCCATCCGCGAATTCGAGGAGGAGCTCGGCAGCACCGCGCCGCAAAGTGGCTATCGCGAGCTCGGGGAGATCGTTCAGCCGAGCCGGAAGCGGCTCGTCGTCTTTGCCATCGCAGGTGATTTCGACCCCGCGACGCTCAAGTCCAATCTCTTCGAGATGGAATGGCCGCCGAAGAGCGGGCAGATGCAGTCCATTCCCGAAGTCGACCGGGCGCAATGGTTCGCGCCGGATGCGGCGCGCACAAAGATCCTGCCCGGACAGGCCCCGTTCATCGATCGGCTCATCGACGGTCTTGGCGCCGGCAAGCCCTGAGCTTCGATTGTGCCTATTGAGTAGGCAGCTTAAATTTATGCCTCCGGTGGGGCAAAGTCCTATTCCGGGCAGCGTGCTTCCTTGCCATACTCAGGTCGTGACCTTGAGGGCAGGGAAGGCGGGCTGATCTTCCGCGATGGACAATCTCATTGCTTTTCCGTCGCGCAATCTCATCCGCGTATCGCTGTTTATGCTGGTCGTGGTGGTCATGGCCACGGCCGGCTACATGGAGGCTGGATGGAACATCCAAGATTCGCTCTACATGGTGACGCTGACCGTGTTCACCGTGGGCTACGGCGAAGTCCATCCGATCGATACGCCTTATCTTCATGCTCTGACCATGGCGACCATGGTGTTCGGCTGCACCGGCGTCATCTTCTTCACCGGCGCACTCGTGCAATTCTTCACCTTGAGTCCGCTGCAGCAGCTCCTGAGCGTCCGGCGCGTGCAAACTGAAGTCGACAAGCTCTCCGACCACGTGATCATCTGCGGCTTCGGCCGAATCGGCGTGGCGCTCGCCAAGGCCCTCAAAGATGGCGGTTCGCATTTCGTCGTCTTGGAGCAGAACGAGAGGCGGGTGACAGAGGCGCGAGATGCAGGCTTTCTTTGCCTTCAGGCAGACGCCACCAGCGAGGAAGCCCTGCAGGACGCTGGTGTAGACCGCGCCCGTATCCTGGCCACTGTCCTTCCCAACGACGCCGCGAACGTCTTCATCACCTTGAGCGCGCGCAATCTCAATCCATCGATCGAGATCATCGCCAGGGGTGATGCCGTGTCGACGGAGCGCAAGCTGCTGCATGCCGGTGCCGACAAGGTCGTATTGCCGACGCATATCGGTGCCGAGCGTATCGCTGAGATCATTCTGTTTCCCGAGACCACGCGATTCGTTCGCGACTCCGAGGGTACGCGCGAGCTCGAGCGCAGCTTGCGCAATCTCGGGCTTGCCATCGAGGTTGTCGTGGTTCCTGAAAGTGGTGCCCTTACGGGTTTGACCATCGAGGACATAGAGACACGGGCGCGTGGCGCCTTTTTCGTCGTGCAGCTGAACCCGCGTGACGGCGATCCCATCACCGCGCCAGACAAAGCCCTGCGTGCCGAGGCAGGTGATGGCCTGGTCGTCGTCGGGCGCAGCGGCCAGACCATCAGCGCGATGTTCGCTGTGCCGCGGGAACGCATCCGAGCCGGGCGTATGACCTATTGAGGGCAGTGCTCGGCGTGCCGACCCGCTCAGGTTGTAGGCTGCCCGCATCTTTTATCTCGGGCGTCCCCGCGTTAGCATGACCTCTCGTCCAATCGGGTCGCGGGAAGAAGGGGAAATCCATTCAACGCGAGCAAAAAGAGGCACTTGGCTGGCCACTTTCAGCCTCCACGTTTGTGCCACGGAATCGTGCGCTTCTTGTTGGCGGACCCGATGCAGCGCGACCTCACAGAACCCCGGAACTTTGCTGACGCATGACTTTTGATACGCCTCTCCGCCGCCGGCTGAAGCCTTCTGTCGTGGCAAGCGGCCTGGCGCTCTTGGGCGCGGCCACTGCTTTTGCCGCCTGGGGCTATTCGAGTGCGTCGTATGCCGACCCGCTCAACCCGTATCGGGTGTTCACGGATAGCGGTCCGGTCACGCAGCAAGAGAAGGACCGCCGGCACGCGGCGCGCCAAGCGCTCTACAATCGGCTGAGCCCCCGCTACCGGATGGACGTGCCGTTCGTGAGCGAGGCCGCCATCGCCGGGCTGCAACAGGCCATCGCACGTTACCAGCAAATTGTCGCCGCCGGCGGCTGGCCCCGCGTGCCCGGCGAGACGACGCTGCGCCCGGGCGATTCCGGCGTCGAGATCGCGACCATCCGCAAACATCTCATTATCGAGGGCGACTTGCCGCCTGGCTCGCGCCCAAGCGGGAAATTCGACGACGAGTTCCGCGACGGGCTTGCCCGGTTCCAAATCCGCAACGGCTTAGCGGTGACCGGATTTGTCGATCGGCGCACGCTGAAAGCACTCAACGTGCCGGCGACCGAGCGCTTGCGTCAGCTCGAGACGAACGTGCCGCGAATCCAGAAGTTGATGAAGATCAACAAGGCGCGGCGATACGTGCTCGTCAACGTGCCGGCTTTTACGGCGCAGGCGGTGCAAAAGGGTCAACTCGCGCTCGACAGCGCGGTGGTGGTTGGCAAGCCATCGCGGGCCACGCCGCGCGTGGATGCGCGCATTGTGGAGGTCAATTTCTATCCGACCTGGAGCGTGCCCGACAGTATTGCGCGCAAGGATCTGATCCCCGCGATTCGCAAGGACCCCTCCTATTTCTACCAGGAGAAGTTCAGCGTGATGCGTAGCTGGGGCTCGTCGCCGCTCGATCCGTCGCAGGTCGATTGGAATTCGCCGCAAGTTGTCAGCTACAAATTCCGCCAGGATCCGGGCCCGCAAAACGCGCTCGGTGTCGTGCGCATCAACATGCCGAACAAGTATTCGGTCTACATGCACGACACACCGCTGAAACGGCTGTTCAACCAAAGCTCGCGCGCCTTCAGCTCGGGCTGCGTCCGGGTCGAGAGCGTGTTCCAGCTGGTGGCGTGGCTCCTCAGCGATCAGGGGTGGACGCTGGCCAAGGTCCAAGCCCAGGTCGACAGCGGCCAAAGGAAGAATGTGAAACTCCGCCGGTCCGTGCCGGTGCATTTCGTCTACCTGACGGCTTTCGCCAACGGCAACGGCATCGCCCAATTCCGCCCGGACATCTACGGCCGCGATGCCTCTGACAGCGGCTTCGACGACCAGCAGGATGCGTTGGCCATCTCCGAGAGCCGTGCCGTCACGCCGTAGGCTGGCGTAGATCACCCAGAAATGTAGGGCGTTTCTGCCCCCTGGCAGGAGCGGCGACCGAGCGCCGCACGCGACACCAGGGCGCAAGACGAAGGAGCCGTGCCGCCATAAACAGTGGGTAGTACTAGATTCACAGCGGGTAGCATTTGATTTGCGGCGAAGGATCGAAGCGGTGAGACCGCTCTACCGTGAGGAGGCGATGTTTCGGCTGTCCAAGCCACGCTGGATCGAAATCGGCGTGGCGCTGGTTCTGACTTTGGCGGCGTTGCTATTCGTCGTCTGGAAGGTTTGGGCAGCGGAATCGGGCGGGGTTAGCGTGACCGACGCCTGGGTGCGGCCAACCATCGGAGAAGGCCGCATCACGGCCGCTTACATGACAATTACCAACGATAGCAATAGGGACGACGTGCTGCAGTCGGCGCGGTCGCCAAAGGCCAAGGCCGTGGAGTTGCACAAGACCACCATGACGGCTGACGGCGTTATGCAGATGCGTGAGGTCAAGGACGGGTTGCCGATTGCAGCGGGCGGAAGCGTCGAGCTTGCGCCGGGGAAATTCCATCTCATGGTCATGGGGCTCGACGAGGCACTTGCCGCTGGCGGCACGCTTCCGCTGACGCTCGAATTCGCCAAGTCCGGTCCGATGGAGGTCACGGTGCCTGTGAGCGCAACCGCGCCTGCCGCCGAGGCACCTCACGCCCATCAGTAAGTCAATGGGCCGATCCCGAACGGCCCCTATATCCGGCAAGACGGCAGAAATAGACTGTGCGCACGTCCTCTTTGCCGATGCGTGCACGCACGGGGGCGAGCTTGGTAACCTCGCTGAAGTTTTGCGTGATTGCTTCCGGACATTCCCGGAACCCAGCGAATAGGATCGGTTCCGGTGCGCTTGCCGTGAAGGGGCGGGTCATCTCGAAGTGATTGTGCGGCGTTTCGTGCCGCATCCAGACGTAAAGCGGAGTCTCGGAGTCGCGCAGGTAGTAGAGCATCTCGGCCGCCATATCTCTCGTAAGGACGAGGAGCGCACCGTAATGCTCCTCCGCCAGTTTTGTGCGCACGGCGCCGGCCACCTCCTCCCAGCCGAGGGTCTGGCGCAGGAACCTGAGCTGCTCGAAAACCGGCCATTGCCGTGCGAAGGCGGGCGCCGCGGCGATCATCACCGCCACTACAAGGCGCAGCGCGAGCGAGATCGTAAGCAGCACGCGCCGATCGAACTCAAGCAGGACGGCGGCGACGAAGATCGTGGCCGCCGGGTAGGCGGTCGCCGACCAGTTGCCATTGGCGCGTGAGAGCAGAGCTTGCACGACTAGAAGCGCGAGCACGGGCAGCGAAAAGGACAGGAGCAATATCTTGCGCTGGTCGCGGGGTTCGCGGATCTCGCGGTAGCTCGCGCGCAGTAGAACAACCAATAGAATGGGACCGAACACGCCGAACTGCGCGATTACATAGGCGAGCAGATTGATGGGATGGACGTACGGGTACTGCCAGCCGATATTGGCGCCGGTGTGTTTGGCCGTGGGGAAGTCGTTCTGGGCGTTCCACACGATATTGGGTGAGAACAGCGCAAGCGCGATCACTATCGCGACAAGTCCCCGGCCGCCTTTCAGGGCTTCGCGCGCCTCGCGCGAGACGGCGGCGTGGCAGCCTGCGCACAGGATGGCATAGATCATCGCTTGCTTGGCGAGGAGGCCGACGCCGATGGCAACCCCGAGCAGAATGGCAAAGCCCATGCTCTTGCGCTTCACCAGCATTACCCAGAAGTAGAGCATGACCGTCCACATCAAGATCAGTGGCACGTCGGTGGTCATGAGTTGCGATGAGTAGGAGACGCCAGGCGCGGTGGCGAACAAGATCGCCGACCAAAAGCCAACCCTCGTGTCGAACAGGGCGCGGCCGGTGGCGAAAATCATCAACGACGCGAGCGTGTAGAGGACCGGGGAGGCGGAGCGTATGCATGCTTCGGACTGCCCGCAGATATCGCCGGTGGCGCGGATGAGCCAGGCGATCAGAGGGGGCTTTGAGAAATAGCCGAAGTCCAGATCCCGGGACCACGTCCAGTACTGGGCCTCGTCCGTGACGAAGTCGATGGCCGAGGCGTGGAGGGCGATGAGCCGCATGGCCAGAAGCGCCCCGAGACAGACGGCAAGAGCCAGGATATAGCGGCCGTCGGAAACCGCGGGCGAATTGGGCTGGGTCATGCTAACGTGTTGTGGAGAAGAGGGAATTGGGCCGGTGGACATGTTGGATTCTTAAGGAAAAGCGGCCCCTTGCGGCTCTAACGGAGCCGCTTGTTTGCCACGGTTTCTTGTCATAGACGTGTGTCATTCACCGTCAAGATAGGGCGTCACATTCGGGCTTCGGAGACCAGGGTTCATTGTCAAAGCGTGTCCCCATACGCCTTTCCGTTGTCATTCCTGCGTTCAACGAGGAGGGCAATATCGGGCCTCTGGTCGAGGAGACCTTCGCCGCGGTGCCGGAGACGGTGCTTGGCGAGGTGATCGTGGTCGATGACGCCAGTGACGACCAGACCGGGCCGGAAACCAAGGCGCTGATACGCCAGTATAAGGCGCTGCGCTATGTCAGGCACGCTCAGCGTGCCGGGCAAAGCGCAGCCTTGAGGAGCGGGGTCTTGGCCGCCCGGTTTCCCGTCATCGCCACCATGGATGGCGACGGCCAGAATGATCCCAACGACATCATGAGGCTTTTTGACCGGCTCGGTGCTCCGGGCGAGGAGCCGGCACTAATGGGGGGCCTGCGGGCGAAGCGCAAGGACACCGGATCGAAGAGGCTGGCCTCCCGCTCCGCCAACTGGATCAGGGACAAGGTCCTCGCCGATGGCTGTCCCGACACGGGTTGCGGAATCAAGGTCTACCACCGGGACGTTTATCTAAAGCTGCCTTTCTTCACCAGCATGCACCGCTATCTACCGGCCTTTTTCATCACGTATGGCCATGAGGTCGCCTATGAGCCGGTGAATGATCGCCCGCGCCTCCGCGGCACCTCGAAATACACAAATCTTGGCCGCGCGCTGATCGGGCTTTACGATCTTGTCGGGGTCAGCTGGCTACGCAAGCGTACGCAAATCCCGCCTTTGGCGGAGGACGTATCGAACACGACTGCGCAAACCTCACCGGGCGTCGAGCCCCGGAGTTTGCGCGAAATGCAGGTTTGAAACAGTCAGTCTGAGGGGATGAAAGTATGGGCTTGGGAGGTCTCGTCCATTGGTGGGAAACAACGCCCACGCTCGAGCTCGTGTGGCTCACTGTCGGCCTCGTGGCGCAGCTCATGTTCTCCATGCGCTTTCTCATTCAGTGGATCGCCACCGAACGCGCGCGCGCGAGCATCATTCCGGAGACGTTCTGGTATTTCAGCTTCGTTGGCGGAATCCTTCTGCTCGCCTACGCTATCTACAGGCTCGACCCGGTGTTCATTCTCGGCCAGGCCACCGGGCTCATCATATACTCACGGAACATCTACTTTATTTGGCTCGGAAAGCGTCTGCCCAATACGGCTAGGGTAGCGTAAGCGGGATCGGTGCCTCCAAGAAGGTAGGCTTCAGGGGGAAGACTCGATCATGCAGTCTCGGTATTTCACGTTCTTCGAGCTGGGCGTGGTTGTCGTGTCGTTGCTCGCGGTCGGGTTCCTTCTTGTCGACCCGTTTATGCTCGAGCGCGCTCGGGCGCTTTCCCCGCACGCTCGCGCTTTTTTTGGTGCCATCACCAATATCGGCCGGTCGAACTGGATTCTGATCCCCGCCGCTGCGGTGATCGCGTTCGCCATCGTGCTTAGGCGGAACCATCTGGGTGTTCGAAACTCGGCGGCCTATGGGCTGATCATCAGCACGGTGGGGTATGTGTTCATCAGCGTCGCCGGCGCCGGCTTGGTCGCCGACCTTTTCAAGAACATTCTGGGCCGGGCCCGGCCCAAGCTCTACGACATGGTGGGCCACTTCGATTTCCAGTTCTTCGCCTTCGATCCGGATCACGCGTCGATCCCCTCGGGGCACGCCACCAATATCTTCGCGTTTGCCACGGTGATCGCCATTCTGTGGCCGCGGGGACGAGTATTGATGTACACGCTGGCGGCGTGGATTGCGGCCAGCCGCGTTTTGATTGGCGCCCACTACTTTACAGACGCGGTGCTCGGCGCCGCCCTGGGCATCGCCTTTCCCTATTTCGTGCGCGACCGGTTCGCGGCCCGGAGATGGTTGTTCGAGTATGCGCCGGACGGCGGCTACCGGCTCCGCGGGCCTAGGACTCAGGCTTGGCTCAGCTGGCCTGAACCGGTGCGAAAGTCGCAGGACGGAACGGCGCGCGGGAAGACCGCCGGCTGGGTCGAGCGGTCGCGTGGGGCTTGAGAGCCCGGAAGCTGGGCTTAAGCTTTACAAAGGCAAGGAAAATCCCCATATAGAGGCGGACGCGCGGAGGGCTTTCGACGCCCCGATGTCGCGCTTCACATCTTCCTCGAACCTGCTATAGGTTCCCCCCTTTCGCGGCCGGCCGCCCAATGGCCACTCACGCCGCGCGAGGCCAAGGCCATCACTCAAAGGCCACTGAATTGACGCGGGGTGGAGCAGCCCGGTAGCTCGTCAGGCTCATAACCTGAAGGTCGTAGGTTCAAATCCTACCCCCGCAACCAGCGTTACTTGCACCCCCGTTCCTTTGGAGCGGGGGTGTTGGTTTGCAAGATTGAGAAGGGCTGCTAGCTCGCCATAGAGTTCCACCCGCAGCTTGCCTTTCTCGGGCACAAGCCGAATTTCCTCTATGAGCTCACGGAGGCATTCCGCGGCCTCCAGACGCGTGTGCTCGTTGTTGAGGGCCTCAGCGAGACCTTCTATCTTTTGTCGGTAAAGCTCGGCGAGGTTCGGGTGTAGCCGCGGCCTGGGCGGCGGCGCGGCCTCTAGGCCGGCGATGAGTTCGACTCGCTTAGCCTCTAAGGCCTCAATTTCGTCCTTAACGGCAGCACCAGGGACCCCCGATTTGATGGCATCGATAAGTCTGCGGATCTCACGCTCGGCCTTCTCGAGATCGCGCGCCGTGCGGTCGCGTTGCCCATCTTGTTCGGCTCTCTGCCGATTTACTTCTCTATGGAACTCCTCGACGAAGGCCGTGACCAACTCCGGCTGCATCAGCTGGCTCTTAAGCCCAACTAAGACAGTGGCTTCGAGGACGTCTCGTCGTACCGTCAGGAGATTGTCGCAGGTCCCCTTATTCCGAGCGGTGGAGCAGCCGTAATGGGATTGGCTAATCTTTGAGAATCCTCCGCCACAGACCCCACATCTCAGAAGACCTGAGAGAAGGTAGTTGGGCCGACGCGCTCGCTCGGACCGGATTCCTCGATCCTTAGTCACTACTCGGGACCGAGAGTCCTGCTGCCGCTTCTTCAACGACGTCCACAGGTCGTCATCGATAATTCGAAGGTGCGGCACCTCCCCGACGATCCACTTGCCTTCGGGGTTTGGCCGCGCCTGGCGTTTTCCCGTTTGTGGGTCCTTGACGAACTGCTGTCGGTTCCAAACCAATCGACCGACGTAAAGCTCGTTGTTGAGAATGCCCGTGCCGCGCTGCCAGTTGCCGTAGATGGTGGAGGGTCCCCAACTCCTCCCCGCAGGACCAGGAACGCCTTCCTTATTCAGGGATTGGGCGATTGATCTTGGTGAGTGTCCCCCCACAAATTCGCGGAAGATACGGCGGACGATCGCGGCTTCCGCCTCGTTGATGCGGCGTTCGCCGCGCAACGCTTCGCCAGACGGATCGATTTTGCGCACCACTTCATAACCGAAACACAGACCGCCTCCCGATTTGCCCTGGCGAATCCGACCCTCCAGACCGCGCCGCGTCTTGTGCGCGAGGTCCTTGAGGAACAGAGCGTTCATGGTGCCCTTGAGGCCGACGTGCAACTCACCGATCTCGCCTTCCGACAAGGTGATCAACCTTACGTCGGCGAAGCAGAGTTGCTTGAACAGGCCGGCGATATTTTGCTGGTCCCGCGAGAGGCGATCGAGGGCTTCGGCGACAAGCACCTCGAAACGCCCTGCCCGAGCGTCTTCTAACATTTTCTGGTACCCGGGCCGCAAGGTGGTAGCACCGCTGATGGCACGGTCAAAATAGACCTCGCCGAGCTGCCATTGCTCCTGCAAGATACGAGCCTTGCATTGGCGGACCTGATCCTCAATAGAGGCATCCCGCTGATTGTCTGACGAATAGCGGGCATAGATGGCGGCGCGGATCATTGGTCTTGGTCTTCCGACTCGGCGAGCAGGACGTCTTGGTAGGCCCGCACGGCGTCGATCATCTTGGCCTGATTGTAATGCCGTGTCGTCACCTTAGAGCTCTGATGCCCAAGTACGGTCATGGCCAGCCCCATGCTCGCTCCGTGGTGCATGGCAGTGCTGGTTGCCAGGCAGGACCTGAACAGGTGTGGATTGATCGGCTTGCCGAAGGCCGCGTAGGTCCGCCTGCGGATG
>Ga0307446_1000911_pt1 | contig 10165 bp, 7 predicted proteins | sample SalMarSW160320MG_FD_202141 | JGI IMG/M metagenome (GOLD analysis project Ga0307446, IMG submission 202141) | Salt marsh sediment microbial communities from the Plum Island Ecosystem LTER, Massachusetts, United States - SW1603-20 | ecosystem: Environmental > Aquatic > Marine > Intertidal zone >... | reverse complement strand
TCCTATCCTGGCTTTTAATCTACATCTCTTCAACCGCCAGCTCATGAACCTGGACAGCGTACGAAGCCGCGTACCAGCCGCTGGCCTGAAGCAGATCCTGATGCGTACCGCTGGAGGTCATCCGGCCTCCCTCAAGCACGATGAAATGATCAAGATATTCAAATCCCAGCAGGCGATGGGTTGCAATCAAGGTCGTTCGTGAGGCAATCATCTCTCGCACTACCCCCATCAATGCGCTTCTCGTTGGCAGGTCAAGATGGGCATCGAACTCATCCAGGATCAGGATCGGTGCCTCACGCAGTATTGCCCGTGCGATTGCAACCCGCTGCCTCTCACCTCCACTCAGCTTCAGCCCACGTTCGCCGACACTGGTTTCCAACCCCATCGGAAGCGTGGCAATAAATTCCGTGAGCTGAGCCCGGTCCAGCGCGCGCTGCAGTTCGCTCTCGGTGGCATGCGGCCTGGCAAGCAGCAGATTTTCCCGCAGAGTACCGGAGAATAAGTCAGTAGATTGCGAGATAACCGCCATGCAGGCGCGAACTCCTGCCGGGTCGAGCGAACGCAGATCAATCCCACCGAGCTTGATCGTGCCCTCCGAGTAGGGCCAGAGCCGCGTGATGAGTTGGATCAGCGTGGATTTGCCTGCGCCGCTCGGACCAACCAGCCCGAGCGAACTTCCCATCGGCAGTTTGAAGCTGATCCGTGAGAGTGCCGGTAGCTCGTTCTGCCTGTACCAGAAGCTCACGTTTGACAACTCAAGGTCAACCCGGTCAGGCAGTGGTTGCGGCGAGGGCGGCGATTGAACTGGGATCGGGCGATCGGTCAGTTCAAACAAGCGCTGAGCCGCCGCCAGCTGGCTCTCGAGACGCCGGGATGTTTCAGGCAGGGGGGAAATCGCTTCAAAGATCCCGATTGCAGCAAGCAGCAGCACCGGCAGCATATATCCCGGGAGCGATCCGCTATGGATGCGCGGTGCCAGTGTAAGAATGATGGCGACGACGGTAAGATCCATCAGCAGGGCTGGCAGTGCGCTGGCGAGGCCGCGCTGATTGGCGTCATGCGTTTGCTGGGTGGCAAGTGCCTGCTCCAGTGCAGCCAGGTCAGCCTGCTGTTGATCGGTCCCACCTGCCAGGAGTAGATCAGGCAGCCCCTGGATCGTGTCCAACTCCAGGATATGAATCCGTGAACGAAGTGAAACCAATTTCCGTCCTCCCGGGCGACCAAGTGCAAAGGTAATAGTGGGAAAGAGCAAACCTCCAAGCAGGAAGAAACCTGCCAATTCCCACCCTAGATGAGCATCAAACTGAGCCAGGAATAGTGCGCCCAAGGATGCGCTGCCGAGAGCTACTCCAATCGGGGCTAAGCCGCGCACGAAAAAGTCATCCAGGGCCTCGATGTCTCCAATGATACGCGCCAGCAAGTCGCCAGAATGGATGCCTGTCAAACCAGCCGGGGCCAGCGGTTCGAGCCGCTCGTAGAACCACAGGCGCAGCCGTGTGAGCAACCGAAACGCAGCCGAATGGGTCGTCAGGCGCTCGAGGTAGCGCAGACCGCCGCGCGCCAGGCCGAACGCTCGTACGGCGACAATCGCAACCTGTAATTCAGCAATCGAAGGTTGCAGCGCTGCGCGGGCGATCAAATACGCCGAGGTAGAGAGCAGGCCTACTCCGGCAGCTACGGTTGCGATTCCTAGCAGAACAGAAAGCAGCATTCGACCGCTGTAGGGCAGGCTGAGATAGAGCAGCTGGCGGAAGGTCTTCACGGGCTGCTCCCATTAGAGCCCATGATGCGTGCGTAAGGCCCATCAACCGCCTGCAGCGAGGCATGGGTGCCGATCTGCACGATGCGACCGGCATTCATCACCATCACCCTCTCCGCCAGCCGGGCAGCTGCAAGACGGTGGGTGATGATGAGAGTCGTCCGGCCGGCCATCAGGCGCCGTAGATTCGTGAGCAGCGACTGCTCCAGCAGCGGATCGAGCCTGGCCGTAGCTTCATCAAGAATCAAGAGCGGGGCATCTTTAAGGAAAGCTCTGGCGAGCGCAACACGCTGCGCCTGGCCAGCGCTCAAGCGCGACCCCCTCTCACCCAGCGGTGTGTCATATCCGTCAGGCAGGGTAAGCAGGTCTTGATGCAGGCCTGCCGCCCGTGCGGCCTGTTGAACCTGCTCGAAGGATGCCTCAGGCTGTCCAAGCCGGATATTCTCAAGTGCGCTGCCCGAAAAGAGATGCGGAATTTGCGGCACCCAGGCAATCTGTTCACGCCAAAGATCAGGGTCCAGCTCGCCCAGGAGCTGGCCATCCACGTGGATGGATCCGGCATTGGGTTCAATGAAGCGCAGCAGCAGTTTCGTCAAAGTGGTTTTTCCACAGCCGCTGGGACCGAGGACCGCCAGATTCTCGCCAACCTGCAGGTTGAATTGAATTCCATTGAGCGCTTCCTCGCTCCGTTCGGGGTAGCTGAAGCAGACGCCTTCAAAGGTTATCCCATGCGAAAACGCAGGAGGAACCTGATACGCCCGGACCTGGCGCGGCGGGACGGCTTCGATCAGGTCGTAGATTCGCCGGGAGGCTTCGTAGCCAGACATACCGGCATGGAAACGCGCGCCGAGCATACGGAGGGGTGAGTAGAACTCCGGGGCGAGCAGCAAAATGAAGAGTGCCGCCTCAAAACCAAGCCCTCCTTGGAGCAGCCGCAATCCGATCTCAACCGCTAAGATGGCCGTTCCAAGCATCGCAACCCATTCCAGAATCAGCGCCGAGAGGAATGTCACCCGCAGAACATCCATAGTGGAACGCCGGAATCCTTCTCCGGCAGTGGCGATCCGCTCGCGCTGCAACCGGGCTTGACCGAGCAGTTTTAGCGTCGAAAGGCCTTGAAGCGTGTCGAGCAAAATGGCGCTAAGTTGGCCAAGGGAGCGCCACCTGCGGCGTGTCAAACGCTCACCCATATCGCCGATCAAGATCATAAAAAGGGGAATCAGCGGTGTGGTTAACAACAGCACCAGTGCTGAGATCAGGTCGATCGGGGCCAGGATGACGAGCATCAGCAGTGGAATGACCGCAGCCAATACGATCTGCGGCAGGTACCCGCCGATATATGTATCCAATGCTTCGATGCCTGCTGTCAGCGAGTTCAGGAGTTCACCGCTGCGCTGATCCGAGACCCACTGCGGACCGAATCGTATGAGCGTTGATGTGAGCTGGGCTCGCAATACGCCCTTGACCTCACTCGCGGCAGCCTGGGCCCGGTTGGAGCGAGCGATGTGGACCGGGACTCGCAGCAAGGCTAGGGCAGTCCAGCAGAAGAGTGTTGGGAGGATCGCAGGCGTTGAGAGTCCGCCGAGGTAGATTCCCGTGACCATTCGGCTTAACAGGAGTGCCAGCAGGATCGTGATCAGCGCCCCAACCAAACCCAGCCCGATTGTCAGGATGAGATTCGGCACGGCTGGCCGGACCGACCCTGACAATCGGCGTTCAATTCTCAAAGCTGGACCTGCACGGTAATCAGCCGTCTAGTATGACAGGAGATCGCACCCGGCATTTAATACTCCAGGGTGGACTCGTGTGAGATGCGGCCTCGAAAAACATAATACGACCAGCCCTGGTATGCCAGGACCAGGGGGAGAAAAATCAATGCAACGATCGACATCGTTCGCAAGGTGTAAGCGTATGATGCCGCGCTGTAGATTGTCAGACTCCAATCCGGATTGAGGCTTGATATTAACACTCGCGGGTAAAGCCCGCGGAAGATGGTCAGTGCGGAGAAGACAATGCACACGCCCGTCATGATGAAAGCCCAACTGCCCTGGCGTTGACGAATAAACCAGCCTGCGCTGAGCATGGCAGCACCGGCGCTGAGCGGGATCACACCGGGGTTAAGGCCGAGTCTTTCGTACATGTCGGATACGAAGTATCCGCCGCCAACCGCGAACATACCAACCACCAACGCAACCGGCCATAGCCGCCAGGCGGAGTTAAATGCACGCGTGCGAAGCGGCTCATCAAGCTTCAATGCGAGAAATAACGCTCCGTGAAGCGCAAAGATGACAAGCGAAGCGAGACCGGAGATGAGCGCATGCGGATTGAGAAGATTCCAGACCCCGCCTGTGTAGACCATCGAGGCATTGATTGGCAGCCCCTGCATCAAGTTGCTCATGGCCACACCCCAGAGCAAGGCCGGGATGGCGCTGCCGGCGCAAAGCATCCAATCCCAGGTTCGCCGCCAGCGGGGGTCTTCGACTTTGCTGCGGAATTCAAAGGCCACTCCCCGCAGGATCAACGCCAGCAGCATGATCACGAGCGGAATATATAGCGCACTGAACATGGTGGCGTACCAGTCAGGAAAGGCGGCGAACATCGCACCGCCCGCCGTGATTAACCAGACCTCGTTCCCGTCCCAGAAAGGGCCGATGGTATTGATCACCATGCGGCGTTCCTTATCATTCCGAGCCAGGAAGGGAAGCAGGATACCGACCCCGTAGTCAAATCCTTCCAGGAAGAAGAAGCCGATAAACAAGATATTGATCAGAATAAACCACAGGTTATTGAGGTCCATGATGTCCCTCCAGGGTGTGGCCGTTCAAGCCGCATGCGCCGATAGGCCTGCATCTTCATCTGTAGAAGGCCGTGCATTGCGGGCAAGCAAGAAAATGTCCAGCGCCATCAGCAAACCGTAAATCAGGGTAAAGACGACGATCGAGAAAACCAGCATGCCAGTGCTTACGTTGGGAGAAGCCGCTTCGTTTGTCTTCTGCAGGCCAAACACGATCCAGGGCTGGCGGCCTAGCTCGGTTAAGAGCCAGCCAGTTGTGTTTGCCAGGTATGGAAGTGTGATGGCAAGTGGTAGCCAGCGGAAGAGTCGACCCGTTTGAGGGAAACGCTCACGCAAAGCCAGCACGAGCGCATATCCGGCGAGTGCCAGCATTAAGAACCCGGCTCCGACCATCAAACGGAACGACCAGTATGTGACCGGCAGGAGCGGGATGTAGTTCCCCGGTCCGTAGCGTATTTCGTAGGCTTGCTGCAGGTCGTTCAGGCCGAGGATCTGTCCATCGAGCCGGTTGTAAGCGAGAAAACTCAAGGCACGGGGGATGCGGAAAGACCAGACTTCACGCGTTCCAGACAAATCCCCGATAGTGAGCAGGGAAAGAGGAGCAGGATCTGAGGTCTCCCACAGCGCTTCAGCGGCTGCCATTTTCATCGGTTGAGCCTCGACCATGTGCTGGGCTTGTGAATGGCCAATCAGGATGACCAGCGCCACAGCTATCGTCGCGTAGACGCTTGACCAGCGGAAGGAACGCCGAAAGAGGGGGTCACCTCGATCGCCGCGCAGCAAATTGAGGGCGCTGATTCCCAGGACAAAGAAGGCGGCCGTAGTCATAGCAGAAGCCAGCACGTGCGGAAATTGAACCCAGACGTGTGGGTTCCCAAGGAGGGCGAAGAAGTTGACCATTACCGGCCTCCCGGCACGGATTGCATAACCGATAGGTTCCTGCATGAACGAGTTGGCAATCAGAATCCAGAGCGCAGAGAGATTGGATCCGATCGCCACCAACCAGATTGTGGCTGCATGCAGTTTCTTCGATAAACGCTCCCAACCAAATATCCAGATCCCAAGGAAGGTCGATTCGAGGAAGAAAGCCAGCAGCGCTTCAATCGCGAGCGGCGCACCGAAGATATCACCCACGAAGCGCGAATACTCTGACCAATTCATGCCGAACTGGAATTCCATCACGATTCCCGTGACAACACCCATGGCGAAGTTAATCAAGAACAGCTTGCCCCAGAACTTGGCCATGCGCAGATAGGTCTCATCCCCGGTGCGTACGTAAACGGTCTCCATCAATGCCACCAGGATGGAAAGTCCGAGGGTCAGGGGGACGAAGAAAAAATGATAAGTGGAGGTTATGGCAAACTGCCATCGGGCTAGGGCAACTTCAACCATGATCGGCTCTCCCGCTACATCAGTATCCCGTTCCGGGCGGATCTTGTGCGATTGTTCACAAACAAAGTATAGCGGCACCCTCCTTCCTTGTCACCCGGTGGGCAGGCGTGACCAGGGATGAATATCATCTTGCCCGTGGTCACTTCATCGCTTACGCGCTGGTGGCGGCTCAATTATGCTGATTCTAGGCCATTACCAGGACCGAGAAAACGTATACATTCCGATTTGCTTATGAGGAAGCGAAGCAGCAGATGCTTATCGCAGTGGCAATCGAAAACTTAAACGGTTTGGCGAGTCAGGTTAGCTCCCATTTTGGCCATGCGCCTTTATACTTGCTGGCCGAGGTGGACTCGAATGAGATTGGAGAGTGGAAGATTGAACCCAATCCCTACCTCGAGCGTCATGAACCGGGGCGGATTCCCGCCTATATCCATTCGCTGGGTGCGCAGGTCATGATCTGCGGGGGTATGGGCCGTAAAGCGATCGATTAATATGGGATCAAGATCGGAGTCGGCGCACAGGGAGAGACTGAGGCCGCAATTCGAGCCTACCTCTCGGGAGAACTCCCGGAGGCGGAAGCCTGCCAGGGTGGACATGATCACGAGGGTCACCACCACGAGCATTAGGCAGGCAGCACAGAATTTCCGGGTTTATCTGCTTGGGTCAGGCAATCGGCCAATTGGGTAGCACATCGATGTCGAGCGCGTCGCGCTGGCCGGACAAGAAGCGTCGATGACCAACGGCCGCGATCATGGCGGCATTGTCGGTGCAGAGCTGGATCGGCGGCACGTGGACCGGGATCTTGGAACGGGCGAGGAATGATGTCCGCAGCGACCGGTTGGCAGAGACGCCACCCGCGACGAGAAGCTGCCGTGCGTCCAGCTCATCCGCCGCGGAAAGCGTCTTGCCCACCAGGACATCAACGACTGCGGCCTGGAACGAAGCCGCCAGATCCGCGATGGGAAGGTCGCTGGTGGGAGGCTCGACGCCTGCCTCCAGGTCCGGTTCTAGCTCACGTACTTCTCGCAGGACGGCAGTCTTCAAGCCGCTGAAGGAGAAGTCCCAACTGCCCTCCAACCAGGCGCGCGGAAAATCAAATGCCGCCGGGTCACCGCCTTCAGCTGCAGCCTCAATTGCCGGACCGCCGGGGTAGCCAAGCCCGAGCAAACGGGCAACTTTATCGAAAGCCTCACCGGCAGCATCGTCAAGGGTCCCTCCGAGACGCTCGTAACTCAAATGATCCCGCATCAGCACGAGTTCGCTATGGCCACCGGAGACGATCAATCCCAGCAGTGGAAATTCGGGTTCCGCTTCATCCTCGATCAACCAGAGTGAGTACAAATGCGCCTCGAGGTGATTTACTCCGAGCAGCGGGAGACTGGCGCCCATCGCTAGACCCTTGGCCATGTTAACCCCGACAACAAGCGAGCCAGCTAATCCGGGGCCGCGCGTAACGGCGACTGCATCGAGCGAATCCAGGCCGACATGAGCCTGCGAAAGGGCTTGCGAAACCACACTCTCGATGCGCTCGATGTGCGCCCGCGAGGCGACCTCCGGGAAGACACCCCCATAGGGTGCATGCAACTCAATTTGGGAGGCAACGATGCTGCTCAAGATGTGTCGGCCATTTTCGACCACCGCTGCAGCCGTCTCGTCGCAGGAGGTTTCGATACCCAGTATGCGCGTGGTTTCGTCCATCAGTTTAACTCCCGAGCGAGAGCGCTACATCCCTGGAACCTTCAGCACCAGGTCCTTGGGGAAGTCGATCATCGTCTCGACCTGGCCATCCGGACGGATCCAGACAGTATCCTCGATCCGGACGCCCATGCCGCGCTCTGGATAATAAAGGCCCGGTTCAACTGTGAACACCATCCCGGGCTGCAGTCGATCTTCGTTGCCCTCGATGTTTGAAAAGGAGGGCGCTTCATGCACGTTCAAACCAAGACCGTGAGCAAGGGAGTGGACGTAGCCGGATTTCGTCTTCGAGTCCGAGAGCACGGTCGGATGCCCCATGGCCTCGAACAGCTCGCAGGTTTGCTTCTGATGCTCGCGGCAGAGTGTATCAGCCCTGATCGATTTCGATACGGCATTGAACACATCGAGCACATCGGCATGAAGCTGCGCAACCTCATCCGGAGCGAAACCCAGGCACCAGGTGCGGGTGAAATCATAGAAATACCCGCCGCCTGCTTCGCAGGGGAAGATGTCGAAGACGATTGGAACACCGACCGGCACCGGGTCACTATCGGTCCCGGCGCTGTGGGGGATGCCGGCGTCACGGCCGATGGCGAAGATCGTCCCTTCCGGATTCTCCGCTCCGCGCATCGCCAGCCATAAATTGATTTTCTGCTTAACCAATCCGACGGTCAGCTGCTCTCCATTCCGATCGACAAGAAACCCGTCCTTGACGGCATGCGATGTTAGAAACCCGGCTACATCAGCAACCACAGACACCGTGGTCTTTCCCATGGTGCGAATGCGCTCGATCTCGCTTTCGTCCTTTGTCAACCTGGCCTTCATCAGAACCGAGTGGTTGTAGTCTTCGCCGATAAGTTCGAGCCCGGGCATGCGCTCCTCGAGCAGCCGCATGGTGCTCAAGGCGGGTCCGAGCTCCACTTGTCCGTAGACTGCAACTCTTCCTGAAATCTTGAAGCTGGTAAAGATCCGTTCGAGCAGCATGGCGTCGGTCAGGTTGACATCACCGCCGGTCTGCTCGTAGAACTCCCACCCACCGTAATCGTAGAGGCTCTCAGTCCTCAACCCGCTGGCTGCGGCCTCCTCGCGTTCCATTGGATCATGAAAGTGGACCGGGTCGGCGCCGCGCGCCTTCAGCAGGTAGCCGTGCGAGACATGCGCTAGTCCCATGAAATAGGACATGCCCGGGTTGTGAGTAGCGGGGCCGCGCACAAGGATGGCATCGATATTGGCTTCTTCCATAACTCGGTCGAGGTCGGATTTCATGCGATTTCTCCTGAGAAACCCTGGTCAGATGCTCTCAAACCTTGACTGCCGTTTTCAGGCCATGCAGCAAGGCCTGATCCTGGTCGGGCAGCACGGTGCGGGGGTCAAGTACGAGTTGGCCCGACTCGATCCGGGCGATGATTGGCAGTTCCAAATGCCGTAAACGGGCTGCCAGCCTATCTGGCTGTTCGCTATCGAGTGCGAGAAGCCAGGTCGGGAGGCTTTCCTCCGGCAGGCTACCACCGCCCACGGTGGACTGTCCATGTATCAGTTTGCCCTGTTTCAGTTCTTCCCGCCAGCTCGCTGCCCGCCGCTCGAGCTGATCCAGGGGTGAAGCGATCATCTGCCAGACGGGGACTTCTTCCAGCGCTTCGTCACGCAGATAGTGCTGCAGGGTAGCGCTCAAAGCCGCCAGGCACAGTTTATCGGGCCGCAGGGCGCGAGCCAACGGATGCTTGCGGAGTCTTTCGATGAGTGATTTTTCTCCTACAAGCAGGCCTGCCTGTGGTCCGCCAAGCAGTTTATCCCCCGAAAAGGCTACCAGCGGGGCCCCCGCCTGGAGCGATTCTTGCACGGTTGGTTCATGCCCGAGTCCAAAGGCTGCTGTGTCGAGCAGAGCGCCGGATCCCAGGTCGTCGAGGGTGATCAGGTTATGCGCTTTGCTGAGTTCGACCAATTCGGGCAGTGCGGGTTCGGTCGTGAACCCGACGAGTTTGAAATTTGAATGATGGGCACGCATGATCGCGGCGGTCTTGTCGCTGATCGCGTTTTCGAAGTCGGCCAGGTGAGTGCGGTTGGTGGTTCCCACTTCAACCAGCTTCGCCCCGGACTGCTTCAACACCTCCGGAATGCGGAAACCGCCGCCGATCTCGATCAACTGGGTGCGTGAGATGAGGACTTCTTTGCGGCGAGCAAACGCGGTCAGGGCTAGCAAAATGGCGCCGGCGTTGTTGTTGACGACCAACGCAGATTCGGCGCCAGTGATGCGGGCCAGGAGTGAATCGGCATGCTGATCGCGTTTGCCGCGCTTGCCCGATGCCAGATCGTACTCGAGCGTGCTGTAGCCGCTGGCCACCGAAAGCATGGCCTCACGGGCTGCCCGGCTGAGCGGGGCGCGACCGAGGTTGGTATGGATGATGACGCCGGTAGCGTTGATCACAGGATGGAGCGATGCGAGCAGCCAGCCTGACGCAAGCTGATGAGCGCGCACCAGGATCTGTTCGGTCGTGGGGTTGGCACTTCCGGCGCGAATCGCTTCA
>Ga0307446_1000906_pt1 | contig 10176 bp, 7 predicted proteins | sample SalMarSW160320MG_FD_202141 | JGI IMG/M metagenome (GOLD analysis project Ga0307446, IMG submission 202141) | Salt marsh sediment microbial communities from the Plum Island Ecosystem LTER, Massachusetts, United States - SW1603-20 | ecosystem: Environmental > Aquatic > Marine > Intertidal zone >... | reverse complement strand
CCTGTAATCCATGTGTGGATTCCTGTCCGGTTCATGCAATCTCTATGAAAGATATCAATGCACCACCAGTCAACGATTTTGAGAAATGTATCGGCTGCACAAAATGTGTTGGTATTTGTCCAGGGTTAGCTATTTTTGTGGTAAAAGTAAAAGGTGATAAAGCATGGGTGACGCTCCCATATGAGTTTGTTCCGATACCTACGGTTGGAGACGTAGTGCAGGCCTTGGATAGGACTGGGATGATGCGGGGTAAAGCAGTTATCAAAAAGGTTGTCAAACAGGGAAAAACCATGGTTGTGACCATTGAGATTGATAGTCGTTTAGCAATGGATATCAGGAATATAAAGGTTTGATGTATGAAACGAAGCATTGTCTGTCGATGTGAAGATATCAGCGAAGAAGATGTGATTCACGCTATTGAGGAGGGATACACCGATATCGAGGAGCTTCGGAAGAAACTCCGGATTGGTATGGGCCCCTGTCAAGGTCGTGTCTGTATTCAACTGGTAGCACGCATCCTTGAAAAGAAAACAGGGAAAAAGGTAGCACACATTCCACTTCCAACGGTGCGACCTCCATTGGTTCCTGTATCTCTTGGAACACTGGCATGTGAGAAAGATGAAAAGTAAGGCAGATGTCGTGATCATCGGCGGTGGCGTTAACGGTTGCTCTCTTGCATACCACCTGGCAAAAAAAGGATTCGATGTTGTCTTAGTCGAGAAAAAATATCTTTCATCTGGTGCGACAGGTGCGTGTGGCGCAGGGATTCGACAACAGTGGTCAACCAAGGAGAACGCATCCCTCGCGATTCAAAGTGTCAAGATCTTTGAACAATTAAGCAAGGAACTTGGTCAGGATATTGAGTTTCGCCAAGGTGGATATTTAATCGCAGTTCATGATGAAAAAGAAATGAAACAAGCAGAAAAGAATGTCGCAATGCAACGATCCCTTGGCTTGAAAGTTGATATTTTAAAGCCTGAGGAAATAACCGATGTTGTACCTATTCTTGATGTGAAAGGTATGAGTGCGATTGGTGCGACCTTCTGTCCAACCGATGGACATGCGAATCCGTTCAAAACCACGTTTGCGTATGCGGATGCAGCACGGAAATGTGGAGCTACGATATATACGCATACCATGGTTACTGATATGAAAATAACAAAAAAAATAATTCGTGCGGTGGTAACCGATAAGGGTTCAATCAAGACCAGTGTTGTGGTGAATGCTGCCGGGATTGATTCGAAATCGATTGCAGAAATGGTAAACGTAAAATTACCTCTTACACCATTTCGTAAGGAGATAATGGCCACAGAAAGACTTCAACCGTTGTTTGAAGCGATGGTGATTTCCTTTAAAGACGGTATTTATTTTAGTCAGCAGAAAGAAGGACAAATCGTTGGTGGTATTCCTATCCCTGAGGAGAAAAGCGGGTACAAGACGATGCCGACGTTTACGTTTCTTCAGCATATGGCACAAACATTGACGAGGTATGCTCCGGTGTTAAAACATGTGAACCTGTTGCGGCATTGGACCGGGTTCTACGATGTGACACCTGACGCTAGACCGATCCTTGGCGAAGTCAAAGAGGTGAAAGGCTTTATCCAATGCAATGGATTTAGTGGCCATGGGTTTATGATATCACCCATGGTATCAAATATCCTAACCGAACTTATCGTTAAAGGAAAAAAATCCGACGTTCTTGAAAATCTTAGTCTGGAACGTTTCAAAGGGAAAAAAATCGAAAAGGAACTCTCTGTGGTTGGCTAGGAACAATTATAATAAATAATACTAAGGTATCATATCGATGAGTATGGATTACAACGCGATTGGCTTTAAAGCAGGACTAGAGATTCATCAACAACTCCAGACCCATAAGTTATTTTGTCAGTGTAAATCAAAAATATCAGACAACGCGGAATATAGCTTTGAACGATTGCTACGACCAACGCAAAGTGAACTTGGCGATGTTGACAAAGCTGCACTGGAGGAAGCAGCACGGAAGAGACGGTTCCTGTATACCGCTTCAGGGTCATCAACCTGTTTAGTGGAAGCTGATGAAGAACCACCCCATGCTGCCAACGAAGAAGCAATCGATATCTGTCTTATGATGACATTACTTCTGAACGCAAAACCAGTCGATGAGATTCAGTTCATGAGGAAAATCGTCATTGATGGATCAAATACCACAGGGTTCCAGCGAACTGCATTGGTCGCTATGGGTGGGTCACTTCAGAACGTACGGATTTCGACTCTTGCCTTAGAGGAGGACGCGGCCCGTAAGTTAACAGAGAAGGATAAACTAGTGAACTACGGTCTTGATCGTCTTGGGATACCACTTATTGAGATTACCACCGAGGCAGATATCACCTCCCCAGAACAGGCACAGCAGGTAGCTGAGCAGCTTGGTATGCTGTTGCAGGCGACAAAAAAGGTGAAAAGAGGTTTAGGGACGATACGGCAGGATCTGAATGTTTCGATCGCACGGGGAGCACGTATCGAGGTGAAAGGAATCCAATCGCTCAGCTCGATTTCAAAGGTTGCCGAAAACGAAGCACTTCGACAGAGGGATATTGTAGAAATTTCAGAAACACTCAGGAAACGAACCAAGAAAAAGGATCTAGAGGATGCTTGTAGCATCGAATTATCCGATGTGTTTCTGAACACGAAATCGAAACTGATTCAAAGTCAACTACAAAAAAAAGGATGTGTTAAAGGAATCCGGCTCCCAGGATATCAAGAGTTACTAAAAAAAACGCACACACACCTTGGGAAAGACTTTGCAATATACGCAGGTCTTGCTTCAGGAATTGGCGGTATCATTCACAGCGATGAGATGCCAGGGTACGGTTTCTCAGAAAAAGAAATACTAACCGTGAAACAGCGATTACACGTAGGCAGTACAGATGCGTTTGTTCTTGCACTCGGTAATGAACGAATGGTTGATACTGCATTACATGCAGTTCTACGAAGAGCAATTATGTATCTTAAGGGAGTACCTGAGGAAGTTCGTCGAAGTCTTCCCGATAACACCACTGAATATATGAGACCGCTCCCTGGTGCAGCACGTATGTACCCTGAGACCGATGTACCTCCAGTACGGATTACATCTGAACGATTACATAGGATTCATCTCCCAGAGAAACCTAATGAGAAACGGCAACGGCTTTTCCATCAATACAATCTCAATCAAGAACAAATCAATCAATTGCTTTCCAGTGGTTATGAAGACGATTTTGAAAAATATGCCACTCAATTCCCAGACTTGAAAAGTGTCATCCTTCGCACCTACTTTAATACATTCGCTGAACTTGAAAATGAAGGAATTAAAGTAGAAGACATTGACGAAAAAAAATTAAAAGCAGCGTTTTCAGCCTTACAAGAAGGTAGATATGCAAAAGAAGCAGTTCCATTCATCTTAAAATATCTTTTTATACATTCAAATTCCTCAGTTGAGGATGCAATCCAGGGATGTGGTTTACGCAAGACAGGGAAAGAAGAGATGGCAGAGGTTATCCGGAGAATCATTTCAGAGCGAAAAGATTTTGTCAAAGAAAAAGGCATCAATGCTCAGGAGCCGCTTATGGGCCTAGTGATGAAGGAGCTGCGAGGAAAAGCTGATGGAAAACTCATTAGCAAAACACTTCAGGATGAGATCTTAAGGTTTATTTCGTCATAAACTCAAACCAATCAATGTTTCCGTTTTCCAGGAGTGTCCTTATGTGTTCTTGTTCTTTGGTACAAGGTGTGTTGCCTTTCTTAAACCGAACAAAAAGAATTGAATCCTCTTCAAATTGGATACCATCAACAGGAGAGCCTATAAATCGGAAATTATCAGGATTATACGGGTAGTATTTCATTATTTCACGATAATCCTCCTTCTGAGCAGTAATATAGTCCATTTTTTGCTGCAGGGGAGTTACTGCGCTACGATAGGAAAGTATCACACCGAGGATGATTCCAATGATACTTCCAAGTAAAAACAACCAGATGCTCATTAAAAGATCCATAATTCTTCCTCTAAGAAAGAGGATGGAAGAAGAAGTAAAATATCTTTTCCTTTCAATTGCATTATGAAGGGGCGAGTCTTTTTTTAAAAAGGAATTTGAGGTTTTTTATCCCATCTTTGAAGCTTTCAAGTTTCACTTGGCCTTCTCTGGCAGAAAGAGTTGATGGTATCTCCTTAGCTTTAACATGTTTGGTAGTGAACATCTCTATTTTTATTTCTTCTGAAAACGGCATGCCGTTGTTGAATGCTTCAAGGGGTTGTATTTTGGTAAGAGCGTCGCGTTTGAAGATCCACATGCCTGATTGCGAGTCACGGATATTGACTAAAAATAGGATGCGAAGGGTCCATGCTAAGGTGAGGTTCCCGAAACGGTGTTTAAGGGACATTGAACCATGTTTTAAGGCTGCAAAACGATCGGTTGTCATAAAATCAAGGTGCTCATCTATCAGCATTTGTATGTATTCATGAATGATATGAAAGGGGTAGGTCGCATCTGCATCCCCGGTGACGATGATATCACCTGTTGCATGCGCTAGTCCAGTTTTATAGGCTCGCCCATATCCTTTTCGTGTCTCAAGGAGTACCTGTGCTCCTTTGCTGGTCGCAATCTCCCGCGTCTTATCTATGGAATTTCCATCAACGATAAGAATCTCAAGATCCCATTGCTGGTTCTGAAAAAAATCTTTTTTCACGGCATCAATCGTTTTCCCGATGCCTCGTTCCTCATTGATCGCGGGGATAACAATACTAACCTTCAGAGATACTCACTCCAGTAAGAAGTATAAAAACAAAGGGGTTAAAAGAGTTTTGAAAAAAATAGGTTAAAAAAAAGAGAAAGAAAAGGGGTAAAACCCCTCTGTTTGTGTTTAGTTCCGTCTGCGTCTAAGGAGCAGGAACGCTACCCCAATTGCTGCGATGAGTGTCAGGAGCTCAAATCCAGGTATGCCCCCACCTTCAGTGACCGTCACTGTGGTTGATATTGGATCATATCCTGGGAAGGTCGCTGTCACTGCATAGCTACCTGCTTTGCTAGGTGCAGTTATCGTGACAACACCACCAGCACCACTCGTGTAGGTTTTTCCTTCAAAGGTGACGGTTGCACCTATGACTGCGCTACCTGAATCGTCAGCAATGGTCAGCGTGAATGTCTGTCCAGCTTTTACTTCACCAGAGATGGCAACGATGAGTTTCGGAATGTTCAAGATCATGACAATTGCACCTGTAGCACTGGTATATCCCTCAGCTGTTGCCGTGATCGGATAGGCTAGCGAGGTTGTCACTGAGGGCGCAGTAATGGTTGCGACACCGCTTGTGGTCGGCCAGGTTTGCCCATCGAACGTGAATGTCACAGTGGCATCAGTGATGAGTACTCCATTAGATCTCGCCTCAACAGTGAAAGTCGCTCCTTCGTCAACTGAGGGGTTAAGGCTAATCGTCATTGGTTTTCGACCTTGTGCCATGATGATAAATGCATTGTCAGGGTCGGTTTCATTTTCGATATATATCGTGACGTTACCACTCGCATCTGCCGTAATTGAGAACTCTACTTTTCCAGATGTATCAGTGAATAGGTCGGAAGGTAATTTTGCAAGAATTGTTTCATTGAGTGCCATTCCATGATCAAGACCGACTCTTACACCTTGCAAGGGGGCCCCAGTTGCTGGATGAGTGACTGTAATGGTGACTAAGGTTGCTTCTCCATTGTAAATTGTTGCAGGGTTTGCTGTGGCAGTCGCAGTTGTTACACGGAGCAATCCATCAGCAAATCGATCTGCTCCTCCATCAGGTGTAAAGCTGAAAGTAACGTTACCAAGTGTGGTTGCGTTGACTCCTTCAAGGGTACCGACTCCGTTCTCTATCGATATAGACGTATCTTCTCCTTCTTCTGAAGCCTCTGGAACACCGGACATATTATATATGGTTAATGTTCCGTTTCCCGCTGGCATTAGTTGGAAGGTCATGTTGACCGCGTCATCAATCTTCCAAGCAAGTGTAGATGGTGAACTGGTTACGATGTAGTTGGTAACAATAAGTGTTGCGTTATTGCCTCTGCTGTCACAGGTATCGTTCATGGCGGCGAGATAATAGGTTCCTCCAGAGAGAATGATCTCCTCACCAGTGATGTCATAATCGTCATCTTTATACCATTCATCTTGACCAGTGACATATGCACCAGTTTCGTTAAATAGTGCAACAGATAAACCATCCGCATCAGGGTTTCCACCGTCAATAAGACTGACCATGATGTCATATTCAACAGCATCTCCAGCATACGCGGTGGTTGGGGTAATATTGACCATCATGTTGTGTTTTCTTTCCATGACGACTTTAGCATATCCCCAGAAAGTTGAACCTGGATATGATGATGCAGCTATGGTAATATTCTGTGGAGCAGTGGTTTTTTGATCATCTGCTGTGATCCAGAAGGTATATTCCCCATTCAGACCATTTCCTGCTGTTTTGTCACCATTCGTTTCGTTTAAGAATTCTGCTGAATCTTCCCACATTATAGTCACATAAGCGTATTTTAAGGGAGCTCCATCAGCATCTTTGACAGTAACAGTGAGGTTGAAATCAGATCCAACAGTGAACATATCAGCAGCAGGGGTGACTTGTGTCCCATTGATGATTTCAAGGGTTTGACTTGCAGTTCCGTTATCATCCCCGGGCCAATCAATCGTTATTGTGATTGATCCTCCAGGCATTGTTGGTGTTACGGTAGCAGTCCAGTTTCCTTTCGTCCCAGAATGGGTAAGCGTGGTTACATCGACAGGATATAAAATATCACCGCTTATGGTAATATTCTTCCAATCCTCCCAAGAATCATCACCATAGTATGCTCGTCCAAGATCATTTGTAATGCTTGTTCCATATATGGAAAAATCTATATCGATTGTGTCTGCATGATGACCTCCGGTATATGCTGGGATGAAGTCTATTTTATTATCTGCATAGGATGCAAGTATCAGCTGCACTGGTGGATTTGATCGTTTCACGATAAAGGAAGCTGAATTGTTCCACTCATAGGTACCATCGGTGTTAGCATCAAGTCCAAACACGACTTTCCAAGTACCGTTTACGTTATCGTCACCAATAGCAGTAGCAAGATCGCTCCAACCATCACCATCATCGAATCGCGGGATCATTATCGAATAATCGCCATCGCCTAAATTGGTTATATAATCACTAAAGTTGACGTAATCTGATCCATATTTAAGCATAATCGAATAATTAAAGCCAAGACCCGCACCTGTGCTGTTTGTCACATTGACATCTATTCGTGCGTCAAACCCCCAGTAGAGTGTCGTGTTTGTTAAGGTAATCATTGGTTTTGCGGTTTTGACGGTAAATGTCTTTTCAGTTGCATTTTTTTCAGGTGGATCCCAGGGGCCTATGGTTGCGTAATTGTAGTTGGTAGGCGAGGGGAATTCTCCACTATAACCGCTTCCATATAAAGGATCATAAGCGCTACCATTTTCATCGCCGTAATAATAGTACACTCCATAATTGTCAAGATCTCGATAGGCGAGTACAGTATAATCACCTGCATATTCGAAGTAATCTTTATCTAATGTTGCAGTCCCTTGTGAATATTGGTTAAAGACTGTGTTGTTTTCAGGGTCGAGAACAGCTATCATGCAAGGCACACTGTTTCCATCTTCTGTTACACTTATAGAGACTTCATCATTTGATCCATATGTAATATCTGTAATAGCACCTATAGTGTATGCAGTTGAAGTGTTAACCCATATGTATCCAGCGTATGAAGTGTGATTTGTATCCGTATCAAAGATCCACATACCCGCTCTGAGGAAAGAAATCGAACTTCCACCAGTTTGCAGCGTATCAAGTGTGTGGCTATTAACAACATTTGCTTGTGTTGCTAGAACTCGGACAGGATAACTATCTACACTGTACGGTCCATCCCATGAAAAATTCGTTGCGATACCAGGCGAGATAGACCAATAATTCGGGTAGTAAAGATAATAGGTGCCATTTGCCGCCCACTCCGAGGTGTTGATCTTAATCTGACTATTTGTATAGGTTGTACCGTAGACAAGTTTTATCGATGCATCTCCCCATTCATCAAAACCAGGTTGTGCGCTAGCTTCTTTTACGACATTTAATTGTTTTAGAACTACCAGCGTTGATAGTAACATTGTCAGTACTACCAAGGTAGCGATTATTTTGTTTCCTTTCATTTTTTGTGTCCTCCTAAATTCATCTTGCATATTCCTTCATAATGGTCAGGTAAAACACGTCTTGGTTCACACCGTGAACCACCATATAAGTCCCTCACTAGTGTAGATGTAGGTAACTTATATCTGTGTCCTCACCGGACCTCAGCTCACGTAAATATCTATCTTGTTTATATACATTACGATTTTCTTTCCTTATCTTATAAACAACTATTGGTATAAAATTTAGATTAATGACTTAAATGGTTTTCGTTTCAATTTATTTTAATCTTAAAAAAATTTTCCTGGATGTATCACTATTTCTATCCATTGTAGCATTCAGCAACCCGATCACTTTCCGAAGTTGTTCTTGGGACGCCGTTTCGTAAAAGATTTTCACCTTTTCCAAAGTAAGTATCTTCCCACAACCGGCACATTTCGTCGTCTTAGAAGAGAGATTCGCTCCTTTTACCTGTTTACAGTGTGGACAGACGATAACACCCAATCTCATAAGATACCATCTTGATAAACAAACCTTAACTAATAAATATACCTATTATTATGTGGGCTTGACACATTCCCCGCCTTAGCTCAGTCTGGCTGGAGCGGCCGGCTGTAGACTCTATGGCCGTTACCGGCAGGTCCCCGGTTCAAATCCGGGAGGCGGGACTCTTTTCTTTATAAAGTCCACAATGTTTATTCAGCTATCAGATATATACAAAGAGTGAGATGACAACAAAGAAAACAAAGGCAGTGTGTGCTCCGTTTTCAGAAGCTGAACCAGTCCGGAGGATTCTGCGAAAAAGTAACCTATTACGCAATGATATCGAGATACTAAAGGAAGGAAAATTTATTTATTTTCCTGTTAAGGAAGTCCCGAAGGATTTAAAGTCGTTCAAGATTGTTTCAAAATCATTAAAGCTGAAAGCGGTGAAACCCCACTGTTACAAAGATCTTCTTAAACTCCCAAAAAAACTACTGAATACGCTTCCAACATCCTATGATACAGTGGGAGCAATCATTTTACTGAAGTTACCGAAAGTGCTTTTTCCGTATCGCAAAGAAATCGGTATAGCATTGCTGGAGACGCATAAAAATATACATACGGTCTGTGTAGTCGACCCTGTTTCAGGTGAACTCCGCACACGAAATGTCGAAATTATTGCCGGGGAAAACCAAACATTGACCACCCATACAGAATATGGGTTATCATTTAACGTCGACATAGGAACGACGTATTTTTCCCCAAGACTTGCCTCTGAAAGAAAACGAGTAGCTGATCTCGTAAAATCAGATGAAATCATAGTGGACATGTTTGCCGGTGTCGCTCCATTCTCTATAATGATTGCGCGATTTGCGAAACCAAAGGTAGTCTATGCAATTGATAAAAACAAAGAAGCAATAGCATTAGCACGACAGAATGCGAAACAGAACCATGTTCTTGAATCAGTTGAAGTTATCCATGCTGACGCTAGGAACGCCAAAAAAGTAATTCCATTAAAAGCAGATAGGATTATTATGAATCTTCCCTTTGCAGCATATAAATTTTTTTCCGTTGCATTATCCATTGCAGCACAGACATGTATAGTACACTACTATGATATAATAAGAGAAGAAAATATTGATGAGAGGATTTCAACCTTGAAAAAAATCGCTGCAAAACAGGATTTCAGTTTAATTAATATATCGATTCGTAAGATAAAGACGTACGCACCTAGAGAATTTTATATAGGATTAGATATTACCGCTACGAAACACGCCGACGTAGCTTAGCCCGGTTGAGCGGCTGACTTGTAATCAGCAGGTCGGGGGTCCAAATCCCTCCGTCGGCTTTTTCTACAATTTTTTCTCAGAGAAAAAGACACTTTTTAACAATATTATCTAAGGGCTTTAAACTCTAAACGGGTTTCGCAAATGGTTAATCAATCGTACAAAATATTGGTAACTTTCAATTATCTCGGAATGTATTCAATAAATCTGAATTGTATATTC
>Ga0307446_1000904_pt1 | contig 10186 bp, 13 predicted proteins | sample SalMarSW160320MG_FD_202141 | JGI IMG/M metagenome (GOLD analysis project Ga0307446, IMG submission 202141) | Salt marsh sediment microbial communities from the Plum Island Ecosystem LTER, Massachusetts, United States - SW1603-20 | ecosystem: Environmental > Aquatic > Marine > Intertidal zone >... | reverse complement strand
CGTCGGCTGCGGTCTTGAAGGCCTCGTCGACAGGTGTCTTGCTGAAGATCACCGACGCGCTGTAGGCGTCGCGGAACGTCTGCCACATCTCGACCGAGTTGGGCACGTTCGGCACTTCGACCGTGCGACTCGCCTGGTCGGCGAAGGCCGTGTATTCGGGATGTGCCGTGAAGTAGTCCGGGTAGGTCGCCGTCAGGTCGGTGCGCATCGGCATCTGGCCGGTCAGGGTGAGCAGCTGGCCGTCGCTGTCCTTGCTGGTGGTGAACTTCAGGAAGGACCACGCGGTGCCGAGATTGGTGCAGCTGGAGTACATCCCGATCGACTTCTCGTCGCTGAAGGTGTGGATGTCTCCCGGGGCCATGCCGTCCTTGGTCGGCACGGGCACGGCACCCCACTCGATCTTGGTGCCGTAGACGGCGATCGCCCACGGTCCGACGATGGCCATGGCCGCCTTCTGGTCAGCGAAGGAGTCGCCCTGGTACGCCTCGTTGGGGACCAGCTTCTGTTCGTAGAGGCTCTTCCAGAAGTCCGCGACCGCGAGCCCATCGGGGCCGTCGAATTGCGGGACGCCCCCTTCGACCAGCTGCTTACCGCCGGTCTGGGCGATGAACAGTGGGTAGAAGTCGAACCATGGCTGGTAGAAATCGGAGGTCGGCGAGGGCCAGATCGCCGCCTGAACACCGCCCTTGGCGACGAGAGTCTTGGCGGTCGCGAGGAAGTCTGCGTAGGTCGTCAGCGGCGGGTTGTCCGTCGGAAGCCCGGCCTTGGCGAAAACGGTCTTGTTGTAGAAGATCATCACCGGGTTGGTCTTCCAGGGCATCTGGTAGAACTTCCCGTCAGTGGACTTGTACTGGTCGGCCCGGTCCCCGGTGCGGGCCTGGATGTAGCTGGCTCCATCGGGGAAGGTGTCGAGCGCCACGAGGCCGCCCTGCTTCTCGAACTGGGGCACCGCCGCCGGCGACGTGTTGAAGATCAGGCATGGGGTGTTGCCGGCTGTGATCGAGGCACCGATGACCTCTTCGGAGCTCTTGCCCGCGGGGATCTCTTCGCCTGTGACCTGCTCGGCCGGGTGGTCCTTGTTCCAGGCGGTCACCATCGCCTTGCCCCAGGTGACCTCTTCGGCGTTGTTCGAGTACCAGATCTTGATCGGGCCGGTGGCGGTCGCGTCGCTCGCGGGTCCGCCGCCCCCGCCGTTGTCGCCGATGCACCCGGCGATGAGCAAGACCAGAGCGGTGGCCACGCCGCCAACTCGGAGCCATGTGCGAGCCATGGGTATACCTCTCGTCTGCTGGACGGCTTCTCGGAGAACCCGCAGCGTGCCCGGCAAGGTGCGCGCGGCCAATTCCCGGGTTGGATGTGACGACGGTGCGTCGGCCGGACCCCAATCTGGACCTCCCGATCCCTTCGCACACCGCCACCGGCGGTGCGTCGGGAGGCACGGGCCAGTGTCCCGCCGGGCCATCGCGGTGTCATTACGGCTCGTCATGGGCCTCGTGATGGAGTCCCGAGCGCCAAGTCCTGGAGCGTGGCTGGTCGTGGCGGTCGGCGGGATGACGTGCCGTCATGACGCGGTTTCGCCGAGACGGGAGACTGGCAGCCGCACCACGCGTGTCCCTTGGCGATCCGCGCTCGATCGGGAACGGCCCGATCAGCGCGAGACCAGGCCAAAGGGCGTGGGCGGAGGAGTTGCCGATGACGGCCATCGCGTCCCCCGAGCGTGGTGGAGAGCAGCCCGGCGGTGCAGGGCGCCCGACCGAGCTCAAGGCAAGCCGTCGGAGCGACCTTGAGGCTCTGGTATTTCTGGTCGGCCTGTTCGGCGCCCTCCTCGTGGTCGTGGTGGCCATCGGCTCGGCCTCGCCATTCGGACCGTGACCGGGACAACGCCCGCCCGTTCCCACCAGCCCTGGGTTGTCCCGCCTGCCCGCGACCGGGGCGAGGGCGTCTCGCGCCAGCCCGTGACGGCTCACGCCGCCCGCCAGTCTCCGAAGGCGCGTCTCATGACGGACCGTCATGACATTGCGGGACTGCGGCCACACACTCAGCCCATACCTCCGGAACGCCTGCGCAGGCCCGCAGGCGGGAGGATTTACCCAGGTCCACCCAAGCGTGGCAGTGGCCGGAGCGTTTCCCGGCGGTGGTCTTTGCAACGGGCCCCGCTCCCCCGGATGCCTCATCCAGGCACAAGGAGAACGCCATGGCCATCGACCAGGTGGATCAGACCGTCGTCGCAACGGAGCCCGCGGTGGGCGCTGGCGGGCAGACGGCACGAACCAACCGTCGCTCCTTCACCAGGACAGGCCCGGGGGGCCGCGAGCTGACCCGACGGGTCACCGTTCTCGTGTTCGGGCTCATCCAGCTCGTCATCGGGGCGCGGATCATCCTGCTCCTCCTCGACGCCCGAGTGGGGAACGGCCTCGTGGCTGGCATCATGAACCTCAGTCAGCTGTTCGTCGCCCCGTTCGAGGGCGTCCTGCGAACGAACGCCGTCCACTCCGCGGGCTCGACGCTCGACATCGCCGCGGTCGTGGCATTCGTCGGCTGGACGATTCTCGAACTGATCGTGACCTGGGGGGTCGGGATCTTCCGGCCCGAGCCCGCCTGACCAGGCAGGTCTCCGTGAGCGCGCTCGCGGTCCTCGATGCGGGCGGGGTCAAGCCCGCAACAGAGCGCCGGCCCGGACGGGCCCGCGCCATTCGGAAGGAATGAACTCGATGGGTTTCTTCAGCTGGATCGTGGTCGGCGCCATCGCCGGCTTCCTCGCCAACATGATCGTGGGCTCTCGTCAGGGCCTGCTGCGGACGATCATTCTGGGCATCGTTGGCGCCCTGCTCGGCGGCTTCGTCGCGGCGACCGTCCTGAACATGGGCACCGTCAACGGCATCAACGTGGAGAGCATCGTGATCGCCACCGTCGGCGCGATCGCCGTCCTGCTCGTTGTGCACTTCGCAACGGGGTCGCGCGGCCTGCGCCACGGGCTGAGCTGATCCGCGGTCCCGTCGGCACCGTGCCGACTCGATCGTGTCGCGACCGCACCGGCCCCGAGCCGGTGCGGTCGGGTCACCGGCCTGGCCAAGTGACCGAAGGTAGGCAACCATGATGAACGCTGAGCCCGAACAGCCGCCGGTCGTGCCGAGGTCGGCAGGGCAGGTGCTTCGCGCCCGTGCGGCGGGCCTGGTTCGCGGCGTGTCGGGGGCCGTCACCCTGTCCCGTTCGAGCGCTGCGACGCTGATCGCCCACCTGCCAGGCACGGTGAACGCGACCCGCGCCGGTGCGCACGGGACAACGAGCGCGCTGCAGTCACTGCCCGACACGACGCTCCGCTCACTTGCGGCCACCTCGGTCGGCCTGGGCGCCGGGTTCTACCTCGCGGGCGCTCCGCGGCTGGTCGTCGCGGCCGGGGTTGCGCCGGCGATCGTCATGGGCGCGGCGATCGTTCTCCGCCCGCTCGGCGCTGGCGTGGAGTCCGATGTGACGACGCCGACAGGGACCCTGGAGCCGGGGTAGGGCGCCCTGTGAACGCGCCCGGGCGAACCATTCCGCCGGCCGCTCCCGCCCACCGGCTCCCGGCGAATGAGCTTCCTCAGGCCGTCGCCGATCGGCGGAACCAGCGCATGACCGACATCCTGCACAAGGCCGCCGAGGTTCGCGAGAATCGCGAGCGCGACCGGTCCAGCCGGGACAAGCTCCCGATCGCGTGAGGCCCTACGGGCGGGCCTGACCCGAACCGCGAACCCAACGAGGGCCGCTCTTGGGCGCCGTGTGGGGCGCCCGACAGAATCCGGGCGTGGGAACGCCATGCGTTATCCGCGTGCCCGTCGACTCATCGCACGCTGTCACCACCGGGTTCGGGGGAGGCTCGCACGCGCGCGAGGACGTCGCTCATGCGGGCGGTCGCCAGCCCGATCACGCTGTCGGCGGCACCGTAATAGATGCTGAGGCGATCCGCCTGCTCGTCGAGAACCCAGCCGCACGGAAACACGACCCGCCCCACGTCACCGATCATCTCGTACGGCGCGATCGGTCCGAAGACCCACTCGTCCGTCCGGCGCAGGACCGTCCCTGGATGATCGAGGTCGAGCAGGGCGAGGCCCGCTCGATAGATCGGACCGTCTGACGTCGCATGAACCCCGTGATAGAGCACGAGCCACCCCTCGGCGGTCTGGAGCGGCGGCGGACCGAGCCCGATCTTGCCCGCATCCCACCAGCCGCCGTCGCGTGCCTCGAGCAGCAGCTTGTGGTCGCCCCAGTGCCGCAGGTCCGGCGAGAAGGAGATCCACACGTGAGCCCCGGTACGCAGCGGCGAAGGACGGTGGATCATCGCCCAGCGGCCATCGAACCGGCGCGGGAAGAGGGCGGCGTCCTTGTCCTCGGGTGGCATCATCGGGCCCAGCCGTTGGACCGTCCGGAAGTCGCGTGTCATCGCCATCGAAACGAGCGGGCCGCGTCGGCTGAACGCCGTGTAGGCGATGACCCACTCCTCGCGTTCGGGTAGCCAGGTGAGACGCGGATCCTCGCACCCCCAGATCTCTTCCGGGTAGTGATCCACATCGGAGCGCAGGAGCGGCTCAGCGTCGAATCGCCAGTCAGAGACGCCGTCGGCACTGCGGGCGACATGGAGCCGGGAGATGCCGCGAAGGTCCTCGACACGGACCAGGAGAACCGTCTCGTTGCCGACCCGGGCGGCCCCTGGGTTGAACACCGAGTTGGCCGGGTACGGGACGTCCGCGGCCGTCAGGATCGGGTTGGCCTCGGACCGCTCGAAGAGCATCGCGTCCTCGAGCCTGGTCATATGGCGATGGCCGCCACGGCGTCGTCGCCCGATGCTCCTGCCCTGACCTGTCCAGTCCGCAGCATCCGGACATGCTCCAGGGCGATCAGCCACATCAGCGTCGACTCCGCGCCCTGGTTCGTGTTGACACCGTGGGGGGTGAGCCCATCGTAGCTCGCACCTCGCTCCGGATCGGCGACGAAGACCCCAAGGTCGTTCCCGCCCAGGAACCAGGCATACGCCTGCTCCATGGCGGTCCGGTAGCGATCCTCGTTCGTCGCCGCTCGGGCCGACTCCGCCGCGAGCAGCAGCGCGGTGGCCTCGATCGGTTGCTGGTCGAACTGGGACTTCTCCCCGCCGCGCGACCACCACCCGTTGCCGATCGGGGAGAGGTGGCCCGCCGGGCCGGTCTGGGCAACGATGAGCCAGTCGAGGACGTCGAGGCCGACGCTGATCATCGGCCGGGAGCCGAGATAGTGGCCCGCAACGATCAGCGCCTGCGTCGGCAGGGCGTTCTCGTACGTCAGGCGCGTTTCAGGCCACGGCCAGGCGCCGGCCGGGCGCGAAACGAAGGCCGATCTGAGGCGTCCCGCAATGAGACGGTACGCGAGCATGGTCGGCCCGGTCGGCGCCACCTCCATCGCGGCATCGCAGCCCAGCACGACCGACGCCTGGGCACGCATGGCGCCCAGCTCCCGGGCTGCCGGCAGGGCCCGGGCGAACAGTCGTCCTGCCGACTCCGCCAGGCGCTCGTCGGGCGCCCGCGCCATCGTCTCCCCGAGCGCCAGCATGGTACGGCCATGGCAGTCTTCGGAGCCCGTGCCCTCGAGCCAGGAGCCGTCGGCTCGACGGAAGTTCCGGAACCGTCCCGTCGCCGGATCAAAGGCATCCTCGAGGAAGCGAAGGCTGCGCGAGGCCCCGACTGCCACTGCGGGCCAGCCGAGGTCGCGCTGATGAAGCAGATCCACCCGCAGCGCTCGCGCAACGTCGTCGGTGCAGTACCCGTGCGCTGGGTCCGGACGCTGCCCGGTCGCGTGCTGCATGATCCCGACGCTATCGGTCATGACGTCGAGGTGAGCGCGGTTGACGGGGTGCAGCGGGACCCGGTCAGGCATTGACGGCCGCCAGTGACCCGGCAAGCTCGGTTAGCGGCACCGTCGTCGTCACGCGGCCGAGCACCCTGCGGTAGTCTGCGGCAACGGCTGACCAGACCATCCCGCGGCTGTAGGCATAGGCTCGGCGGCCGAGGGTTGCACGCAGCTCATGATCGCCGAGCACATCGTTGAGCGCGCCCGCCAGGGCCGGCGCCGACCCGGGCGGCACGAGAATGCCGCGTCCGTCCGCCAGCAGCTCGGCGGCGTAGGTGTATGGCGTCGAGATGATGGCGCGACCGGCGCCCATTGCGTACGACAGCGTCCCGGAGACGATCTGATCAAGCGAGGGGTAGGGCGTCACGAACACGTCGGCGGCCTCGAGCCAGCGGGTCAGCTCGACACGCCCGACGAAGCGATCGACGAACTGGACGTGGTCCTCCAGGCCCAGCCGCTGAACCTGGTCCGTGAGGCGAGTCCGGTAGGCCTCTCCCTCGGTGCGCAGCAGGTCGGGGTGGGTCGCGCCGACGATGACGTAGCACGCCTCAGGGTGTTGGGCGACCACGTCCGGCAGCGCGTCGAGCACCAGCTCGTAGCCCTTGCCCGGCCCGAGCAGGCCGAAGCTCAGGATGACGTCCCGGCCTTCAACTCCGAGGCCCGTCTTGACGGTCTCGGGATCGACGAGCGGCAGGTCCGGCACACCGTGCGGAATGATCTCGAGTCGGTAGGGGTCGACACCGTATGCGGTGGCGAGAAGCGTCGCCGCGGATCGCGACATGACGACCGTGGCATCCACGAGGGCGACTAGCTCCGAGAGGACGGCTCGCTGGCCGGCGGTGGGGTTCCGCAGCACGGTGTGAAGCGTGGCGATGGACGGGAGGCGAAGCGCACGCACAAAGTCGAGGACGTGTGCGCCATCGTTGCCGCCCCAGATCCCGTATTCGTGCTGGACCGAGACGACGTCGACGCAGTCGTCCAGTGACCGGGCGATCTGCCTGTAGTCGGCGAGCTCGTCGCGCCGGATGCGATGGTGGACCTCGATCGGATAGGGGGACGGCTGCTCGGGAGGGTGCAGGGCCACGATCTCGCGACTGCCCGTCGCGGTCGCCAGGTCATAGGTGAACGTCGCGATGCCGCATCGGCGAGGCGGGTAGGTGGAGACGAAGGCCGTGCGTACGATGACGAAGCTCCTCTTGGTCGATCCGCGTGGCAGACCGCGGGGACGGTCAACCGCTCGCGGCGGGGCGAGCCGAACCGGCCCCTGGTGGCATGCGAGATCGGGGTCCGCCGCTGGCTACGGTGCGGCCCGCCCGAAGAGGCGGGCCGCCCGATGGGCTAGGCGGACCGCACCTGGATCGCGCGCGGGCCCTTGGGGCTCGTCTCGATCTCGAACGTGACGTGCTCGCCGCCGACGAGGCGGTCGAAGTCGATCGAGGAGTCGAGGCCGCCGCGATGGAAGAAGTATTCCTTCGTATCCTCGGCGGTGATGAAGCCGAAGCCGCGATCGGCCACGACCTTCTTGATGGTACCGGTGGTCATGAGGACCTCCAACGCTTCCCGAACGGGGATGAGAGAACGCACGGTCCGTTCGAGAAGGGGGATCGACCACGCGGAGCATCGTCACGGAGCGTGACGGACTGCAATCGTAGCACAAATGTTCGAAGCCGGCGATCCGGAGCGGGCACGCGCCCCACAACACCAGGGGCGCCGGCCGGGACCTGGGAAGCGTAGCGGCCCGATTGCGTTCCTGGCCTCAGGCGCGCATGCTGAGTCTCTGTCCGACCTCCGTGCCGATGCCTCGCTTTCGAGACCGCGTCCGGCCGGCAGGGAAGGTCGTACCCATGGCGCTCAACGCGCTGCTGCTCCTCGTACTGGCGTTTGTCGCAGTGGCGGTCGTCCGTGCGGTCGCGCGCTCAACGCGCAGACGGCCGAGGTGATGGGAGCGGCCCTCGGCCGGCAAGTCGTCGCCTCCTACCATCCTCGGGGCGCCCGCCAGCAAGGGATCCGCGACGGACAACTTGTCGCCGCGGTTACAGCCGCCTTGGCCAATATCGACCAGGAGAAGGCATGACGCGAGGGACCGATAGCGCGGCCTCTCCGATGGTGCACCTGCAGCCACCCATCCCGGACCCGGGGACCGATGGGCTCCCTCACCTCGGTAGGGCGTCCTAGACTGCGACGTCTCGCCGATTGAAGACGAAACCGCCGGCCGCCACAAGCACGAGACTGACGACCGCCAGCGCGGCCGAGTCGACGATCTGGAGCCCGTTCTTGAGCGGTTCCCCGCCCAGGTAGATGCCGAACGGCGAAACATCGGCCAGCCACCCTAATCCCTCGATCGAGGGCCCGAGGTTGTTGCCAAAGAAGCCGGCCACGCCAACGATCGCGACCGTGGCATAGACGGCGCTGCGGCGACCCGTCGCGGCGCCGACGCCGAGGGCAAGGGCCCCGAACAAGGTGCCGAAGAGGGCCAACTGGATCGAGGCAGCGAACAAGCTCGCCGTGCCGATCGACCCGAGATCGGCCGGGCCGGAGATCACGACAAGCCCCAACGCCAGGACGAGCCCGACGGCGGCCATCGCGACGACGATCGCGGCGAATCGCTGGACGACCACGCTCCAGCGTGAGACGGGGTGGGCGAGCAGCAGATCCAGCCGCCCGCTCTCCTCGTCGCCGGCGATCGCCGAACCGCCGATGGCGGCGGCGAAGACGATCATCAGGGCCGGTCCCAGCAGGCCGAACGTCGTCGAGCCGAGGTAGCCCGCCGGCGAGGTGACGTCGGTGAAGCCGATCGCGTCGAGGAAACCCTCCGGGTAGGCCTCGATGGCGGCGCGCATCTCCGCGTTGTTGATCACGGGGTAGAACGCGGCGTAGAAGACCCCGATGGCGGTGATCCCAACGAGCCATGCCAGCAGCGACCGCCGCTGGTCCCAGAGGGTCTTGCCGAACACGCTACGCAACATGGCCGACCTCGTCGCCGCGGTAGTAGGCGAAGAACAGCTCCTCGAGGTCCGGTTCCTCGACCTTGAGGGTAGTTACACCGAAGCCAGCGGCGGCCTTGACCAGGTCGTCCGCCCGGCCGGTCAGCCGGCAACGCAACACGTTGCCGTCGACCGCCACGTCCTCGAGACCAGCGAGGCCGCTGAATGTCTCGAGCGGGACCGGCTCATCAAATTGGATTTCGACCCGGCGCACGGCTCGCTCTCGAAGCGAGTCGATTGCCTCGACGGCGACAACCGTGCCGCCGCGGATGATCCCGACGCGGTCAGCGCTCTGCTGGACCTCGCTCAGGACGTGCGACGACATGAAGACGGTTTGGCGGGCCGTACGCGCCTCGGCGACGAGCTCAAGGAACCGCTGCTGGATGATCGGGTCCAGACCGCTGGTCGGCTCATCGAGGATCAGGAGCTCCGGCTCGTGCATGAACGCCTGCACGACACCGACCTTCTGTCGGTTGCCCTTGGACAGCTTGCCGATGCGAGTCGAGAGATCGAGGTCGAGCCGATCGGCCAGGGCGTCGATCCGGGCGGGCGGAACACCGCCCCGGAGGTGGCCGAGGTGGATGAGGAGCTCGCGCCCGGTCTGGCCTCCCAGGACGGTGAAGTCGCCCGGCAGATAGCCGACCCGTCGCCGCAGGGCTGGGCCGCCGCTCCGGGGCGCCTGCTCGAACAACTGGGCCCGCCCGCTCGTCGGCCGGATCAGGTCGAGCAGGATCCGGATCGTGGTCGTCTTGCCGGCGCCGTTCGGGCCCAGGAAGCCGTACACCTCGCCCTCATGGACGTCCAGGTCGAGTCCGGTGAGCCCGCGCCGGCGGCCGTAGGACTTCGTGAGGGCCTCGGCTTTGATCGGAATCGTCATCGCTCGGTCGCCTCCCCTGCGCGTCCCCTTCGGCCTCGTAGTGGTTGTTCCGTCTCCGGCACGTCGCGCACTGCGAGCCCATCGACGTCTCGGGTGTCGCGCCTCGAGACCGCATGGCTTTCGAGCGCCCGACCGATCATTGCCCCGGCCTTCCCGGCGCCGCGTCCGTCTGTTCACCGCGAGTGGCGCGATCGAATGTTTCGGCAATCTCAGCGCCATATCGATCGACATCGAAGGTCGGGTCCAGGACGAGGCGCTGGGGCACGATGTCGATGGCGGCTCGGATCGCGAGGGCCATCGCGCGCGCATCGAACGCGCGGAACTCACCCGTCTCCTGGAGTTGCTCGAGCATGATCTCGAGCGCCCTCACCGAGCCTTCGAGGCTCGTCGCGTCGAGCAGGGGACGGCCATCCTTGCCGCGGGCGTTGGTGAAGATCTCGAAGATCGTGATCAGGCGGTCGCGGTTCTC
>Ga0307446_1000902_pt1 | contig 10190 bp, 9 predicted proteins | sample SalMarSW160320MG_FD_202141 | JGI IMG/M metagenome (GOLD analysis project Ga0307446, IMG submission 202141) | Salt marsh sediment microbial communities from the Plum Island Ecosystem LTER, Massachusetts, United States - SW1603-20 | ecosystem: Environmental > Aquatic > Marine > Intertidal zone >... | reverse complement strand
AGATTAATCTTTCAGCGCTTAAAAAACTGGCGATGACAAAAGAACAAAATGATATATTAAATCGGATAGAACGGGAAACGATACCCAGTGTTAGAGCAGCATGGATAGATTATTTCCTTGAAAAAACAAAACATTCTAAATGCAAAAAAGAGTAATGAGCTATGGGTATACGTAAAATCGGTTTTCGGTTGTATTTATCTTATCATGTATTATCATATCCCAAACATTTTTTTGTTTCATATTTTCCACCTTCTCACATATCATAACATATAAACATTTTACTCTTTTATAAAACCAATCATCAATTGAAAACAAAGAACCGTCCATATACAAAGATGTAAAAAGACAGATTATGTAACCAGCATACTATGAGAGAATCATTTTAATAGATATACGTGTTCTTTGTTTTGCAACCTAAAAACTGTGACACCGCACTTTTTAATGAAAAGTGATACTCTATGATAGAAATAAAATTACAAAATATTGTAGCATCTACCTCTTTTGCAGATAAGTTAGATCTTGATGTGATCGCACAATCATGGGGTGAAGCTGAATATGAGCCTGAGCAGTTTCCTGGCCTCGTGTATCGGTTGAGTAGTCCGAAAACCGCTACCCTCTTGTTTCGGAGTGGGAAGGCGAACTGTACTGGTGCAAAGAATATTGAGGACGTCACAACCACTATTAATGTCATTGCGGAAAAACTGAAGAAGTTGGGTGTTGAGGTCTATAAAGACCGTGAGATTGTGATCCAGAATATTGTCGCCACAGCTGATCTAGGGGGAGAACTTAATCTCAGCGAAGTAGCTCTATCTCTTGGTCTAGAGAATATAGAATATGAGCCTGAGCAGTTTCCTGGGCTGGTCTATAGGATAAAAGAACCCAGGGTAGCTATGTTACTGTTCGGTACTGGTAAAATAGTCTGTGCAGGCGCAAGAAAGATAGAGGATGTGTCAGCAGCAGTAGATAAATTATCAAAAGAGCTTACGTCATTAGGGCTTCTCCATAAGAAAAACCTCTCTCGTGTTATATGGGGCAACGAAAAAAAACCAATCTGTTAAAGTGAGAGACGTTCTGTTTCCATAAGAAAATCCTCAAAAACTCCTACGTACGCGTATTTATATAACTCAACTGATAAGTGAGAGAATATCAAGGATTTGATTTGTTTTGGTTAAAAAAGAAAAGCAGACAATAGAAGAGATCGCTCAATGTCCTGAATGTGGGAGCACCCATCTCAGTAAAGATTACTCACGGGCAGAATTAGTCTGTAGAAATTGCGGACTTGTTCTTGATGAGGATATCATTGATCATGGTCCTGAATGGCGAGCGTTTGATAGCGAACAGCGAGAGAAACGAGCTCGAACGGGAGCACCAATGACCTACACCATTCATGATAAAGGACTCAGTACGGTCATAGGATGGAAAAACAGAGACTTCTTCGGAAAATCCATTCCCACCAGAAACCGGGCACAGTTCTATCGTCTTAGAAAATGGCAGCGACGCATCAGAATCAGCGATGCAACGGAGAGAAGCATTGCGTCTGCGCTCTCTGAGTTGGATCGCATGGCCTCAGGGATGAGCCTTCCGAGAACCGTCCGGGAAACTGCAGCGATGGTCTATCGCAAAGCAGCAAAAAGGAATCTTGTGAGAGGCAGAAGTATCGAAGGCGTTGCTTCTGCATCGTTATATGCTGCCTGTCGACAGTGTCATGTACCAAGGACACTTGATGAAATAAGTAATGCCGCACATATGTCACGGAAAGAGATCGGGAGAACCTATCGATATATCTCCCGTGAATTAGAATTAAAATTGCTGCCCACCATACCCCGGGATTATATCTCACGGTTCTGCAGTGAGTTAAAGTTAAGCGCGGAGGTTCAAGCAAAGACTTTGAACATACTCGTAGAAGCGACAAATAAAGAACTTACTAGCGGCCGTGGCCCAACTGGTATAGCAGCAGCATCGCTCTATATTGCATCGATACTTTGTGGTGAACGGAGAACGCAACGCGAGGTAGCAGAGGTCGCAGGCGTCACCGAGGTTACTATTCGAAATCGCTATAAGGAAATCACAGAAAAACTAGATATAGCCATTGGCTTGTGAGTTCACCGTTCTTCCTATTTACTCTTCTTTTTCGCTAAGCAGATTTCAATGGAAGATACATTAGAGTTTCTCCCTTCCTCATTGGTAACGCTCTCTGTACCAATTTTTATTTCTTTTAGATTTGCATCTGTGACAAACCGATTTCTTGTTATCTCTGCTGCGTCTACCGCAGTACTTATCGCCCTGCCTCTTGCTTTTAGTATAACCTCATCCGAACCACTGTTAAACTGTGTCACTACTGCAAGCACATAGTTCATCGGAGGTTTGTGTCCAACATATACCACGTTTTCATCAGATCTACTTTTTTCAGCTTTTCCCGCTTTTGTTGTTTCTTCTGCCATAATTTTTTTCCCGCTCAAACCTACAATTTCATAATAACTGTTTCTTTAAATAACCAACCATCAGTAAAATTAAGATAAAAAGATGTTGAAGAACAAAGGGATGTTTATTCATTTTTTTCTCTCTATGTTATAAATATATCCACAATTTTCACATTTTAAACCTACATCAGAAACCATAATAAATGTATCACCACCGCACTTTGGGCATATCATTCTTTTTCGTACCTCAAACTATCAAGAGATGGTTATTCACCTTTCGTCTCCTTTTTTCTCTTCAGAGCATAACACCTCATACACAATCCTTTCACTTTGGCTTTATTGTTACACCCAGATGCGCTACAGTATTTCCCTTTATTGACTTGGTGTTTCATTCTTCCTTCTTTTTCCCTTTAGCTCTATATCTCCAGCCATAACCTGGGTATCTCATTTCATTAAAACCTTTTACAAATTCGTCAAACTCTTTGGGACTATGAAAACAGATTGTTCTTACTACGTCCCCTGTTTTTTCATTAAATAACTCAATTACTTTTTTATTTTTCATTCTAACTCGGCCCATTTCCCCTCCATCCCCACCTAACATTTCATAACCGCTTTTCAACCATCAGGAGATGGTTATTTATTTTTCATCTTTTTTCGACTTTATCTCATTGATATTTTTCCACGCCTTTTTAACACGTTGTCCAAAAGTTGTCATTCCTTCACCCCATCACTTACAATTTCATAAACATCAATCGCTTTATAAAACCAGTCTCTTCACACCGAACATCGTATAGAGCCATCATTTAGAAAAATAAAAGAAGAATTATTCCAATCTAGTTCTTTTTCGTTTCATTCTATTCTTCCGAATTTTTTTATCTTTCCGTTTTTGTTTTGTGGTCGTTTAAATCACCTCCTCAAACAATTAAGTCTGAAACGTGTAAAGTAAAAAAATAAAATTCTCATAGGTTCGCAAAAAAAAACAAAACTGCGAGATTCTTATTCTTTTTTCTTTTGAGGAGCTATACCCATTCTCTCTCTTAAATAGTTATTTATAAACACTGAATGCACCAGTAATAAGTAGAACAAGATTCCTATGAATACTAATTGTTTTCGCATAATCCTTTTACTCCCCCAATTCATGTTTTGAAGCATTTTCTTCTTTAAAAACATATCCTTAATGACATGAAAACACTTCTTCTAACCCTATGTCGATACCTCAATCGAATTGACATAGGGCAACAGGGCAGCCCGTCGTTTCTATGGTCCCAAAACCTGGAGACCGTCTCCTTAATTGGGCGCCCTCTCAAACGACCAGTCAATATGTGCCACTGAGCACGAATAGGTACCTGTCGTTTATGCCCCAAGATACGCAACAACAAGGAGGTGAAATCCCAGTATGCGTACAACATATGTAGGAATGGATATCCATAAAAACTTTATCCAAGCAGCAGCCATGGACGAAGCAGGAAACATCATCAAGGAACAGCAGTTCAAAAGCGATGCAAAAGACATCAAACGATTTGTGAAAAGCCTCAAAACCAAAAACATACACGCAGCCATAGAAGCCACGTGCACCTGGTACCATGTCTACGAGACACTCGATGCCCTTGGCGTCAAGACAACCCTCGTGAACATGAGACGGACGAAAACAATCGCAGAATCCAAGATAAAAACCGATAAACTGGATGCAAAAACCATCGCACAGTGCCTGCGGACTGGCTTCATCGCCACCGCGTACATCCCACCAAAAACCATCATGGAACAATGCAACATCCTCAGACATCGCATGTCCCTACGAAAAGAAATCACACGATACAAGAACAAGATCCATGCGATCCTTCTCCGCAATGGAATACAACACAGTGACTACAGCGACCTGTTCGGCCCAGGAGGAATGAGATTCCTCCAGAGCATTACACTCCCGGATTCAGAGCAGTACAGCCTCACCAGTTACCTGAACATCATGGAGACACTGATACACGAAAAGACACAGACCGCAGAGAAAATCGAAACACTCTGCAAAAACAACCAACAAGCGATGCTGCTCACCAGCATCCCAGGAATCAGCTACTACGGCGCGATGATCATCCTCACCGAGATAGGAGAAATACACCGATTCCCCCATCCAAAGAAACTCAGCAGCTACGCAGGACTCGTCCCACGAACCATCCAATCCGGAAATCATATCTACCACGGACGAATCCTGAAAGAATGCAATCAGAACCTCAAATGGATATTAGACCAGTGCACCCATATACATATCCGACATTGCCCAAGCAGCTCGATAACCAGACTGTATTATCGCGTGGAGAGCAAGAAGGGAAGAAATAAAGCGATCGTGGCAGCGAGCAGAAAACTTCTTACCTGTATTTGGTACATGCTCATGAAGAATGAAACGTTTAAGTATAGCAACGATGATTAAGAAATAGAAGTGCTTTTCATAGGTAGAAACTACTTTTTATTCTTTTTCTGTATTAGTTTTTTATAAAATGTGTAGAGTTCTGAATCTTGTTTGTCCCAGCTCATGGGTTGACGTGCGAGTAGGTCTCCGTTGGAGGGGATGGTCCGTTGTGGTGTTGTTTGTGTCATCCCGATTTCTGTGCCATAGTAGATAATTGGCGGATGCGGGAGGGAGAATTGGATACTTGCTGCGGTTTTTAGTTTTTCTTTGTCGTTTTTGCATAGAAAGAGAAACCTATCCATATCGTGGTTATCGAGGAACGTTGGTAATATAAAATTCTCAGGGAAATGCGCATAGTGTTTGTTGAGTTGTTTATGGAATATTTTTTCAGTGGTTTTTGGTTTTGTAACATATTTTTTTATCAGTTCTTGGACTTTAAAATCTAAGACTCCATCGAGTTCTCCTACGTATTCTTTAAACAGACTCTCTGATGCTGCTCCAGAGATCCATTTGAGAATTTTATTTCGTACTTGAATGGTACAGAGTTCTTGTTTTTTGATCCCCCTCATCCACGCCTCTCCAATGAGGACCACGCTGGGGAACTTGTTTTTGATGGTGTGGGTAAAGTATTCCCAGAAGTCATGCGATGGACCGATGACATGGTCAAGACGGAATCCATCAAATCCTTGGTCCAACCAGTATAGTGCGGCATTCACGATATGATCGCATGTCGCTGGGTTGCTCAGGTTGAGCTTTGGAATATCTTTGATACGAAGAAAACAGAGGTATTGGTCTGGCCAGCGGGTGAAGTAGAACCAATCCCTGTATTGGCTGTTTTTGTTCTGCTGGGCTTCTTTGAAGAATGGGTGTTCTTTTGAGCAATGATTTGGGACGAAATCTGCGATGATATGTAGGTTATTTTTATGTGATTCTCGTATCAGGTCCTTGATGTCATCTAGGGTTCCAAAATGAGGGTCAACCTGGTAAAAATCGGTGATATGGTACCCATGGTAGGCTGAGGTCTGATAAAAGGGGGAAATCCAAAGCGTTGTAACACCAAGGTCTAATAAATAGGGGAGTTTATCGATGATCCCTCTGATGGTCCCTCCTAAAAAAACAGGTTGATTCCAGTTTTCCGCGGAACGATATCCTGCGAATCGATCGATGAAAATATGATAGATGACACTTCGGTTGATCCAACTAGCATCATTCATTAGATGTGAATTGAATTCTCTCTTTTATAGGGTTTTGATTTGTTTGACACTTATTCGGCGGTTTATTTTAAATTCCCTGATGTGTTTCTTCTTTTGAAGGTTTTCTATGACCAAAGAAATTCTTGTTCACCATGTAGCAGTCGAATGTTGTAGTCAACACCACGCAGATCGGTTTTTTTCTACAGTCCTTGGGCTTCAGAAGATAAAAAGTACGCTTCTTTCGAAAGAGTTATCCGTGGCGATTTTTAAGATTGAGAAGGAAGTGCAATTTGATTTCTATGACAATGGGAAAACCAGGTTCGAGGTGTTCATCACTGATGGACACAGAGAACCATCCTTTGCTCATACCTGTATCGAGGTCGAGAATAAAAGTGATTTTATATCTCGGTGTAAAGAACACGGGTTAGATCCGTTCTTTGTGGAGAAGAATGGGAAACAGTTGTTGTTTGTTCGTGATTTCTCCGGTAACCTCTTTGAGGTGTTAGAAACTATACCGTTGAAATGAAATCAGTCTCGTAACCATTTTTTTGTAGCATCTGTTATAAAAAATATTTTTTACAAATGTTTAAATACAATATATTCAATAATTGTGGGGGGAAAAACCTGTGAAAAAGAAAGCATACATTTTATTAAAGGCAGCAGTAGTCATTGGAATAACCCTTGTATTTATTATGCCCGGGTCAGCTACGTTTACTAACTATGGTAAAACAGCCATATTACAGGCATCTGTGAATACTATTAAAACGTCAATAACACGTGATATTATCTATAATTTTGCTACAACAACATTTACGATTGAGAACCCGCCGGTTGACTTCGAGGTTGTTGACGCGGACCCGTTCGACGGTTTCGGCGACAATGGGCCCTATTCCACCTTCAATGACGTCCTACTGGGGACCCTTGGGGAGTGCCGGTCAATGGCTGAGTTTGATATCTCACCATTCAACGTCCCGCCTGGGGAGTTCATCAGCATGGCCACGTTCGAGGTAATGATCACAGATATCAACATCTCCGGTCTCGGCGTTAATGGTGAAACCCCGGAGAGCTTGGCCGTCGATGGATACGTGGGCAATGGGCTCGCGGAGCTGTCCGATTTCGAAGCCGGGGACGGCAACGTTCTTGACTCGGTAGATACCTCAGACCCTCAAATCGGACAGGTTCTGAGCTTCGACGTGACGTCCTTTGTTACTGATCTGGTCAACGCCCAGGAGCAATATGTCGGGCTGACCATTCGGGCTGAGACGTTCGGCGGGCTCTGGGTGACCGAGGGCGGTGTTTTCCCGAAACTGACGATCGAAACGATACCCGAACCCGAGCCTGATTTAGACTGCGGCGGATCACTCGGTTGGGATGAAGTAAAACCAGGTGCTACAGTGAATGGAACGTTTCAAGTTGGGAACGTGGGAGAAAATGGTTCACTCCTTAACTGGGCGGTTGAAAGTTGGCCAAGCTGGGGAACCTGGACGTTTTCACCGGACAGTGGTACAGCTCTCCCCGACGGAAGTTGGGTTTCTGTGACTGTCGCTGTTGTTGCACCACCTGACAAAAAAACAAATTTTACTGGGAAAGTGAAAATTGTAAATCTTGATGACCTCAGTGACTTCTATGAGATAAATGTGTATCTTAAAACACCAATGAACGAGGATCTATATTTCCAACAGTTATTCGAGAAATTCTTCGAGCGTTTTCCCAATGCGTTTCCAATACTACGACATCTAATGGGACACTAAGAATCTCCATCTTTTCCTTTTTTTTTTTTTTAATATTGTTTCGTAAAAAAAGCATGAATTAAAACCGTGTCAATGCTTGTCCGCTAATAGTGTATAAAGGTATCATTTAGAGGGTGTTTCTTCATATCTAGTCTTTAATATGCCTAATTGGCCAATTGTTTACTCCGGTGATCTCTATGAAATAAAATAAAGCTTCTTATTTCATTCTTTTATTGGAGATGATCTCCCGTATGGGAATGTATGCCAGCAGGATCCCGATGTATGCGAAAAAGAGTAGTCCTGGCCACAAGGGTGCGGTCTCAAAGATTGCCAGTTGAATCCCAAGCACGATGAGTACGGCGACGACAACCCCTGTTAATGCTTCTCCAGCGACGAGCCCTGCGGTAAAGAGCAGTCCGGTTCGTATCGCTTTATCCTTTGGGGTGATCCCTGTTTGTTTGATAGCAAGCTCCCAGTCACTGAGTTCTTCTTCCTCCGCACTTCCGAATTTTTTCTTTAGGACGGTATCGGTCATGTGGCGGATGCCACCGCCGATGAAGATGGGTACGGATAACGTAAAGGGGAGATAAATTCCAATGGCAACTGGGAGGACTGGGAGGTCGATGAGGATTAAAACCAACGCGAGAACAGCACCTGCTACGACATACGGCCAGAGCATGCTCCCACCAAGTATTCCTTGAACAATTCCTTTCATGAGGAATGCTTGTGGTGCTGGTAGTTTCGTGCTGCCGATGGTAAACGCCTGGTGTAGTACTCCAATGACGATGCCGATTGTGGCTGAGATTGCAACGACTCCGAAGATCATGGAGATTTGGAGTTTTTTTGGTGTTGCTCCGATCATTTGACCAGATGCCATAGTCTGAAGCAGATCCCCTGAGATTGATCCACCGATGCAAACGACCGCGGAGATGAAAATCACAATAGCCATCCCTTGAACGCCTGCGACGCCTAATCCAAGCATCAGGAGGCTGACGATGAGCAGTATGGTGACGGTTACTCCTGATATCGGGCAGTTTGAAGAGCCGACAAGACCGGTGAGGTATCCTGCGAGTGCGCTTGCGATGAAGGCGAGAAAGATGGTAAGAATCGCCATAATTAATGATATACCGAATAGTCCTGAGAGGAGTTGATATAACACAAAAATCGGTAGTACCATTGCTCCGATAGCCAGGAAGACGATTTTGTAGTTCAAATCTTGTTCGGTGCGTTTTTGGATTTTGGTTCCCTGTTTTCGCAGGCCGATTACTGCTTCTTTCACACTGTCGACGAGGTTTGTTCGTATGGAGTACACTGCCCAGAGACCACCGATGAGCATGGTTCCGACACCTATGTATCGAACCTGTTCGCTCCAGATTTTATAGAAACCTCCTATCAGGGGACCTAGTCCTATGTATTCTGGTGTTGGTTGTGGGAGACCGGTTGCAAGGATGAGAAGCGGTGCGATGATAACCCAGCCAATGAGCCCTCCTACCAGCACGTATGAGGAGATCCGTGGGCCGATAATCCATCCGACCGCGAGTAGCGCTGGTGAGGTGGCGGTTCCTCCGTAGAACCATGCGTCATGTTCCTTTCCGAAAATCGCGTATTTTCCGATGCTGATAATCCCCTCGATGGTATCGCGAAAGAGATTTAGTGATAGTTGTCCGAATTTGAAGAGTGCTGCTGAGAGAGCACCGATTGCTAGCCAGATGGCGCTGACCTGATCTTTTTTATTAGTGTATTCTCCACCGACTGTCGTGGTGAGGACCGCTGCGACCGCGATTCCTTCTGGGAATGGGAGGTCTGTTTTGACGACGAGCGCTCGTCGGAGCGGGACCATCCAGAAGACACCAAGCATTCCACCTATGAGCGAGATGAAGGTTGTTTCTAGGTAGTGTATCTCGGTCCAGGCTCCCAGTAAGATGAGGGCAGGGATGGTGAAGATGACCCCTGCGGCGATGCATTCTCCTGCGGATGCACCCATGGTTGCGATGTTGACTTCAAGAATTGTTGGTTTGAATGGCTTCATCAATGCAAGTGCCATGACGGCACCTGGGATGATTGCAGAAACCGTCATTCCTGCGTACAGTCCGAGGTACGCATTTGCTGCTCCAAGAACGATGGCAAGGAATATCCCGACTAGTATTGCTTTTACCGTTAATTCTGGAATTGTTTTTTCTGCAGGGATAAATGAAGGGAAGTTTTCTCTCGTCATTTTATTCTTACTAATCTATAAATATAGCTTTTAAGGTATTAAAAGGTAATTGATAAAAAAAATTCTTTTTTTTATATAGTGTAACGGAATGTTGGGTCTCCGACAATGATGGTATCCCCTATGGTGGAATGTCCAATCATCGCTTCTGCAAGTGGGATTCCTTTTAATAGGTCAGGCATGACGGTCTCAATGAAACTGACCGGGGATGAGTATCCATTTTGGGAGAGGAGG
>Ga0307446_1000901_pt1 | contig 10193 bp, 9 predicted proteins | sample SalMarSW160320MG_FD_202141 | JGI IMG/M metagenome (GOLD analysis project Ga0307446, IMG submission 202141) | Salt marsh sediment microbial communities from the Plum Island Ecosystem LTER, Massachusetts, United States - SW1603-20 | ecosystem: Environmental > Aquatic > Marine > Intertidal zone >... | reverse complement strand
TCCGGTGTGGCCGGTGCCGCCACACTCTCCGCGGTCAGCTTGCCCTCGAGCGACTCCACGAACTGGCCCAGCAATTTCTCGGATACCTGCTGCAGCATCCCGCTGCCGAACTGGGCCAGTTTGCCGACGATCTTCAGATCGGTGTCCACGGTGACGTTGGTGCGGTCGCCGTCCTCGTGCAGCTGGGCGGTGACCGTCGCGGCCGCGTTGCCGGTGCCCCGCATCTCCTTGCCCTTGGCGTCGATGACCGCTCGGTGTTGCCCCCTGTCCTGCTCCACGAAATGCACCTTGCCGCTGAACTCGCTGGTGACCGGTCCCACCTTGACCTTCACCTTGCCGAGGTAGTCGTCGCCCTCGTGACCGGTCAGCTGGGCGCCCGGCATCAGCGGGATCACCTGCTCCAGGTCGCACAGCACGTCCCAGGCCTGCTCGATGGGCGCGCTGACGGTGAACTGGTTGGTGATCTTCATGCTGCGGGTCCTCTCAGGTGCGGCTGTGCTCGGCAAGAGCGTGGTACGCGTCGCGAATCAGCGTACGGTCGTCGGGTGTCTTGGCCAGCGCCCCCAGGGTGCTCAGTGCGACCGGGTTGACCAGATCCGCGACGCCGAGCGCCACCAGGGCGGCGACCCAGTCCACCGTCTCGGCCACACCCGGGGGCTTGTCCAGGTCGAGTTCGCGTGCCCTGCCGACGAATTGGGTGGCTTGCTCGATCAACGGAGCGGTCGCACCCGGCACCGTGCGGCGGACGATCGCGGCGGCCCGGGCCGCTTCCGGGTAGTCGATCCAGTGGTAGAGGCAGCGGCGGCGCAGCGCATCGTGCAGGTCACGGCTGCGGTTGGAGGTGAGCACGACGATCGGTGGGTGCTCGGCAACGAAGGTGCCCAACTCGGGAATGGTGACCGCGGATTCACCCAGGAATTCCAGCAGCAGCGCTTCGAATTCGTCGTCGGCCCGGTCTATCTCGTCGATCAGCAGCACCGGTGCCGTCGGGCCGCGATGCCGCACGCACTGCAGGATGGGCCGATCGATCAGGTACCTCTCGGTGTAAAGATCGGCCTCTTCGATGCCGGCCCCTTGCGCCTCCGCCAGCCGGATCGACAGCAGCTGCCGTTGGTAGTTCCAGTCGTAGAGGGCCTCGTGAGCGGTCAGCCCCTCGTAGCATTGCAGCCGGACCAGCGGGGTATCCAGCACCGCCGCAAGGGCTTTGGCCGCCGTGGTCTTGCCGACGCCGGGCTCACCCTCCAGCAGCAGCGGCCGGCCCAGCGTGACCGCCAGATAGATCGCCGAGGCGGTCCCGGTGTCGAGCAGGTAGTCCTGCGCGTCGAACCGGCTGATCACCTCCTGTGGGTTCGTGAACGTCACGCGCCGGCTTCCCCCGCGGCGAACGCCGCGCGGCAGCCCGGCCCGCAGAACCAGTAGTCCACGCCGGTCCGCCGCAGATGCTCGGTGCCGGGGCCGATTACCACCGTCATGCCGCAGACCGGGTCGGTGGCCTCGCGCGGGCCGTCGTGCAACGCGGGTGTGGGGCCCGGACGACCGGCACCGCGCATCCCGGCGATGAGTTCGGCCGCAATGGCGACGGCGATCTCGGCCGGTGTCTTGGCGCCGATGGCCAAACCGACCGGGGTATGCACCCGGGCTCGCTCATCCTCGGACAGCTCGAGTGGGTCCAGGATGGCGGCACCGCGTACCCCGCTGGCCACCAGGCCGATGTACCGGACGCCGTGATCCAGTGCGCTGCGGATGATCTCGGCTTCCGGTCCGCCATGGGTGGCGATCACGACGGCGGTCGCCGCCGTCAGGTCGGCGTCGGCTCGCGCGTCGTACCCGAGCACCGCGCACACTCGGGCCAGGGCATCGGCGATCGGGGTGGCGCCGTAGATCCGGATCAGCGGGGGCGGCAACTGCGGGGTCAGGAAGATCTCCAGCGAGCCACCGGACAGGCACGGGTTGACCACCACGCACGCGCCGGGCGCCTCGGGAAAGTGCACGTCGCCGTCGGGCAGCACCCGCAGCAAGACACTTTCATTGGTCTGCAGTGCGCCCAACGCCGCTTTGCGGACGGAGTTCTGCGCGCACTGGCCGCCGACGAAACCCTCAATGGTGCCGTCCGCCAGCAGGATTGCCTCGTCACCGGGGTACGCCGAGGTGGGCGGCTGGGCGCGCACAACGGTCGCGTGCACAAACGGTGTCCGTGCCGCAAGCAGCTGCTGGGCTCGTTGGCTAATGGTCACTCCGCTCAATTGCGCGGCTCCTCCTGACGGCGCTTCGCGGCCAGCATCGTCGCCACGCTAGATCGGGGGTTTCGCCCGGCCCTGCATGGCCTCCCACACCCGCGACGGTGTCAGCGGCATGTCCGCGTGGCGAACCCCGAATGGCGCCAGGGCATCCACCACGGCGTTGACCACGGCGGGCGGCGACCCGACGGTTGCCGATTCGCCGATGCCTTTGGCCCCGATCGGGTGGTGCGGCGACGGCGTCACGGTGTGCCCGGTCTCCAGATGCGGTACCTCGACCGCGGTAGGGATCAGGTAGTCCATCAGCGATCCACCGAGGCAGTTGCCGTCGGAGTCGAAGGCGATCATCTCCATCAGCGCCATCCCGATGCCGTCGACGATGCCGCCATGCACCTGCCCCTCGATGATCATCGGGTTGATGCGGGTGCCGCAGTCGTCGACCGCGAGGAAGCGCCGCACCTTGACCACCGCGGTGCCCGGATCGACGTCCACCACACAGAAGTACGCACCATAGGGATAGGTCAGGTTCGACGGGTTGTAGCAGACCTCGGCGTCCAGCCCGCCCTCGATGCCCTCGGGCAGGTCGCCGGCCCCGTGGGCGCGCATCGCGATGTCGGCGATCGTCACCGCCGCCGACGGGTCGCCCTTGACGTGGAACGAGCCCTTCTCCCACTCGAGGTCGGCAACCGATACCTCGAGCATGCCCGACGCGATGATCTTGGCCTTGTCACGCACCTTGCGCGCCACCATCGCGGCCGCCGCGCCGGAGACCGGCGTGGACCGGCTGCCGTAGGTGCCCAGCCCGAAGGGCGTCTGGTCGGTGTCGCCGTGGACCACGTCGATGTCGTCGGGCGGGATGCCCAGTTCCTCGGCGACGATCTGGGCGAAGGTCGTCTCATGACCCTGGCCCTGGGTCTGAACCGAAAGCCGCACAACGGCTTTCCCCGTCGGGTGCACGCGGAGCTCACATCCGTCGGCCATGCCGAGGCCCAGGATGTCCATGTCCTTACGGGGACCGGCGCCGACGGCCTCGGTGAAGAACGACATGCCGATGCCCATCAGCTCGCCGCGATCACGTTTCTCCTGTTGCTCGGCGCGCAGCGCGTCGTAGCCGATCATGTCCATCGCCTTGCGCATGGTCGTTGCATAATCACCCGAGTCGTACACCCACCCGGTCTTGGTGGTGTACGGGAACTGCTCGGACTTCAACAGGTTCCGCAGTCGCAGCTCTGCGGGATCCACCTTCAGCTCGAAGGCCAGGCAGTCCACCAGTCGCTCCACGAAATACACCGCCTCGGTGATCCGGAACGAACACGCGTAGGCGACGCCGCCGGGCGCCTTGTTCGTGTACACCGCGGTCATGTGGCAGTAGGCGGCTTCGATGTCGTAGCTGCCGGTGAACACGCCGTAGAACCCGGCCGGGTACTTCGTCGGCGCCGCCTGGCCGTTGAACGCGCCGTGGTCGGCCAGCACGTTGGACCGCAGCGCCAGGATTTTGCCGTCCTTGGTGGCCGCGATCTCGCCGACCATGATGTAGTCGCGTGCGAAGCTGGTGGAGGTCAGGTTCTCGCTGCGGTCCTCCATCCATTTCACCGGCTTGCCCAGCACCAGCGAGCCGACGATCGCGCAGACGTAACCGGGATAGATCGGCACCTTGTTGCCGAATCCGCCACCGATGTCGGGCGAGATCACCCGGATCTTGTGTTCGGGCAAACCGGCGACCAACGCATAGAGGGTGCGGTGGGCGTGCGGCGCCTGCGAGGTGGTCCACAGCGTCAGCTTGCCGGTGACCGGATCCAAATCGGCTACGGCGCCGCAGGTTTCCATCGGCGCCGGGTGCACGCGGGGATAGACCATCTCCTGCTCGACCACCACGTCGGCCTTGGCGAACACCGCCTCGGTGGCGGCGGCATCACCGGTCTCCCAGTCGAAGATGTGGTTGTCTTTCTTGTTCTCCAAGTCGGTCCGGATCACCGGCGCCGACGGGTCCAGCGCCGCGCGGACATCGATGACCGGATCCAGCGGGTCGTACTCGACGTCGATCAGCTCCAGCGCGTCGCGGGCCGAATACCGGTCCTCGGCGACGACGAACGCCACCTCTTGACCCTGGAACCGCACCTTGTCGGTGGCCAGTACCGCCTGCACATCGTTGGACAACGTCGGCATCCAGGCCAGGCCCTTCTCTGCCAGGTCCGCACCCGTGACGACCGCCTTGACCTTCGGATGGGCAAGGGCCGCGGTGGTATCGATGCCGGCGATGCGGGCGTGGGCATAGGGCGAGCGCAAGATGGCCAGATGCAGCATGCCCGGCAGGGCGACGTCATCGACGTAGGTGCCCCGGCCGCGGATGAAACGGGGGTCCTCTTTGCGTAGCATCCGGCCGTGGCCGCACGGCTTCTGGTCGTTGTCGGCCAGATCTTCCGGCGACGGTGGCCGCGACTCGATCGTTGTCATGACTCGGCCTCCACCCGGGAGTTCTTGGCGGCCCACTGGATTGAGCGCACGATCGTGGTGTAGCCGGTGCACCGGCAGATCTGCCCGGAGATCGCTTCCCGGATGGTCTCCTCGTCCGGGTCGGGGTCGCGGTCCAGCAGGGCCCGGGCGGTGATCATCATTCCCGGGGTGCAAAAGCCGCATTGCAACCCGTGGCAGCGCATGAATCCTTCCTGCACCGGATCGAGCCTGCCGTCAACGGCCAGGCCCTCCACGGTGCGCACGCTGCGGCCGGAGGCCATCACGGCAAGCATCGTGCAGGACTTCACCGGAACCCCGTCGACGTCGACCACGCAGGTCCCGCAGTTGCTGGTGTCACAGCCCCAGTGAGTCCCGGTCAGCTGCAATTGATCACGCAGAAAGTGCACGAGCAGCATGCGGGGTTCGACATCGGCGGTCACCTGCTCACCGTTGACGGTCAGGTTGATCTGCACCGCTAGCTCCCTTCACGCGAATCCCGCACCCGCTGCGCGGCCGTGCGCAAGGTCCGCACGGTCAGTTCGGCGGCCAGGTGCCGTTTGTATTCGGCGGTACCGCGGACATCGGTCACCGGATCACAAGCCTGCGCGGCGCGCCTGCCCGCGTCGGCGAAGGTCTCTTCGATCGCCGGCCGACCGACCAGGGCAGCCGAAAGCTCATCCAACGCGGCCTGATCGGGGTTCACCGCCGTCAGGCCGACGCGTGCCGCGACGATATCGTCACCGTCGAGCGTGATCGCCGCCCCGGCGGCGGTGACCGCCCAGTCACCCACCCGGCGCTCCACCTTCGCGTACGCGCTTGACATGTTGTGCCGCAATGGTATTCGGACTTCGACGAGCATCTCGTTGGAAGCCAGTGCGGTCTCGTACGGCCCGGCCGGGAAGTCATGCATCGCGATCTCGCGTTCCCCCGACGGCCCCCGGGCCAGGCACACGGCGTCCAGCGCGGTGCACACCGTCGACAGGTCCTCCGCTGGATCCGCCTGGCAGAGCGAACCGCCCAGAGTGCCGCGATTACGCACCACCGGGTCGGCGATCACCCGCTCGGCGTCGCGGAAGATCGGGCACACGGCGGCCAGGGTGTCCGACTCCAGGATCTCGCGGTGACGGGTCATGGCGCCGATGCGAACCAGGGTCGGATCGGTGATCACGTATCCGAGTTCGAGGGCGAGGTCGTTGATGTCGACGAGGTACTCGGGGTTGGCTATGCGCAGCTTCATCATCGGCAGCAGGCTGTGTCCGCCGGCGACGATTCGCGCTCCCTCCCCCAACCGATCCAGTAATCCGATGGCGTGGTCGACGCTGGTGGCGCGTTCGTATTCGAAGGGCCCGGGTACTTGCATGCGCCACAGTGTCAGCCGCCCTGACGGGGCCGTCAATAGCGAGTTAAGGGATCCCTGAACTGGCGCTGAACTCGCCCTCCGCCTGCGCGTCGTGATGGATCCGTCCGGCGAGCTGGGCGAGCGGGCGGCCCTCGCCACCCCAGCGTTTGGCGATGATGTCGGCGGCGATCGAGACCGCGGTCTCCTCCGGCGTGCGCGCCCCGAGATCCAATCCGATGGGGCTGGACAACCGGCTCAGCTCGGCGTCGATCAGCCCCGCGGCCCGCAGCCGGTTCATCCGGTCATCGTGGGTGCGGCGCGATCCCATCGCCCCCACATAACCGATCTCGGGCAGGCGCAGCGCCACCTCGAGTACCGGCACGTCGAATTTGGGGTCATGGGTGAGTACACAGATCACCGTGTTCGCGTCGACGGCGCCCGCGCCGGCCTGGGCCGCGAGATACCGGTGCGGCCAGTCGACGACGACGTCGTCGGCGGTCGGAAAGCGCGCCCGCGTGGCGAACACCGGCCGGGCGTCGCACACGGTGACGCGATAGCCGAGGAACGATCCCTGCTGCGCCAGGGCGGCCGCGAAGTCGATCGCCCCGAACACCAGCATCCGCGGTGGCGGGGCGTAGCTGGCCACGAAGACCTCCATGCCGTCGCCGAGACGCTGCCCGTCGGGCCCGTACTTGAGGACCTCACTGCGGCCCAATGCGAGCAGGCCCCGCGCGTCGTCGGCGACCGCGGCGTCGGCCCGCGCCGAACCCAGCGATCCCGCCACGGGCCTGTTCGGGTCCGGCCGGATGACAAGCCGGCGGCCGAGCCGCCGCGGGTCCGGGTGGGCGATGACGGTCGCGATCGCGATGGCACGACGCCCGGTGATGTCATCGGCCACCGAGCCGAGTTCGGGAAAACTCGCCCGCGACATCGGCTCGACGAACACGTCGATGATGCCGCCGCAGGTCAGGCCGACCGCGAAGGCGTCGTCGTCGCTGACGCCGTAGCGTTCCAGCCGCGGAGTCCGGGTTTTCACCACCTCGGTGGCGACTTCGTACACCGCGCCCTCCACGCAACCGCCCGATACCGACCCGGTCACCGACCCGTCCGGCGCAACCACCATCGAGGCTCCCGGCGGGCGCGGCGCGGACAAGGAGGTCCGCACCACCGTCCCCAGCCCCGCGGTCTCACCTGCGCGCCAGATCGACATCAGCTCGGCAAGCACGTCACGCACGCATCCCAAAGTAAGCTCAAACTCGTGACCCCGGCTCAACTTCGGGCCTATTCGGCGGTCGTACGTCTGGGATCGGTGCGGGCGGCCGCCGCCGAACTCGGCCTTTCCGACGCCGGAGTCTCCATGCACGTCGCGGCATTACGCAAGGAACTCGACGATCCGTTGTTCACCAGGACGGGCTCCGGTCTCGCATTCACGCCCGGTGGACTGCGGCTGGCCAGCCGCTCGGTCGAGATTCTGGGGCTGCAGCAGCAAACCGCGATCGAGGTCACCGAGGCCGCCCACGGGCGCCGGCTGCTGCGTATCGCCGCGTCGACCACGTTCGCCGAACATGCCGCGCCCGGCTTGATCGAACTGTTCTCGTCGCGGGCCGCCGACCTGTCGGTGGAGCTGAGCGTGCATCCGACGAGCCGGTTCCGCGACCTGATCTGCTCGCGCGCCGTCGACATCGCGATCGGCCCGGCCAGCGAAAGTTCGAAAGATTCCGACAACTCGATCTACGTCCGGCCCTTCCTGAAATATCAGATCATCACCGTCGCGGCGCCGAATAGCTCACTGGCCGTGGGTGTTCCGAAGCCCGCGCTGCTGCGCCAACAGCAGTGGATGCTCGGTCCGTCGGCGGGCAGCGTGGACGGCGAAATTGCTACCATGTTGCGCACCTTGGCAATTCCGGAGTCACAGCAGCGGATCTTCCAGAGCGATGCGGCCGCGCTCGAGGAGGTGCAGCGGGTCGGCGGTGTCACGGTGACCATCGGCTTCGCGGTGGCCAAGGACCTCGCGGCCGGGCGGTTGACCCACGTCAGCGGTCCCGGGCTGGACCGCTCCGGCGAGTGGTGTGCGGCGACACTGGCCCCGGCGGCACGTCAACCCGCCGTGTCCGAACTGGTCCGCTTCATCACCACTCCGAGATGCACGCAGGCGATGATCCGCGGATCCGGCGTGGGCGTGACCCGGTTTCGCCCGAAGGTGCACGTCACGCTGTGGAGCTGAGGGATCGGCGCCGCCGAGCGTGCATCCGGGGCGGAAAAATCGCCGAAACCCCGCCCTCACTGCACATTCGACGCCGTCAGCGCACACTCAACGGCGCACGGGCGATCACCAGGCCTGGGACAGATCCGCGTGCTGGCGGATCCAGGCATGCATGGCGACCCCGGCGGCAACGCCGGCGTTGATGCTGCGCGTCGAGCCGAATTGGGCGATCGACACCGTCAGCCCCGCGCCCGCCCGGGTGTCGTCGGTGATGCCGGGTCCTTCCTGGCCGAACACCAGCAGGCACTCCCGCGGCAGCTCCGTCTCCTCCAGACGCGTCGCACCCGGAACGTTGTCCACCGCGACCACCGTCAAACCGGCGTCCGCCGCAAAACCCAGCAGCTCATCGGCGCTGTCGTGATGACACAGCCGCTGATAGCGGTCGGTGACCATGGCGCCGCGGCGATTCCAGCGACGCCGCCCCACGATGTGCACGGTGTGCACTGCGAAGGCATTGGCCGTACGCACCACCGAGCCGATGTTGGCGTCATGGCCGAAGTTCTCGATCGCCACGTGCAAGGGGTGACGGCGCCGGTCGATGTCGGCGATGATCGCTTCCCGGGCCCAATACCGGTACGCGTCCACGACGTTGCGAGCGTCACCCTCACGCAGCAGAACCGGGTCATACCGCGGATCGTCGGGAACTTCACCTACCCAGGGGCCGACGCCGCCGGCCGGCGCCCCCCACTCGGTGGGCCCGAGTTCACTCATCGTTGCGTCCACACACCGGCATGCGTGCCGTCGATCGCCACCGTCGCGTAGAGCAATGCCTCGTTGATTTCGCCCTGCGTGCACAACGACGCGTTGACATGCACCGCGTCCAGCGAAGCCTCGGGCAGGATCAGCACCGACGACCCGTACGCCGCGCAGGCCGGATTCAGTCCCCGCCCCGGCAATGTCGGTGCCGCGAGCAGCATCATCGGGCCGCCGCGCCGGGCCGAGTCGTCGCGATACCGGGGGGCGACGGCGTCGGCTTCCAACCCCAGCAGCATGTAGCCGTTGCCGGTGAACGCCTGCGGGTCGCCAAGCTGCGCCTTGGTGACCGGGGTCCCGTCCGCGTGCCAGGCCGACAGGCTGGTGGTCTTCACCACCAAACCGGTGTCGTTGGCGTTTGTCGGCATCAACCCCACCGGGAAGGCGGCCGGGTAGGCCGCCGAGGTCTTCGGGATCCGGTCACGCGGCGAGTAGCTGTAAACGCCACGGACCTGGCTTCGATCCTTCAGCGGACCAAGGCAAACCGTGCCGGTGAGCCGGCCGGGCGGCGCCGACAGCGGTGACGGGATAGCACCCACGCCGGCCATCGCCTTGGCGCAGCTGCCCAGTGCGCCGGCCTCCATGGGGTGCGCCAGCGCGCCGTAGAGCCCGAACCGAAGGTCCTCGGCTTTGGCGTGCGGGGCATGCGGGTCCTTCGGCGACGCGTCGACGTCGATCAGCACATACTCGTCATCCCAGCGCAGATTCGACACCGACATGTTCCAACCCAGCAACGCCAGCGATTCGCCGAGCCGCGCACCCTGGGCGCCGTAGGGGCCAACGGAATGGTCGGAGCCCGAACAACCCGCCAGGCCCACGGCCAGGCAGGCTGCTATCGCGAGGACGATGCGCACAGCGATAACGGCCTAGCCCAGCCCCAGATCGGCACGGCCCAGCACGCTGCGGTACGGCAGCCCCTCGGCTTGGATCGCCTCGGCGGCGCCGGTGGCGCGGTCCACCACCGTGGCCACGCCGACCACTTGTCCGCCCGCGTCTTGCACGGCGTGCACCGCCGTCAAAGCCGAGTTACCCGTCGTGCTGGTGTCCTCGACCACCAGCACCCGTTGACCGGCAACGTCGGATCCTTCGATAAGACGTTGCAGCCCATGAGTTTTCGCTGACTTGCGCACAACAAACGCGTCGATCG
>Ga0307446_1000900_pt1 | contig 10202 bp, 9 predicted proteins | sample SalMarSW160320MG_FD_202141 | JGI IMG/M metagenome (GOLD analysis project Ga0307446, IMG submission 202141) | Salt marsh sediment microbial communities from the Plum Island Ecosystem LTER, Massachusetts, United States - SW1603-20 | ecosystem: Environmental > Aquatic > Marine > Intertidal zone >... | reverse complement strand
GCGGGCAGCCGGTTCCGGGCACGCCCCGCCAACCGAATTCGCTGCTCTTTCCAACGCCCCAACCGACCTGGATTCCGGGCAAGCTCGTCATCAACGAGGTGCTGATCCGCCCACATTACGATTGGCAGGGCACAGGAGGGGTGGACACCGGCGACGAATTCATCGAGATTCTCAACCTCGGTCCGGGCCAGGTTAACCTTCGTGGACTTATTCTCGACGATCTTCCGGATGCCGGCTCTTCGCCTTATGAACTGCCTTCGGCAGTGCTTGAGCCAGGTGCTTACCGTGTCATCTTCCGCTCCCGCACCCATATCGCCTTGAACGACAGTGGAGACATGGTTCGCTTGCTGGCCCCGGACGGACGGCTGATCGACCAGATTTCCTATCTGCGCGTGCGGGCATACAACTTGAGTTTCGGGCGATTCCCGGATGGGTCTGGACATCTGAGCTACGGGCTCTGGCCGACGCCCGGCCAGCCCAACCTGCCCTTTGATGAAAACCCTCCCTCACCCACCCTGCTTTTTAGCTGCATGCGGCCGGGTTCGGGGCGGTTGGAGCGCCTGGCTCGCGTGCCGGGGATGAGCGCCCGTTTGCGTGGAATGGGTTTCACCACCTGCCGTCCCTCAAAAGAGCGGCTTGACTTATCGTTGGTTCATTAGGTCAGGGTCCCGGGTTGCCGCATCTCGGCTTGACCATTTGTACCATTCGGTTCCGTTTTAGCGAGCGAAAAGCTTCCAACCCCGATGTTTTCCTGCCAAGATGGGTGTTTAGTAGATATTCTGTGTCGTTCCAGGAGTGGGCGGCTTCGCTATTCCGGACACGCAGGTGTCGTTAACACATTCTTAAGGCGTAGTTCGTATACTTCATGTATGAAGTTGTTTCATGGAGACAATTACAATGGATTCCACAAGAGAAGTACGAGAGACCCAAAAGAGCCTTCGCATCGCCACCAGCCTGATCAAGGTGCGTGGCAGTGAAATCTACGTTCAAATCGATGACGAGCGGATCATTCCGGTGCTTTCCGGCGGCATGGTCGAGGCTGCTCTAAACGAACTCGGGGGACGGCTGGTAGAGATTAAGCCCGGGGTTCCGTTTGGTTTAAACTAAGGCAAAATCCCGCTTTCACAACGAGGGATCGCATGGAGCGATCTCTTTTTCGTTGAAACCGCTTGCTCGCCAGTCAAAAGCCTTCCCAATTGATGCGCTCCATCTTAGAATGTCCGCTGTAACCAACGCGGACTGGCGATGTGATCCTGATCATCTCGTGGAAAGGACTGGCTCCTGTATGAATGTACTGGTGACCGGCAGCAGCGGTCTCATCGGCTCGGAAGCTGTTGTCTACTTCGACCGTCTTGGATTCAAGGTGAGCGGCATCGATAACAACATGCGAGCCGACTTTTTTGGTCCACGCGGAGACACAACCTGGAACCGCGATCGGCTTCTCGCAACCTGTCGGGGTTTTTCACATACAGGCCTTGATATTCGCGATCGGGAGGCCATTGACCGCTTCTTCGTCCAGAATCAATTCGAGTTAATCATCCACGCGGCAGCCCAACCCAGTCATGACCTGGCTGCGCGACGTCCGTTTGATGATTTTGATGTCAACGCAACCGGCACTCTCAACCTGCTGGAGGCCACCCGGCGGCATGCCCCGAACGCCATATTTATCCATATGAGCACAAACAAGGTTTATGGGGACGGACCCAACCGAATCGCTCTGAAGGAGCTTGACACCCGCTGGGATTATGACGATCCGGAATATGTGAACGGAATCCCGGAAGAATTTCCTGTCGACCAATGCCTTCATTCACTCTTCGGCGCATCGAAGCTTGCCGGCGATATTCTCGCCCAGGAGTACGGCCGCTATTTCGGACTTAGAACAGGGATCTTTCGCGGAGGCTGCCTGACGGGCCCTTACCATTCGGGTGTCGAGCTGCATGGTTTCCTAAGCTACCTGGTAGGCGTCGCCTTACAGGAAAGCCCTTATACGATCTATGGCTATAAGGGCAAGCAGGTGCGCGACCAGATCCATAGTCATGATGTCATCAGCGCCTTCTGGCATTTCGCTCAGGATCCCCGTCCGGGCGAAGTCTACAACCTGGGCGGAGGCAAGGAGAATTCGGCCAGCTTGCTCGAAAGCGTAGCCCGCATCGAAGAGCTGACAGGCAAAAGACCTCAGATCACGTACTCGGAGCAGAATCGCATCGGGGACCATATCTGCTACTACTCTGACCTGCAGAAATTGAGATCCCATTTCCCGGACTGGAACTTGAGCTACTCTCTGGACGAGATCCTTGAGGAAATGATCTCAGTTATGCAGCGCCGCTGATCCTGTTCGGCAGATAAAAGGTCAACGATGCGCATTACGATCCTCAACCAGTTCTACCTCCCCGGCCTCGCACCCACAGGTCATCTGGCTGCTTCTCTCGCTGACCATCGCGCCGTGTTGGGGGACCATGTCACCGTGCTGACCAGCCGGGGAGGTTATGTCTCCAGCGAGACGTTGAGCGAGCCGGGCCGGAAGGGCAACCCGCGCGTGCTCCACCTCTGGACCCCTCGCCTCGGTAAGGCAACACGGATAAAACGAATTGTCGATTACGGGGCTTTCTTCGTCCAGGCCGCGTTTCGTATGCTGATTCTTCCACCGCAAGATCTTGTCGTCTCGCTAACAACCCCTCCCTTTATCGGCCTGGCCGCCGTGCTGCACAAACTTCTACACCGGGGGACGAAGGTCATTCTCTGGAATATGGATTGCTACCCCGAAATTCTCGAGCGAACTGGGGTCATCAAGCCTGGAGGGATCCTCGACCGTCTCCTGCTCGCCGTCAACCACTTCATCTTCACTCGCATTGATCATCTTGTTTGCCTTGATTCGGCGATGCTGCATTTGTTGACTACGCGGTATGCGCGTAAGGCAGGAAAACTGTCCGCCAGCGTGATCCCAAATTGGGAGCCCGGTGCTTTCTTTCCTCCTGATCGAAAGCCCACTCCATGGGTGGTGCCAGCTGAACTTGGAATCGATGACAGCTTCGTCGTTCTTTACCTGGGTAATGCTGGCTTTGGACATCGCTTCGAGAGCGTTATCGAGGCCGCTGAGCAATTAATAGACGAGGGTGTTGCTTTTCTCTTCGTTGGGGGAGGGGAAAAATGGCCCTGGCTTGCACAGGCGATTGAGGCAAGGGCTCTACCCAATTTCCACCTTCACCCCTATGTTCCCAAGGAAATCACCCCGGCAGTCATGGCGGCATCGGATTGTGCTCTGATCACGATGAACGAGGTCGCCGTGGGAGTGATCAGCCCGAGCAAACTGCACTCCAACCTGGCGATGCGGCTTCCAATTCTCTACGTCGGCCCCAAAGGGAGCAACGTCGATGACGCCATCCAGCGTTACAAAGTCGGCTGCAGCCTGCGAGAAGGGGATGTTGACGGTATCGTGGCTTTCATCCGTCAAATCCGGTCGAATCCGGAGATCTATAACGACTACGCCGACTGCGCACGCCGCGCCTTTGAAACGGCATATATCGACTCCGCAACCCTGCCCGAATTTGATCACCTGATTTCCGATCTCTCCAGTTCCCGCCAGGCTGACTAGCCCGGGCACGTCCCCTTTTGATGGCGGAAGTGTAAAGGCGCTCTGCTATAATTCAGAGGCTATGGCTATTTCACTTGAAGAAGTTCGCCACATTGCGTTTCTCGCACGGCTGGAGCTTACGCCCGAAGAGCAGGAGCTCTACGCTAAACAGCTGTCCGCCATCCTGGAGTATGCCGCCCGTCTGACAGAGGTGGACACCGACCAAATCCCTCCTACCGCCAGCGTGCTCCCATTGAAGGCGCCGCTGCGTCGGGATGTCGTCCGGCCATCCCTCCCCCACGCCCTCATTCTTCGTAATGCGCCTGCTACGGAGCGCGGCATGTTCCGAGTGCCCCCCGTTCTGGAATAGGCCGCCGAACCAGGGCATGCATTGAAAGCGTCCGCTCGATGACCTCGCTTACAGATATGTCCCTGCTCGAAGCGGCCGCATCTCTGAGGAGCGGTGATACCACCTCGTTGGCGTTGACAGAGGCCTGCCTCAAGCGTATCCATCAACTTGATCCAGCCCTGCACGCATTCCTGGCTCTCGCCTCCGACCAGGCGCTTGAACAAGCGCAAGCCGCAGATGCTGGGCTGCAGAAATGGCGCCGAGATCGCTCTCAAGAGCTTCCCCTTGTTTACGGCATTCCGCTTGCAATCAAAGATGTCCTCTGCCTGCAGGATGTTCCAACAACATGCGGCTCAAGGATACTGGAAGGTTTCCTCCCACCTTACACGGCAACCAGCGTCGCCCGGCTGCTTTCCGCCGGGGCTGTTGTGCTGGGCAAGACCAACACCGACGAATTCGCCATGGGGTCATCAACCGAGAATTCGGCCTACGGCCCAACCCATAATCCCTGGGATATCGGGCGTGTGCCCGGCGGCTCTTCCGGGGGTTCGGCCGCAGCCGTTGCGGCAGGATTGTGTTTCGCTGCGCTCGGAACCGATACCGGGGGCTCAATCCGTCAGCCGGCTGCATTCTGCGGTGTGACGGGCTTGAAAACATCTTACGGCCGGGTCTCCCGTTACGGCCTGATCGCGTACGGATCTTCACTCGATACGGTGGGGGCGCTGGCGCGCTCGGCGGCAGAACTTGCGCCGCTCTTCACCGTGATGGCCGGCCACGATGAACTCGACTCAACCAGCCTGACCGACCCGGTCCCAGAGGTTGACTTCGGAACGGTAACTCTAAAGGGAGTGCGTATTGGTGTGCCGGAGGAGTATTTCATCGAGGGCGTCCAGCTAGAAGTTGAGGCCGCTGTTCGCCTGGCAGTTCAGGTCATGTCCGAATTAGGCGCAACCATCGTACCGACCAGCCTGCCGCATACAGACCTTGCGCTTCCGGTGTACTACTTGATTGCACCCGCAGAAGCCTCGGCCAATCTGGCCCGCTACGATGCGGTCCGCTTTGGGCCGCGCATCGAGGCGGATGATCTTTGGGATCAGTACCTGCAGACACGGGGGCAGCTGTTCGGGTCGGAGGTCAAGCGCCGCATCATGCTCGGCACTTACGCTCTCAGTGCTGGCTATTACGATGCCTACTACGGCCAGGCGCAGAAAGTCCGCACGCTGATCAAGGCTGATTTCGACCAGGCTTTTGAATCCGTCGATCTGATCGCTTGCCCGGTTGCCCCAACGACTGCGTTCCGCATTGGGGAGCATGGGGACGACCCGCTTTCAATGTACCTGGAAGATGTGTTCACGCTGCCAGCTAACCTGGCAGGCGTGCCTGGCATCAGCTTTCCGGTGGGCTTTGATTCTAAGGGGCTCCCGATTGGTATGCAGCTCATGGCGCCCCCTCTGGGCGAGGCCCGCCTGCTGCAGAGCGCACACGCATACCAGCAAGTGACAGATTGGCATACGCGCCGACCCGCGTTGAGCTGATTGAGAGAAGGGGATTGTATGAAAATCGTCATTCCGATGGCCGGGTACGGAACCAGACTCCGGCCACACACCTGGTCAAAACCAAAGCCGCTTGTAAGCGTAGCGGGCAAAACAATCCTGGGTCACGTCCTGGATATGTTCAATTCTCTCACGGACCTGGAAGAGGTTGTCTTTATCGTGGGCTATCTGGGCGATCAGATCAAGTCGTATATGGACGAGACCTACCCGGAAATGCGCGCCTCGTACTTCGTGCAGGACGAGATGCTCGGACAATCACATGCGCTGTGGTTGGCTCGAGAGGTTCTTTCTGGCCCGATCTACATGGCATTTGTCGATACGCTGATTGAGGTCGATCTTTCTCGCCCACCGAAAGCCGGCAGCCAGGCTGTCGCCTGGGTCAAAGAGGTCGAAGATCCCCGCCGGTTCGGGGTGGCGGAGGTAGACTCCGAAGGCTGGGTTGTACGTATGATCGAAAAGCCTCAGGATCCGCAAATCAACTTGGCCCTGGCTGGGTTCTATTTCTTCCAGCATTCAGAGACCCTTGTAGCTGCCATCGAGCAACAGATGTCACGCGACACCCGGCTTGGCGGGGAATACTACCTGGTCGACGCAATCAACATCATGCTCGACGATGGTTTGCGCATGAGCACTGAGCGGGTTGATATTTGGAAGGATTGCGGGAAGCCTGATGCGCTGCTCGATACGAACCGCTACCTGCTCTCGCATGGCCGCGATAATACCGGCGAGGCACAACAGCGGACCGGAGCGGTGATTGTTCCGCCGGTGTTCATACACCCTACGGCGGCGATTTCGGAATCGGTGATCGGCCCATACGCCTCCATCGGCCCCGAGTGTGTGATCCAGCGTTCGGTGATCAGCGACTCAATCCTGGAGCCGGGTGCATTTATTCAGGAAAGTGTTCTGAACGAGTCGCTGGTTGGAAAAGGCGCCCGGCTGATCGGAGCACGGCACAAGGTCAACCTGGGGGATCTATCAGAAGTCGATTTAGGGTGAACTCCGCCCCGCTCGCTTTCGGGAGGAGTCTCCTTGGCGGCAGGGGCAACTTGCCACTGGTATTCAAGGCTCTCGAAGTGCATGATAGGGCTGCATCGAAGATGGCTCATCTATGACAGAAGAACTGGTGGAGTGCCATTCCGAGTATACGTATGCCGAGCGGCCCGTTGCACTTCGCTGGCAGGGCGAACGACTCGAAATTAAGCATGTTGAACAGCGCTGGCGAATCCCGGGCGGACTACGGTTCAGGGTGATGGTTACAGACGGGCGTGTTTTTGAACTCTTCTATGGTGAGCTGTATGACGAGTGGCGTATTTCAACGGCTTGACTTGCTCAGGCTGGTTTGTTCTCAGACAGGAGATCTCAAAAATGCGTGATTTCATCGCTCGACGCATCGCTGCCGTTCCGCCATCTGGCATCCGCCGCTTCTTCGATATTGCCGCAACGATGGACGACGTTATCTCTCTTGGCATCGGCGAGCCCGATTTCGTTACGCCGGAACCGATCTTAAAGGCTGGCCTGCATTCACTGCAGCAGGGGGAGACTCATTACACCTCGAACTCCGGCATTCTGGAACTGCGGCAGGCGCTTTCGGCCCACCTCGAACGGCTCTACCAGGTGAACTACGACCCCGAGACCGAGCTGCTTATCACAGTCGGGGTCTCGGAAGCGCTTTACCTGGCGTTGACCGCCATTTTGGATCCGGGCGACGAGGTTATCGTCCCCACCCCGTGCTTTGTCTCCTACCAGCCAGAGGTCATCTTCGCCGGCGGTACGCCGATCGCATTGCAGACGCGAGTCGAAGACTCGTTTCAGGTCAAAGCCCAGGATGTGGCCGACCGCATCACGCCGCGCACCAAAGCGCTGCTCATTGGCTATCCAAACAACCCGACCGGAGCGGTGATGAGCAAACAGCGCCTGGGGGAACTCGCCGCGCTGGCAGAGCAACATGATCTGGTAGTGATCTCTGATGAAATTTACGATCAACTGGTATATGGCCATCAACAGGTCTGCTTCGCCTCCCTGCCCGGCATGCGCGAGCGAACGATCACGTTAGGCGGATTCTCGAAGGATTACGCCATGACCGGCTGGCGGATTGGTTACGCAGCGGCCCCGGCCGAAATTCTCGGGGCGATGCGAAAAATCCACCAGTACACGATCATGTCCGCTCCCACTATCGCACAATTCGCGGCCATCGAGGCGCTGCAAAACGGGGAAAGTCATGTCCAGCGCATGGTCGCCGAATATGACCGCCGTAGGCGGCTGATCGTCGATGGGTTAAACGAACTCGGCCTGGAGACTTTTGAGCCGCACGGGGCTTTCTATGCCTTCCCCTCCATCAAGGCCAGCGGAATGGACGACGAGACTTTTGCCGAAAAACTCCTGGAAGAGGAGAAGGTTGCCGTCGTACCTGGCAGCGCCTTTGGTGCAGAAGGACAATTCGTGCGCTGCTCCTATGCTGCGGCCTATGATGACATTGAGGAGGCGCTCGAGCGCCTGCGCCACTTCATGCAGCGTTATGGCTAGCTTGTGATTTCTCGGATGAATTTTTGCTCTGCTCTCTTCGATTCGATCGAGAGCGTTGGATCGAGTTAGGCCAACGATGAAAGACTCTCTCCGCGCAATTGAGCCCGTGATCGGGCTGGAAGTGCACGCAGAGCTGCTCACCCGGTCGAAGATGTTCTGCGGCTGCGCAGTCGTCGACTCAACGCTCGCTGAGCCGAATACTTCTGTTTGTGAAATTTGCACCGGTATGCCCGGCACTCTTCCGGTTATTAATGAACAGGCTGTCGCGTTCGCCTTGCTCGTCGCTCTTGCCCTGCAGTGCGACATCTCCGAGAGGAGCGTTTTCGCCCGCAAGAATTACTTTTACCCCGATCTTCCAAAGGGCTATCAGATTTCGCAATATGAGCTGCCTCTTGCTGTTAACGGCATCCTGCCGATCTCGCTACAAGACGGCTCGAGACAGGTCAGGATTCGCCGCGTCCACCTTGAGGAGGATACCGGAAAGCTTACTCATGAGAGCGGTTATTCGCTGGTTGATTACAACCGGTCGGGGGTGCCGCTGCTGGAGATTGTCAGCGAGCCGGATTTAACATCCATCGAAGAGGTCAAGGCCTACGCCACAGCTCTCCGATCGCTGCTGCAGTACCTGGGCGTGAACAGCGGCGACATGGAGAAAGGCGTCATTCGCTTTGAGGCGAACGTCTCTGTCCGTCCCGTTGGAAACCAGGCGCTGTTTACTCGCACCGAGATTAAGAACCTGAACTCGTTCCGGGGAATGCTGCGGGCACTCGAGTACGAAATAGCCCGTCAGAGCGCCTTGCTCGAGGCGGGAGAGCCGGTTGTGCAGCAAACGCTGGGCTGGGACGAGGCGGCCGGAGTGACCGTGCCGCAGCGCAGCAAGGAAGAAGCTCACGACTACCGCTACTTCCCCGAACCCGATCTCCCCCCTCTGGTGATCGAGCGTGACTGGATAGATCACCTGCGGGAGGGTCTGCCAGAGCTTCCCTTTGAAAAACAGGAACGCTATATCGACGAGCTTCGCCTGCCGGCCTATCTGGCCGGCGTATTGGCGGCCGAACGCACGGTGGCGGAATACTTCGAGGCTGCCTTGGCGAGTGCCCCTAAGATCGATCCTTCCAAACTCGCCAATTGGCTCTCAAGCGACTTGTTCGGCCTACTGAACGAAGCCGGCTTAACGATCGAAGAAAGTCGTGTTTTGCCCGCCGGATTGAGTGAGATCGTGCTGCTCGTGGAAGACGGCGTGATTAACGCTACAAGTGGCAAAACCATCTTGTCCGAGATTTTCAACCATGGTGGATCCCCGTCTGATGTCATTGAGCGCAAGGGATTGGAAATCCTAAATGACCGCGAGGAGATCCGCTCCCTGATCGATGAAGTTCTGGAGTCAAACCCCGAACAGGTCGACGCCTACCGGCAGGGGAAAGACGCCCTCACCAAGTGGCTCTTTGGACAGGTGATGCGGAGAGCATCCGGTCGCGCTGACCCGGCCTTGGTCGAGGAAATCCTGGAGCGCCGCTTGCGGAAGCTGAGGCCAACGGATGGAGATTGAACGTCCTTCAAGCGACAAAGGTGATTTACGTCAGGCGACAGAACCTGATATGCACATGACAATCGAAGCAACCCATACAACGACGAGGGAAGAAACGTGAACGCATTTGAAATGGCACAGTCCCAATTCGACAAGGTTGCTAAATTGATCAACCTTGAAAGCGGGGTTTCGTCCGTGCTGCGTTGGCCGCTGCGCGAATTTCGCTTCCAGATTCCGGTTCGAATGGATGATGGCAGGATTCAGGTGTTCTTCGGGTACCGCGTGCAGCACAATGATGCCCGCGGGCCTTCAAAAGGGGGGATACGGTTCCACCCGAGCGAGACGCTCGATACCATCCGCGCCCTGGCAATGTGGATGACCTGGAAATGCGCCGTTGCTGATATTCCCCTTGGCGGCGGGAAGGGTGGCGTAGCTGTGGATCCGGCTACGCTGACAATCGGCGAGAAGGAGCGGCTTTGCCGCGGTTGGATCGACCAGATCTGGAAGAATATCGGACCACGCCAGGATGTCCCAGCTCCTGATGTCGGCACCACACCGCAGATGATGGGTTGGATGATGGATGAATACACCAAGCTGAGCGGCAAATATCAGCCGGGCGTCATCACCGGGAAACCGGTCGGCGCTGGCGGCTCAGCGGGCCGCACCGAAGCAACGGGC
>Ga0307446_1000895_pt1 | contig 10232 bp, 10 predicted proteins | sample SalMarSW160320MG_FD_202141 | JGI IMG/M metagenome (GOLD analysis project Ga0307446, IMG submission 202141) | Salt marsh sediment microbial communities from the Plum Island Ecosystem LTER, Massachusetts, United States - SW1603-20 | ecosystem: Environmental > Aquatic > Marine > Intertidal zone >... | reverse complement strand
CAGCAGGCGTCACAGCAGGCGCCAGTGCAGGCGCCAGTGCAGGCGCCAGTGCAGGCGCCAGTGCAGGCGCCAGTGCAGGCGCCAGTGCAGGGGCCACAGCATGCGCTGCTGCCGGCGCCGCTGCATGCGCTGCTGCCGGCGCTGCCGCATGCGCTGCTGCATCCGCTGCTGCATCCGCTGCTGCAGGCCCCTCTCAGCTCGCTCGCGCAACTGCTCAGAACTCGTCAGGAAACTCCAACCGCGGCCGCGGGCGCTCCTGCCGCTCCTCGTCGTCGGACCGATCGCTCTCGGCCGCAACCCCGCCGCGACGATCGCCCCCGTCCCCCTCGTCGACCACCCGCTCCGCACCGGCCCGCTCACCGCCGGCCCGCTCCGCACCGGCCCGCGCTCCGGCAGCCCCCTCGCCTGCAGGCCGCTCGCCTGCAGGCCGCCCACCCGCAGGCCGCCCACCCGCGGGCGGCTCGCTGCGTGTCTCTTCGCCACGGGGGGCAGACCCGCCGCGGGCAGCGGCAGGCGCAGGCGCCGGCCGGCGCCGCTCGGGCGCCTCCTCATCCGGTCCGACGAGCTCGGCCGGACCCAGGTCCGGGATCGGCGCAGAGGCGTCCGCGGCGGCGTCCTCGCGGACGGCCCAGCGGCGCGGCCGTTCCGACTCGGCGCGGCGCGCACGCCGGCCCGTCCCGGAATCCGCCGCCTGCGCGCCGTCGCGATCGGTGCCACGTGCCGCGCGCGCGGCACGCCCCAGCCCACTCCGCTCGCTGCCACGCTCGGCGTCGCCGATGCGCCACGCGACCCCCTCGTCGGCGCCGCCGCCATCGTCCGCTCCAGGTGCTGCTCCCGGCGCCGCGCCCGGCCCTCGCTGCGGGGGCCGTGGCACCTGCGCGCGGTGCTCCTGGCGCTGCGGGCGCGCGGCGGGCCAGGTTGGCTCGGGCTCCGGCTCGTCGAACGACCCGACCTCATCGACCAGCGCGCGCTCGCCGCCAGGCTCGCGGGCCGGCGCGCCGGCCCGGGCGGGCCGTCCGACGTCGGCCTGCGGGCGTTCTTCCGCGGGCGCGGCCGCGCGCTCCTGCGCACCGCCGCTGCGTGGGGCGGCGTCGCGCGGCCGGGTGAACTCGGGCCGCGGCTCGAACCGGCCCTCGTCGCCGAAGGGTCCGCCCGGCCGGCGCTCCGTGGTGGCTGGCGCCGCAGGTTGGCTCCGGCGGCGCGGGGCGGCCGCCTGCCGCCGGCGCTGCGTCCGCTCGGAGAAGCCACGCGCCACGTCGACGCGCTGGTCGAGCGGCAGCACGCGGTAGCGTGCGTTCCAAGGTTCCCACAGCAACTTCGCCCGCACCCGGAAGGTCTTGGGTGGCATGTCCGGCACGTACACGAAGAGGTCGAGCACGCCCTCGTCGCCTCCTGCCTCGCGTAGATCGGCGGTGACGTCGACGGCGCCGTGTGGCGGAAGCACCGCCGCCACTTCGGCGGCGGTGGCGGCGGAGGCGTCGTTGGTGCGCACGGCCAGCTCGAGCAGCTGCACCGGCGAGGCGCTCAGGTTGCTGACGGTCATGGCCAGCTCGTAGGCGGCGCTCGCCGGCGCGCGCAGCGACGACACCACCTTGGGTGCCGCCCAGGCGGCCACGCGCAGCTCTCCGTGGGAGATGAGAAGCTCCGGCCGGCGTGCGCCGGCGCGGCGGCGGGGCCGGATCATCAGGGCCAGCAGCACCACCAGCACCAGCCCCGCCAGCACCCAGGTGAACGGCGCCCAGGTCCGCGGGTCGGGCGACAGCTTCGCCCACCAGCCGGGCAGCTGCCCTGCCGTCGCCTGGACCTGATCGCTCATCATGTTGAACAGCCGTCTCATGCGCCGCCTCCCGGCCCGCCCCCGGGCCGTGCCGGATTCGTGACCGGAACCCTCGCCCCCAGCTTAGCCGGTCACCCCCCGAGGAGATGGGCGAGTGGCTCTACAGTAGGGCCATGGCCCACGGCGCGCATCGCGGTGGCCCGCGCCCGGACGGCGATGCCGTCACCCAGGTGGTCACCGCCGACGGTAGCCACACGCTGCGCTCGTCGCGCTACGGCGAGACCTTCCACTCGCGCTACGGCGCGGTCGCGGAGGCACGCCACGTCTTCCTGGAGGGGAGCGGGGTGGGCGCCCGGCTGGCCGCGGGTGCCCCGACGACGGTGTTGGAGGTGGGCTTCGGTGCGGGCCTGAATGCACTGCTGACGCTCGACGCGGCGGCGCTGCACGGCACCCCGCTGCGGTTCGCGTCCTTGGAGCAGGCGCTGCTGCCGGCCGGCACCCTGGCGGCGCTGGGCTACCGCGCCCACCTGCGACGCCCCGAGCTCGCCTCCGCCGTGCTGGCGTGGCGCGCGGCCCTGAGCGAGCCGCCGCCGTCACGCGCCGCGCTGGAGCTGGGGCGTTCGCGGCTCGAGCTCCTTCTGGGCGACGCCACCGGCGCCACTCTCCCGCAGGGCGCGCACGCGGTCTACCACGACGCCTTCTCGCCGTCAGCCAACCCCGAGCTGTGGGACGCGCCCTTCCTGGCCTCGCTCTTCCGGGCTCTGGTCCCCGGCGGCACGCTGGTCAGCTACACCGTGCAGGGAGCGCTGCGGCGGCGCCTGGCGGCGACCGGCTTCGAGGTGGTGAAGCTCGCCGGGCCGCCCGGGGGGAAGCGCGAGGTGCTGCGGGCCCGCAAGCCGGGATCGCTGCCATGAGCCGCTCGGCGCCCATCGTGATCGTAGGAGGCGGCGTAGCCGGCCTCTCGCTGAGCTACGCCCTGGCCCGTCTGGGCCGGCCCCCACTGCTGCTCGAGCGCGGCCGTATCGGCGCACAAGGGGCGTCCTCCGGGCCGGCCGCCTTGCTGAACCCGCACCGCGGCCGCAGCGCCCGCGCACACCCCGACGACCTGGCCGGCCTGGCCGCCTTCTGGCGTGTGGTCGAGGAGCTCGAGGCGGCCGGCCTGACGCCGGGGGCACGTCGTAGCGGGGTCCTGCGATTGGCGCCCAGCCCGGAGCGGGCGCGCGCCTGGCGCAAGCTCACCAGCGGACGCTGGCTGGAGCCCGCCGCGGTGCCGGCCCCCTTGGTGGCACCCCACGGCGCCTTGCTCGCCGAGGACGGCGGCTGGCTGCGGCCGCACCGCTTGCTGGCCGCCCTGCGGGCCGCCAGCGAGGCGCTCGGCGCGGAGGTGCGCGAGGGGGTCCGCGCGCTTCGCCTCGAGCACCGGGGGGGCGCACCCCTGCTGATCACCAGTGCCGGACGCGTGCCCGCGCGCCAGGTCGTGCTGTGCGTCGGCGCGGACGCCTCGCCGGAGCTGCCGCTGCCGCCGCTGACCCTGGTGGCGGGCGAGATGGTGACGGTGCCGCTGGCGGGCATGGGCGCGGCGCCCGGCCCGGCGGTCGGCGGCGGCATCTACGCCGCCTTCGACGGCACCTTCGCCTACGTCGGCGGCGGCCACCGCAACCCTGAGGCCCCCGACCCAGAAGCCGCCAAACGCCTGCTGGCGCGCCTCGAGCGCAGCCTCCCGGGCATCGCCAGGCAGGTGCCCACCGCGCTCTGGAGCGGCGTGCGGGCGCGAGGGAGCGGAGTACGGCCGTTGGTGAGCGTAGTAGCGCCGGCCGTCACCTTCTTCGGCGCCCTGTCGGGGCGAGGCTTCCTCTGCTCCAGCGCGGTGGCCGAGGAGCTGGCCGGCAGGCTGGCGGCCGCGTGACGCTGGCGCCGCCTGCTGGTGGCCGCCGCTTGCGGTCGGCGCCGGCCGAGGTCAGGCAGGCGCCTGCGTCTCCACGCCGAAGAGCTCGTCCGCCAGGCGGTAGAGCATCTCCTTGGTGAACACGCGCTTGCCCTCGGCCAGCGAGCTGCCGTCAGGAGCCAGCGTGAGCTTGCGGTAGGCGTGCGACTCGAAGGGGTGGAGCCCCACCTCCTTGAACACCGCCTTGCGGGGGCTGGCGTTCACCAGTAGCACCGGCTTGCCGGCGGCATCGGAGAGGCTCGCCGACATCACGGTGGTTGGCAGGTCGTAGGGACGCTCCATGCGGTAGATGTAGTCGGTGAAGTCGGCTTCCTTCTCGAAACGAGCGGCGTCGCGCTCGGCGGCGTAGTCGCGCATCCACTGCAGCAGCATCGCCCAGGCCTGGTAGAAGGCACGGTCCTTGTCGTCCATGCGCCCAGTCTACGGCACCCGACGTCGTGCCGCCGGGTGGTCGGGGACGGCGCGGGCGGCCGATCGGCCGACCAGGCGCACGGCCTCTGCGCCGCTCAGCCCCCCAGCCGCTCTTGCAGCACCACCTCGAGCTCCGCCAGGTCGGCGGCCGCCGGCACGCCCAGACGCTCTGCCTCGCCGGCATCGCCCAGCAGCACCGCCTGCATGCCGTAAGCCAGCGCGCCGCCGATGTCGCCGTCGGGAGTGTCGCCCACCATCAGCGTCTCGGCCGGCAACGACTCCAGCCCGGTGCAGGCCAGGGAGAAGATGCGCTGCGCCGGCTTGCGCGCGCCCACGTCCGGGTCGCCCGAGACCAGCACCGCGCGGAAGTGGCGCTCGAACCCGAGGCGGGCGAGCGCCGCCCGTTGCAGGTCGACCGGCCCGTTGCTCACCAGCGCCGTCGGCACCCCGGCGCCGCTGAGGCGGTCGAGCAGCGCTGCGGCACCCGGCAGCGGACGCACGTCGTCGGCGTAGCTACGCACCGCCCCGCGAGCCAGCTCCCGCAGGTCGCTCGGCGGCCGCATCTCGCAGCGGGCCAGGGTACGCCGCAGCGCCGTCTCCAGCGTCAGGGGGCCGTCGCGGCCGATCTCCTCTTCCAGCGTGGCGGCGAAGCGGTCGAGCTCGCAGCCGTCCGCCATCAGCTCATGCCGCAGCAGCGCCATGTAGGCGCGGAAGCCGCCGCCGTAGCGGGCCAGCGTGCCGTCAAGGTCGAAGCACACGGCCTTGATCGCGTGGGTCACGTGTCCAGCCTACCCCGTCGCCGGCGGCGAGTTGCGGGTGCCGCCGTCGACGCCCGCTCCGGAGGCGCCAGAGCACCGGGGTAAGATGTCCGCGTTGTGCCCGAGCCCGGCCCCACCGACCCATCGGCAGCCGAACATCCGCTCCTGGAGCCGCTGAACGAGGAGCAGCGGGCCGCCGTCAAGCACTTCCAGGGGCCCGCGCTGGTGCTGGCCGGCGCAGGCTCCGGCAAGACCCGCACGGTGGTCCACCGCATCGCCTACCTGATGGCGGAGCACGGCGTCTACCCGCAGCAGATCCTGGCCGTGACCTTCACCAACAAGGCTGCCGGCGAGCTGAAGCTGCGGGTCGCCGAGCTCATCGGCGAGCCCGCGCGCGACCTCTGGGTCGCCACCTTCCACGCCGCCTGCCTGCGGGTGCTGCGCAGCTACGGCGAACGGATCGGCCTGCAGGTCGGCTTCGGCATCTACGATGACAGCGATCAGCTCGACGTCATCAAGGACGTGCTGCAGGACGTTCGCGGCTTGCAGGACGCCAACCCCAGGGCGCTGCGAGGCGTCATCGACCGCGCCAAGTCGCAGCTGTGGACCGCCGAGGCGCTGCTCCACGAGGGGGCGAAGGCGTACGGTGAGCGCGTCGCGGGCATGCCTCTCGACCTGGTGGCGGAGGTCTACCGCCGCTACCAGGAGCGCCTGACGCGGGCGAACGCGGTGGACTTCAACGACATCCTGGGCCGCACCGTGGACCTCTTCGAGGCGCATCCCGATGTGCTCGAGCGGGTGCAGCAACGGGCCGTGTTCATGCACGTGGACGAGTACCAGGACACCAACCAGGCGCAGTACCGGCTCACCAACCTGCTGGCCGAGACGTACCGCAACCTGCTGGTTGTGGGGGACCCCGACCAGAGCATCTACGCCTTCCGCGGCGCCGACGTGCGCAACATCCTCGAGTTCCAGCGCGACTACCAGGACGCCGCGGTCTATCGGCTGGAGCTCAACTACCGCTCGGTCGGCAGCGTCCTCGACGTGGCCAACGCCGTGATCTTGCACAACCAGGCGCGGCTGGAGAAGAACCTGCGTCCGGTGAAGGGCGCCGGCGAGAAGGTCCGCTTGTATCGCGCCGCCGACCACCGCGCCGAGGCCGACTTCGTGGCCCGCACGGTCGAGCGCCTCCAGGCGGAACGCGACCTGAGGTTGCAGGACGTGGCGGTCCTCTACCGGACGAACGCCCAGTCACGGGTCCTGGAAGAGGCGCTGCGCCGGGCCGGCCTGCCCGCCCGCATCGTTGGCGGGGTGGGCTTCTACGAGCGCCGCGAGGTCAAGGACGTGCTCAGCTACGCCCGCGCCGCCCTCAACGGAGCCGATGACGTCTCCTGGAGGCGCGTCCTGAACCGGCCCAAGCGCGGCATCGGCAAGACCTCCGAGGAGAGGCTGGCTGCCTGGGCCGCCCGGCGCGGGGTCCCGTTCTCCGAGGCTCTCAAACATGTCGACGAAGCACTGGCCGGAACGCCGGCGGTCAGGCGGGTGCGGGGCTTCCTGGAGCTGATGGCCGACCTGGCGCAGGAGGCCGAGGAGCTGCCCGCGGCGAACTTCCTGAAGGCGGCCATCGACCAGAGCGGACTCACGCAGGCGCTCCGGGACGAGGGCGGCTTCGACGCCCAGAACCGCCTGGAGAACCTCGAGGAGCTGCTCAACGCCGTGGCCGAGTGGCAAGAGGACGAGGGCGGCAGCATCGCCGAGTTCCTCGACGAGGCCTCGCTGCTCTCCAGCGTCGACGACCGCGCCGTGCAGGCGGTCAACGGCGAGGTCGACGACGATGCCGTGACGCTCATGACCCTCCACAACGCCAAGGGGCTGGAGTTCCCGGTGGTGTTCCTGGTGGGCATGGAGGAGAACCTCATGCCCCACCGCAGCTCCACCGGCAGCCTGCAAGAGATCGAGGAGGAGCGGCGGCTCCTCTACGTGGGCATCACCCGCGCCCAGGAGCAGCTCGTCCTGGTGCACTGCGAGGCGCGCATGACCTTCGGACGCACCGAGATCGCGCGGCCCAGCCGCTTCCTGGAGGACGTTCCGCATGAGCTCCTGCGGGAGGTCGACGTCTTCGGTCAGGACCTCGGCGACCCGCGCCACCTGGCCAAGCGCCTCGCGGGCCGCTGGCGGCCGCCGGCGTCGGGGATCTCCGCGACCCGCGCCGGGGAGGCGCCAGAGGAGGGTCCCGCCTACCGCGGCGGCGAGAAGGTACGGCACCCCAAGTTCGGACTGGGCACCGTCGTCGGCATCAGCGGAGAGGGCGCGCGCGCCGAGGTGACGGTGGTCTTCGATAGCGCCGGAGCCAAGCGGCTGCTGGTCAAGTACGCCAACCTCAGCAGCGCTTGAAGCCCGTCCGTGACGGCGTTCTCGCGCACCCCCTGGCCGCCTTCATGCCCGTGAGAGCGGCGCCCGGCCGATGGTATAGTTCCGCAAGGTCTTGGTCACCCGCGACGTCATGGCGCTCGGCGCCGCCGGAGGAGGAGCAGCCACTGTGAACGCAAGAGCCATCGTCGTGACGTCCGGCAAGGGCGGGGTCGGCAAGACCACCACCACCGCCAACGTAGGTGCCGCGCTGGCCCGCCAAGGAGAGAGGGTCTGCGTCATCGACACCGACGTCGGCCTGCGCAACCTGGACGTCGTGATGGGGCTCGAGGGTCGGGTGGTGTTCGACCTCATCGACGTCTTCGAGGGGCGCTGCCGGCTGCGGCAGGCGCTGGTCAAGGACAAGCGCGTGGACAGCCTCCACCTGCTGCCCGCGTCGCAGACGAACGACAAGAGCTCGTTGTCCGAGGCGCGCATGCAGGAGACGGTCAGGCGACTGGTGGAGGAAGAGGGCTTCGACCGCGTGCTGATCGACAGCCCGGCGGGAATCGAGTCCGGCTTCCAGACCGCCGCCAGCGCCGCCGACGGGGCCATGGTGGTGGTCAATCCCGAGGTCTCCAGCGTCCGCGATGCCGACCGCATCATCGGCCTTCTCGAGGCCCGCGAGATCCAGGACGTCCGTCTGGTGGTGAATCGCATCCGACCCGAGATGGTCAAGCGGGGCGACATGCTCGAGGTCGAGGACGTGCTCGAGATCCTCGGCATCAAGCTCATCGGCATCGTGCCGGAGGACGAGCGCATCCTGGTCTCCACCAATGTGGGCAGCCCGGCGGCGCTGGAGGAGAACAGCCGCAACGGCGCCGGCGGGGCCTTCCGCGACATCGCCAAGCGCGTTCGCGGCGAGGACGTGCCCTACGCTCAGCTGACGGTGCCGGGCGGCTTCCTGACCGGCCTGCGGCGGCTCTTCGGAGGCAGTTGATGTTCCGCCTCTTCGGGCGCAAGCGCAGCAGGGAGAGCGTCAAGGAGCGTCTGAAGCTGGTGCTCTCGTACGACCGCGCCAAGCTCTCCCCCGGCCGCATGGAGCAGCTCAAGCAGGAGCTGATGGTCGTCATCGTCAAGTACTTCCCCGCCGCCGAGAAGGACTACGACGTGCGGCTCGAGCAGCACGGCGACCGCATGGTGTTCACCGCCGACCTACCGCTCTCCAGCGCCGACGCCTGAGGCCGGAGGCCGGTCGCGAGCGCTTCACGTGCGCCCTCGCGACCGGCTGGTCCAGACGTACCGCAGCCCGGTGGCGAGCAGCAGCGCAGCGAACACCCAGCGCAGCGTCCGGTCGGGGAGCGCCAGCGCCGCCAGGCCGCCCAGGTAGGCGCCGGACGCAACGCCGAGGGCCAACGGCGGCGCCACCCTGCCATCTACATGGCGGTGACGCAGGTGCTGGACGCTGCCGGCCATGGCGGCCGGCACCATCACCGCCAGGCTGGTGCCTTGCGCCAGGTGCTGCGCGAAGCCGAACAGCAGCACCAGCAACGGCACCATCACCGAGCCGCCGCCGACGCCCAGCAGGCCCGACACGCCTCCCGCCAGCAGGCCGGTCCCCAGCCCCGCCAGGAGCGCCCAGCCGGACGGCAGCGCGTGGGCGGGCAGCAGCCCGTCGAACGGCAGGCTGGCACCGGTGACGATCACCAGCACCCCGAAGACCCGTCGCAGCGCCTGGGCCGGCACCCGCGGGCTGAGGCCGGCGGTGAGCGACGACCCCAGCATCGACGCCAGCGCCAGCGCCACCGCCAGGCGCCACGCCACCGCCCCTTCCAACGCGTACGGCAGCATGCCGACGACCCCGGTCACCACCACCGCTACCAGGCTGGTGCCGTGGGCACGGTGCTGGGACAAGCCGAGCCACACGGTCAGGAGCGGCACCATCACCACGCCGCCACCCAGGCCGCCGACGCCCCCGAAGATGCCGGCGGCCAGGCCGATCGCCAGCCCTTGCCAGGCCATGGCGGCATGCTACCCCGCGGCAGCGCCCCACGCCGGGGTCGTGCTATCGTCAGGGACGTACCCATGCCCACCTGGACGATTCTCGTAGCCGACCCGGACGCCATGCAGCGGCAGCTGGTGGACGTGCTCCTGGCGCAGGAGGACTTTCAGCTGGTGAGCGCGGCCAACGGCCGCGACACGCTGGGGTTCCTCAAGGAGCACACCCCCAGCCTCGCCATCCTCGCGTTGGAGCTGCCCGACATCGGCGGCGACGCCATCTGCCGCAAGCTCAAGGCCGTGACACGGCTGTCCAAGGTGCCGGTCATCCTCACCACCACGCAGTCGGGCGGGGGCGGCCTGTCGACTGACCGGCGCGAGCTGGCCCGCGCCGCAGGCGCCGATCTGCTGCTCCAGAAGCCGCTGGGCGACAAGAGCCTGCGGGACAGGGTGAATCGGCTCCTCAAGCGGAACCCCGCCGCGGAGCCGGCGCCCTCCCGCGGCCAGTCGCGCTACACCACCGTCGTGATCGAGGAGGCGCTGGCGGAGCTCGGTGAGGCCGACGAGGACACCACGGCCATGGACGCTGTCACCGAAGCCCTCTACCGCGAGAACGAGGAGCTGCGCGCCGAGGTGACCTCCCTCATGCGCAGACTGGCACGGCTCGAGTCCGGCATGGGTGGACGCCGCGAGGCCGACCCTCCCGCCACCTTCCTGCCGGGCGGCGAGCCCGCGGCGCCGGCGGACCCGGATCCGGCCGCACCGGCCGAGGTGGCGGGCGACCGCGCCGAGGAAGCGCCGGACGCGGCCGTATCAGGCGCGACCGCATCGAACGCGACCGCATCGAACGCGACCGCATCGAACGCGGCCGCATCGAACGCGGCCGCGCCGGAGCCGGGCGCCAGCGGCGAGGAGCCGCTGCCTGCCCCGGCCCGTCCCGGGTCGGTGGAAGGCCCCGCCGCGCCCGAAACCACCGCCGAAACCACCGCCGAAA
>Ga0307446_1000893_pt1 | contig 10252 bp, 13 predicted proteins | sample SalMarSW160320MG_FD_202141 | JGI IMG/M metagenome (GOLD analysis project Ga0307446, IMG submission 202141) | Salt marsh sediment microbial communities from the Plum Island Ecosystem LTER, Massachusetts, United States - SW1603-20 | ecosystem: Environmental > Aquatic > Marine > Intertidal zone >... | reverse complement strand
CGTAGAACCGCTCGAAGCCGCGCGATGTCGGCCAGTGGCGCTTCGTGGACGCCAGATTGGACTCTTCGAGCGGCGTCAGGTGCCACTTGCCGACGCAATAGGTGTTATAGCCGCGTTCGGCGAGCACCTCGGAGAGCAGCGCGGTGTCGAACGGAATGCGCCCATTGCAGTTGGGGAACCCGTCGGTGAACTCTTCGATGGTGGCCATGCCGACCGTGGTGGCGTTGCGACCGGTCAGCAGGGAAGCCCTGGTCGGTGAGCACAGCGCGGTGGTGTGGAATTGCGACAGTCGCACACCGCGCTCGGCGACGCGCGTCATGGCAGGCATCTCCACCAGGCCGCCGAAGCAGTCCCAGCTCGCGATGCCTATGTCGTCCCAGACCAGGTAGAGGATGTTCGGCGAGTTCTCCGGCGCGGTCGGCGCGGCATAGGGGCCCCAGTCCGGCTCCGAGTCGCGAATATCCAGCTCGATCTTGCCGTTAAATTCCGACGACTCCGTCGCCATCGCCAGCCTCACTCTCGTCGCGGACTTGCCGGCCCAAGGCCGGCGCGCCCAGCGTAACGCCGTCGCGAAAATTCCGGTCTCTTTTCGGCGTGGCGTCACGCACGCTGAACACAAACGCCCGAGACCACACGGTCTCGGGCGTTTCTGCGTTGCCTGCTGACTACTTTGCCTTTTCCAAGATTTCGACGAGCCGCCAGCGTTTGGTCGCCGACGTCGGACGCGTCTCCATGAGTGAGACGCGGTCGCCGATGCCCGCGGTGCTGTTCTCGTCGTGCGCCTTGACCTTCGTGGTGGTGCGGATGATCTTGCCGTACAGCGGGTGCCGCACGCGGTCTTCCAGCTCCACCACGATGGTCTTCTGCATCTTGTCGCTCACCACGTAACCGATGCGCATCTTGCGCCGGCCCCGCGTCCTGGGTGTGCGCGGGGTGTGCTTGGCGCCCTTCTCCTTCGACCCGGCATCCGTGGAAGCGGCCCGCTTGGTGGCGGCTTTCGGGGCCGCTTTTCGGGCGGCTTTGGCGGGGGTCTTCGCTTCTGCCATCACGATTCCTTGTCTCCGTCGGGACCCTCGGGACCAGATGCCAGGCCCAGTTCTCGTTCGCGCAGCACGGTGTAGACACGCGCGATTTCCTGACGCACCGTGCGGAGCCGGCGGTTGTTGTTGAGCTGCCCGGTCGCCATCTGGAAACGCAGGTTGAACAGCTCTTCCTTGGACTCGCGCAGGCGCTCGGTGAGCTCCTCGCCGGTGAGCTCCCGCAGTTCGCCGGGCGAAATTCCCACTGCCATCAGAACGGATCCTCTCGAGTCACGATGCGTGCCTTGATCGGCAACTTGTGGATTGCCCGGGTGAGCGCCGCCCGGGCGGTCTGCTCATTGGGGTAGCTGAGTTCGAACAGCACACGGCCCGGCTTGACGTTGACCACCCACCACTCCGGGGAGCCCTTGCCCGAACCCATCCGTGTTTCCGCGGGCTTCTTGGTCAGCGGACGGTCGGGAAAGACATTGATCCACACCTTGCCGCCACGCTTGATGTGCCGGTTGATGGCGATACGCGCGGACTCGATCTGCCGGTTGGTGACGTACGCGTGCTCCAGGGCCTGGATACCGTAATCACCGAAGTTCACCGTCGTGCCGCCGCTGGCGATGCCGCGCTGGCGCGGGTGGTGCTGCTTACGGTGCTTGACTTTGCGGGGAATCAACATGATTCAGCTCTCCGTGCTCTGCGGTTCCAAGGTGGGCGCAGCCTCGGCGGCGGATGCAGCGGCCGCAGTGCTTTCCTCGGCGCTGGCGGCCCGTCCAGCCTCAGTGCTGGTCGCGGTGGTCCCCGACGCGCCACTGCGTCGCGGACGCGTACCCGACGGCCGCTCGCGACGCGGACGCTCGGCACCCGCGGGAGCGGCGGCGGCCAGTTCGCGTTTGCCACCGACGATGTCGCCTTTGTAGATCCACACCTTCACGCCGATCCGGCCGAAAGTGGTCCTGGCCTCGTACAAGCCGTAGTCGATGTCGGCGCGCAGGGTGTGCAGCGGCACCCGGCCCTCGCGGTAGAACTCCGAGCGGCTCATCTCCGCTCCGCCGAGACGGCCGGAGCACTGCACGCGAATGCCCTTGACGTTGGGCTGACGCATCGCCGACTGGATGGCCTTGCGCATTGCGCGGCGAAACGCCACCCGGTTGCTCAACTGCTCGGCGACCCCCTGGGCAACCAATTGTGCTTGTGACTCCGGGTTTCGGACTTCGAGGATGTTGAGCTGGACCTGCTTGCCGGTCAGCTTTTCCAGGTCTGCCCGAATCCGGTCCGCCTCGGTGCCCCGGCGGCCGATGACGATGCCGGGACGCGCGGTGTGGATGTCGACCCGAACGCGGTCGCGGGTGCGCTCGATCTCCACGTCGGCGATCCCGGCGCGCTCCAGGCCGGTGGACAACAACCGCCGGATCGCGACATCTTCCTTGACGTACTCGGAGTACTGCTTGTCGGCGTACCAGCGGGACTTCCAGTCCGTGGTGATGCCGAGGCGGAAGCCGTGCGGATTGATTTTCTGGCCCACTATTCTGAGCCTCCCTTCGCTTCAGAAGTCTCAGAAAACTCGTCGGCTGCCTTCGTTTCAGAAGCTTTGGCTGGTGCCTTCTTGGCCGGCGCCTTCTTCGCAGGTGCCTTCTTCGCCGGTGCCTTCTTGGCGGGCGCTTTCGTGGCGGCCTTGCTGGCCTCGGCGCGACGAGCCCTCGTCGACTTCGCCGCCTTTTGGTCTCTGGGCGGGCGGCTCTCCACCACGACCGTGATGTGGCTGGTGCGCTTGCGGATCCGGAAGGCGCGCCCCTGGGCGCGTGGACGGATACGCTTGGCGGTCGGCCCCTCGTCGGCGTAGACGGTGGCGACAACCAGAGTCGACGGGTCCAGTCCGTTGTTGTTCTGCGCGTTCGCCGCCGCACTGGCGATCACCTTGGCAACCGGCTCACTGGCGGCCTGCGGCGCCCAGCGCAGAATGTCGAGCGCATCGGCCACCGATCGGCCGCGCACCAGATCGATGACCCGGCGCGCCTTTCTCGGCGACACCCGGACGAACCGCGCCTTGGCTGTTGCCGATGGGAAAGCCGACGGGAATTCAGTTGTGGTCATCGCCGTTTGGCCTTCCGGTCGTCCTTGATGTGCCCCTTGAAGGTGCGCGTCGGCGCGAATTCACCAAGCTTGTGACCGACCATCGCCTCGGTGACGAACACCGGGACGTGCTTGCGGCCGTCGTGGACGGCGAAGGTGTGTCCGATGAAGTCCGGAATGATCGTCGAACGGCGCGACCAGGTCTTGATCACCTGCTTGGTGTTCTTCTCATTCTGCACGTCCACCTTTTTCAACAGGTGGTCGTCGACGAACGGGCCCTTCTTCAGGCTGCGTGGCATGAGCTACTCCTGAACTTCCTAGCGACCGTGCTTCTTGCCGGTGCGTCGGCGCCGGACGATGAGTTTGTTACTGGCCTTGTTCGGGTGGCGGGTGCGGCCCTCGGGCTTACCCCACGGGCTTACCGGGTGCCGACCACCGGAGGTCTTGCCCTCACCGCCACCATGCGGGTGGTCTACCGGGTTCATGACGACACCGCGGACCGACGGGCGCTTGCCCTTCCAACGCATGCGGCCGGCCTTGCCCCAGTTGATGTTCGCCTGCTCGGCGTTGCCCACCTCGCCGACAGTCGCGCGGCAGCGCACGTCGACGCGGCGAATCTCGCCGCTTGGCATTCGCAGCGACGCGTAGGCGCCCTCCTTGCCGAGCAACTGGATGCCCGACCCGGCCGAGCGCGCAAGCTTGGCGCCACCGCCCGGCCGCAGCTCCACCGCATGGACCACGGTACCCGCCGGGATGTTGCGCAACGGCAGGTTATTACCCGGCTTGATGTCCGCGTTCGCTCCCGATTCCACCACGTCGCCCTGCGAGAGTCCGTACGGGGCAATGATGTAGCGCTTGTCGCCGTCGAGGTAGTGGAGCAGCGCGATGTTGGCGGTCCGGTTGGGGTCGTACTCAATGTGCGCAACCTTGGCGTTGACGCCGTCTTTGTCGTTCCGCCGGAAGTCGATAACCCGGTAAGAGCGCTTGTGCCCACCGCCCTTGTGGCGGGTGGTGATCCGGCCGTGTGCGTTGCGCCCACCATGACCGTGCAGCGGGCGCACCAACGACTTCTCCGGCTCCGAACGGGTGATCTCGCCGAAATCGGAGACACTCCCACCCCGACGGCCCGGGCTCGTCGGCTTGTACTTACGAATTGCCATGTCTAATCAGGTCTTTCTCTCGCGCGGCTAGGCCGGTGCTCCGAACAGGTCGATCGGCTTGCTACCCGGCGCCAGCGTGACGATGGCCCGCTTGGTGCCCTTTCGCTTGCCGTAACCAGTCCTGGTGCGCTTGCGCTTGCCCTGCCTGTTCGCGGTGTTCACCGATGCAACCTTGACGGAGAAGATCTTCTCGACAGCGATCTTGATCTGCGTCTTGTTCGAATCGGGGTGCACCACAAAGGTGTACACGTTGTCGTCGAGGAGCCCGTAGGACTTCTCCGAGATGACCGGGGCCAGGATGATGTCGCGTGGGTCGGTGACGGTCGCCATCAGGACGAAACCTCCTTGGCGGTGTTGGCCGTGTTAGCCGCTATGTAGGCGTTAAGGGCCTCAACGCTGAACACCACATCGTCGGAACGCAACACGTCGTAGGTGTTGAGCTGGTCGGGGACCACGACGTGCACACCGGGCAGGTTGCGCACGCTCTTGACTCCGGCCTCGTCGCTGCGGCCGATCACGACCAGCACCTGCTTGCGATCGGTCAGCGTGCCCAGGAACGCCGCGGCGCTCTTTGTCGACGGGGTTTGGCCGGCGACAATTTCGGTCACCGCATGGATGCGCCCGTTGCGCGCCCGGTCAGACAGCGCCCCCCGCAAGGCCGCGGCGACCATCTTCTTGGGTGTGCGCTGGGTGTAGTCGCGCGGCGTGGGGCCGTGCACGACACCGCCACCGGTGAACTGCGGGGCCCGCGTCGAACCCTGACGGGCACGACCGGTTCCCTTCTGCCGGTACGGCTTGCGGCCGCCGCCGCGGACATCACCGCGCGTCTTGGTCGAGTGCGTGCCCTGGCGAGCCGCCGCCCGTTGTGCGGTGACCACCTGGTGCATCAGCGCGATGTTGGCCGGGGCATCGAACAACTCGGTCGGCAACTCGATCGAGCCCTCGACCTTGCCATCCGGCGTCTTGACCTGAATTTCCAGGATCTTCTGCGCCATTACTTCTCACCTCGTTTGACCGCGCTGCGAACCATCACGAGACCACCGGTGCGTCCGGGGACCGCGCCCTTGATCAGCAGCACGCCGTTCTCGGTATCGACCTTGTGCACCAATAGGTTCTGGACGGTCACCCGGTCGTTGCCCATCCGGCCCGCCATCCGGGTGCCCTTGAAGACCCGGGCGGGAGTGGCGCAGCCGCCGATGGAGCCCGGACGGCGGTGCACCGCCTGGGCACCGTGGCTGGCGCCCTGACCGTGGAACCCGTGACGCTTCATGGTGCCGGCGAAGCCCTTCCCCTTGGAGGTTCCGGTCACGTCGACATAGCTACCGTCGGTGAAAATCTCTGCGGTCAGCTCCTGGCCGACCTCGTATTCGGTCGCCGCGTCCGAGTTGTCCAGCCGCAGTTCGGCCAGGAACCGGCGCGGGTTCACGCCCGCGGCGGTGTACTGACCGGTCACCGGCTTGTTGACCTTGCGTGGGCTGATCTCCCCGTACGCCAGCTGGACGGCGCTGTAGCCGTCGCGTTCCGGTGTGCGGATGCGGGTCACCACGTTCGGCCCGGCCTTGACCACCGTGACCGGCACAACCCTGTTGTTCTCGTCGAATACCTGCGTCATGCCCAGCTTGGTACCGAGAATGCCCTTTCGCGCCATTGCTCTTACCAATCTCCTACTGGATGTTGACGTCGACACTGGCCGGAAGATCGATGCGCATCAGCGCGTCAACGGTCTTCGGCGTCGGATCGAGGATGTCGATCAACCGCTTGTGGGTGCGCATCTCGAAGTGCTCTCGCGAGTCCTTGTACTTATGCGGAGAGCGGATGACGCAATACACGTTCTTCTCGGTCGGCAGCGGCACCGGCCCTACGACGCTGGCACCCGTGCGGACGACCGTCTCGACGATTTTGCGCGCCGACGCGTCGATGGCCTCATGGTCGTAGGCCTTGAGCCGGATGCGGATCTTCTGTCCCGCCACGCTTCTCCTACCCTCACTCCACTCAAAATCCGTATTCGGACCTGGTGCCCCCGGCGCGCCGATCGGACCCGGCCAATTCTTGGCCGATCGAGCGTTGCGCCGGATGCTGCGCCGCTGTTTACCTGTCGTGGTCCACCGGCCCCCGCGGTCGGGTGTGTCACCCGCACGCAGCCTCGTTCGCGGCCGAAATTCGTCGCGCTCCAAGGATGGGACCGGACGCGCCCGTTTTAGGCGCTGGTCGTATGCCCGGCCAGGCGCAAGCCTGCCCCAAGGCAACCTGAACAGTATGCCCTAGATCATGGCTTTGACCAAATCTCGGGCGAACCTTCCGGACCCGGTCTCGCCAATCGGCGGATGCACTGGTCAGCGCCCTTCTTCAGGGCCCAGTCGCCGAAGCGCACACCGCCGGGGTCTTCGCCGACCCCAAGACCCGCGGCGGCGCTCTCAAGCACCCGCGGATTCGATGCTCGGTGCGCCGGGCCTGTGCTGCGCGCGCTGGACATGCAGAAAACCGTCGACGGCCGCGAGCGCGCATTCACGGTAGTCGAAATCGGGCAGGGTGGACAGACGTCCCAGCACCAGGGGGCCGGTCAGCAGGGCGATGGCCCGGGACCGGTCCACCTCGCCCAGCTCGACGGCCTCCGGGCTATCGAATATGGCATCGAACGGCGCCGCGTACTGCTGGGCAATGCGCTCCCGCAATGTGGTGATCGCGGCGCTGTCGGCGGCATGCGAGTGCCGAGGTTCCGGCAGCCCTTCCAAATCGCGCCCCAGGGCCAGCCAGGACATGGCTGTCATGACGATCGGCGCCTGGGCCACCGCTTCGGCCTGGGCCAGTACCACCGCGACGAGCCGATCCCGCAGCGAACCCTCTGCCGGCGGCGTCGGCGACGGCGGGATGAGGCTGTTGAATGCCGTTGCCAGCAAATCGTTCCCGCTGGAGAAGTGGCGATACAGGGTGGCCCTCGCCACATTGGCGGTACGGGTGACCGCGTCGACGGTCACCGCGCTTGGACCCCCGGAACGCAGCAACGCGGCGGCGGCTTCCAGCAAACGAGCGCGCGACCGCGCTGGACGGGGATCGGTCGACCCGCCAGTGATTGTGACCCACCTCCGGTGTTTACGAACAACGCTATTGGTCTACCTACAAGACTGTTGGTCTCGAAAATCCGCACGTCACCACGAGGAGCCGCCTCATATGGTCGAAACCCTGGTCCGGCCCACCCAGCGTACTGACCTGGTCAATATCGGCGGTAGCCGGCGCGCGCAAACCTGGACGCTGGCAGTCGCCTGCATGGGGGTCGCGCTCGTTGTTGCGTCGATGACGGCGTTGAACACCGCGCTGGGAGACCTCGCGGTGGCGACCTCGGCGACGCAGGCGCAGCTGAACTGGATAGTCGACGGCTACACCGTGGCGCTCGCGTGTCTGTTGTTGCCCGCCGGGGCAATCGGCGACCGCTACGGCAGACGGGGTGCGCTGCTGATCGGGTTGATGGTTTTCTCCATCGGCTCGGCGGCACCGGCCATGTTGCACAGCCCGGCGCAGATCATCGCGGGCCGGGCACTGGCCGGGATCGGCGCCGCGTTTGTCATGCCCGCGACGCTGTCGTTGCTGACCGTGGCTTATCCCAAAGATGATCGCACCAAGGCGGTTGGCATCTGGGCCGGCACGGCCGGCTCCGGCGGTGTCCTCGGCATGCTGGGTTCTGGTTTACTGCTTCGCTTTTGGGACTGGCATGCGATCTTCTGGTCGCTGGGCGTGGCGGGGCTGGCGATCTTTGCCCTGGGGTGCACCGTCGCATCGTCGCGCGATATCAACGCGCCCGGGATGGATTCGCTGGGGGCGCTCCTGATCGGCGCAGCGGTCGCGATCACCGTGGCCGCGATCCTGGAAGCGCCCGACCGCGGCTGGGGCGACCCGCTGGTCTGGGGCGGGCTCGTCGCGGGCGCAGTCATCGCCATAGTGTTCGGTGTCGTCGAATTCCGGCGCCCAAACGCACTTTTGGATGTCCGGCTCTTCAGTAACCCGGGGTTCGCCACGGGGGTGGCGACGATCGTCATTCTCTTCGGTGCAACCTTCGGCTTCTTCTATCTCGGCATGCAGTATGTCCAACAGATCATGGGCTACTCCCCGCTGATGACGGCAGTGGCCTTCGGTCCCTTCATGGTGCCACTGGGCATTTTCTCGGCGCTGTCGTTTTGGTATGTGCCCAGACTGGGTCTGCGCCTGGTCATCTTGGTGGGCACGCTGCTGATGGCGGTTGGCTTCGCGTGCATGCACGTGCTCGACCTGCATTCGACGTACCTGGACTTGGCCTGGCCCACCCTGATACTGAGCACCGGTATCGGATTCTGCACGGCACCAACGACTTCGGCAATCATGGGCGCGGTACCCGACGAAAAGCAGGGGGTCGCCTCCGCGGTGAACGACACCTCGCGAGAGATGGGCGGGGCATTGGGAATCGCCGTGGCCGGTTCGATCCTGGCCGGTCGCTATTCCCACGAGCTGACGCCCCGACTGACGGGGTTTCCTGCACCGGTTCGCGCTCCGGCCGCCGACTCGTTGGCCAAGGCGGTGGAGGTCGCCGACAAGCTGGGGCCGCACGGGGGCCGGCTGGCCGAGCTCGGTAAGTCCGCATTCCTGACCGCCCTGCACGCCTCGACCACGGTGATGGCCATCATGGTCGCTGTCGCCGCGGTCCTGATCGGAGCCTGGGCTCCCGGACGCGACGGTCGGCAGCTACGCCCGGTACGCAGGATGGCCGCCGGCCGGCGTCACTGAACGAATTCGGCGGCCCGGTGGCCCACCATCACGATGGTCGCATGCGGTCCGCGGCTGGTGATCGCGGGCAGGATGGAACCGTCGATCACCCAAAGGTTCTCGGCGCCGTAGACCCGGCACCGGTGGTCAACAACGGCCCGCGGGTCGCCCTCGGCGCCCATCGGGGCGGTGCTACAAAGATGCTGCGAAGTGGACCACACCGGCTTTCCGACATATGTTGCCGTGTTGGCCAATTCACGTGCCAAGTCACTGCCCCGACGTAGGTCTTCGACATCGTCGGGCTCGCTGTCGTAGCGATGTTCGATCCGGGGCGCCACACCGTAGTCCGGCGAGGCCAGCGCTATGCGACCACGCGCACGCGGCTGCATCAGCGCAACCCCGATATGCGGCCAGTCCGCATGCCCCGCAGTGCCGTCACCGGTCATCGCAACGAATCCCCCTGTATAAGGCCTGATCTCGACGTCGTCGCCGGTGTCGAGCACGACCTCGAGCGCGGGCCGGTCGGGGACCACAGTCCAGTTCGTCGGCAACACCCACTCGGGATGATCGCTGAAGGACGTTCCCACCGGCAGCGGCACGACCACCGGTATGCCGCTGGCCCGCAGCATCTCTTCTTCGCCGATGCCGGAAAGCATCAGCAGATGTGCGGTTTGAATTGCACCGGCGCACAGAACGATCCGATCCGCGGTGAGGGCGATCGGACCTTGCGGTCCGACCACGTCAGCCCCCACTGCGACAGCGCCGGCGAACCGCAACCGCACTGCGCGCGTCCGGGCGAGCAACGTCAGATTCGGCCGACTCAGAGCCGGAACCAGATACCCTGCACCCGAACCGATCCGCACGCCATCGACGATATTCAGCGGGACGGCTCCCACTCCCGAAACCGGCTCGGGTCCACAGTCATTGAGATCGGGGACCCATCCGAACCCGGCGCGCTCTGCTGCGGCGACAAAGCGCTCAGTGGTTCCTGTCATCTCGCGGGTCCGGCGAATCAAAATCGGACCGCTGTCACCATGGGCCGGGCCGTCGAAATCCAGGTCGGTCTCGATGGCACGAAAGCTGCCGAGGACGTCGGACCAAGCCCAGCCGGGTATGCCGGTGCGATCGAAATCGCGCGGCAGGCCGCGGCAGAAGTAGCCGCCGTTGATCGCCCCTGAGCCACCGACTGTCGTCCCGCGCACGAGCGACTGCCGGCGAACGGGCCGATCGGTAAGCCGGGTCTGATAGCGCTGGACCAGC
>Ga0307446_1000891_pt1 | contig 10277 bp, 10 predicted proteins | sample SalMarSW160320MG_FD_202141 | JGI IMG/M metagenome (GOLD analysis project Ga0307446, IMG submission 202141) | Salt marsh sediment microbial communities from the Plum Island Ecosystem LTER, Massachusetts, United States - SW1603-20 | ecosystem: Environmental > Aquatic > Marine > Intertidal zone >... | reverse complement strand
TGGAAAGTGATAAATTATCAACCAAATCGTTTTCAATATCATTGCTCTTTCATGCAACGCTGATAATTTTATTTATGGTACTCAACCTTTCTTTCGATTATGAACCATCGGAATACGTGGAGCTCTCGTTCGGTGTTTCCACACAAACAGGTTCCTCTGGTTCCGAAGGTAAGCAAATAGAAAAAGTTGAAGAAGTTTCAAAACCGGAAGAAAAAACCACAACTGAAGAAAAGAATAAAGAAGTAAAAGAAGTAAATCTTCCGTTATCTAAGAACACCGAAGACGAAAATATAATTAAACCTGCTGAAGATGACGAAGAAGTTGCAACAATAAGTAAAACAAAAAATGAAGAAAAAAATGTTTCCAGTGTGACTACTTCAGGACAGGGTAACAACGCCGAAGGAGAAGGCAGTTTTGGTTTTGATATTAATTGGGGCGGAAAAGGAATGAGAAAAATTTACAGTTATACACTTCCTCAATATCCCGAAGGTGTAAAGAAAGAAGTTGATATCAAACTGCAGTTTACAATTTTACCCGATGGAACGATTGGAACCATCATTCCAAAAATTAAAGCTGACACAAGACTTGAGAATGCTGCTATAAATTCATTGAGGCAGTGGAGATTTGAAGCACTTAATGGTTCTCAAAAACAGGTTGAGCAAACGGCTGTTATTATATTTCCTTATCGTCTTCAGTAGGAGATTGGTAGTAAAATTTATAGAAGGAAAATTCGATAATTGTTAAAAGAACTAGTGAAAAGGTATCTCTGTCGAAGTAAATCCCGAGTCCTTCCTGATTCATAATTAATTTGGCAATCATTCCGGTTATTGTCCATCCCACAGAAAATAAAATTATAATCAGTCCTACATTCATCCATGCTTGCGCTATAGTTTCTTCCTGCCATTTTTTTGTGAAGATAAGTATCGCGAAAATGAAGTGAACGAAAAAAATAATTGCCGTTATCATAATACAATAATTTAGAACCGGGGACGATTTCTTTTATTCAGTATTGCCATTCCAATAAGCCCACCTAACGTTCCGAAAATACTTAAAACGAGAAAATTACCAATTGTAATAAACACAGCGTATAAAGGAGAAAAACCGGTGCTTTTAATTTCCTTCACCATTTCTTTCATAATTTTAATAGAAGCATCGAATAGCGGTCCCAATTTATATTGGTTTACAATATCTTCTGTTTGAGATAAACCAGTAACCAGCTCGTTTGAATGAGTCAAAAATGTTATAAGCAGATCAAAAAATGTTGTAAAAAAAGCGGCAACTAATCCGGTAATTAAACCGTAGCTTAAGGCTTTGTTTAATTTAATTGGTTGGTTATCGCCCATTGTTTTGTTGTAAAGATAAAGTGCTAGGAAAGCCGCCCCAGGAACAAGGAGGCAGCACATTAAACTTTTTATTCCCGGGACAGTAGAAATGACAGCAGCCCCGAAACCAGTAATAATTGATGGGAAATATTTTTTATTATTCATAAGCCAGATCTGTACGGGAAAAATAGTCTATCAGCACTTCAAAAATATATATTATAATAATTGAACCGAACAGAACACCTGTTATGAAAGCGTTAAATTTTGAATATGCATAAATACTAAATCGAACAGCAATCGCATCTAAAATCATAGGAGCAGTAAAAATAATTAGTGGTTTTAGTGATAATTTAAAAAACGATTTTTTAAAAGAAAGAAAAATTAAAACCAGGAAAGCTCCGAGATAAATCCCGCTGCACCGGGCACATACTAACAAATAACTATCGTTAATATAAAATGAAGCTGCCTTAGATTGATGACAAACTTCCGAATAACATAATTTCAGAAACCGGTAAAAAATATTATTTCCCACAATTTCAGGAAAATAGATTGGAAGAAGAAAACCCGTACACCAAATAGCAAGACCAAATAGTAAAAGCAACTTAATATATTTTATTCGTCTACCGGGTTGGTTATAAGTACTGATTGCCGTAATTCCTTCCATAAATAATTTTTTTAGTCCGGATTTAAATAGGTGTGAAAATCAGGATAGATTTTATTGTTAAAACATAAAGTTTATTGTTGAATATCAGTGAAGATACAATTTCAAAGTTTTTATCTATTCCTGAAAGAATTGCTTCATTCAGTTCTTGGTCTTTTGATCTCAGATTAATTATATAAACCTTTTCTTTTGAATTTAATGTAAGCCAGTTAAATATTATTCGAATGCTGATCATTTCCTCATCAACTTTGAAGCTGCCGAGACCTGTTCCGTAATTATCGTAGATATAAATATAATCATCATCTATAACATAGATGTTGTTTGTCATCGAAATAGCAAGCTTTTTAGGATTGTTTAACGTGTAGCTTCCGTAGTCGTATCCACCAATTGTTTGTATGAATTTCCCAAAGGGATCGAATTTTAAGATTCGTTTGTTTTCAGAATCTAATATGAATACGTCACCAAGATTGGAAGTTACTGCGCTTACAGGATAACCAAATCTCTCTGATTCATTTTCGCTGTCTCTCGTATAAATCTGGAAAATGAAATTAAGATTTTTATCAAACCGCTGAATTCTGTTATTGTTCTTGTCTGCAACCAAAACCTTTAAGGGATCAGCAAAAACATCAACGGGATCATCAAATGCGCTCTCATCCCAACCGTAACCACCTATCGATTCTATCAGGTTGCCAAGTGTATCCAACTGGTAAACTTCGTCGGTTACGTCATCTGTAACAAATATAATTCCCGCGGAATTAATATAAAACGATGTGGCACCTTTAAATTCGCCAATCGATCTTTTATAATCGAACTGTTGTGCAAAACAGAAATAGTTTAATACAATAAACAGGATTATGTTAAGTAGTAGCTTCACTCAGTTTGTAATTTTTTCTGATTTAATATTAACTAATATTGAACATAAAAGAAACAATTATAAATTTAGTGAAATAAAGAAATAACAATTATATTTAGTAGTAATAAAAACTAACAGGAGTAATCTATGGAAATTCATGCTGAGCACTTCCCGGACAAATCTGTAATAATTATAGACAAGAATAAATTGATTGGTATAGAGAATGAATTGTTTCAAAATCTCGTTCAGGAATCAATTGATAAAGGAAGTAATAATATAACAGTAGATTTATCAAAGGTAGAATACATCGCTAGCTGGGGAGTTGGTTTACTCGTTCACGCTTATACAAGCTGTAATAACAGGAACATTAAATTCAATATTAAAGGTGTTAATGGAAATGTAATGAGTGTATTGCATCAATTAAAATTGAATGAAATATTTAATATTGTCTAGTAATAAATGAGTTTAAAAAGTTGAAAATGTATTCAGAAAATCATTATCATTTCGAATTGTCTTAAAAATTTGTTGTTTGGTCTTAACCTGTATTTTCATTGCAAATAGAAACGAGCTTTTCTATATTTGAATCTCAAAAAATTTGTCCCGTGGTGTAATTGGCAACACGTCTGACTCTGGATCAGAAGAGTTCAGGTTCGAACCCTGACGGGACAACTCACTAATGAATAATTAAGAACGAATAAAGAACAATTATGTCGATTTTAATTGTTTATTTTTCATTATGAATTTCACATTTAATACAGGCGCGTTCGTCTAGTGGCTTAGGACGCCGCCCTCTCAAGGCGGAGATCACGGGTTCGAATCCCGTACGCGCTACAATATTTATTTTCTAATCTTAGTAAACAACTCCTTAAAACGCTACTTTGTAAAACCAACAAATGAATATCAGATTTTATTATTTATTTGTATTTTGAAACTCCTATTGGTATTCGAATATTTATATGAAGCGATTTGAAAAACATATCTTCGTTTGCGAAAATAAAAGACCCGATGGTCATCCACGTGGTTGTTGTTCCGATAAAGGCAGCTTGGAATTACGACAGCAATTTAAAAAACGATTAAAAGAATTAGGTCTCAATACTCAAATCCGTGCAAATGCTTCGGGCTGTCTGGACGCCTGTGAATTCGGCGCAAACATTGTAATTTACCCCGAACAAATATGGTATGGTGGTGTAACTTTAGATGATGTTGAGGAAATAATCCAGGAACATCTTTTAAATAATCGACCTGTTGAAAGATTAATGATTAAAGATAAAAAGTTTAATCGCGATGCCCGATAAAAAAGAAATAAAAATCGCATTGGAAATCTTAAAAAGATTGAAGGCTGATTATCCCGAAGTAGAACCAGCACTTGAATATACCACACCTTTCCAGTTATTAATTTCAACGATACTTTCTGCGCAATGTACAGATGAAAGGGTGAATATTGTAACCAAAACATTATTTAAAAAGTACAGAAAGCCACAGGATTATTTAAAAGTAACTCAACGGGAATTAGAAAAGGATATTTTTTCAACGGGTTTTTACAGGCAAAAAGCAAAGAGTATCAGAAAATGTTGTGCAGAGTTACTAGAAAAATATAATGGAAAAGTTCCAGCAGATTTTGAGAAGTTAGTAAGTCTTCCCGGTGTTGGAAGAAAAACTGCATCCGTTCTTGCAGGAAATGCATTTAACATTCCTGCAATTGCTGTCGATACCCACGTTAAAAGATTATCTAATATTCTCGGATTTATATCCTCAGATAATCCTGAGAAAATAGAATTAAGGTTAAAAGAATTATTCCCGATAGAAGATTGGATAAATTTATCGCATTGGCTTGCAACACATGGACGAAAGATTTGTATTGCACGAAGACCAAAATGCGAGGAATGTTTTTTGAATGATTTATGTCCGACTTTTAATAATATAAAAAATTAAAACACAAGGAGACTAAATGAATGAGATTATGATAGACCGCGAACAATGCTGGCAAATTCTTAATGAGTACACTAAAAGTGAAGCATTAATAAGACATGCTTTAGCTGTTGAAACTTGTGTTCGCGCTTACGCAAAAAAGTTTAATGAGGATACTGAGTTTTGGGGTAACGTCGCATTGCTTCATGATTTCGATTATGAAATGTATCCAACTGAACAGGAACACCCGTTCAAAGGCTCTGAGATTTTAAAAGAGAAAGGATTCAACGAAGAATTCAAAAATGCAATATTATCACACGCAAATTATTCCGGTGTAAAAAGGGAATCACAGTTACAAAAAGTATTGTTTGCTTGTGATGAGCTTGCCGGCTTTATAACGGCAGTTACTTATGTTCGTCCATCAAAAACAGTTGATGAAGTTGAAGTGAAATCAGTTAAGAAAAAACTTAAAGATAAAGCATTTGCCCGTGCCGTAAGCAGGGAAGATATAAGAAACGGTGCGGAAGAACTTGGAATCCCTTTAGATGAACATATCGAATTTTGCATTTTAGCAATGAGGGAGAATAAAGAAGCACTGGGTCTTTGATGTTAAATGAAACAGCTCCAAATTTTAAGTTGAAGGATCAAAATGGAAATGAATTTGAGCTTTATAATAACCTTGATCAAAAAGTGTTGTTAGTCTTCTATCCTAAAGATGATTCCCCGGTATGTACGAAACAGTTGAACGACTACAACCAAAACCTTTCTGAATTTAATGCACTTGGTCTCAAAGTAGTTGGAATTAATACTGAAGGTGCAAAATCGCACTCTACATTTTGTGAAAATCTGAAATTGGATTTTATACTTCTTTCGGATGTTGATAAAAAGGTAAGTAAACTATATAATGCAATTAATATGTTTGGTATTAATAAACGTAAAATAGTTCTTATTAACACTGATAAAAAAATACAATTTGAGAAGTCAGTATTACCGTTTTACTACCTGAATTCGGACAGGATTATGAAAGAAGTAAAAGCCAAAAAAATGGATTTATTGACTTGACTGGTAATCATTTAGTTGTATAAATTTAACCAAATTAAAAGGAGAATTGTTAGAGATTTTAGCTACCGGCGTTTTTCTGAAAAATTTTATTAATTATTAAATCTATTTAAGAGTATTATTCTTAGAATTTCAGTTTAATGAAGTGCAAAATCTCTATTATACTATTATTCCTATCTATTATTGTCTATTCAAAAGACGATTATCGAATTCTTTCTTCCGACCAAAACTCAATTGTAATAGAATATACACCCCGTTATACCGATACATCAATCACAACAATTGATAATCAAGAATTCAGGAATGTAGTTTTAGACCTTGGTGTTATACCCAATCCAGATGCCTGGGGTAATCCTGCTGTACCGGAAAGAAGAATTAATCTCGGTGTTCAGGTAGAATTTGGTAATACGATTGAAGTTTTAAATACTCAGTATGTTGAACTTAAGGGTCAGGTGATTCCCATACCAAAGCTTGTTAAAGAAGGTGGTATTCCGGCAAACAAATTTGTCGTTGGTAAAGAATACTTTAGTTATGAAGATAATCCCGAATTGGTTTTGTTTGGAAATTTTGGGATAACAAGAAGACTAAACAACCAGGAGATCAGGATACTCCCTGTAAAGTTTGACGCTCAAACAAAAAAAATAAAATTATATAAACAAATAGTCTTCCGTGTTCAGTACGGTAGAGGTGGTAGTACTACAACCAGTAATAAATATGATGAACTGCTCAGGTCTGCATGTATTAATTATGATGTTGCACGTTTCTGGCAGCAACCAAAAAAGACATCAATTAAAAAAATAAATACAAGTAGTGTACTTGCAAGCGGGAAATGGGTAAAGTTTGAAGCGCCGGAAGAAGGTATTTATAAAATTGATAGAGATTTTCTTACTTCGGCTGGATTCGATCTTTCTTCAATTGATCCACGAAAAATAAAGATTTATAATAATGGTGGGAAAGTATTACCGGAATCAGTAACGGAAAACCGCCCTATCGATTTAGTGGAGAATGCAATAACTATTGTTGGAGAAGATGATGGAAAGTTTGATGAGCAAGACTACATTATCTTTTATGGCAGAGGAACAGACTTCTGGGATTATGATCCAAAGCAAAATAAAATTGTAAGATTTCATCATCCGTATTCCAATCATAATTATTATTGGATCACATATGGTGGTGAAAACGGTAAAAGAATTCAAAATGAAGCGAGCTTAAATACTACACCTGAATATTCCCAAACAAGTACACTTGCTTTTGCGGATCTTGATGAAGATAAAATCAATTTGGCTAAATCAGGCAGAGATTACTATGGCGATAACTTTACACAATCGGTTACATCACATACGTATATAAATTCTTTAAATGGAAGAATTTCTTCCTATCCAATTAATTATAGAATGAGGTTTGCGGTTGCTTCCAAAAGTGGTTTAACACTTAAAGCTACTGAAAATAATAAATCATTGTTAAGTCAGTATCTGAATGGCTATGGAAATGCAGATTATACAGTTGGAAAACTTCATGATAATATTACTACTACACTTATAGGCGAATTGCAGGAAGACAGGAGCGTTTTAAAATTAAGTATTGAGCCATCTGAAGTTAATTCCGTTGGTTACTTAGACTATTTTGAAATTTCTTATGTAAAGGATCTTAAGGCTTTTGATAATAAAATACTTTTCTTTTCTAAAGATACAACTGCAGTTATTGAATATTCACTCCACGATTTTCCTTCAACTGACATTAGTGTGTATGATGTTAGTGATCCCGCAAATGTAAAATTAATTACAAACCCGGTGTTATTAAGTGGTGGTGACTGTAAGTTTCAAATCGCAGAAACTGAGGGTTCTGTTTCAAAATATATCGGTTTAAGTAATAAAAATTTTCTTACACCTGTAAATCCCGTATCTGTTGAAAATTCGGATTTGAGAGGAATACAGGATGGAGCAAAATATATAATAATTTCTCCAAAAGAGTTTTTAGATGCAGCCAACAGGTTGAAAAATTTCAGGGAGAGCGAAGCAGTTGTACCAATATCAACTATTGTAGTTCGCGTCGATCAAATATTTAACGAGTTTTCTTGTGGAATACTTGATGTTTCAGCAATCAGAGACTTTATTAAATACGCATACGATAATTGGCAAATCACCCCGGAATATGTTTTGTTTTTCGGAAAGGGTACTTTTGATTCTAAGAACACCGAAGGCTTTAATGATAATTTCGTTCCAACCTGGCAGACGAAGGAATCGTTGGTATATATTCAAGGGGGAGATTCCTATACAGCGGATGATTTTTATGTTAAAATGGATAATATTATTGGATTTCCGGAAGATAATATAGATTTAATTCCTGCCAGAATTACAGCAGCCAGCTTGACACAGGCTAACGATTACGTTACAAAAGATATCGATTATGAATTAAATAGTGAAAACGGGGTATGGAAAAACACTATGACATTAGTAGCCGATGATGCTTTAACGACGAAAGGTCCCGAAGCTAATTTGCATACACCTCAGATGGAAACTATCGCTAATAGTATAATTCCCAAATTATATAATTTAGACAAAATTTATTTAGCTGATTATCCAACAATAATAACAAGTGCTGGCAGAAGAAAACCCCAGGTCAACACTGCTATAATTGATGCGATAAACAGAGGCACGGTTTTGTTAAATTATATTGGCCACGGTAATCCGGAAGTATGGACTCACGAGTACGTTTTTGAAAAAAGTGTAACTATTCCACAATTGCATAACAAAGATTATTTCTTTTTAGTAGCTGCGACCTGCGATTTTGCATATTATGATGTTCCAAATGAAAGCAGTAGTACTGATGAATTGGTTTTAAAACCTGATGGTGGTGCTATTGCGGCATTAAGTTCTGTCAGAGTAGTGACATCATCTGCAAACGATGAATTGAATAGAGCTTTTATGACTAATCTACTAGTTAGTCCGCGTGACACGTTAAATCTAATGAGGACAATTGGCTCAGTCTATTTTGCTACAAGACAGAATAGAAATAGAGCAAATGATAGAAAATTTCATCTTTTTGGCGATCCATTATTAAGACTGCAGGTTCCGAGGTATAAGGGTACAATCGATACAATAGATGGAAAGTCTTTAACTACAGATATTCAGTTGAAAGCTTTAAGTAGTTCCGAAGTAAGTGGTACAATACTTACGCCACAAGGTTTGCGAAATGAAAATTTTAACGGGGAAGGAATACTTACAATTTTTGATTCTGAAAGAATAAAAAAATTGGAACAGCTTGGAAATTATCAGGTTGTAATTCCTGGTGGAGTAATTTTTAAGGGAAGAGTTTCTGTAAATAATGGTGAGTTCAAAGCTAATTTTGTGGTTCCAAAAGATATTTCCTATGAAAATAAGAATGGGAAAATAATTTTCTATTTCTTTGATGATAAATCTGATGGTATTGCCTTTACAAATCAGATTACTGTAGGTGGAACAGATACTACTGCCGTAAACGATGGTACAGGACCTGAAATTGAAGTGTTCCTTGATAATACAGCATCTTATAATGCCTACCTCGTTGGGCCACAACCTGATTTAATAGTAAAACTTTCAGATGAAACAGGATTGAATACTACAGGTACTGGTGTTGGTCATAAGCTCGAAGGAATATTGAATCAAGATGAATCTAATCCGCTTGACTTTACCAGCTACTTTACAGGCGACCTCGATGCTGCAGGAAAATCGGGTGAAATAAATTATAAGTTTGATAAGCTGGCTGAAGGTGAGTACAGTCTTATAGTAAAAGCCTGGGATGTATTTAATAATTATTCTAGCGAAACTACTTACTTTAGTGTAGTTGCAGACGATCAGCTTGTTGTAAGAGATGTATATAACTATCCAAATCCATTCAGGTCCAATACTACCTTTACTTTTCAGCATAGTCTTAACCAACCTGTAGATGTAAAAGTTAAAATTTATACTATAGCAGGCAGAATGATAAAGGAAATTGAATCGAATAATGTTGGCGAGAAATTTGTTAAGATAAACTGGGATGGCAGAGATGGTGATGGTGATATGATAGCAAATGGTACATACTTATATAAGATTATAGTCAAAAGCTCAGACGGCGCATTTAATCGAAGTGTACTGGGTAAATTGGCAGTGATAAGATAAATTTTTATGTATAGAATAAGCTTTTTAATTGTAATATTTTTTATATTTAATTTCTTGACCGAAGTTGGATATGAAAAAAGAAGAAAACTCTTAGTGGAGGAATTATAGTATGAAAACATTTATTAAGTTGTTGTTGGCCGGCGCTATGTTTTTAGGGCTTACAAACGTTAACTTAGCTCAAGGTACAGGAGGAAGTGCGGCTGTTCCGTTTCTGCTTTTAGCTCCCGATTCCCGGGCAGGCGGTATGGGTGAATCAGGTGGTGGATTAGCAGATAACTCCGCTGCAATTTTCTGGAATCCTGCAGGTATCGCTTTTCTTACAGGAACTGAACTCA
>Ga0307446_1000890_pt1 | contig 10286 bp, 16 predicted proteins | sample SalMarSW160320MG_FD_202141 | JGI IMG/M metagenome (GOLD analysis project Ga0307446, IMG submission 202141) | Salt marsh sediment microbial communities from the Plum Island Ecosystem LTER, Massachusetts, United States - SW1603-20 | ecosystem: Environmental > Aquatic > Marine > Intertidal zone >... | reverse complement strand
ACAGTACGCTGGACCTATGACACGCGTCTACTTGGCCAATGCCAAACTCGATGAGCGCTGCGCCCTGCGCCTCACGCTCCAGGATCTGAAGTTGGAGCTGGCTGGCGAAGCAGCCGATTGGCCAACCACCCTGGCAAAGGCACCCGTCAGTCACGTGGACATGCTTCTGGTGGATTGGGAATTGCTTTCTGATTCGCCCAATGCCGCACTGGCAGAGCTGCGCCAGGCCTGCCCGGCTGCGCTGGTGATCGTGCTCATCAGTCAAATGGATGCCCGTCAGCGGGCCGCGCTCTCTGCCGGCGCCGATGCGTTTATCAGCAAAGGCGATACGCCTAAGCGCGTGGCCGAGTACTTGCGCACCTTCGCCTCAAGTGCTGCGATGAATTGATGACACCTGGCTGTTGGCTGGAGTCCGATATCCCGGCGCACTCCGCTGCCCCGAGCGCCGGCGCAAACTTGGGACAGCTGCAAGGAATCACCGGAGGTCCCTATGAATGACAAAGATTCGTAAGGATAGACAAGGCGACAAGTGCCAAGCCGTGCCCCTCAATTAGAAGAATTAGGAGATAAACCATGAATATCCTCATCTACCTCGTCGCTGCGGCGATCATCGGTTGGCTGGCAAGTGAAATCATGCGCGACCGGTCGAGCCTGTTGATCAACATCGTGGTGGGCGTCGTGGGCGCCTTCCTGGCCGGCTACTTCCTCAGCCCGATTTTCCATGTCGGGACGATCAACGATGCCATCAACCTGCCCACCATGTTGGTGACGCTGCTGGGCGCCGTCATCGTGATCGCGGTTGTCCATCTTCTCCGCCGCAGAGTGTGAGCCCAGTCACCCAATTTCTGGCACGCCGTTTAGAGGCTTCCTTGAGCAGGGGTGCGCCTGTGCACCCCTGCAGAATTCTCGGATCAACCCGTCGCGTTTGTGAAAATCTTCACATATCGTTTGGGAGGTCGAAATGACAGACAACAGTGTTTCAGAAGTCCGAATGACACAAAAGGAACCGGAAAGAGAACGGCGCATTTTCACCTTCAAGGCCACCCAGCTGGTCTGGCTGCTGTTCGGAATCCTGGAAGCTGCGTTGGCGCTGCGTGTTGGGCTGAAGCTGATCGCCGCCAACCCCGACAGCCCAATTGCCGCATTCGTATATGGTTTCACCAGCCTCTTCCTGCTCCCCTTTGCTGGGTTGACCGGAACGCCATCGGCCGGAGGCATGGTGCTGGAGATCTCAACCGTGATCGCCATGGTCGTATATGCCTTGGTTGCCTGGGGGCTTGAGCGAATCATTTGGCTGATCTTCTACCGCCCCACCGCCCCCGTGGAAGGCGTCACCAGAACGACGACCACCGATCATCACGCTCAGACGTAGATGATTAACAGGGATCGGGATGAGACTTGCGGTTGATCAACACCAATCGGAGCCGGAAGTTGTTCAGCCGGGGCCGCCACTTTCGGCCTGGATCCGAAACGTCGTGGTGGGTGCCATCCGATGGCTGATCGAGCTCACCGCACTGACTGAAACGGACCAGTTGGAAGCTGGAGTTTTTATGGGTCACCAGGGGCGAGACCGGTAAGGTCTGGTCGCAAGGCGTGTGTAGGTGGGAGATTGCGTCTCTCGCTGCCGCGCCACCTGATCTCCCGGCAAGTAATCTGGCATGGGTACGAGCTTCACTGACAACAAAGACAATGGAGGACAAAGACAACATGAATAGGACGATGAGCGTTATGGCCGGAATGCTGATCGGTGGGCTGGCCGGCGCAGGAGCAATGCTTCTGTTAGCACCCCAATCGGGTGAGAAGACGCGGGCTCTGATCCAGCAAAAGGGCGTCGAAGTGCGGGATCGGACGACCGAAGTGGTCGACCAGGCCCTGGCCCAGGCTCGTTCCGACTCGCAAGAGATTGCGAGTGAGGTTCGGGAGAGGGCCGGCCAGCTCAAGCAGCTCGGGCAGGACAAGCTCGTGGCGGGGATGGATCGTGCGTCCTCAGTTCTTGATGCCGGAAAAGTGGCTGTCAGGGACGCCTGATAGAGCAGCCGTTTGATCAGCTCGTCGGCGGGCGCCGCTTGACCGGGCACCCGCCGACTTCCCGTCACATTGAGAAGGGACCATCATTATGAACTTCACCCGAAACATCGGTATGCTCCTGCTTGCCATCTTCCTGATTGCATGGGGTCTGATACACCTCCTCGGAATTGGCGGCCTGGACGCGATCCTGGCGATCATCGCCATCGCCGCTGGCATCTTCATCCTTCTGGGACGTTAGGGAGGTTGACCTTCATCTATCGACCTGTCAAGCCGGATCTTTCAAGTTCGAAAAAGGAGCAATCGCATGTTGACCTGGATCATCGTCATTTTGATCGTTCTTTGGCTGCTCGGCGCATTTGGTCGGAGCATCATCCCCAGCATCCCGGACACTGGGAACGCGATCCATGTTCTGATCGTGATCGCCATCATCCTGGTAGTCTTGAAGCTGTTGGGCATCATCTAGGCGCAACTTTGCCGGCTCGCGCCAAAGCCGTTTCCGGGTCGCCGATCTGGTGAGCGACCCAAGCATTTGGGTTGGCTTCCGGCAGTCTGACAACGGCAAGCGCTCAACCAAGGGCGCAAGTTGACGACTTGTCGTCCCAGAGCTCGAGCTAGCGCGTGGGTCCAGATACCCTATGCGCTCAGGGGTTGGGCATTCTAGGTGGCTCCGCAGACGAGGGCGAGTGCTGTCGTCTTCGCGGGGACCCATAGCAAGACGGAGGTGTGCGGAATCCTCCACCCGTCGGTGCGGGTGGCTTTTCCTGCCGAGTAGCCATGAAAATTAGACACAAGAACCAGCGCGCTATTCTTGAGGCCATCGCTCACCGTGCCATGCTTCAGTATGGGCTGCTGCCTGATTTTTCGGCGGCGGTTATGGCCGAGCTTGGGCGGCTGAAGGAACCTGCGCCCGCAGGAGAGGCTTCCGCCAACCGCCCACCGGAAATACGTGACATGCGAAACCTTCTGTGGGCATCGATTGACAACGACGACTCGCGCGACCTCGATCAACTCACGGCTGCCGAACAGCTGCCAGGAGGCAAGGTCAGAGTCCTCGTCGCCGTGGCTGACGTAGCCTCGCTGGTGAAGCATGGCCTGGCTATCGACGAGCATGCCCGGCACAACACCACCTCCGTCTATACAGCTGCCAGAGTCTTTCCCATGCTTCCCAATGAGCTTTCGACGGATCTCACCTCATTGAATTTCGGTGAGGAGCGCCCGTCGATCGTGGTCGACATGGTGATAGATGAGGATGGACAGCTCAGCAATTCCGATATCTACCAGGCGCGAGTGACAAACCACGCCAAGCTTGCCTACAACAGCGTGGCTGCCTGGCTGGACGGGAGCGGTAGTGCGCCGGAAGCCATCACCCCCGTCAAGGACCTGGCCGAAAATATCCGCCTGCAAGATCACATTGCGCAACGGATGAAGAAGCTACGGCATCAGCATGGGGCGCTCAGCCTGGAAACAATTGAGGCCAAGGCCATGTTCGACGGAGACCAAATCCGCACCCTGGAGATAGAACAAAAGAACCGTGCCAAAGAAATCATCGAGGACTTCATGGTCGCAGCCAACGGTGTGACCGCACGTTATCTCTCCACCAAGAGCTATCCCTCAATCCGCCGCGTCGTTCGCACGCCAAAGCGCTGGGACCGGATCGTCGAAATTGCCAGTGGCCGAGGGTTCAACCTTCCTGAGCGCCCGGATTCGAAGGCGTTGGAGGAGTTCTTGGTCAGCCAGAAGACGGCCGATCCGCTGCGCTTTCCCGATCTGTCTTTGGCCGTGATCAAGCTTCTGGGGGCCGGCGAGTATATTGCCGAACTTCCTGACGCGGATGCGCCCGGTCACTTTGCACTGGCCGTCAAGGACTATGGTCACTCGACGGCTCCCAATCGTCGCTATCCCGACCTGCTTACCCAACGGCTATTGAAAGCCGCCCTGGAAGGGAAGCCTGCGCCCTATAGCAAGGGCGAGCTCGATGTTCTGGCGGCTCACTGCACTCAGGCGGAAGATTCCGCCAACAAGGTCGAACGTCAGGTTGGTAAGTCCGCAGCTTCCCTTCTGCTGCAATCGAGAATCGGAGAGCAATTCGACTCGATCGTCACGGGCGCTTCTGAGAAAGGGACCTGGGTTCGGTTGATAGACACCCCGGCTGAGGGAAAGCTGGTTCAGGGGTTTGAGGGCCTAGACGTCGGCACCCAAGTCCGCGTGCAATTGACATCGCTTGATGTGCAGAAAGGGTTCATCGATTTCAAGAGAGTCAGTTCATCAAAGCATTAGGATTGAGACTCGTGGAGCTGTTGGCGAATTGAGCAAAGGAGATCTCCCTTGAAAAGACTGGCTGGCCTGTGGATCGACCATCGCAAGGCCGTCATCGTGATGGTTTCAGATGAAGGGGAGGAGACCAAGGAAATTGGCTCAAACATGGAGGGCAACATCCACGCTCCAGGCCGGTCGAGGGCCGAAGAGAGCTCGACGGAAGATATCAGGGATCGGCAATTCGGTAACCAACTCGACCGTTACTACGATGAAGTCGTGGCCGTGATTCGCAACGCAGACACCATCCTGATCTTCGGTCCCGGCGAGGCCAAAGGAGAACTGATGAAGCGCCTTGAGCCTGCAGGAGTCAAGGGTGTTGTCCTTGAGTTGGAAACCGAAGACAAGATGACCGATGCCCAGATCGCAGCCAAAGTACGAGAGCACTTTCGCTCTTAGAGCCGGCCAGGGAGCCAATGCAAGACCACATGGCCGGGGGGCAGCGTTACACAGGATGAGGAGGAGGCCAATATTGAGCGAAGAACGAAAGATCACGCCCGAGGAGGCGCAGAAGACCGGAAAACAGTTGGGTCTAGACTGGGCGAAAATCGATCAGGAGCAGTTCCGGCGGGGCCTCGAAGTGGAACTCGAACACGGCGCCCACGATCCGGAGACCGACGTGACGCATGATGACATGCTGTTGACGGGCAAGATCGCCTGGGCTCACTTGAAGGAGATAGGCGACTACTACACCCGCTTGGATCAGCTTGAAGCCGAGGCCCTGTCCCAGCCCTAGACGACAGAATCCATCCAGCCACCTCGGGCGAGAATGGACACGAAGCCCGGCTGAAGGAGGCTCCCGGCAGGTTGTCCGACCCTGCCGCATCCGAGCCGAATGTCGGACCCCGATTGAAGAGCTACTGACTCAAAAGGAGATACGACAATGAATATGAGACTCTCTGCTCCTGACGTGCCCCCACTTCTTGATCCACTTTCTAAGTTAGACTCACCTGTTGCAGCGGTTGTCCAATGGTGATCCATGCTGCCGGCGCGGGCGGCTTGTAGCTCAGCGAACTGTGCGGCCTGATGTGATTGCACCGTCCCGGCACGGGGTATTCCCATCTCCACATCTCAACCAATTGCCTGGCTTCTTTCACGGTGTAGAAGATCTCCCGATCGAGCAGCTCGTCCCGCATTTTCCCGTTGAACGATTCAACGAAGCCGTTCTCCCAGGGGCTCCCGGGTTCGATGAACAAGGTCCTCACGCCAAGATGGGTCAGCCACTCCCGGATCCTCTTGGCTGTGAACTCAGGCCCGTTATCCGAGCGGAGGTGCACAGGGACGCCTCGCTGACAGAACAGATCGGCAAGGCAATCCTGGACATCCCCATGCCTGATGTTCCGGGCCACGATCGACGCCAGGCATTCCCGGGAGTACTCATCGATGATGTTCAGGATCCGAAATACCCGGCCGTTGTGTGTTCGCTCCTGGACGAAATCGTAGCTCCATACATGGTTCGGGTACAGCGGACGAAGTCGCACACATGAGCCATCGTTCAACCAGAGCCTGGAGCGTTTAGGTTGCCTGGCAGGCACCTTCAAGCCCTCTTTCCGCCAAATCCGTTCAACACGCTTGTGGTTCACCCTCCACCCCTGGTTTCTGAGCAGCGCCGTGATCCTGCGATATCCATAGCGGCCATACCGACTTGCCAGCTCAACAATGTGCTCGGTGAGCACAGCCTCGTCTCCAGCTTCCTGCCCTACACTGCGCTGTGTCGATCGAGGCTGGCCCAGGACCCTGCACGCCCGGCGCTCGGAGACACCCAGGGTCTGCTGAACCCGCTCGACAGCCCTGCGCCTCCTGGCCGGGCTCGTCAATTTCCCGAGGCGGCTTCCTTCAGGATGGCATTGTCCAGCGAGAGATCGGCTACCAGCTTCTTCAACCTGACATTCTCCCGCTCGAGTTCCTTGAGCCTGCGGACTTGCGAAGTCCGCATCCCACCGTACTCTTTTCTCCAGCCGAAGGCCCTGCGGTTTGGGCAGGGCGGTAGTAGGTCTGATCGCTCACGCCCAGGGACTTGCAGGCTTGCCCCACGGTTTGGCCCTGGCTGAGCAGAACCTCGGCTTCACGGAGTTTGCTGATAATCTGTTCTGGGGTGTATCTTCGTCGTGGCATTTGACCCTTCTCCCTTATCTGACCCTAACTCTACATCTGGATCAGTTTTGGGGGGGCAGGTCACTCGGCCCGTTCAATCTTGACGCGATTAGGACATCGCGGCCCTTCCCTAGTCTGCGGCGCTCGGTCGTGAACCTCGCTAACTTGGATAGTTGTTCCTTGTTCCACGGCTCGCTGACCGAGACCAGGATCGACGATGCGCCCCTGTACACGCTGAGCACTAGCTTTCCTTCGGGCTCAAGAACGCGTTATGTTTCTGCGAGGACATGGTCGGGGTTTCTCATGCTCTCCAGAACGCCAAGGGCAGTCTCAGCCGAGAACACTCCGTAAGCGAACGGAAGCGGGTCACTTGCATCTGACAGCACGAAGTCGACTTGGTCGTCAACGCCCCTCTCCTTTGCACGCATACCTGCGGTTGCCACCATCGATGTTGAGAAAGAAATCCTCGGGGTTCTTGTCGCAAGACTGAGGTCCAACGAGAGTTTGCTATCCTTAAAGTATGGTCCCTTCATCTGTGGCGCGGCTTTGCGTCTAGCTAGTTCATGCCCATCGAGCATAATGCAGCCTCCTGACCAAGGAATCGCCCTTCCGATTTGGATCTTGCCGGAACCCTCGAGGATTGCCGAGATGTGTATGACGCCACGCGCTTTTCATGGAAGTTTCAGATGCGGTCATCTTGCCCAAGCAATACAGAACCGTCTGGCGGACAAGAGGAAACATGACAGATCCGCCGCATGGAAGTGGGCTTGTCGGATGATCGACAGGTATGTCGGGCCACGTGAAGTTGTCCCCGGGTTCCTCGCCCATCGAGGCAACTCTTCGACCCTTGTTTGTATCTGAATAGGAGAAACAATATGAACGTGAGACTCGATCACAAACGCGCCCTCGTTACTGGCGGCAATTCCGGGATCGGCGCGGCGATCGCGCTTGATCTTGCCGCCGCCGGCGCAAGAGTGGCGATAAATTACGTGACTCATCCTGAAGCGGCGGATGAGCTCGTCCAGAAGATCAACGGGAACCACGGGGAGGCGATTTCAATTCAGGCAGATGTTTCCGACCCAAAGGCGGTTGGGGATCTCTTCAGGCAAATCGATGCGGCGTGGGGAGGAATCGACATTCTTATCAACAACGCCGGCATTGACGGCGTCTCCGCCTTGGGTTGGGATGATGATATTGCGGCCTGGCGACAAGTGATCGAGGTGAATTTGTTTGGAGTTTTCTATTGCGCCCGGGAGGCCCTGAAGCGCATGGTGCCCCAGAAGAGCGGGGTCGTGCTCAACATGAGTTCGGTGCATGAGGAAATTGCCTGGTCCCGCCATAGTGCCTACACCGCCAGCAAGGCAGCCGTAGCCATGTTGTCCAAGACTCTGGCGCAAGAGGCAGCCCCCTTCGGGATACGGGTGCTGGCAATTGCGCCCGGAGCGATCAAAACGCACATCAACCGCTCAGTCTGGAGCGATCCTCAGAGCCTGCAAGACTTGCTGGAGAAGATCCCGCTCCACCGTATGGGAGAACCTGATGAAATCGCTCACATGGCGGTGGTGCTCGTTTCGGAAGCCGCCTCCTATCTGACTGGACGCACGGTATTCGTGGATGGCGGTATGACCGATTACCCCGACTTCGCTCATGGTGGCTAATTGCACGCCGCCACATACAGAAGGAAAAGGGCATGTGTCCATCCTGTAGTTCCGCGCCGGGAGGGCCCGGGATCCCAGCGCGTTGGACATCCAGTGCCAAAACTGGCGTCGGCACGGCCCTCAGCAGCAAAAGTCACGTATGGTTCACGTTGAGCCACGGTATCTTGAACGAGTTGTATTACCCCCGTATCGATCAAGCCTGCGTCCGCGATATGGGGTTCATTGTTACAGACGGAACGAATTACTTCACCGAGGAGAAGCGAGACGCCAACTCCTCGGTTCATTGGCTGGCTGATGGCGTGCCCGGATTCGGGTTGGACAACACTTCGCGTGATGGCCGCTATCGCATTGAGAAGCAGGTTGTTGCTGACCCACAAAGAGACACAGTGCTGCAGCAGGTCCGGTTTGTCGCGCGGCAAGGAAGACTGTCCGATTATCATCTTTACGTCCTCCTCTCGCCCCACCTGGGCAATCGCGGCAGCGGTAACACCGCCTGGCTGGAGGAATTCGAGAGGACCCCGCTGCTGTTTGCACAGCGGAACGGTTTTGCTTTGGCGCTGGCATGTTCCGCACCGTGGCTAAGGCGGTCTGCAGGTTACGTGGGCTCGTCTGATGGTTGGCAGGACCTGAGAGCGCACAAACAGATGATTTGGGAATATGTGCGGGCTGAGGACGGCAATGTCGCTCTAACGGCTGAGATCGACCTCGCCGAGTCACAGGGAAGCTTCGTGCTGTCGCTCGGCTTCGGCAGCAGCCCAGCGAGCGCGGCCCGAAATGCCCTCGCCAGCCTGGGCGAAGGTTTTGACAAGGCGAAGCGCGTCTACATCTCCGGCTGGCAGGAATGGACAAAGACACACGCCTCGCTGAAAGAGAAGGGACCCGGATCAAAGGACCTATCACGGATCAGCCTCGCCGTCTTGCGCACCCACGAGTCCAAAACTGCCCCCGGAGGCTTTATCGCCAGCCTGTCTATCCCATGGGGATTCAGCAAGGGGGACGATGATCTGGGCGGGTACCATCTTGTCTGGTCGCGCGACATGGTGGAAACGGCAGGCGGCCTGCTAGCTGCTGGCGCGCACCAGGACGTGCACCGTGCTTTGGACTTTTTGCGGACCACTCAGCAGGCGGATGGGCATTGGGCCCAAAACATGTGGTTGGATGGTTCCCCTTATTGGGATGGAATCCAAATGGACGAGACCGCATTGCCGATTCTGCTGGTTGACCTGGCCCGTCGCGAAAGAGCATTGGGTGATAGTGACGTGGCCCACTTTTGGCCAATGGTCCGCCAGGCCGCAGGCTATTTGGCGCGCAACGGCCCGGTTAGCCCTGAGGATCGCTGGGAGGAAGATCCGGGCTATTCACCCTTCACCGTCGCCGCGGAAACTGCCGCACTCCTGGCTGCGGCGGACCTGGCCGATCTGAATCACGAAGCCTCCATAGCAGTCTACCTGCGAGAGACAGCCGATGTTTGGTACAGCTCCATCGATCACTGGATGTATGTGTCTGGCACGGACTGGTGCCGGAAGTTCAACGTCAATGGATATTACGTTCGAATCGCCCCACAGGCGACTGCGGATGGTGCATCGCGTTTCCAGGAAGATGTGCAAGTAAAGAACGTTACAGCTGCCGAGGAAACCCGCGAGGCCGAACATCTGGTGAGTCCCGACGCATTGGCCCTGGTGCGTTTTGGGCTGCGCACCGCCGACGATCCTCGTATTCGTGACACTGCACAAGTGATTGACGCCTTGCTCAAGGTGGAAACACCGTCGGGTTCCACCTGGCATCGCTACAACGACGATGGCTATGGTGAGCATTTGGATGGCGCGCCATTTGACGGAACTGGGGTTGGCCGCGGATGGCCATTGCTTACTGGTGAACGGGCCCACTACGAACTGGCAGCAAACCGAGTGGAACGTGCCAATAAGCTCCTGGCGACATTGGAATCTTTCGCCAATGAAGGCGGCCTGATCTCGGAGCAAGTCTGGGACTCGCCGGATATCCCTGAACGGGAGCTGTTTTTTGGTCGGCCTTCTGGTTCGGCCATGCCCCTAGTGTGGGCGCATGCTGAGTACCTCAAGCTGCGACGCTCATTGCGCGACGGGCGCCTTTTTGATCTACCGCCACAAACCGTCGAGCGGTACCTTACAGGGAAGACCGTATCCCCACGAGTGGTGTGGCGATTCAATCATAAGA
>Ga0307446_1000889_pt1 | contig 10288 bp, 8 predicted proteins | sample SalMarSW160320MG_FD_202141 | JGI IMG/M metagenome (GOLD analysis project Ga0307446, IMG submission 202141) | Salt marsh sediment microbial communities from the Plum Island Ecosystem LTER, Massachusetts, United States - SW1603-20 | ecosystem: Environmental > Aquatic > Marine > Intertidal zone >... | reverse complement strand
CGATGCGCTATTAAACTTTACCGGATGGACGTTTCCTGTTCAGGAATCTCCTGATAAAGTCACCACGGAGGATTATATTACTGCGATGAAACCACTAGCGACAAGTCTCTTGACTGAGGCGCGGGACTCATATCGAAATGCAAGTGATTTTTTTAATAGTACAACGATACCAAATAGGTATCCGGATTATTATAGGAATCAAGTGACTGATTTTCTCAACAATGCTGCTGATCGGCTTCTTGAATCATCGCACTGGTATGATGAAGAGGTGTACTATACCAGTACAAGTAAGTCATTTCAATCAATCATTGACTCCCATTTTGTTACATATACGTGTCAGTACTTCGCTATTCAGAATCAAGAAGCATTAGTTCAATCTCTTCTGAATCAAACCGTTCAATCCTATGATAATCAAAGTCAGTTAGGAAGAGATGCTCCAATCTATGGAATGGTGACGTTACAATGTGTTGGTGCAGCGCAACAACGGATTAATGAGGCCGCATCATACCTTTCTGAGGCAAATACTAGCTTCCTTAATAACGATTATCTCACTGCTTTATACAAAATTGCGTATGCTAAGGAGCGTATTGAAAGTGTCCAATGGTGGTTAAACATTTCGACCCCATTTAATGACTCTGGGGATATTAACGAATCGATGATATCAACTCTTGCTGAAGAATATCTTGATGATGCTCAACAGGCAATTGTGTATTCTGAAATAATCGTTAATGAAATGGGAAAATCATCAAGCTATCTCGATGATGCAAAGACTCTTCTTCAGGCCGCTCGTGATGAGCATGAAAACGGGTATTCTGCTGCTGCGCTGTTTGGTTCGTTTGAATCCCTCGTAAAAGCAAATCTTGCCTTAGAACTCGTCGACGGGGCTACCAATGAAAAGGTAGAACGTGCCCGGGAACAAGCGAGCGCAAGTATTACTCAAAGCAGGAACATTGGTATTGAACCTGTACTTGCAGTAAGTTACTATGAGTATGGGCAGAGTCTTGCAAACGAATCATCTCTTGATACGGCAACCGTTTACTATAAATACGCTGATTTAATCGCTGGCGCTTTACGATTCACAACTCCCTATGGAGTGCAATCTTCCCGTTATGTGGGGATTCCTGATACAAGCCCTGTTATATCTTGGACGGTTGGGCCATCTCGTTATATGGGATTATTTATCCTGTTCGCTCTGATTGGTGGGATCGCAGGGGTTGGATTCGGATTTTTAATCGCTGGGTTCTTTGGTCAAAAGAAACAAAAAGAACAATTTTTCACGAAGGATTCTATCCCACGGAGCATCGAGGACTATTACAAAAAACAAAAATAAGACATCTTCATTTACTTGGCGTAATGGATATCTCTGGAGAACTTGTCAATAACCATATCCTAGTAAAAAAAGCAAATGATATAGGGAGACTTTATAATAAAAGTCATATTGGAACGCTGTTATCACCAAATATATTGCAGCTTGATCTTCTTGAAGGAGTATTTTTACTTGATGAAGGAAAAATGAAGTTATCCCAAAATAAAAAACAAATTAATTTTTCTCACCTTCTCAAGCGTGCAGTACAACAAATTCCAGAGTTTGAGACAAAATATCTCGTGTTTAAAGATATAAGAAATAGAGGACATGCAATCACCCTTATAAATGATGATGCACATATTTCCTTTCGTAAATTTAAACAAAAAAATGAGAATAGCCCCTCCTGTGCTATCGCTGCTTTTTCTGAACGTGATATCCTTGATATTGATGTAACAAAACAGTTGATTCAACAGTTCACAAAGAAGCACAATGCCTTATGGTTCGCCCTTGTTGACGAAGAAGGTGATCTTACCTATTATGACGTATCCGGAGTTGACCTTAGAGGAGATATTTTGGAGCAACGATATCCTAGAGGTACGTGTGTTTTGCTTAAGAATCGTCTTATTGTGTTTGATAAAAATCTAGCTGATCAACTGCTTCAAAAAGAGTTTTTTGGTAAACCATTTGGAGAAACATTGCAGCTTTCATTTGTCGAGGCCTTATACCTTCTTGAGAAAAATGTCCTGGAGGTTCAGACCACGGATGGAACGTCTCTTTCTGAGGAGAAATGTATTCATCTGATGGAAAAACTTCAGCCGGATATTGTACAACGACTCATCGTGTATAAAGACTTAAAGCAAAGAGGATTATTAGTAAAAACCGGTTTCAAATTTGGTGCTCATTTCCGTGGATATACAAAACAACCAGATAAAACACATGCAGAGTATCTTATTCATGTTGTCGAAAAAGGTTTTACAAGTATATGGGCTGAGATCAGCCGGGCTGTTCGTCTTGCTCATTCAGTGAATAAGGAATTTATTTTTGCTTGCATAGATGGAACGACTATCGATTATATTAAACTTGGAAGACTTCGCCCATAATTTTTCATAATGTTTTTATACCTCGTCAGCCATTCGAGCAATTCCTTATATGAGGGAGGAGATTATTATGCTTCAAATACGATGGCATGGCCATTCCTGCTTCGAGATAACAAATGATGTCACGATCGTGACCGATCCACATGATGGAAGATCGATTGGGATACCAGCACCAAACGTAACAGGCGACATTATTTTAGTATCGCATAATCACTATGATCACAATAGTGTGAAAACTGTTGAAAAAGAAAATTCGAAAATAATCACTGATGAGCGGAAACGAACCATTGGGAATATTCAGATCATCGGTATTCCTGCATTCCATGATCCTGCTCATGGGGAACGACGAGGAAGCATGATTCTGTACAAATTCACCTGTGATGACATCACGTTCTGTCACCTGGGTGATTTGGGTCATGAACTCGATGAAAAGGCGATTCAACAGATTGGCAAAATCGATATTTTATTTATCCCAGTTGGCGGAAACTATACGATTGATGCAGAGCAAGCCTGGCGGGTGATACAAGCGTTGAAACCAAAGATTACGATCCCGATGCATTATCGGATTGAAGGGCTATCAATCCCAATAGCTGGAATTGATTCTTTCTTAGAGAAAAACAAATATAAAATTCTTAAGGTTGGTAACGAAATTGACATTGAGAAGGACGAGCTACCGAAAGAGCCTGAAGTCTGGGTTTTTACTTTGTAGGCCTTTTTAGAAATACCTCTTTGTTAACGCAATTCGGTGGAATTCCTCCTTTCAATCCAATACTCATGTTTTCTGCAGCCATGAGCGCCATTTTTGTTCTGGTCTCAATAGTTCCAGATCCGATATGCGGTTGTATTACGACGTTACCTAAACATTTCAGCTCTTTGGAAATCTTTGGTTCTTTTTCATACACATCAAGACCAGCGCCGAAAATCCAGTGTTGCTTTAATGCTTTGACCAATGCGATTTCATTTATTATTGGTCCACGGGCGGTATTGATAAGAATCGCTGTTTTTTTCATCATGTGAAGTTCGTTTTCGTCGATGAGATGGTGTGTTGCTTTCGTTAACGGGACATGGATCGACACAAAGTCTGAGTTTTTGAGCAAATCTGATAACGGTACTTTTTTTGCTTTGAGTTCACGTTCGAGTTGGTCGTTTCTCTGATCATCAGTGTAGAGGACTTTCATATCAAATCCTTGGCTTTTGAGGGCAAACGCGGTTCCGATACGTCCTGCGCCAATGATCCCTAGAGTTTTGTTGGTGACGTCTTGTCCAAGCATCAGCAGAGGTGACCATCCTTTGAATTTTCCTTTCCGTGTAAACGTGTCACCTTCGACGATACGTCGAGCTACGGAAAAGAGCAACGCCCATGCGAGTTCAGCCGTTGTCTCTGTTAGAACGCCAGGAGTGTTGCTCACAGGGATTCCTCGTTCTGTCGCCGCAGAGATATCGATATTGTCGTATCCGACCGCATATGAGGCTATCATCCTAAGATTTGGCTCTGCGTAAATAACCTCACGATCAATTGGGTCAGTGAGAAGGCAAAGCAAACCATCTTTTCCTTTGATGCCTTTGATGAGTTCTTCTTTTGTAAGGGTGCGGTTCGTGCGATTTATTGTGATAGCGAATTCTTTTCGAAGCAAATCCAATCCTGGTGTTGGTATCGTTCTCGTTACAAAAACCTTCATAGGGCCTCAGATGCTCATAGTCAAATGGATGGATTGTTATTTAGAGATTTCTAAAAAACACGTATCGTAATTTTCTATTGAAAAAGAAAAAGAGGGGGATATGTATATTATGATAGAGGGCGGTTAACCTGTCTTTTCTTTGAGGATGTCATCGAACGAGTAGAAGTGAATGTTTCCGAAAAAATTAAAATCTCCTTCTTGGTAGAGAACCCATTGTTGCGTCGTTTTTATTTTTGGCTGAGCGAACACTTTTATCTCTCTGTAGTTTGGATTTTTCTCTTTATCTATCAGTTTGTACACCGACCAATTCACTTTGATAGGATCCATTGGTGAGTAAGCCCCTATAATTTTTACAAATTGTTCTGTAAGGTTTGCGTCATAAGTGTAATCTGTGACTCTCCATTCACTTCGTACTAACGACTCTCCCGCTGTTGGTTCATAGTACGGCTCTTCGATAAGGGCAGCGTTATATTGGAAATATCCACAAAACATCATTCCCCAGTCGTTTTGATCATATGGTGGACCATTGTCGCCATGGGATAAATCAAAGCATTTTGGGCTATTGCAGTAGAGATAATTCAATACGCTAACATACTGTCCCCAGGTTGCTTTATATTGTTTATTCGGAAGGATGTAGAGCCCATAGCTAACATTATCGATACCTGCAAATTGACAGTTATCAGCATCCACACTACAACTATGCGCCATTTCATGCAGGATAAGAGACCCTAATTGAATACGCTTGCCTCTTTCGGTTGGTACGGTGCCCATTAACACATAGTTAAAGATATTTTGTATTGGGTTGAATCGGGAGGAAAGGTAAGCGATTTGCGTGGTATCGTAAACGTTGTTTTTCGATGGGTGTTGGAAACCACCGCCATGTCCGATGACTAAATATCGGAAGATCCCTTTTCGTTCGTCAGGGAAATAATTATCATAGAACTGCAACATCATCCCAGAATCTTGTGATATTTTAGCAATGTGTGGTAATTCTTGTCCGCCACCGTTTATAGGGCTATTTGGCCACCCGTCATCAAAAAAGCATTTAATGTTATTCTCAGCGAATCTCTCGATAATTCCTTGTTTGCTTTCTTCAAAGAAATAATGTGGTGGATCAAACAGTCCACCAGAGCCCATGTAATCGACTTCATAATAAATATCCTGACTGAAGGGATCAGCAAACCATTTCGCCATTTGATATTCTTCAATATTGCTTAGACCGTCTAGGTCGGGGTCAAGGTTATTATGGTCATCCCATGTAAAAGGATCATATCCCCATTTCCACTCCCATGCTGTCGGGATCCCATCGCCATCAGGATCAAGTTTTGAGTCATCTACCGTAGGATCTGTTCCCAAGATGTTGACCTCGGTCCAATATGGAATAAAATCACCATCGTAATCAATTTGATAGATGTTAAACCATATCTCAAAGGTCTCACCTAGATAGTAGCCATATCCATCTTTATCATTGAAATTGTCAGAACCAGACCATCGGCCAGTCCGATAATCATAGGTGACTGTGAATGAGTCTCTTTCAATATTTTGGGTTTTTCTTCCTAATAATCCGGATTTTACTTGTTCCATAATTGTGAGAGTGATTATTGATGTTTCTTGTTCTTCTTCCGCATCTTTCATGATTTTATTTTCCTGGAACATGGTATCCCATGTATTGAACATTACTTCAGTTGTCCTACCATGTTGTGTGACATCTTTACTAACGTATTCTAATCCATCCATGTTAGATATGAAATAAAACGATGGTTTCGTTTTCCATGAATTTCCTGGTTTTAGTAATTTAGTGAGGAGGTCTCTATCTCGTATTCGTAAGATTTCCAGGACAACACCTTGGTTTTCTAACGGACTGATACGATTATCAATCGGGGGTGGAATTTGTTGGGCAGGGATTACTTTCTTTGATGCATAATACTCGAAATATACATATGTCCCTGACACGAGTAAACAGGCGATAACAAGTAGCGAGACTCCTATCATTATTTTTTGTTTCCGTTTAACATACATGATGGTTTGCCTCCGGTATGGAGCGGGATTGTATTTTTATTAATAATATAGGTTACAATTTATATAAAGTTATTGGTATTCAAAATACAAGACTGATGTTGTTTGTACGACTGTTAACTCTTCTGTTGAGTTGTTGTTGAATTCTACGATAAATCCTAAACGATTCTCTGAATATTCTATTTAGAGGAACTAATGGAGGTGATGAGTTCAGTTAGAATTCTATTTAATGAGGTATCGATTTTATGGTTTGTACCAATTCTTATAAGTTTTCCGTTTATAGAATCAATTTCTGTTTTTTTCCCCTGTTGAATGCTCTGAAGCATAGAGGAATAATTCTGTGCAGTATCCCGAATGACTTCTTTAGTTTTTTTTATCGTCTTTAGAGAGGATACCGGTATTCGTTCTGAAGATGCGATTAAGGTTGATTCTGTACATACCAGCTCGACAATCTTTTCTAAGAGTAGATTTTCAAGTAGATATCCATTTTTACAACCGAAAAACGCGGTGAGCGGGTTAATGCTGGAGTTAATGATAGCTTTTATCCAGATTTCTTTTACAATATCATCACTTATCTGCGTCTCAATCCCTGCTTCAGTGAAGGTACAAACAAGGGTCTTGAGTCGCTTTGATCGATGACCATCGAGTTCTCCAAGAATGGTTTTTCCTTTACCCGTGTGTATGATTTCACCAGGTTTTGAAATTATAGCGCCCTGTGTGGAAATACCAGCAATGATATGTTTTTTCTCAATGATCTGTTCTATTTTTTCTAGGTTATCTAACCCGTTTTGGAGGAACAGTACCATTGTTTGATTATGTATAATCGGCAGTATTTGTTTGCTTGCTGTCTCTGTATCATAGGTTTTAACTGTTAGAAGTATAAGATCTGGTATAATGGAGATGTCCTTTGTAGATTCTACCGAGGGGATTTTGATAGAGAGACGAGTTTTTCCTTTAACAGTCAAACCTTTTTTTTGTATGGCGGTGATGTGTGGGGCTCGTCCAACCAATACAACTTTATTTTTTTTAGCGAGTAACCCACCATGGAGTGATCCAATTGCTCCTGCTCCAACAATGACGATATTCATCCTGGTATACCTCTTTTTTTACCTTGTTGGTCAATTTCCTCATGTGTAAAAGCGATAAGCGGACTTAATATTGGCAGATTACTATTTTTTTTAAGTTGCATGATGGTGGATAGTGAGTGGATAGGCTCTTCAAGCGTGTGGCCAGTCACCAGTGCATCGCATTTTTTTTCAGAGGCAATGGTAGATAATTGACGGTAGAAATCTTCACCTTCCAGGTTGGTATTAATGATCTCTGCATCTGCATACCACTGAGTAAGAAATGAGCGAATAGCTTTCTCGTTTGCTTGGTTCATTGTCACTTTAATAACGTTACATCCCCTATGCATTAGATACCAAGCAGCGAGCAAGGAAGAAGGGTTTTCAACAAGTGCAAGTATTTTTCCTTGGGTTCCTAAGGGAAGACCCCCGACTCCTGGGATTTTTTCGGTGAAAAGAAACGATTTCTTCTCCCGTATTTCAATAAAGAGCTCGACATCAGGATGCGTTAAGTCTACTCTGGCTTGTGTTGCACTGACAATATCACTCCCAATGCGTACTGCAACTTCTTGACTGGTAAACTGGTGTGTTCCGACTCGCGTCGGTCGAATCGCAAAACTTTTTTCTTTTGTCAGTATGTTTTTAGTAAGTAGTAGAGCATAGTATGACATATCTTCCATTGTCGAAGTTGTTTGAACCGCTGAGCTGAATGATACGATACCAAAAATTCGAGGTAATACTGTAATGCTTTTTGAGATGTCTGTCGTGATTAGATAGAGTCTCCCACGTTCATTTCTGATGGTATGCGATATATTTTCCAGGGTAAGTGCTTTTTTTATGTTTCTCACAAGCATTGATTCGAAATACTTCCGAACGTATGTACTTTTAAGCGAGAGCTCACCGTATCGTATTAGGATAACATCGTAATTCATCGATTTTCACATCTCATGGAGATACATTAACTTTTCACTTTCGAAACCTTTATTGCGCATTCTGTTGATGTGGGCTTTGGTGATTCCTTTCGTTGTAGGACGCAAAGAACTGAAGAGGACGTTCTATTCACCTCCTTTGAAGAGTACCTTTATCCAAAAGTTAAGGATTGGTAGGATTTTCTATTGGTTTCTCTTGTTTGTCCCTCTGAGTATTTTTTCTGCTTTGATTGTACAAAATGACACGTTGACGTTTGTGACATGTATTTTAGCAATTGTCCCTCTTGCCCGTATCTTGGGATATACAACTAAGGAGATCTCGTTACAATCGAATCCAACAATTAGTGGTCTTTTTTCAGCTACTTTTGGGAATGCGATTGAGTTAATTATCGCGATTTTTGCGCTCAGTGCCGGGTTAATAGAAGTAGTCCAGGCATCTATTATCGGTAGCATTATTGGGAATATTTTATTGCTCGTTGGTATTAGTATTTTTGCTGGTGGTATTCGGTATAAAAATCAGCGGTTTAATAATCAGAGTATTGCCGTGTCTTCTACTATGCTTATTATTGTGGTTGCCGGGTTAGCAATCCCTAGTATCTATGCGGTTCTTACTCCAAGTGGCTCACATAACCAGGTTTTAAGTGGTGCAGTCGCGGTTGTGATGGCGCTTATTTATCTTGCGGGGCTTGTCTTTTCTTTACGTACGCATAAGGATCTTTTTGACGCAAGCGATGAGATGAAAGCTTCATCTGAACAACCAACGATGAGTCGTAGACTTGCGACATTGATTTTACTTATCGTTATCGGTGTGGTTTCTCTTGAGTCAGAACTCCTTGTGACGACCATCGAGCAAGCTGCGCAGAGCATTGGAATTACTCAGATGTTTATTGGAATTGTAGTGATTGCGATTATAACGAATATCGCAGAGATATCAACCGCTGTCCATTTTTCTGTTGAAAATAAACTTGATGTTTCTATCGAGATTGGGTTGAGTAGTGCAATCCAGATTGCGTTGTTTGTCGTCCCGGTTCTCATGCTAATCAGTCAAGTATTTGATTTTGGTTTTTCACTTGTTTTTACTCCTTTCGAGATTCTCGCAGTTATGCTCGCGGTTTTAATTGTAAATTATCTGTCTGCTGATGGAAGATGTAATTGGCTAGAAGGAGCCCAGTTAATCAGCGTTTATTCTATAATCGCGATTGCGTTCTTTTTTGTAGAATAATCAAGCAGTGTTCTTTACCATTCATGTTGGAAGACCTGTTCTACGTTCTCTAGTGAATGATGTGCAGCAAATGAGATATTCATCGGTGTCAGCGAGATTTTGTTTTCGTTTAATGCTTTAAGGTCTGATTTCTCCGCCATATTCTTAAATTGTATAGGGGGGGTCTGATGGATGAACTTATTTCCTTTTTTATGGAAGAGCCTTCCATATCTTGTTTTAAAAAGTGTTGTGATCTCCAAGGGTGTGTCAACCGTTGCATGAAACGGGATGTTGAGGGAAAAGAGATCAACACTATCGAATGCTCTATTCATGATGATAGTAGTTACTTTTGTGGTGATTCTTGCAGCATTCTCAAAGAGAGGATAACTTTTTGGGTTATAAAAATCAATATTTTTATCTCGTAGAGCTAGCGGAATGGAGAGTGATGAGGCAATGGATCTGACACCATCGATAGATCCTTCAATTGCTGCTCCTATGGTTCCGGAACTCAATGTCCTGGCTTGTCCGATGTTCAGTCCAATGTTTATTCCTGAAATTACCATTTTTGGGCGTGTATTAACAACGTCATATAACCCTATTTGGACACAGTCGGCAGGGGTTCCATTAAGTAGGAACATTTCTACACCGTTATATGCTATTTTTTTTATTTTTAGTTCTTTTTTAGTAGTAATTGCTTTGCCAATCCAACTTCGTCCTCGATCGGGGACAACCGCAGTAACTTCATATTTTTTTGAGAGTTCTTTTATTAGGGTTACAAATCCTGCAGATTTGTAACCGTCGTCGTTCGTCACAAGAATATCTGTCATCGGCAACGGAAAAAGCAGGTGATTAATGAATCTTTCCGGTAAGATTATTGTCGAATATTTATATAGCGAAAACCTATAGGATGTGTAACCATGATTACGAAGACCGGTGATGATTTCGATATTATTCTACTCAGCGGGGAGTATTATGATGATCACCCGCTTTCACCAG
>Ga0307446_1000888_pt1 | contig 10291 bp, 8 predicted proteins | sample SalMarSW160320MG_FD_202141 | JGI IMG/M metagenome (GOLD analysis project Ga0307446, IMG submission 202141) | Salt marsh sediment microbial communities from the Plum Island Ecosystem LTER, Massachusetts, United States - SW1603-20 | ecosystem: Environmental > Aquatic > Marine > Intertidal zone >... | reverse complement strand
GTGCACAAAAATCTTTGAAGACAAGCTCGAAAACATCCTGCGCGAGGCGCACATCGCCTACCGGCGCCAGCCCTCCATCGGCGGGCTGCGCCCGGATTTCATCGTCACCGGCCCGCACGGGGAAAAAATCCTCCTCGAGGTGAAGATGTGGGACCCGCGCGGCGGCAACACCGCCCGCGCCTTCCGCCAGGTCCAATTGTATAAAAAGGCCACCGGCGCCGACCAGGCGCTGATCGTGATGCCGGATTTGAAGAAAAATTACAAACGCCGGGGTGTCATTAAGCTTGAGGTGGTCCTGCCTACGCTTCAAAAAATGTTCAAACTGCCGCAGGAAGGCCAACCTGCCGTCCCGGCTCCTCCCCGCAAAAAACCCGGTAAGGAGAAGGCGCCCGAAAGTTTAAAGACTTTCCCCCGCCGCGCGCCGCGGCCCGCGCCCGAGCCGGCCGCCTCGAAGCGGATGATCTTCGCCGCGATGCCGTTCGCCGGCGAATACGACGATACCTACTTCATCGCCATGTCGTACGCCGCCGAGCAGGTCGGCGCCGATTGCAAACGGGTGGACCTTAAGGAATTTTCGGGCGATATCGTCACGGAGATCAAACGCCTGATCCATTCCAGCGCGGCCGTGATCGTCGATCTTTCCGAAGCCAAACCCAACGTGCTCTACGAAGCCGGCTTCGCGCACGCGTTGAAGAAGCCGACCGTTCACATCTGCTCCACGCCGCTCTCCGATCTGCCTTTTGACGTCCGCAACTGGAATACGATCCCCTACCGCCGCGGCCAGACGGCCCTGTTACAGGAACCGCTTGCGCGCCGGTTGAAGGCCGTGATGGGGAAGAAGTAGCCGACCAAGGCGATCTCGCAATCAATGCCCGCAAGCACAGCAGCAAAATGCGATACTGCGGGGATCGCTTCGGGGTTGAACCCCCTTGCTGATGACATGAAAGCCCTCCGGGCTTACATGACATAAGGCAGGGCTTTAGCCCGACGGGCTTCTGGATGCCCGATACGATCATCCCTTGCTGACGGTATGGAAGACCGCTTGGGCTTACATGACATAAGGCAGGGCTTTAGCCCGACGGGCTTCTGGATGCCCGATACGATCATCCCTCGCTGACGGTATGGAAGCCCGCTTGGGCTTACATGACATAAGGCAGGGCTTTAGCCCGACGGGCTTCTGGATGCCCGATACGATCATCCCTCGTTGACGGTATAGAAGCCCGCTTGGGCTTACTTGATATAAGGCAGGGCTTCAGCCCGACGGGCTCCGCTGTGCGGGGCCGGCTCGGGACAGGCTCGCATTGGATAAAAAAGGTCGTTGTCTTTTCCGTACAGGATCTTGCACTATCAATATTTCCCAAAATTTTTCTATGCGCCCTTTGCGGGTTCGCGGTCAGGGCTTTTCCCCTTTCCCCCCGAACGCCGACGGCAGCAGCCGCTCGAGCGTCGTCGCCTCGCGGATTAACCCCTTTTCATCGGCCAGGATCACTTCGAGGTCAATGCCGAATTCCGCCAGCGCCTGGCGGCACGCGCCGCACGGCGCCGCTCCATCCTGGGTGACGACCGCAATCGCGCGGAACGCCCGCTCGCCCGCCGCCGCCGCGGAAAAAAGCGCCACCCGCTCGGCGCACAAACCCACCGGGTAGGAAGCGTTTTCCACGTTGGCGCCGGTATACACTTTCCCGCCGGCCGTCCGGATCGCCGCGCCGACCGCGTAATGCGAGTACGGCGCGTAGGCGTTGCCGCGCGCAGTGCGCGCTTCCGTCACCAATTGCTTTCGTTCCTCCGCGGCCAATTCATTTTTTAGCGGCATTGGTCTTTCGCATCTTTTTGGCCGGGACGCCCACGACCACGGCTCCCTCGGGCACATTGTGCGTCACCACCGACCCGGCCCCGGTCTTCGCGCCGCGGCCGATCTTTACCGGCGCCACCAGCATCGTATCCGATCCGATGAACGCGCCCTCGCCGATCTCGGTCTTGTGTTTCTGCTTGCCGTCGTAGTTGCAGGTGATCGTCCCGGCCCCGATGTTGGCCCCCGCCCCGACGGTCGCATCGCCGAGGTAGGAAAAGTGCCCCATCTTTGCGCCTGTACCCAGCCGCGTATTCTTCGCCTCGCCGAAGTTGCCCATGTGCACGCCGCGCTCGAGGTAAGACCCTGACCGTAAATGCCCGAACGGCCCGATCGAAACATCCTCCTCGAGCGTCGCATCCTCCACCACCGAGCATTCCACCTTGCAGCGGTCACCGACGGTCGCGCGGCGGAGGATTGTATTCGGCCCGAGGAGGCAGCCGCGGCCGACGGTCGTTTTTCCCTCGAGGTGCGTGTTCGGAAGGATCGTCGTATCCTCGCCGATCACCGCATCGTACGAAATATAAACCGCCGCCGGATCCTGCATCCCCACGCCCGCGTCCATCCAGCGCCGGTTGATGCGCCGGCGGAGCACGGTTTCCGCTTCGGCCAGGTGCGCCCGGGTGTTGATCCCGATCCATTCCGCTTCGTCCGCGACGGGTATCGCCGTCACGCCGCCCTCGCGCGCCGCAATCGCCACCAGATCGGTCAGGTAATATTCACCCTTCGGGGAAGGGCTCACCTGCGCCAGCTTCTCCCACAGCCACCCGGCCCGGAAGCAATATGCCCCCAGGTTGATCTCCTTTACGCACTTTTGTTCCGGCGTGAGATGCGCGTCCTCGACGATTTCCGTCACGTTTCCCGCGCCGTCCCGGATCACGCGTCCGAAAAAACGCGCGTCTTCCCCGATCCCGGTCAGCAGAACCAGCGGACCGGCCGCGCGGCTGCCCGTATCCGCAAGCCTCCGCAGCGTTTCCGGCCGCCAGAGCGGCATATCGCCGTAAAACACCACCAGGTGATCCGCTTTCCCAAGCAGCACGCTTTCCGCGCGGCGGACCGCGTCGGCCGTCCCCAGCAATTCCGGCTGGAGCACAAACTCGGCCTGCCCGCCGGCCGCAGCGCGCACTGCATCCGCCTCATGGCCGATCACGAGCACCGGCCGTTCGGCGCCGACGCCCCGGGCGATATCGAGCACCCATTGCACCATCGGCCGTCCGCACAACGGGTGCAGCATTTTAGGAAGGCTGGATTTCATGCGGGTTCCCCGCCCGGCGGCGAGTATGAGCGTCCGAAGTGTCATGGCTTTTTCCTTGGAGCCGGGCCGGCCGGTTGCCGAGCCATGGCCCCGTGTGAAAATGAAACGAAGACTCCCCGACTCAGAGATTCGCGAACCTCTTCGAGTCCTTGAGTCTTCGTTTCCATAGAGGCTGGGGCGCCAGGTTTCGAACCTAGATCCTCGGATTCAAAGTCCGGTGTGCTGCCGTTGCACCACGCCCCATGGAATGAAACGAACCGGAATTGTAGCACAGGAAGTTGCGGCGGGAACGGGGCTGGGTTATTCGAAAACCCGGTAGGGGGTGGTCAAGGCGTCTTCGGGGGCATACCCGAGTTTTTCGGCTTCGTCGAAGGTAAGTTTGCCGGGCGAGAGAAATCCAGCCGCCTCCAACACGGCATCGTCCCAGAAGGTCTTTGCTTCCTGGGATTCCACCAGTTGCTCGCCGAGATTCCATTCCGGCTCGGTGATTCCCCCACCCACGGTCTGTTGAACCCAATCTGGCATCGGGACCACTCCTGACGACGCTTCCTGCATTAACCGGTCGGTGTGGAAGATTTTCTCGAGCCGTCGCACGGCATCGCTTATTTCATCAAACAGGGTTTGGGCGGGAGTCGGTTTGGTAAGGAAGACCACCAGGCTCGGCCCGCTCGGCATCGGGGAGACAATCATCTGCCGCTTCTCGCCCAGCACGTGGAAGATCGACGGCGGATCTTCCTTGATCTTGCCCAGGAACGGCACCGTACGGTGCAGGACCGCGGCGAGCGAATGCTGCACCGCTTCCATGTCTTCTTCCATAACCTCCAGCACGTCGCCGGCGCGGTGAGTCGCCTGACCGCCTTCCTGGCACAGCCAGGCGGCATCCGCATCCAGCTTCTGGCGCAGGTCGGTCAGCACTTTTGCGGCGCGGTCTTCGCTGAGCTCGAATGCTTCGCCGGCGAGGATCGAGCGCACGGCGAGCAGAAACTCATCCATCGGCAGGGGCTTGTTGAAGAAGGCGCGCACGCCGAGCCGCTCGGCCAGTGAGCGGATCGCGGGTTCGGAAAAACCGGTTGTGACGATGACGGGGATTTCGATTTTCTGGATCTGCCAGCGCTCGACCAGCTCCAACCCGCTGATTCCCGGCAGCCGGACGTCGATGACGATCAGATCCGCTCCGTGTTCGGCCAGCTCCAGCGAGGCTTCCTCCGCCGAGAGGGTGTCGACCACGTCCAACGACGGATCCATCAGCTGGATCGCGCTGTGGATCATTCGCGCGATTTCCCGCTGATCTTCGACGATCATCACGCGCTTGCGGCCCATAAAAAGATTGTAGCACAACTGCGCGGGCGCGGTCATCAACCTTTAGTCCGCATCCGCGCATGCCTCGGGCCGGGTATAATTCCGGCAATGTCTGAATCGGAATCGGCCGCGCGGCCGCACACCCTGCTGTACGCCGTCCTGGGAGGGATCATCGCGGCGACGATCCCCTTTTACTGCTCCGCCGTCTTCCTGATCCTCCTCCACCCCACGCCCACCCGGGAAGCCGCTCCAAGTTACACGCCGGCCCTCATGCCAACGCACCGGATCCCGCTGCCCGCCAGCGCCACGCCCCCGCTCGAACCGCAGCTCACCTTCACCCCGACCCATACGCCTTTCATCCCGCCGACGCCGACCATCACCCCGACCCCGACCGAGACGCTCCCGCCCACGCACACCCGCACGCCCGTCCCGACCAATACATTGCCGCCGACCCTCACGCCGACCGAGCCCCCGACCGACACTCCCACCACGCCGTAAAGCCGTTGCGAGGGACCGTAAGACCCGGAGGGAATACTCTTTGGGGGGTCATTCCGAGGAGCGAAGAGAGCCTGTCCCGAGCGAAGCGAGGGAAGGAATCGGAAAGTTGGTAGAGTCATTCCGAGGGGCCTTTAGGCCCCGAGGAATCGGAAAGTTATTTGTAAGGGTCGAGCTTGGATGTTTTCGGTGATAAGTCACCGATCCCTCAGGGCCTGAAGGCCCTTCGGGATGACATTATTCTTCGTGTCCTTCGAGACAACATTCTTCTTCGTCCTTCGGGGTGACATTCTTTGAACGTCATTCCGAGGAGCCGCAAAGCCCCGGGGGGATAACTCTTTTGGGGGTCATTCCGAGGAGCGAAGAGAGCCTGTCCCGAGCGAAGCGAGGGAAGGGATCGGAATGACGCCTGGCGCGAGATCCTACAGCCTCTCCACCACCGCCTTGGCCACATCCAGCGTGCTGCTGTATCCGCCCATATCGTAGGTGCGCGCCTTCCGCGCTTTAATCACGCCGGCCACCGCGCTCTCAAGCCCTTCCGCTTTTTCCGTCTCGCCCAGCCATTCCAGCATCAGTTTCACCGCGAGGAAGGTGGCTATCGGGTTGACCTTGTACTGCCCCGCGTATTTGGGAGCCGAGCCATGCGTCGGTTCGAAGACGGCAAAGCCGTCGCCGATGTTGCCGCTTGAGGCGAACCCGAGGCCGCCCACCAGTTGCGCCGCCAGGTCGGAAATGATGTCGCCGAACATGTTGGTTGTCACCAGCACGCCGTACTCCAGCGGATTCTTGATCAGCCACATTGTCATCGCGTCGACATTGGCCTCCCACAGCGGGAGCCCGGGGAATTCGGCGGCGATTTTACGCGCCTCGCGCGTGATCAGGCCGGAGGTTTCGCGGACCACGTTCGGTTTTTCAACAAGCGTCACCGAAGGATACCCGCGCTTTTGCGCATACGCGAACGCGGCGCGCACGATCCGCTGGCAGCCGCGCCGCGAAAGGATCCGGCACGAAAGGGCAAGATCTTCCGAGGCGCTCGCGCGGAAGGCGGCCATCGCCGGGCTGCGCGCTTCGAGCGCGGCGCGGACGTCAGGCGGGAGCGGGTGGAATTCCACGCCGGCGTAAAGGTCTTCGGTGTTCTCGCGAAATACCACCAGGTCGATCCCCTCCCGGTAATTAAGCGGATTGCCGGGGTAGGCCTTGCACGGGCGCAGGTTAACATAGAGGTCGAACAGCTGGCGCAGGCGGACGATCGGGCTGCGGTAGATGAGCCCCTTTTCGCGCAGGTCCGGATCCAATTCGGCGGCCGCCTCTTCTTTGGGTTTGGAGGTGATCGCGCCGAACATCGCGCAGTTGCACGTTTTGAGCAAGTCGAGCGTGCGCTGCGGAAGCGCATCGCCTTCCCGGCACCAGAATTCCCAGCCGATGTCGGCCTGCGGATATTCCGCATCCAAGTGCAGCTGGTCCAGCACGATCCGCGCCGCTTCCATCACATCCTGCCCGATCCCGTCTCCGGGCATCCAGGCGATCCGGTATTTGGCCATCTATCCGCTCTCCTCGATTTACTGGATCGGAAGTATAGCATAGGGAAAAGGCTTTTCCACGAAGCACACGAAGAAAAAAACCTGAAGTGCACGAATATTTTATTACTTCATTCCACCATGATCTTGGATTTTAGAAAATACGAGCTTGACACATTATGTCATATATGACATAATGTTGTTGTTACCTCGGATCGTTCATCACAGTTCTCCAATCCGGCAATATGCCAAACAAGAGCATAGTATGGATTCACGGAGTAATCCGAACTCCGCCATTTTCAAAAGAGGCAAGAGTAAAAGCAGGATTTTTACTTGGTATGCTTCAAAATGGGGAGCACCTAAGTTTTCCACATTCCCGTCCATTGCGGGAAATTGGGAAAAATTGCCATGAGCTTCGTATCCTGGACGCTCACCATTCATGGCGGATCGTTTATCACATCGATTCCGAGGCGATAGTGATATTGGATGTATTCGATAAGAAAACCAACCGAGTACCTCTTGGGGTCATTGAGGTATGTAAAGATCGGTTGGATCGATATCGGAAGAATAAAAGCCCCTGACAGGATTGACTCGGAGGAGAAATATGGATCGCGCAATGCGGCGCCGCCTGGAAGCCCGAGGCTGGAAAGTCGGTACTGCTTCAGAATTCCTCGGATTGACACCGCAAGAAGAGCAGATGGTGGAACTGCGTTTGACACTATGCAAAGCCGTTCGAGAAAGAAGGAAAAATAAACGTATGCCTCAAGAAGAATTGGCTAAGCGATTGAAAACCAGCCAATCTCGAATAGCAAAATTAGAAGCTTGTGATCCGCATGTCTCGACTGACATGATGCTAAATGCTTTATTTGCCCTTGGGGCTTCCTTGGGCGACACGAGCAAGTTAATCGCCTCCGCGGGTAGAAAATAACCTTACCCAATAAAAACCATCCGTCATAAGGCTATCGAAATGTGACGGATGGTCTCTTTTCTCAGCCTCGGTAAAAAACTAATTTGCTATCTCATTAGCCCTCTGCTATTATCAGAATCTATGGACGATAAAGCGCTGTCGACGCACCTGCAAACCCTCCTCCGGGCGCAAGGCCTTTCGGCGTTCGAGGCGCCCGTGCGCGACGTGATCGCCGTCGCCTGGAGGCGGTCCGCCCCCAAGCAGACCGTCTCACGCCTGGGCAGCCTGCATGCGCTTCAACCCGGGACCGGCCGCACCCCCCGCCCGAAAATCCTTCTGGCCGCCCATATGGATAAAATCGGCCTGATGGTAACCCAGGTGATCGACGGATTCTGCCGGGTGGCCGAGATCGGCGGCCTGGATCCGCGCATTCTTCCCGGCCAGCCGTTCATCATCCTGGGGCGCGAGCCGGTCCCGGCCGTCGTCATCCTGCCCCCGGCCGCGCTTCTACCGCCCGACCGGAAGGCCGATGCGGCCCGCCTGCAGGATCTGTGGCTGGATACCGGCCTGCCCGCTGCGGAAGCCGCCCGGCTCATCCGCATCGGCGATCCGGCCGCGTTCGCGCAGCAACCGGTCGTGTTGGCCAACGAACGCATCACCGGCCCGTCGCTCGATGACCGGGCCGGGATCGCCGCGCTCACGGTCTGCCTGGAGGAATTGGCCGCCCGTCCGCACCGCTGGGATATGATTGCGGCGGCCACCGTCCAGGAAGAGGAAACCCTCGGCGGCGCCGCGACCTCCGCCTTCGCTGTCAAACCCGATCTGGCCGTCGCCGTAGATGTCACCTTTGCGGCGGGGCCGGGGCTTCCCGAACACAAGACTTTCCCGATCGCCGAGGGACCGACAATCGGGATCGGGCCGAACGCCCATCCTGCGATGGTCCGGGCTTTCGAACAGGCCGCCGGCAAGGCCGGGATCAAATATGCGCTCGAGGTCATGCCGGCCAATTCCGGAACGGACGCCATTGCGTTGCAGATCACAGCCGAGGGGATTCCCACCGCAGTGATCGGCATCCCTCTGCGCTATATGCACTCGGCGGTGGAAACCGTCGCGCTCGCGGACGTCCGCCAGACCGGCAGGCTGCTGGCGGAGATGGCCGGCGCTCTCGACGATAAATTCCTTCCCGATCTGAAATGGGAGTAAGCGGATGACACCCTCCAAGGTCCGTAAATCCGCGTCACGAAAACCGGCCGCAAAATCGGCGCGGCGGGCGCGCTCACGGCCAATAAAAAAATTAAAGCCCGCATCCAGGAGAGCGGTGCGCGGCCAGGGGCTCGCTCTCCTGCGACGGTTAAGCGAGGCGTGCGGAGTCTCGGGTGACGAGAGCGCTGTGCGCGGGATCGTCCTCGACGCGCTCAAGGGAAAAATCAAATCCTCCAGGGTCGACGCCCTGGGCAATCTGCTGGTCACCTGCCGCATTCGCGGCAAGCCCCGGATGCGGGTGATGGTCGCCGCGCATATGGACGAGGTGGGGCTGGTCTTGATGCAGGCCGGCAGCGACGGGCTGTGGAAATTTGAGGCGGTCGGCGGCGTAAACGAACAGGCCCCCCCCGGCAAGCCGGTTTGGATCGGCAAGAACCGCACGCCCGGCGTGATCGGCGTCAAACCGATCCACCTGACCGAAAAGGACGAACGCGAGCATCCGATTAAAAAAGACTCGCTGACCATCGACATCGGCGCGAAGGACAAGGAAGGCGCATCCGCAACCCTAAAACCCGGCGACCGGGCGGCTTTCGCCACGGCGTTCCAGGCGGAACGGGGCGTCCTGCTCGGCAAGGCGCTGGACGACCGCCTGGGCGTGGCCGCGTTGATCGAATTGGCAGCCGATCCGCCGCCGGGTGTCGAGCTCGCGGCGGCTTTCACCACCCAGGAAGAAATAGGCCTGCGCGGTGCGCGGGTCGCGGCGTACGCCCTCAACCCGAATCTGGCGATCGTGCTCGACGCCACGCCGGCGGTCGATATGCCGATGTGGGATGGAAGCGAAAACATCGCCTATAACACCAAACTCGGCGGCGGCCCCGCGGTCTACGTCTTCGACCGCGGGACGATTTCCGACGCGCGCCTGGTCCGCCTGCTCCGGGATGCGGCCGAGAAGCGCGGGATCCCGTATCAGATCCGGCAGCCGGGCGGCGGCGCGACCGACGCCGGGGCGATTCACCTGGCCCGGGCAGGCATCCCCAGCGTTTCCGTTTCCGTCCCCTGCCGCTCTCTCCACGGACCGGTTTCCACGGCACGGGTCTCGGATTGGCGCGCCCTGATCGCATTGGTGCGCGGAGCGCTCGAAGACCTCGGCCGCCACGGGTTGCCTTGATGGAAAAAGGGATGGGAATATTATGAATCGATGGGTTTGCATCCTGTTCCTCTTCCTCGCGGCGTGCTCGTTCCAGCCGGACGCAATGGCGACCGCGCTCCCGAGCCAAACCGCGGAACCGACCGCCACGGCATCGCCCGTTCCAACCGAAACCGGAACCCCCACGCCCACTCCCACCGCAACGGTCACCCTTCCGCCGACCGCCACCGCCACCCCGCGCCCCGTGATCCACGCCGGAAACGCAGGATTCCTGTCGAAGGCGTTTCAAACCCCGCATCCCGATACCCGGTCGGCGGTCTTCGCCCCCGACAGCACCTGGCTGCTGATCGCATCCGGAGACGCATCCCGCGGGAATTATCTGGTGAGCATGTGGTGGCCGGACCAGGAGCAATTTTTCGACCTTGCCCCGGCGTCCGCCACCGTTTGGGAGGCGGCCTTCTCGCCGGACGGATTGCAGGCGGCGTACGTCATCGATAATCCGGGGCAGGATTTCCGCGGGTACGTGGTCGACGTCGGATCGAAAGCGCGGATCACCGCCCTGGCTGGAACCGGCACCGCCTTCAGTCTCGCATATTCGCCCGACGGAAAACGGCTCGCG
>Ga0307446_1000882_pt1 | contig 10337 bp, 13 predicted proteins | sample SalMarSW160320MG_FD_202141 | JGI IMG/M metagenome (GOLD analysis project Ga0307446, IMG submission 202141) | Salt marsh sediment microbial communities from the Plum Island Ecosystem LTER, Massachusetts, United States - SW1603-20 | ecosystem: Environmental > Aquatic > Marine > Intertidal zone >... | reverse complement strand
GGTCCTCGCCCAGCACCTTCACCTCGCCCCCGGTCCGCCGCCGGTAGCCCTCGAGGATCTCGACCGTGGTCGTCTTGCCGGCGCCGTTGGGGCCGAGGAAGGCGAAGACCTCGCCGCGCATCACCTCGAGGTCGATGCCGCGCACGGCCTCGTTCTGGCCATAGCTCATCCGCAGGCCTTCGATGGAGATCACAGGTTCGGGCAAAGCCGGGCGATTCTAAGTCGCTGCGGTCCTCGGCCCCCGGTCAGCTCTCTGACGGCGTTCAGTCGAGGGGGACGTCGCGGTGCTTGACCCGGACGACGACGTCGTCGCGGCCGGCGAGGTCGCGGCGGATGCGGTCGGCGACGGTGACCGAGCGGTGACGGCCGCCGGTGCAGCCGATCGCGATCGTCAGGTGGCTCTTGCCCTCGGCGACGTAGGCCGGCACGAGGAACTCGAGCAGCGGTAGCAGCCGCCCGTAGAACTCGCCCGCCTGCGTCCCCGACTCGACGTAGGCGCGGACGGCGGCGTCGAGCCCGGTCAGCGGCCGCAGCGCGTCGTCGTAGTGGGGGTTGGGCAGGAAACGGACGTCGAGGGTGAGGTCGGCGTCGCGCGGCGGTCCGTTCTTGAAGCCGAAGGTGAGCAGGGTGAGCGCCAGCTTGCCGCCCTCCTCCTCGCCCAGCAGCTCCTCGGCGATCCGCCGCTGCAGCTCGCCGCCGGTGAGGTCGCTGGTGTCCATCACCACGTCGGCGCGCTCGCGCAGCGGCGCGAGGCGCGCGCGCTCGGCCCGGATCCCGTCGACGATCCGGCCTTCGGGCGCCAGCGGGTGGCGGCGGCGGGTCTCCTTGTAGCGGTCGAGCAGCGTCTCCTCGTCGGCCTCGAGGAAGAGGACGGTCGGCTTGAGGCTGTCGCCACCGAGGTCGTCGAGGACCTCGAGCAGGTCCTCGAAGTACTCGCCGCCGCGGACGTCGGAGACGATCGCCGCGTTGCGGACGCCGCTGCCCTCGTGGCGGAAGAGCTCGCCGAGGCTGCCGATCATCCGCGGCGGCAGGTTGTCGACGCAGAAGTAGCCGCCGTCCTCGAAGGCGGCGATCGCTTCGGACTTGCCGGCCCCGGAGTGGCCGGTGATCACGACCAGGTTGACTTTCGCCTCGCTCACTCGTCTCAGCCGATTCGGTTCAGTTGCTCGTGGATCTCGCGCCCCACTTTGCCAGGCAGGCCGGGCACTGCCTCGAGCTCCTCGCGGGTGGCGGCGAGAAACCGCTCCGGCGAGCCGAAATGCTGCAGCAGCGCCCGCTTGCGGGCAGGGCCGACCCCCTTCAGCTCGTCGAGCACGGAACCGGTCATCGCCCGGTCGCGGCGGCCGCGGTGGTGTTCGATCGCGAACCGGTGCGCCTCGTCGCGGACTCGCTGCAGCAGCTGCGAGGCCTCCGAGTCGACGGCCAGGTCGAGCGGACGGGAGCGCCCGGGCAGGTAGACCTCCTCGAGCTTCTTGGCGAGGCCGATCACGACGACGCCGCGCTCGACGAAGGGCTGCAGCGCCCTCAACCCCGCCGCCAGCTGGCCCTTGCCGCCGTCGATCAGGATCAGCGAGGGCAGCGCGGCGAAGCTGGCGTCGCGCTTGCCGTCGTGCGGCGAGAGGTCGGCCTGTTCGAGGTAGCGGCTCATCCGCCGCGAGAGCACCTCCTCCATCGAGGCGAAGTCGTCGGGGCCCTCGGCGCTCTCTGGGTCGCGCAGGTCGCCGCGCACCTTGAAGCGGCGGTAGTCGGCCTTCTTCGTCGCTCCCCCCTCGAAGACGACCATCGAGGCGACGGTGTGCTCGCCGCCGATCGTCGAGATGTCGAAGCCCTCGATCCGCACCGGCAGCTCCTCCATCGCCAGCGCCTCGCGCAGCGCCGAGAGCGCCTCGACGCGGCGGGCGCGGCGGTGCTCGCGGCGCAGCTTGTCCTGGTCGAGGGCGAGCTTCGCGTTGCGCTCGGCGAGCTCGCGCAGGCGGCGTTTGTCGCCGCGCTCGGCGGCGCGCACCTCGACCGGCGAGCCGCGGCGCTCGCTCAGCGCCTGGGAGAGCAGCGCAACACGCTCGCGCCCCAGGTAGGGCCCGACGACGACCATCGGCGGCATCGCCGGCGAAGCCGAGTAGTACTGGCCGATGAACTCCTCGGCGACCTCGGCCAGCTCGCGCTCGCCCTGGTTCTCGAGGTAGAAGCTCTGGCGCTCGGCGAGGATCCCGTCGCGGACCTGGAAGACCTGGGCGTTGGCGTCGGCGCCCTCGACCGCGACCCCGATCAGGTCGGCGGTGCCGACCGAGCCGCCGGCGACGCGCTGGCGCTCGAACAGCGAGCGGATCGCCTTGAGGCGGTCGCGGTGCAGCGCCGCCCGCTCGAATTCCTCGGCCCGCGCGGCGCCCGCCATCTTCTCCTGCTCTTCGGCCTCGACCCGGCGGTAGCGGCCGGAGAGGAAGTCGACGATCGCGTCGATGTTGTGGCGGTACTCCTCGCGGCTGACGTGGCCGACGCAGGGCGCCCCGCAGCGCTTGATGTAGTAGTCGAGGCAGGGGCTGCCCGAGCGCCGGCCGGGCTCGACGCCCTCGCAGGTGCGGAACTGGAACAGCTTGCCGAGCAGGTCGAGCGTCTCGCGCACGCGCTTGGCGCTGGAGAAGGGTCCGAAGTAGGCGCGGCCGGAGCGGTGCTTCTCGCGGGTGAAGTAGACACGGGGGTAGTCCTCGTCGAGGCTGACGGCGACGTAGGGGTAGGACTTGTCGTCGCGCAGGCGGATGTTGAAGTGCGGCCGGTGGCGCTTGATGAAGCTCTGCTCGGCCAGCAGCGCCTCAGCCTCGGTCGCGGTGACGAGCGTGTCGATGCGGTCGACGCGGGAGGTGAGGCGGGCGTTGCCGCCGGAGAAGTGGGAGGCGACGCGTTTGCGGATCGAGCGCGCCTTGCCGACGTAGAGCAGCTCCCCGTCGGCGCCGTAGAAGAGGTAGACGCCGGGGGCGTCGGGCAGCTCGCGGCGACGCTCGGCGATGCGCTGTGCTCGCGACAACTCCTGCTTCTCCGAGGCGGGGTCAGTCATCACAGCAAAGGGTAGGCTGCGGCTCACCCAGCCAAACAGGAGTCGACCGCGAGTCGGGAGAGGGAGGAACCATGACTGGCCAGAATCCGGCGCCGCCGGAGCTGAAGACGATGCTGATCGAGAGCGGCGAGGACGGCGTCGGCCTCCTCACCCTCAACCGCCCCAAGGCCTTCAACGCGATGAGCCCCGAAATGATCGGCGAGCTGCCGATCGCCTTCTCCTGGCTCGCCGACGAGGCGCCCTATCGCGCGCTGATCGTGACCGGCGCCGGCAACGCCTTCTGCGCCGGCGGCGACGTCAACTGGTTCAGGAAAGGCGCCGAAGCCGACGACGTCGACCTGTCCGCCAACGTTCGCCACGGCGCCGACGTCCTCCACCAGGGGATCATCGACCTGCGCCGGATCCCGTACCCGGTGATCGCCGCCGTCAACGGGCCCGCCGCCGGCGCCGGCTTCTCGCTGGCGCTCGCCTGCGACATGCGGATCGCCGCCGAGAGCGCCTTCCTCGCCCCCGCCTACGGCCGCATCGGCGCCTCGCCCGACGGCGGCATGACCTACTTCCTGCCCCGCGTGGTCGGTCCCAGCCGGGCGCTGGAGATCCTGCTCGAGGATCCGAACATGAGCGCCCGCGACGCCCTCGCCGAGGGCCTGGTGTCCGAGGTCGTCGAGCCCGAGGTGCTGATGGAGAGCGCCAACGCCAAAGCGGCGAAGCTGGCGACGATGGCGCCGCACTACGTGCGGATGGCGAAATACCTCTGCGGCGTCAGCATCGAGAACCGGCTCGCCGACCACCTCCAGCTCGAGCGCCACGGGATCGCCGACAGCATGGCGACCGAGGACCTGGTCGAAGGGGTCAAGGCCTTCTTCGCCGGCGACAAGCCCGAGTTCCGCGGCCGCTGAACCCCGCCTGAACCAAGCCGGCACGCCGGCCGTATCGGGGCTACAGTGGTTGGTGCTTCACCCCGGGAGAAAGGAACGCCATGAAGAAGGTCGCTGTAGCACTGATGCTTGTCCTGGCCGCGCTGGCCCTGGTCGCCTGCGGCGGCTCCTCCGGGTCGAGCACGGAACCGACGGCCGCGCCCGAAACCGGCGCCGAAGAAGCGGGCGGCGAAGCCGGCGCGGGCGAAGCCGAATCCGAAGAAGGCGAAGAAGCGGGCGAAGGCGGCGCGCCGGTCCTCAAGATCGAAGCGGCCGAAAGCGGGCTCGCCTACGCGAGCGAAACGGCGAGCGTCGAAGCGGGCGACGTCACGATCGAATTCACCAACCCCCAGCCGATCGCCCACGACGTCGCGATCGAAACCTTCAACGGCGAAGTCCTCGGCCAGACCGAACTCGTCACCGAAGGGACGACCTCGACCGAAATCGAACTGAAACCCGGCACCTACAAATACTTCTGCACCGTCCCGGGCCATCGCGAAGCCGGCATGGAAGGGATACTGACGGTCGAATAGGCGCCTCCGGGCGCCGCCTCGACGGATAATTCGCTCCGATGCTCGCGCCCGACCGATCGCCGCGCACGTTCGCCTCGCCCGGCGAGGCGCTCGGCGACCTGCTCGGCGTCGCGCGCCGGGCGCAGCCGCTCGTCGGCACCTACGCCCGCGGCTACATCGACCCAGCCCTGCGCGAGCGGGTGATGGTCGCCGTCAGCCGGGTCAACGCCTGCCGCGGCTGCACCTTCGTCCACGAACGCTGGGCCGACCGCGCCGGCGTCAGCGCCGAGGACCTGAAGGCGATCGGGCTCGGCGACCTCGGCGACCTCGACGCACGCGACCGGGCGGCGGTCGCCTACGCGGCGGCGCTGGCGGAGGCGCGCTTTCGCTCGCCGGTCGACCCCGCGCTCACCGCCACGGCCGGGGAGCACCTGACGCCGCGCGAACTCGCCGCGGTGGAGGCGGTGGCACGCGCGATGGCGGTCGCCAACCTGACCGTGAGCACGACCGAGGAGCTGCTCGACCGCTGCCCGGTCAGGACCAGAAAGCGTCGCTCTCGGCGGGCTTCGCGTCGGCCATCCACCACTCGCTGATCTGCCCGCCGGCGAGGCGGAGCAGGTGGGCGGCGAAGTTGTGCAGCGACCTGCCGCCGCGCTCGGCCCGCACCTCGACCATCACCAGCAGCAGGCCGTCGGCGACCGCCACCGGCGGCTGCGTCATCTCGACGCTGAAGCGGGCGGCCGGCAGGTCCATCGCCTCGACCCGGCCGAGATAGGCCTCGCGGCCCTCGACCCGGTCCATCTCACCCTCGGCGTTGGTCACGTAGGCGACCATGTCCGGGGCCATGCGGGCACGCATGCCGTCGAAATCGGCGGCCGAGAAGGCATCGAGGAAGCCGGTGACGACAGCCTCTCCCGAACCGGCCACGGTCATCGCTCAGGCGGCGGCCATCACGCGGGTGACCGAGTCACCGACGAAGCAGGGCTTCTCGTTGCCCTCGACCTCGATCGTGAAGCGGGTGACGACCTGCCACCAGCCGCCGCCGACCTCGTCGACCGAGGTCACCTCGGCGCGGGCGCGGACGCGGGAGTCGACCGGGACCGGCGCCGGGAAGCGGATCTTGTTCCAGCCGTAGTTGACGCCGAGGGCGAAGCCGGTCGAGGAGATCAATTCGTCGCGGAAGCCGTCGACCATCGCCAGCGTCAGGTTGCCGTGGGCGATCGTCGTCCCGTAGGGGCTCTCGGCCTTGGCCCGCTCGACATCGACGTGGATCCACTGGTGGTCGCCGGAGAGCTTGGCGAAGGAGTCGATCTCGGCCTGGCTGACCGCGCGCCACTCGCTCGGGCCGATCTCCCGCCCGACCAGCGCTTTCATTCCCTCGACGCCCTCGACCTGCGTGGAAGCCATCGCGCGGCAGTCTACGAGATGGGGCCGTGTCCGGGGAACCGCTCCCGCCCTCCTAGACCGAGCCGATGATCCGCTTGCGCTGCGCCTCGTACTCGTCGGAGTCGATCAGGCCGCGGCGGCGCAGGTCGTCGAGCCGTTCCAGCCGCGCTGCCGGGTCGCCACCGCCGCCGTCCAGCGGCGCGTCCCAGTCGATCGCGATCCGGTCCTCGTCGCCGGGCGCGACCTTGGCCTGGAAACCGTCGCCGATCCCGATGTCGCTGAGCGCGGTGGGAGGCACGGTCGCCTTCTTCGTCACCCGGTACGCGGGGAGCCCTTCGGGCTCGACCAGCAGGTCGAACTCGATCCGGGGCTGCTCGTTGATGTAGACGCCGGTCTGCCGCTTGCCCTCGATCGTCACCGTCGCGGGCGTCTCGGCCGCGGCCGACCCGCCCGGCCCCCAGCGTTCGGCGCCGAGCCGCGCCGGGATCGTCAGCAGGGCGAGCAGGGTGACGATCCCGCCGACCACGATCGGCACCCAGCGCCAGTCGCTCCCTTCGTCGAAGCCGATGCCGAGGATGCCGATCGCCAGCGAGGCGACCCCGAGCGTCAGCACGAGGGTGAGGCCGAGCGCGTAGCGCCGGGTTCGGTCGGGATCGCGTGCCTCGAGCAGGGCGTCGACGCTGGGGTCGCCGGTTCGCTTGCGCCGTTCCTCCTTTTCGTGGCGCCCGACCAGGGCCCAGGTGAGCATTCCCAGCACGAACCACAGCCCGCCCGAGAGGACGAGACCTGGAACGCCGGCGACGATTCCGACGGCCACCGCGACGACACCGAGGGCGCCGATCTTCACCCGGGCGAGGATAGTGGCGACCGGGTGAGAAGCAACTCCAGCGACCGCCACCGATCCGTTCGACCGCCCACCGGTTTTCTCGACCAAGCCGGCGAGGTCGCGCGCGGATTCCCGGGCTTTCGCGCCGATGAGCTGCTGAAGCCGGTTCCCGGGATCCAGGACGAGTGGACGGTGCTCTATCGGTTCGACACGGCCGAGCACGCCGACGCCTGGCTGGAATCGCCGGAGCGCAAGCGCCTGCTCGCTGAGCAGGGCGAGCGCTTCGCCGATTTCGAGCTGCTGCTCGTCGGCCTCTAGCCCACGGTCGTCCTGCTCACGCTCGGACTCGACGAGGCATGGCCAGACGCCGCTCTCTGGATCGCCTCCTGATCGGCAGTGCCCTCTCGGTCGCGGCGCTGACCTGGGTCGTGATGCCGGTCGTGACGCGGCTGTTCCGGTTCTGGCTGGCCCCGCCGCCGCTGGAGGCCAGCCCGCGGCGCGATGCGCTCGGCGCAGGGGTGTCGATCGCCTTCATAACCGTCGTCGCGGCGGTCTTCTGGCTTTTCACCACCCAGATCTGGACGCTGCCCTGAGCGGACTGCGGCTCAAGCGACCAGCCGCACGGCCGCATTTTGGAATCCCTACGCAGCCTTGAGGCGGGCGTCGAAGAAGTCGAAGACACGTCGCCAGGCGTCGTCGGCGGCGTCGTCGACGTAGCCGAGCCGCAGAGGGAGGTAGGCGAGCTTGGCGATCGGGTGGTGGCCACGGGTCATGAAGCTGTGCCCGGCGTCGTCGTAGACCTTGACGTCGTTCTCGATGCCGAGGGCCTCGAGATGGCTCGACAGCCGCTCGGCGTGGCGGCGCCCGACCATCTTGTCCCTGCCCCCATAGGAGCTGACGATCGGACAAGCACCGCGCAGGCTGGCGGCGTCCTTCGGCACTTCGGCATAGTTGACGGCGGCCGCTCGGACGCCGGGTGCGCCGCCGCCGACGTAGGCAAGGGCGAACGCGCCGCCCATGCAGAAGCCGATCACGCCGACGCGCTCCGCGTCGACGTACTCCTGCTCGGCGAGCCATCCCCGTGCCGCGTCGATGTAGCCGTGGATGCGGCCCGGAGTGCCGCTCTTGACCTCCTTCATGGCCCGCGCCAGGCAGATGGCGAGCGGTCCGTCCTTGAAGAGGTCGGGCATCAGGGCGACGTAGCCGTGCTCGGCGAAGCGGTCGCAGACCTCGCGGATCTCCGGTTGATCGCCGAACGCCTCGTGGATGACCACGACGCCGGGGAAGACGCCGTCCCCTGACGGTCGTGACAGCGCTCCGCGCAGCCCTTCTCCAAGCTCGACGTCCGTGGGCACCGTGGGCGGCATCCTCGCACCGACCGTCTCCCCCGTCCAGCGAGTCGCCAGATCGAAGGGCGGGGGCCTACTCGCTGAGGTCGCGCCGGACCACGATCGCGGTGCCGATCGCCCAGAGGCCGAGCGCCCAGGCGGCGAGGACGAGGCCGCCGCCGACCTGCCCGAGACTGGCCTCGCCTTCGGTGTGGCCGTGCAGCGAGCCGATCGCCTGCGCCGGGAAGTAGTCGCCGATCGAGCCGGGCAGGAGCGTCGGCAGCGGCGAGAGGACGAAGAAGAAGGCGATCGCGGCGATGATCGCGCCGACCTGGTTGCGGACGATCGCGCCGATGCCGAGGCCGAAGGCGCAGATCAGCGGCAGCGAGACGACGACGCCGGCATAGATGGAGACGAGGTCCGAGAACGACGGCAGCTCCCCGCCCCGGCTCGACAGGATCGACACCCCGAGCCCTGCGTTGACGACGACGAAGAGGAGTCCTGCGAGCAGCCCGACCAAGAGGACGGCGCCGAGCTTCGCGACCAGCACCGGGTGGCGACGAGGAGAGGCGAGGAAGGTCGAGCTGGCGGTGCCGTGGCGGAACTCGGTCGTGATCGCCAGCACGCCGAGGACCAGCGTCAGCACCAGCAGCAGCCCGGTACCCGGCGCGACTTCTTCCCCGAAGTCGGTGAGTTCGCCCAGCGGCCTGAGGGCGACGTAGAGGCCGGCGAAGAGCGCCTCGCCGAGCAGGCCGAGGCCCAGCATCGTCCAGGTGGTGCGGATCGTGACCAGCTTGATCCACTCGCTGCGCAGCAGGTTCACGCGCCGTCCCCCACGCCACCCTCGCCCTCGTCTTCTCCCATCACCTCGAGGAAGCGCGCCTCGAGGCTCGAGCGCTGCGGCGCCAGCTCGTGCAGCGCCACCCCGCGGGCGAGCGCCAGCTCGCCGATCTCGGCGCCCTCGAGCCCGCCGACGAGGAGCGCCCCGTCCTCCTCGGCGACCGTCGCCCCGCCCTCGACCAGCGCTGCCCGCAGCCGATCGGGCGCCGCGCAGCGCACCCGCATCGGCACCGCCTCGGCGGTGAACTCCTCCAGCGTCGTCTGCGCGACCAGCTTGCCCCTGCGGATCAGGATCAGCTCGTCGGCGATCTGCGCCATCTCCGAAAGCACGTGGCTGGAGACGAATACGGTCCGGCCCTCGGCGGCGAGCGTGCGCAGCAGGTCGCGCAACCAGCGCATTCCCTGCGGATCGAGGCCGTTGGCGGGCTCGTCGAGGATCAGGATCCGCGGGTCGCCGAGCAGCGCCGCCGCCAGCGCCAACCGCTGCCGCATCCCCAGCGAGTAGCCCTTGACCCGTCGCCGCGCGGCGGCGCCGAGCTCGACCGTGGCGAGAACCTCGTCGGCGCGCGAGGCGGGGATCCGGCCGGCGGCGGCCAGCGTGCGCAGGTGGTTGCGGCCGCTGCGGCCAGGGTGGAACGCGGTCGCCTCCAGGGCGGCGCCGATCGTCCGCAGCGGCTCCCGCATCCCCCGCGGCGGCCGGCCCTCGACCAGCGCCTCGCCGCGGGTCGGGGCGAGCAGGCCGAGCAGCGCCCGCATCGTCGTCGTCTTGCCGGCGCCGTTGGGACCGAGAAGACCGGTGACGCAGCCGGCGTCGACGGCGAAGGAGAGGTCGTCGACGGCAACGGTGCGCCCGTAGCGCTTGGTCAGGTTGCGGACTTCGAGCTCCGCCACGATCCCCTCCAACATCCTCGCTGTACGTTTGCCGCCCGACCCAAGCGGGCGCGCGGTCGGGCCAGTCGGCGGCCCGGGCCCTCGGGACCCTACTCGCCGCGGAGGCCGTCAGAGAACGACCTCGCCAGCCGCGGCGGCCCCTTTTCCCACAAGAACTGAAAAGGGTTCTCGCCAGTCCGCGAAGTGCAGTGAGAGGGAGAGGGCCCGGTGCCTAGGATGTGGGCATGGACGAGCGCCCCACGGCTCCGATTGTCGCGGCCGGCTTGGTCGGCGGCTTCGCGATCGCCCGCTACAGCGGGCGGCGCGAGCTGGGCGGCGGCTTTCTGGCACTGGCGGGGCCTGTGCGGCGCGCTCGTGGCTGCGGAGCTCCGGTCCGGGCGTGGCGCTGGCCCTCGGCGGGATCTACGCCGCGGCCTTCGCGGGCTCTCACCCGCTCGCTAAGCGGATCGGGCCCTGGCCCTCGGTGCTGGCCGTCAGTGCGGTGGCCTCGGGGGCGGCGTGGGCGCTGGCGGATCGGCGGGGTTAGGCCTCAGCTGGCGGCGGTGCTCGTGCCCGGCGGGCGCGGTAGAAGTCTCGAGGTGCTGCGAG
>Ga0307446_1000874_pt1 | contig 10353 bp, 11 predicted proteins | sample SalMarSW160320MG_FD_202141 | JGI IMG/M metagenome (GOLD analysis project Ga0307446, IMG submission 202141) | Salt marsh sediment microbial communities from the Plum Island Ecosystem LTER, Massachusetts, United States - SW1603-20 | ecosystem: Environmental > Aquatic > Marine > Intertidal zone >... | reverse complement strand
GTCATGGTCTGGATGCGGTCTCGGTGGAGACCCAGCCTTTCCCCGGCTTCCCCACCGATTTGCAGGCTCAGCTCATGGCGCTGATGTGCACGGCGCGCGGCGTGTCCGAGGTGCGCGAGACCATCTTCGAGAACCGCTTCATGCATGTGCAGGAGTTGGCCCGGCTCGGCGCCCGCATCGACCTCAAAGGCGACACCGCCCTGGTCCACGGGGTGAATGGGTTGCGTGGGGCGCCCGTCATGGCCACCGACCTGCGCGCGTCCGTGTCGCTCATCATCGCCGGGCTCGCCGCCCAAGGTGAGACCACGATCGGCCGCGTCTATCATCTCGACCGCGGATTTGACCGCATCGAGGATAAACTGCGTAAATGCGGCGCCCAGATTGAGCGGCTTTCGGACTAACTGGCGAGCGACTGAACGGATTCCAATCCGAAGAACGCTTGGCGCGCCATAAGGAGGGCTCCAGCGAGAGGATCACTCTTCGGTTCGCAGAGACATCCGCGGACATTTGCTGGCAGCCATGCGGCGAGAGGTTCGGCAAGTCCGCCGATCAGCGTGACCGCCGGCGCACCCGAATCCACGAGACGCGTGATGATGCGCGTCGCCGCCTCCGCCGCCTCCTCGACCAGCGTCACAGCCAAGCGGTCGCCCGCGGAGGCGTGTTCCAGCACGAGGGGCGCGAATTCGGCAAACTCTGCCGGGGTTGCGTTCGCAGCAAAACCTACGATCTTTGTCGGGTCCCACGCGAAGCGCTCCAGGACTCTCTCAGCAAGCCGCGTTTTCTCAGCCCGGCCGTCGAACGCCCATAAGGTCCGACGCAGCGCCTCGCGGCCCATCCTCTGGCCTCCGGCCTCGTCAGAGATCTCCGGCCCCCAACCGCCAACTGAGATGCGCTGGCCGCCAACCACGGCCAGTCCGCAGGATCCCGTTCCGAGAATAACGATCGCCCCATCGGTCCCTTGATGGGCGCCGAGCCAAGCGATGTAGGCGTCTGTTTCGACCGCCATCGAGGCAAAGGTGCTCAAGCCGCGACACGCACCCTCGCGGGCCGAGCTCACGCTGGCTCCAGCCAGCCCAAGCCCAGCGTGGGTTTGGTAAGTATTCAGGGAACTCAAGCCCGCTGCGGCGAAAGCACTCCTGCAGGCGCCTTGGATCGACTTCAGCGAACCTACCAAATCTGAATGGATGTTGGCTGGCCCACTCGAGCCTTCACCAATCAAATTACCGTCGAAATCGCAAAGCCGTGCGCGGCAAGACGTGGCGCCGCCATCGACACCAAGGAACAAATGCTTCGACATTAGGTCTCAAACCGGGGGATCATTGAAACCAAACAACAAGAACAAGTGAAAAATGGCTGAAGTAAGTCACACTAGAAGAAACCCCTCAGGCTCTACTTGGGGTTCCCTAGTGGCCGCTGGGACCCGGCGACCCATGTGGCATGGACGCGGAGCGCTTCGGGGTCGAACGCCACCATGTCGGCGCGATAGCCGGGGGCGAGCCGCCCCAGCATATGCCCAAGACCCAGAAATTCTGCCGGATTCCTGGCGGCAAAACGCAGAGCCTCTTCCAAGGAGGTTCCAAGCAGGCGAACGCTATTACGGACAGCCGAAGCTATGTCCAGCAGAGTCCCGGAAAGGGTTCCGTCGGAGCGAAGGCAACGCCCCTCCACGGCGGCGATCTCCTGACCGTAGAGCGGAAAGCTTGTCCGCACGCCACCGACCGGCGGCATCGCATCGGTCACCAGCATTGGGTGGCTCCGGCCGCGCAGAGCGAGCCGCAGCACAGCAGGATGAACATGGAAACCGTCGACGATCATGCCCACCCAGGCCTGATCCGATTCCAGAGCGGCGACGATCGGGCCCGGATCACGACTTGTGATCGGGCGCATGGCGTTGAAGAGGTGCGTGAAGCCGCTCAGGCCCTCCGCCATCGCGGCGCGAGTCTCCTCGTAGGTCGCCATCGAGTGGCCCAAGGCGATACGCGCGCCGGATTGCTCGAGGCGGTGGACAAATCCCTCGGGCACGCGTTCCGGCGCAAGCGTGACGAGCATTACGCCTTTGCGCTCACGACACAGAAGGTCCATGTCCGTTGGGGTTGGCTCTCGAATGAAGCTGGCCTCGTGAACACCGCGCTTCTCGAGCGATAGAAACGGCCCCTCCAGATGGATACCCAGCACACCCGGCTCAACGCCAACCATCTCGTCTGCCGCGGCGATAGCCGCGCGCATCTTCTCTTCGGAATCTGTGATGAACGTGGGAAGAAGCGATGTCGTCCCAAACCGTCGATGGGCAGCAACCAACGTCGCGATCGTCTCGGGCGTTGGCGCATCATTGAACAAAACGTCGCCGCCGCCGTTCACCTGAATGTCTATGAAGCCGGGCGCCAGCCAATCACCTGCGGCGAGGGTTTCCACGTCCAAGTCGCTCGGCAAATCTGACCTGGGCAAGACGCCGGCGATTTGCATCCCTTCGACCACGATAGCCGCGTTTCGATGCGTTGCCGAACCGTCAAATACGGTATCGGCGGCGATGGCGTACCTGGCGGATGTTTTCATCGCGTTCGCGTGATCTTTTGCAAGTGGCGCGGCTGATCGGCGTCGAGACCGAGCCGGTCCGCAAGACGGGCGGCGAAACCATAGAAGGTCTGGATCAGGCAAATGGCGTCCGCATCGGCTTGTTGAGGGGGCAGAGTAGCTAAGCGCTCAGCGCTCCCGATCGCATCTCCCGTCACGAACACAAGCCGACTCTTCTGGCAAAGGTTGTCAGCCAATCTTGAGAGCTCATAGCGCGCCTCGTCATTCGGCATCAGGATCAACACGGGATACTCCCGAGACACGAGCGCAATGGGGCCATGCTGAAACTCCGAGCCACTGTAGCCCTCTGCGTGAATGTGGCAGACCTCTTTGAGCTTGAGGCTGGCTTCCTCGGCGATTGCAAGTGTCGGCCCGCGGCCCAGAATGGCGAGGCTCTTCGCTTGAGACATCGCATCAAGAGCGTTCGACCAGTCCAGTTGCGCCGCGCTGCAAAGCCGCTGCGGCAAGGTGTCGAGCGCCGCCATCATGACCGCGTCACCTGACCAGCAGGCGACGAGCCTCAGCAAAGCGGCCACCGATGCAATGAAGGTTTTCGTCGCTGCGACACTGGATTCCGCGTCCGCTGCCAGAGGCAAGACGACGTCGCTCGCCGATGCCAGCGGGCTTTCCGTGTCATTGACGATGGCAACGGTGAGCGCTCCGCACTGCTTTGCCGAAATACTGGATTCGACCAGATCGTCGCTGCAACCGGACTGTGAGATCGCCATAAAAACCTGTCCGTCCATGCGCAATCCTCGACGGTAAACGCTGACCACGCTCGGCGCCGCATCGGCCACGGGAACGGCGAGATGCCGCTCGATGAGCCCCTTCCCAAACAAGGCCGCATGACCCGAGCTGCCGCGCGCACAGGTCACCACCAGGCGCGGTGGGGCCCGCCTCAGACGCGCCACCAGGTCCCGGATGGGCCGATCGAGCATATCCGCTTGGCGGCGAACCACATCGGGGGACTCCCCAGCCTCGGCCATCATCCTGGCGTTGCCGCGGTTTATGATCTGCTTCAAACTCCGACCGCCTTCCTAGAAGTACCGATGGGCATAGACTGACAGAAGGTTGCCGTCCCTTATAGGCTTGGTCCTGCAGCCGGAAAATGTCCTCTCGCATGGAAACCGAACGCGCTAGCCCCCGCTTTGCCGACATCGACCTCTGGGATCCAGCCGACATCCTGGATTGCATGATCGAGGCGCAATTTGCCGCCGTGGCGGCTGTGCGTGCCGCACGTCCGGCGATCGAGGGCGCCGCGCGTGCCATGGAGGAGCGTCTGGCGCAGGGGGGACGTCTCATCTACGCGGGCGCCGGCACATCCGGCCGACTCGCCGTCCAGGATGGAGCGGAACTTGCGCCGACGTTCGGCTGGCCGGAAGAAAGATTGTTGTTGCTCATCGCGGGCGGGCACGAGGCCCTGTCACGCTCTATCGAAGGCGCCGAAGACGACATTACGCAAGTGACGCAGTTCACGGATGCTCAAGGCGTCAATTCGGACGATGTCTTGGTCGCGGTCGCGGCGAGCGGCACGACGCCCTTCGCAGTGGAGGCGTTGCGCGAGGGGAAACGGCGTGGGGCTTTGACGATCGGCATTGCCAACAATAAGGACACGCCCGTTTTGTCGGAATCCGACTGCCCCATCTGGCTCGACACGGGGAGCGAGGTAATTGCCGGTTCGACGCGGCTGAAAGCCGGCACGGCACAGAAGATCGCGCTCAATGCATTGTCGTCGCTGCTCATGATTCGCTTGGGCAAGGTGCACGCCGGCCTGATGGTTGACGTTCGGGCGACCAACGAAAAGCTTCTGAAACGCAGCGAGCGCATCTTGAACCGGCTCACCGGATGCGATGTCGGCGATGCTCGCGAAGCTCTGAATCTTGCAGGGGGCAACCTCAAGATCGCGGCTCTCGTGCTGAAGGGTTACGACCGCAGGGAGGCAGAAAGACTCCTATATGAGAGCGGCCAGAATCTGCGCGAAGCCTTCTCCAACCTCCCACTCCGTCGCAATTCTTAGCTTTCACGGCGTCCCCTGTTTTGGGTTTTGCGGTAGATTTCCGCTGAAGCACGGAGCGGACTTTTGTCGGGCACATACCTATTGTCCGCTTCTGACAGACGATTTGACCTGAAACGCAAACCGCGGCTGGCGGTCATAGCAGGCTCTCTGACACTCCGACGCTGTGCGTCTTGAGCCCACTGCGCTTTATCATCCCGTCTCTCAAGTTGCCGGAGCTGGTTGAGCAATATCTTTTCGAGTCCGCTTCTGGCACAAAGCGGACTCTTTGGGGGGCTCTCCTCACGTCCGCTATCGGGGGTAAAGCGGACACCCCGCAATGGTTCAACTGATGCCTTTTTATGAGTACACGGCCTAGCAGACTTTCGGCGTTCAAAGCCTAGAAGCGGTTCAGTCCAACCACACAGCGCATCCAAGGCGCCCAAAGATCGATCCCATGCCAATAGCAGTCATGGCGGTCGGCCAAATACCAGACGGAGACGCCCAATAGGATCAACAGAAAGACAGCCCTCATCACAGGGACTCCCTTTATCGCCTTGCGAAATGATACGCTTCAGTAGCGGGGGGAGCCAGTAGAGGGAGGCCCAATGGAAGATCAGGCCGAAGGCATCAAGCGCCTTGTGCGCGAAGACGAGGCGCTTCAAGACCGTATCGACGTTGAAGCGCGAGCCACAGCCCACGCTCTGATCCAGGGCTATATCGGGCCGGATCACAAAGTTCTGAACATGCAGAACTTCTACTCAGCGCTTGTACAGGCGTTGAAGGCTGCTCGTGCGCAATGGCACACAGATCAAGCGGGCCCCATCTGAAACGCAAAAGTTTCCGACTGGATGCGAGGGGTTGGCGGGGAGGAGTGATGACCCTTCTGGACAAAGGCTGGACGGAGGAGCAAGCGAAAGGGCTGCTCGATAGCCTCAATCTCAATGGCGGGATTCCCGACTGGGAGCCCCAGTACTTGCAGAAGCTGAAGGACTGGTGTTCTGGGCACGAGAAGGACTGGAGCAAAATTGAAAGCCAATTAGACTTTGTTGCTCACGAGCTGTGCAACTCATACGAACGAATAGGGGCGGCTCTCAAGCAAGCTAAGACGGTCGAGGAGGCCTGGGAGGCGGTCGAGCCCTACGTGACGGTGATTCAACCGCGGATAATTTCGAGAGGGCCTCGTTTGCCGAAGGATTGACCCGCCACTTGCTAGAGATCCGCGCTTTCTGGATCGTTCCAGTCTGGATGCAATCGCTTACCAGAGCTGTTTAGAGGACCGCGAAGCTTCGTCGGAGGCCACGTACCGAATTGGCTTTTCTCGCCGAAAAGACCGTTGCATCGTTTATACAAACCGCCGCCCTTGACCAAGAGCAGACGTCGGTGCCACGGGGCGTTCAGGCCTGCTTTTGACCCAACGCGGCCACCGCGCAGGCATCCTGGCTGACGTCGGTTGTGCTCATTAGCCGCATTCTTCTCTCTCGCGAATGCCTATCAAACTTAGGTTGCACGAGGCGGCATTCGACCAACATGCGACTTCGGGTCGTATGCCAACGATAGCGCCCGGCAGCTTGAGAAGGCGGGTGCGCGGTTGGGCCGACGCGGCTCGAGAGCGGCTACGCACCCCCGGACGTTCCAGCGACGGAGCCTATCAAGGACTTATTCGCAACCTACTTCGATGAAGGAGAATCTCGTCCGCACAGCTTGATGGAGAGCGAAATGAAACCCTTCTTGATCATCTTGGGAACCCTATTTCTCACTTCTTCAGCCATGGCTGAACCGGCGCAATGTAACGCCACCGCTGAACTGAAAAATGATCATGTCATCCTTCATGTTGATTCCAAGGAATGCGCTGAGGTTGTTTACAAGGTAGGCCCAGAACTGACCTCGATTACAATTCACGGAGGCTATGGCGGGTCAGACTACCTTCTCTCATATTATGACAAGCCCAGTGTCGGTGTGGTGTCCTGTACCGGTTGCTAGTCGGCAAGAACACCTGCGCCATCCTGTCGAGCACACGAGCAACTCGTTGGAATTTTCGTATTTTGGATCCGCCTCTACTGCAGCGCAGGTGGGCGATATCAATCAACAAGAGAGGCCAGCGCGCCGCGCCCGCGTGAATCTTGGGGCATGCGATGGCACTTAGGGGAAATCCTGGACAGGCGAGCCTCACGTCCGCTTTTGGCACGAAGCAGACGTTCATTTCGACGCCGAGCAAGTCTGCTTTGAGGGCTAGAGCTGACATCCCCGATCTGCTCGCCGAGGTCCGCTTCTGACCCGAAGCGGACATTTGGCGGATTGCCTTGTAGGGGGGCTCGGTGGTGGCGGCTTCGAGAAGCCCATTAGGCGCGATTGGCCTTCAATTACCCCGATCCGGCTGTTGCATCATGAGATGAAGTGCGCGGATGTCCTCTTCGGACAGCCTGTTCTTTGAGGCGCTAACCGTCCACCAAATGTTGCAGGTCGGACATCCCTTCAAACGTTCGCCGTAGAAGTCCACTTCGATAAGGGGCCGCTTACATTCATGGCAGTAAGCAACACGAGGTTTGTCCGTCATTGTGGCTGCTGTGCTAGTGGCACCGTGAGAGTAAGGTAGGTCGACGTCTTCGATAGATGCGTCTGCCGAATAATCACCAGCACCGTCTTTCCTGCTGATCGATTCGAGAAGAAGCTCGATGCTGATTCTATCCTGGCATGTATGGGCGCTGCTGGTTTTGAACCCCTAAGCGCGGACGAAGCAGCAGATATTTGCTTTAGCCAACACGTTTACGACACGCCGGGTTGCTGGAGGCAACGGTGACAAACCCGCAAGGGTGAAGCACGGCGCATTGCAGTGAGCCTCGTCAGTCGCTGTCGTCAGTAGAGACGGTGTCCAAGAACCAGCACACAACCCCAGCTGCGACCATCGCCGCAAGCGCGGCAGATATTTGCAACATGTGAAATCCCCCAAGTGGCCGATGACACTTAACTCGGGAGAAGCGGGAACGGTTCCCTAGCGATGCGAAAGAGTCCTCACAGGCTTGGCGCATGACCCAAGGCTGCTATGCTTGGCTTGCGGAGGAGCCGATTGAGGGACGCTCCCGCGGGTGGTGCTATGTCGACGTGCCCGAGGGTTACCTACGCTCAAAGGAGTTATGCGATGAAAAAGTTATTGGTTCTCATTGCGAGTGCCGTCGCTCTTTTCCTGGTGACACTTGCCCCCTCATCAGTGTCAGCTGGTGGTGTCAGTATCTACGTCGGACCCGGCTATGGCTACGCCTACCCACCCTACGGCTATGGCTACTATTACCCACGCTACCGCTACGGCTACTACCCACGATACCGCCGCGGCCCATATCCACGTGGTTACTTTGACTACCCACGTCGACGCGCTTGGCGCGGATGGTACTAGTCAGTGATGCCGATGCCGGCGGCCGTGTTCCGGAGTTTGGCCAAGAGTAGACGTCAGTGCCACGGGGGCGCTCAGGTCCGCTTTTGACCCGTATCGGACATCGCTGGCGTCCGGCTCCAGGTCCCATCTTGACCCGAACCAGACCTTCTGGGCGTAAGCCCACAGGTTCCGCTAATCGCGGTAGCCTGCTCAACCGGACGCGACCCAATTGGTTTGCGGGCGCTCACGGTTCGATAATTTCGTCCGGCTCTGCGGGGTGGACTGCTTACGTTGCGCATATACCTGTACCTGCTCAGAGGTTTCGTGAGGTGCAACTGGACGGCCCAGTAGGAATCCTTGCGCCTTATCACATCCAATTTTGCGGATCCGTTCGTACTGTTGCTGGGTCTCGATTCCTTCCGCCGTGACGTGCGCTCCCAACGCGTGACCAAGCTTCGCGACAGACTCAATTATGGCAAGCGCCTCAGCACCTTTGTCCTGCACAAAGGAGCGGTCAATTTTGATTTCGTCGACAGGAAAATCACGAAGGTACCCAAGAGAGGAGTAACCCGTGCCGAAGTCGTCTAAAGCGAGCTTCACACCGAGTGTGCGCAATTGCTCGAAAAGTTCAATATTGTCCGCGCTGCTTAGAAAGAAGACTGATTCTGTCATCTCGAGCAGGAGCCGACTTGGCCTCAGGCCTGTCTTGTTCAGGATTCCTGCGACTCTCAAAGGCAGGTTACTGCGAACCTGCACTGGCGATAGGTTGACCGCCAAGCCTACGTCTTGGGGCCAGTTGACTGCCTCAGCGCAGGCTGTCTCTAAAGCCCACTCTCCAATGCTCGCAATCAGCCCGGTCTCCTCTGCTAACGGGATAAACTCGGCAGGCATCACTGTGCCATGCTCAGAATGGCGCCACCGTAACAAGGCCTCGAACGTAGTGAGCCTACCAGATTGCACTCCGTAAATCGGTTGGTACTCGAGTTCGAGCTCGCCTCTGCCCAGAGCATTCGCTAAATCTGCTTTGAGTGCTTGCCTCAGCCTGACGAACTGCGCCATTTCCTGTTCGAAAAATCGATAGCCACCGCGATCATTTTTGGCCGCATAAAGCGCCACGTCCGCATTGGCAAGGAGTTCATCCGCGCCAGTGCCATCTCTCGGAGCGATGGCAATACCTATGCTGGCGCCGACCTCTACTTGGTAGCCATCAATCTTGAAGGGCGCACTGATGGCAGCAATGATGTCCTCGGCTAGCGCCTGAGCGTCTTCCGCCGATCGAAGGTTGCTTCTGACGATGACAAACTCGTCACCGCCCATGCGCGCTGTGACGTCGCTGTCTCCGGTGCAACACCTCAGCCGGTCCGCCACTCCTTTCAAGAGCGCGTCGCCAAAGCAATGCCCGAGGGTGTCGTTGATTTCTTTAAAGCGATCCAAGTCGACGTAGAGCAATCCGACACGCCTCATCGTCTCCGCACTAACCAGCGCCTGTTCCAATCGTGCTCGGAAGTGAGGGCGATTGTCGAGCCCGGTGAGAAAATCGTGCTGCGCAAGGTAAGTCAGTTGCTCCCGAATTCGTCGACGCTCCGTGACGTCTCTAAAAAACAAAGATATGGCATCGGGGCTGGGGTAGGCATGGACCTCAAACCAAGTCTCCATGGACTCGAGGTATTCCTCAAATTCAACCGGAGCTTGGTGTTCGAGTGCCCATTTGTAGTTTTGGTGGAATGGCCCTCCCAGCGCTTCCGGGAAAGCTTCCCAAAGGCTCACTCCCAAGCTTAGGTCGCGCTCGCGCAAGAGTTCGAGCGCTTTCTTATTCCGGTAGAGGATGCGCCAATCTCGGTTGAGAACGATTACGCTGTCTGTAGTACTTTCAAGGACGAACTCGCTGCGGCTTATCGCGAGCTCCCGGCGAGCCGGACCGTCTTCTCTCCGGGGGAAAGTAGGACACATGGCATTACCCACACGATCGGGACATACCCCTCAATAGGAACAATAATCTGCTTAACAAACTGTGCTGAGGTAGACTAAGCAGCCCTGGTCACGTTCGCTTAGGGGCAGACGTGAAGGGGTCATGGAGAATGTCCGCTTCTGACCCCTAGCGGACATCCGTCACTCTTTCGCGCACCTCGCGTTTGGGGTCTTGCGCCCAATTTCAATCTTGGCGTTTCGGCTAAGAACGGCGGCGTTTCGGCTATTCAAGTCGGCGCGTGAAGCCAATAAATCCTGCGACACGCAGTGAGGGTTTCAAAACCATCTCGCGCAAACCCAAAGTAGGAGATAAATCCATGCCTCTTATCAATGTGAAGATCATCGAAGGCGTCTTCGATGACGCGCAGAAGCAGAAGATTGTGACCGATCTCACCGACGCCATGGTCGCGATCGAGGGCGAAAGCATGCGACAGGTTACCTGGGTGGTAAT
>Ga0307446_1000873_pt1 | contig 10356 bp, 9 predicted proteins | sample SalMarSW160320MG_FD_202141 | JGI IMG/M metagenome (GOLD analysis project Ga0307446, IMG submission 202141) | Salt marsh sediment microbial communities from the Plum Island Ecosystem LTER, Massachusetts, United States - SW1603-20 | ecosystem: Environmental > Aquatic > Marine > Intertidal zone >... | reverse complement strand
CTTCCCTTGAATATTACGCTGGGGTATCAGGATGTCACCTTCTACGATGGACGGATTGGTCCGTTATTTCTTTTGATTTTGCCCATCGCTTTGTGGGTTTTGATCAAGAAAGGCCACTTGGAACTACCGCAACGTTCGGCACTAAGTGTGATTGGGCTTTTCTTTTGTCTGAGTACGGTATTTTGGGTTTTTGGCTATATAACCACAAAAAACCTATGGCAGGCACGCTTATTGTTTCCAGCCATTATCCCGTTTGCAGTTCCCGCAGCTTTGGGCATGCAATCTATCAAGAATCTCGATTTAAAAAAATTGCGGATTAGCTTTATCGTGACCATGCTGGCTGCACTGGTCATTTTTGTCAACCTGCTTGATACAGGACTCGCTGTGGTTTCCAGGAATCCGCTCGCAGTGGCGGTAGGGATTGTCTCACAAGAAAGCTATATGGAAAAATATCAACCGGGGTATGCCATGGCCTTAAAAATGATCGCTCAGACCCCGCAAACCGCTAAAATTTATTTTTTATTCGAACCTAGAAGTTATGAAATGGCGCGAGATGTTCAGCCTGATACGCTTTTAGACAATTTTGCCCATGATGTGTATCTTTATCGATCTCCGCGAAGGATTGTCAATGCCTGGCATTCTCAGGGCTATACTCATGTTCTCTTGAATAATACTGGTGCTGGGTTTGTGCTAAAGGAGCCAGATCAAATACGGGTATTGAACGAAACCACCCGCTTATTGAAAACTGTATCGCTATCGCCTGACCAAAGTTACACGTTGTACGCAATTCCGGAACATTAAAAGTATTGTGTACGCTTGGCTGGTTATTTTGAATGATGAGCAAGTATTGCTCAGGATGATCAATCTGGGGTATGGTAATGGCGGGTAAAGTTGGTTTTCAGGAACCAATCCACAAGTCCCGGCGCAATATGGTCGATGCCGATGATCAATCGGAACCACCACGGAATGACCAGCATGCGCCGTGGGCGTTTAGCCAGGCCGACCACCCGGCGGGCGACATATTCGGAGCTCATCGAGATGCCTTTGAAGCGTCTCAGGCTGCGCCGCGCTCGGGTTTTACCGGTATGCTGGCCAAACTCGGTTACGGCCGGGCCGGGGTAGATAGCCGAGACGTGGATGCCGAAAGGCGATACTTCGCGTCGCAAGGCGTCCGTGAAGGCGCGTACGCCAAACTTGGAGGCGGCGTAAACGGTGTACAGGGGGGCGGCAATCAGCCCAGCTACTGAAGACATGTTGATAATATGACCGGAACGCCGTGCCAGCATATGCGGCAGGACAACACGCGTGGTCTGGATCACGCCTAATAGGTTGACCTCGATCTGAGTCTGGATGTCACGCTCCGGATCCAGATTCTCGAGCCAGTCAAGCCGCCCAAAGCCGGCATTGTTGAACAAGATATCGATTTGACCGTAGATGTCTATGATGCTCTCTACCATTAAGTCGATCTCTGCCCGTTGGGTGACGTCTACCGGGACAACCAGAGCTTCGCCGCCTTGATTATAGATTTTTTCGGCCAGCGCGTGCAGGCGGTCGATCCGACGTGCGGCCAGCACCACGCTGCATCCTTCTTGAGCGAAAAGCAGTGCAGCCTCCTCCCCAAAGCCGGACGAGGCCCCGGTTACGACGACCACTTTCCCTTGAAGAGAATTCGGCATGATTCTCCTATGAAAAAATTGAATGACGCGAATATTTTACTGCATTCGCGTCATTCGCTAATCTCAATTGCGTCTAATCTTCCGATTCGGCATCGCTCGCTTCATCCGATCGTTTGCGCGGACGGGGCGGCTCGGCCACTACTTCGGGTGAAAGGGCGATTTCCAGCACCTGATCCATATGCGCAACCGGGATGATCTTTAATGCCGTACGCACCACTTTAGGTACGTCGATCAAATCCTTAGTGCTTTTTTCGGGCAGAATGACAGTCTTTAATCCGGCGCGGTGGGCAGCCAAAACTTTCTCGCGTACACCGCCAATCGGCAGCACACGTCCGCGCAAGGTGATCTCGCCGGTCATACCGACTTCTTTGTGGATCGGGCGTCCGGTCAGCGCAGAGAGCATGGCAGTGGCCATGGTTATGCCTGCCGAAGGTCCATCTTTGGGGATGGCGCCCTCCGGCATGTGGACGTGGATGTCCAGCCGTTCGAAGATTTCCAGATCAATATCAAACATTGCGGCGCGCGACTTGACATACGTCAGCGCGGCTTGCACCGATTCCTGCATCACCTCGCCTAATTGACCGGTCATCTGCAGACTGCCCTTGCCTTCCAGGATGGCTACCTCGACCGGCATGATCTCGCCGCCGTTTTCGGTCCAGGCCAGACTGGTGGCTACGCCGACTTCATCCTGGCGTTCTGCCTCGGTTTGCAGAAATTGCGGTGGACCCAGCAGCTTCTCGACCAGCGACTCACTGACGCTTTCGGGATAACGCTTCTGCTCAGCCTTAAGGCGCGCGATCTTTCTACAAATCCGGCCGATCTCCCGCTCAAGATTACGGACGCCAGCCTCGTAAGTATATTCGCGGATGATCTTCTGCAGTGTTTTGGTCTCGAATTGCAGCTTGACATCTTCGATGCCATTTTCCTGGATCTGGCGCGGGATCAGGAAACGACTGGCAATCTCGAGTTTTTCCTCCTCGATGTAGCCCGGGAACTCGATTACTTCCATGCGGTCCAGCAACGCCGGGGGGATGGTTCCCAGGGTGTTGGCAGTGGTGACGAACATGACCGTGGAGAGGTCAAAAGGCAGTTCGAGATAGTGATCGCTGAAGGCAAAATTCTGCTCGGGATCGAGCACCTCAAGCAGGGCTGCCGACGGGTCGCCGCGGAAGTCAGCGCCGAGTTTGTCGATTTCGTCCAGCATGAAGAGTGGATTGGCCGTGCCGGCCCGCTTGATGGTCTGAATGATGCGGCCGGGCAAGGCGCCGATATAGGTGCGGCGGTGCCCCCGAATCTCGGCTTCGTCGCGTACCCCACCCAACGAGATGCGCACGAACTTGCGCCCCAGCGCGTCAGCGATGGAACGGCCCAGCGAGGTCTTGCCGGTTCCCGGAGGGCCGACAAAGCACAGGATCGGTTGACGCTCCTTCTTGGGTTTGAGCGAACGCACCGCAATGTATTCGAGGATGCGTTCCTTGGCTTTCTTCAGCCCGTAATGGTCGTGTTCCAGCACCCGGGCGGCATGCTTGACGTCCAAATTGTCATCTGTGGATACCGACCAGGGCAGATCGAGGATCCAGTCGATGTATGTGCGGATGATGCCGACTTCCGGCGCCATGGGAGGCATTTGATTCAGACGCTCGATTTCCTTCAGGGCGACCGTTTTGGGTTCCTCGGGCAGACTGGCCTCTTCGACCTTCTTCTGCAATTCCGTGATGTCCCGCGTCCAGATGTCACCTTCGCCGAGTTCGGTCTGGATGGCTTTCATCTGCTCGCGCAAGTAGAACTCGCGCTGCGAGCGGTCCACCTCGGATTGTACGCGGCTGTGAATTTCATCTTCCAACTCGAGTACGTCCACCTCGTCGGCCAACAGTTTGCTTAGGTGCTGCAGGCGCGCACGCGGATCGGAGAGCATCAACAGGTTGGACTTCTCCTCGTAGGGTAAGGAGATAGCCGTGGCGATCATATCTGAGAGCCAGCCCGGCTCGGAGATGTTCAGCGCGAACAGGTGCGCTTCCTCGGGGATGGAACGGTCGAGTTGTACGCAGCGGTCGAACAGGTCGAGTGCCGAACGCATCAGGGCCTGGGTTTGGCGGTCGGGAGTCTGGGGTTCGTAAATCGGGCGGGCGCGCACGCGCAGGACGGGGACAACCTGCAGGAACTCGACGATTTCCACCCGGCGGCGTCCCTGGGCCAGCGCCGAAGACGAGCCATCCGGCATTTGCAGCAAGCGCCCGACGGCCATTTCCACGCCCAAGGGCAGGAAATCGTTCGCACCGGGATCGTCAATTTCCGGATCGCGCTGGGTCAGGCCGATGACCGTCAGGTTGTTGGACTGGGCCTGTTGGATAGCCAGCAGGGATTGTTCGCGTCCGACGAAGATCGGTGAGACCATGCGTGGAAAAATGACCAGATCACGCAAGGGCAGTACCAGCGCCTCGATGAAGCCCTCAGGGTCAGACTCGAGGTTCGGATAACGGTAAAGTTCTTCGGTCCGTTGCGATAACGCTAAATTGAAGTTATCTTCTTCTTCGTCGTTCCAATTGGTGTGATTATTCATTAACTTCCTCAGCTCCAGCTACCGAGCTTGGTGTTTGGAACTTTATTTGGTCAATTTCTCCCAGGCAACCATTACCTCGGCCGTAACGAACATGCTGCCGGCCGATAATGCAATACTACCATCTTTTTGGGACAATTCCAGAGCGCGCTCGAAGGCTGCTTCGACAGGTTCGAGCACCTCCGACTCAATCCCGGCTTGCTTCGCCGCCCGACGGATTTTCTCCGGTTCGAGTGCGCGCGGGTGGTCGGCGCGGGTGACAATCAGTCTCTTGATCTTGCCCTTCATTTCTGCAAACATGCCGGGCAAGTTCTTGTCTTCCGATGCACCAAAGACGAGAGTGACGGATTGGCCGGGAAAGTACAGGTCGAGCGTTTGGCGCAGTTTGGCGAAAGAATCCTGGTTGTGGGCCGAGTCGAAAATGACTGGTGGGTCGCGGCGCACGACCTGGAAGCGTGCCGGCCACTTGACCTGAGCGAATCCCCGCCGGATGGCCTCATCGGAGAGTCCCAGCCCCTGCTCGCGCAGCGTCCACAGTGCGGAAGCGGCCACGGCCGCATTTTCGACCTGGTGTTCTCCGAGCAGGGGGATGTGCACTTCGAATGGTATCCCGCCCGGGGACCAGATTTGAGCTGTTTGCCCGTCGAGTGAGTGCTCACCGCCGGCAAAAAGCACGTCCCGGCCGACGAGCGTCAGCGGGGCGTTGCGTTCGTCGGCAATATTGACCAATACGTCCAGCGCCTCCGGTTTTTGCGGGGCCACCACCACCGGACGATCCGGCTTGATAATGCCGGCTTTCTCGGCTGCGATCTTGTCCAGCGTGTCGCCCAGTACAGCGGTGTGGTCGAGCGAAAGTGAGGTGATGACAGCTGCGCGCGGATCGACCACGTTGGTGGCGTCCAACCGTCCGCCCAGGCCGACTTCGATCACGGCCACATCCACATCTTTAGAAGCAAAGTATAGAAAGCCCAGCGCGGTGGTGATTTCGAAGGTGGTCAACTTGGGGACGCGCGCCACAGCCGGCTTGAGCTGCTCGACCAGTGCGGCCAGTTCGGCATGTGGGATGGGGGAGCCATCGATCTGGATGCGCTCGGCGTAATCCTGCAGGTGGGGGGAAGTGTACAGGCCGGTCACGTAACCCGCTGTCCCCAGGGCTGAGGCTGCCAGCGCAGAGACCGAACCCTTCCCCTTGGTCCCGGCCACGTGCAGGACCGGATACTTCCGGTGGGGGTTTCCCAATAATGCCATCAGCGCGAACATCCGCTCCAGGTTGAACTCGGCCTTAGCCAGCTCGGAGGCATGTTTGAGGCTATAATCTACAAAAGAGTACAGATAATCCAGGGCGAGGTTATAGGCTTTTTCGGTGTCCATTGGAAGAGATTGTAAATCGGTTTTCGGGATTCGTAAATCGGGATTTAAAAATCGGAGCATGAAATGGATTGTTTCCTCTGCCAGAAACATCAAAGTCAGGTCGTCCCACCACCAGGCGGATACATCTACGAGGGGGAGCACTGGTTGATCTGCCACGCGCCGGCGGACAAGGGTCCGCTGGGGACGCTGTTGATCGAGTCCCGGCGGCATTTTCTGGATTTTGCCGAGGCCAATCCGGATGAATTGGGGAGCTATGGGCCCTTACTCAAAACTATTTATTCGGCGCTCAAGTCCCTGACCGGAGCGGAACGCGTCTATCAGGTGATCTTTCTGGAGGGTATCGCTCATTTCCACGCCTGGTTGGTGCCGCGCAGAAAGGAAGATGTGGAGCGGGGCGTGCCGTTCCTTTCGAAGGACGTGTGCTGCGAGCAGTCGGAAGTTGAACAGCTGGCAGTTGCACTGCGCAGTGCGCTGAAGCTGGCGATGTGATAATAAAATGGTTGGCATCCTGACCATCCATCTGCACCTGCCCGGCTGTGCTTCGCTGAAGGAAAAGCGCGGACGGCTCAAACCGCTGCTGGCGCGTTTGCACAAGCAGTTCAACGCCTCTGCGGCCGAGATGGACCTGCAGGACAATTGGCAGGAGGCGGTCATCGCGATTGCACTGGTCAACAGCGATGGAGCGCATATCCAGCGCTCACTGCAAGCAGTCAGCAAGTGGGTAGAGGGGAACTGGCCGGATGGGCAGGTAATTGACGAAGAACTCGAGATCATCCGGTAAACTCGTGATGTGACCGGGCAGGCAGGATTAACAACAAAAGCAAAGAGGCATTTCATTTCTGCGAGGATAATATGGACCTTCAACTTAAAAACAAAATTGCGTTGGTAAGCGGTGCTTCGCGTGGACTGGGTTATGCCACGGCGCGACAACTGGCGCTGGAGGGCTGCCGGGTGGCGATCAATAGCCGCGATCAGGCAGGAATTGAAGCGGCGGCCAAGACACTTGCTGCTGAGACAGGCGCGCAGGTTGTAGGATTAGGCGGGGATGTGAGCGACCCGTCCATACCCGAAAAGCTGGTTGAGGCTGTGGTGGGGGCCTTCGGAGGCCTGGACATCCTGATTACGAACGCCGGAGGTCCGCCGGCCGGGGCATTTGAGTCGTTCGACGATCCTGCCTGGGAAAAGGCCATTGACCTATCGCTGATGAGCCACGTGCGCCTGATCCGCGCCGCGCTGCCGCAGCTGCGCAAATCCAAAGCAGCCAGCGTGTTGACGATCACCTCTTACTCGGTCAAGCAGCCCATCCCAAACCTGGTGCTGTCCAACAGCATCCGTGCCGCGACGGTTGGACTGACCAAGACCCTGGCGTTGGAATTGGGCAAGGATGGCATCCGCTTTAATTCGATCCTGCCCGGCTGGACCGAGACCGAACGGGTGGTCGAGTTGATGACCGGTAGGGCCAGGGACAAGGGTACGACGGTTAATGAAGAGACCCGCAAGCAGGCTGCAGACAGCCCATTGGGGCGCATGGGACAACCGCAGGAATTTGCCAATGCAGCGACTTTCCTGGTCTCGCCGGCAGCTTCTTATATCACCGGCACAATGCTGGCAGTGGAAGGCGGAATGTATAAGGGCACGTTATAGGGTTCTCGCGTTGAATTGCGCAGATGAACACACATTCGGGTAAAATCTGTGTTCATCTGATCGTTTAAATATGGTTTTGCCCTGTGTGTTGGGATGTGTGAGCGCAGCGTTGCGAAACATGCTCGGCTATGCAACATAATTGTTTAGGAGTATTTATGCTACATACCTGTCTGAATTGTGACCGCTCCGAGCAGGAAGTGCCGTTGATTGTGATGCGCTATCGCTCGGATGAAATCCTCATTTGTCCGCAGTGCCTGCCGGTGCTGATCCACAAGCCTGCAAACCTGGCCGAGAAACTGCCAGGCGCAGAGAAATTTGGCTCCGCGCAGCCCGAACATTAAGGCGATGAAGAAACTTTCCTTCCTGACCCGCACCTCGTTCCTGCTGGGGTTCTTCTTCGCCTTCGACAAATTACTGGCCTTTGCCCGTTCGATCATCATCGCACGCCAGTTCCGCCTGTCGTTCGAGCTGGATGCATTCAACGTTGCTAACAACCTGCCGGATTTGCTGTTTGCGCTGATCTCGGGTGGTGCGCTGGCGATGGCATTCATTCCGGTCCTGAGCGAGCACCTGACCCTGCGCGGGCGTGAAGATACCTGGGTCTTGTTCTCGCGTGTGGCCAATATTGCCTTCGTGGTCACAGCCTTTTTGGCTGTTGTCATTGCCATTTTCGCGAACCAAATCGTCCGCGCACAGATTGGCATCGCTCCCGGTTTCAATACCGACCAGCAAAGCCTGATCGCGCAGTTGATGCGCCTTAATCTGATTGCCACCCTGATTTTCTCCATCAGCGGACTTGTGATCGCCGGGTTGCAAGCCAACCAGCATTTCCTGCTTCCTGCCCTGGCCCCCACACTCTACAATATTGGACAGATTTTTGGCGCGCTGGTGCTCTCGCCCAAAGTGCCCTATACGATTGGCCCGCTTACGCTGCCGCATTTTGGCCTGGGCGTGTACGGGCTGGTTTACGGCGTGATCATTGGCGCAGCGCTGCACCTGGGCATTCAGATTCCCGGTTTGATCAAATACAAGTTCCGCTGGACGCCCTCGCTCAATTTCCTCGATCCAGGGGTGATCGAAGTCTTCAAAGTGGTTGGTCCGCGTCTGCTGACCATGTTTGGCATCCAGTTGATGTTCATCGCGCGCGATAACTTCGCCTCGCGTTTGGGCACGATTGGTTCAGTCTCTTCGCTGACATATGGCTGGATGATCATGCAGGTCCCGGAAACCCTGATCGGGACGGCCATTGCCACGGCCTTGCTCCCGACGATTTCGGAGTACGCAGCCCGCTCAGATTGGGCCGCCTTCCGTCAGACGATCGAAAAAGCCGTGCGGGTCATGGTCGCCTTAACCCTGCCCATCGCAGCGGTGATGGCAGTTGGGCTGCGTCCGCTGGTGCAGTTCACCTTCGGTTTCGATCCTGCCGGGACCGACCTGCTGACCTGGACCACCCGTGTCTTTTTACTGACATTGGCCGGGTACTCGGTGCAGGAGGTCATGGCGCGCGCCTTCTATGCCCGCAAGGAAGCCTGGTGGCCGTTTTTCAGTGTAACCATGCGGATCGTCATCTACCTGACGGTTGGCATCCTGGCTATCTCCTATTTCAAAGGCATTGGAGCTCCGGCGATTGCCCTGGCTGAACTTTCCCTGACGGTTGAGGCCATCTTCTTGCTGTTTGTCCTCAATCGTAAATTGCCGGAGCGCATCACTACCGGCTCATCCGTGCTCAAAGGTTTTGGAGCCGCATTGGTGAGTGGGGCAGTGGCCTACGCGCTGGCTGTATACTTGCCTGGAAACGCCATCCTGACTGCCCTGGTGGGGATGTCCGTGGGTGGTCTGGTCGCCTTGCCGTTCATCACGCGCGAACTGCGTCTGCTGTTCAATCTGTAAACATTAGGTATAATAAGCGCCATGTCTGACGAAACTTTAGGTTCCACACAACCCACCCAGAGTGGGTCCACCAAAATCGATACGACTCCCAAGAAGCCTCGCCGCCGCTTCCCCTGGATCAGCATCCTGGCTTTTTTGGTGCTGATCGCTTTGGGTCTGTTTGGCGGTTACCAGTCCGGTTTGAGCGTGCGAGGACACGCGCAATCGACAGTTGAGGCCCAGCAGCTCAAGGAACAATACGACCTGGGCGTGCAGGATTTGCAGGCGGAACGCTACGAAGCTGCCTACCAACGCTTTGAGTTCATCGTCAATACCGATCCGGGATTTCCCGGCGTCGCCGATAAACTGGCCGAGGTGATGCTGAAGATGAGCATTACCCCCTCCCCGACCCCTTCACCGACACCCTCGCTAACCCCGACCCCCGACCTGCGGAATGCCGAGGCGATCTATGCCGACATCCAGGCCAAGCTCCAGGCACAGGATTGGGGTGGGGCCTTAGCTGCGCTGGACGCGCTGCGCAAGAACGAACCCGGTTACAAGGTCGAAGAAGTCGACGGCATGTATTACATCGCGCTGCGCAATCAGGGCGTGGGCCAGATTGCCGCGCAGGGTTTGTTGGAGCCCGGCATTTATTCCTTGACCCTGGCCGAGCGTTTCGGTCCCTTGGATGGGTATGCGGAGGGGCTGCGTGCTGGTGCGCGCCTATACCTGACCGGTGCTTCCTTTTGGGAACTGGATTGGGTGCAAGCCTTAAACTACTTCGACCAGGTCTATCGTACCTGGCCAGGAATGTGGGATTCGGCCTCCAACATGACTGCAACCGAGCGTTATCGGCTTGCCAATATCCAGGTCGGCGATTTGTACTACAACAAGAAAGAAATGTGCAAAGCCGAAGGCTACTACAACACCGCGCTGGCTATCAGCAATGATGGCGACGTAGCCCAGAAAGCCAACAAGGCCGGACTGATCTGCCATCCACCGACGTCTACGCCGGAACCGACTCAGGTTTCGACCGAAGCGCCGCCCGTTGCGACCACCGAAGCACCCCCTTCTCCGTAAAGGCAATTGATGCCTGTCTGGGCGCTGACCATCACCTTTTGGCTGCACATGCTGGCCACGGTCACTTGGGTTGGCAGCCTGGCAGCGATTTCATTTCTGATTTTGCCCGCTGCGCGTCGCAGTTTGGATGTGGACGCGCAGGGTGCATTAATCGATGCC
>Ga0307446_1000871_pt1 | contig 10362 bp, 7 predicted proteins | sample SalMarSW160320MG_FD_202141 | JGI IMG/M metagenome (GOLD analysis project Ga0307446, IMG submission 202141) | Salt marsh sediment microbial communities from the Plum Island Ecosystem LTER, Massachusetts, United States - SW1603-20 | ecosystem: Environmental > Aquatic > Marine > Intertidal zone >... | reverse complement strand
CGTTGGTGGCCATGTCTGCGCACCTGTGCTTGACGGCCTGAAACGCGCCAATCGGTTTGCCGAACTGGACCCGATTCTTGGCGTGTTCGGTCGCGAAATCTCGGGTGGCTCCGCAAATTCCCGCCAGTTGTGCCGACGTCAGGATCGACAACACCCGCCGGATCCGGTTTACCGTTTGCCGGTCCTCGGCGACTACTGACGAGTGACCAAGGTCTACGCGGCCGACACGGCCCACTGATGTTCCGTCCTCGAGACCGGGACTCAGCTCGACGTGCTGTGGTATTGCGTGCAGGGCGGCACGATCGCCATCCACCAGCAGGGTCAACGCGGCGTCCTCCGTGTCGAGCAGCAACAGCCGGGCGTTGTCGCCGGGTAGCGGAAGGGCCCGGGCCACTCGGGTTTGGCCCCCGACCAATTCGGTCGACAGTGCCGTGTTTCCCGTCCATGCTGCCAGTCGAGCGGCGGCCAGCGTCGCCAGAATCGGTCCGCACACGAGTCCGCGGCCGATTTCGCGGAAAACGAAGGTTTCGTCAAGAAGGGTGGCCCCGGCGCCGCCCGCGTCCTCCTCGGTTGCCAGGCCCAGCCAACCCAGTTCGGTGATTTCCTTCCAGCGGATGTCGTCGAGCCCGGCGCGGGAATCGGTCAGTGGCATCCGTGACTCGATGTAATGGCGGGTCGCTTCGACCAGGGCTTCTTGGTCGGCATCGGGGAGAAAGTCCATGCCGACTCCTAACGATTCCGAGGCAGGCCAAGGACGCGCTCACCGACGATGTCGCGTTGGACTTCGGAGGTGCCGCCACCCATCGTGGTCGCGTAGGAGTACAAGTACTCGCCGATCTCATGGCCATACCTGCCCGCGCGGTCGAGACCGTGAACGCCGATCACCTCCATGCGCGTGCGGTGAATCCGCTGTGCGAGGTCGGCGTAGAAGATCTTGATCATCGACCCCTCCGGGCCCGGAACGTCGGTTCGCACCGCCGAGGACACCGTCGCATACGTCATGGACCGCATCGCCAGAACGTCAGCCCGCAGCTCCCCGAGCTTCGCGCGGACACTCGAATCGTCGAGCTGCGCCAGCGTCGCGGCGTCCTCGATGAGGTGCTCCAGCGCCACCGACAGTTCGGTCTGCAACTTCATGAAGCCGGTGCCGCGTTCGAAGCCGAGGGTTGACATCGCCACCGACCAGCCGTCGCCGATCTCGCCGACGACGTTCCCGATGGGGATACGAACGTCGTCGTAGAAGACTTCGCAGAACTCTGCCAAGCCGTCCATCGAAATAATGGGCCGGACGGTAATCCCAGGGCTGTGCATATCGCAGATCACCCACGTCAGGCCGTGGTGCCGGGACGAGTCGGGGTCGGTACGCACCAGTAATTCCTGGAAGTCGGCCATGTGGGCGTAACTGGTCCAGATCTTCTGGCCGTTGACCACCAGCTCATCGCCTTCGACGGACCCCTTGGTGGAGATGCCGGCGAGATCGGAGCCGGCACCGGGTTCGGAAAACCCCTGGCACCACACTTTCTCTCCGGCGAGGATTTTGTGCAGATGCTGCTGCTTCTGCGCGTCACTGCCGCGAGCGATGAGGGTCGGCCCGCCGTGGTTGATGCCGACGAAACCGCAGCCGATGTCGGGTCCGCCAGCCTTGGCATATTCCTCGAACCAGATCAGTTGCCGGACCAGGGGCAATCCCTGACCCCCGTATTCTTGCGGCCAGGCAATGCCGCCGTAGCCACCCTCGAACTGTCGGCGCTGCCAAGCCATGTCCCAGGCCCGCGCGCCCGCGAAATCGTGTGGGCGCTCGTCGGTTGGACAATTGTCCCGCAGCCAGGAACGCACCTCTCGTCGGAAGGCGCGGTCCTCGTCGGTGAAGGACAGATCCACGTGGTCTCCTGGCTGTTGCGAAACTCCGGGATACAGTTTATCTAGATAAACTGTATCGAAGCAAGACGGCCCGGGTGTACCGACCAGCCGGCGACGACGGGTGGGCTTCCGGTTCCGGCGCGTTGATATGCCCGTCTTCGATCTGCAGAATTCCTCTAAAGGATCTATCGGTTGAGCCTTATGCTTCATCCCGATCTGAAGATTCGCCCAGCGGGAGCCGAGGAATGATGACCAATCACGACTTCTCGCCCGCCGGATCTCGCCGGCCGGTGCGGCCCTTGAAGATGTCGGACCAAGTGGCCGCGCAGATCCGCCGGATGATCGCCCGGGGTGAACTGGTCGACGGCGACTGGTTGCCCACCGAAGCCGAACTCATCCGTCAGTTCGGCGTCTCACGACCGACGTTGCGCGAGGCCTTCCGGTTGCTGGAGGGCGACTCCCTGGTCACCATCAGGCGGGGGCCACCGGGCGGTGCCCAGGTGACCGTACCCGGCCCCGACGCCGTGGCGGGTCTCTTCGGCATGGTGCTCATGCTTTCCGGCACGTCCATCGGCGATGTGTGGGATGCGCGCCTCACCATCGAGCCGGCCGCGATACGGCGACTGGCCGAGACGGCCACCGACCTACAGCTTGCCGCTCTTGAGCGTGAGCTCGATCAGTTGCGTGCGGCCGCGGCGGTTGATCCTCGGTCGTTCCACCAGGCCGGCGTGCGGTTTCACGTCAGGCTCGTCGAGCTGTCGGGAAATCGAACGCTGACCGCGCTCATTGGCATGCTCGCGGAGATCATCGAACGTGAGCTCGCCAACGCGGTCGCCGAGATGGGACCGGACAGCGAAGAGGTCCATCGGGCAAACCGCCGGGCTCTACGCGGCTACGAGAACATCGCGACGCTGATCCGCACCGGGGACGCGGCTGGGGCCGAGCAGGCGTGGCGCGCCCACATGGATACCGTGCGGCGATATCTGGGCAGCGCACAGGGCGAGAGTCGGATTCTCGACGTGCTGTATTGAGATGCTGCCGGCGTCACGGTCTCAGCCGTAGATTCGGCGTAGTCAGGCGAGGGTGTCGTGCGGGCGTTCATGCAGGACGGTTCCCAAACCCAGGGCACGAGCCGGGACCAAATTGATCTCTACGTCGTCGATGAACACGCAGTCGGCCGGCGCCCGTCCGAGTTTCTCGACGGCAAGCAGGTAGATCGCGCTGTCAGGCTTGCGGATTCCCACCTCCGCGGACACCACCACTTCGGAGAATCGTGGCAGGCGATCCAACGGATAACCGTCGGTGGGGCCCCATGAGTTGCTGACCAATGCCGTCTGCACACCGCGATCCGTCAGCGCCTGCACGGCCCGCATCATCTCCAAATCGATCCGTCTCGTCATCTGCTGTACCTCCCGGAACCATACCGAGCCATTCACCGCACCGGCGGCATGCCGGGAGAGGACCGGGGTGATGCGCTCCACGAACTCCGGGATGGAAATCTGCCCCAGTTCGATCAACGCGAACGGACTGTCCTCGGCATGGTCGGGGGAGAAGACCTCGGCGATGAATCCGCGCGGGTCCACGCCACAGGCTCGGCAGCCCCGTTCGAAGCCGCCCAGGATGGATTCGGTGAGCACCCCGCCGAAGTCGATCATAAGCGCTGGGGCATCACCTCGGTCAATCATAGATGAAGATTATCTATATTCATGGCCGGTTTCGCCGGTCCCCGGACAACCAGCCGCCGCCTCACGGCGGCCCGGCGCGAAGAATCTAGAGAATCTCTACTCGCCGCATTGACACCGCGACGTGGAGCACCCTACATTTCGGAATGACGGAAACCACGACGACAGGCGATTTTCATGCATGTGATGGTGACGGGCGCGTCCGGGGACTTCGGTTCGTGCATCATCCCGGAAATTCTCGCCAGGGGTCACGAAGTCGTCGGTCTTTCGCGACGCCCGCACTCGTTGCCGTCACCGCTGTATCGGCACATCCGCGCCGATATTCGAGACGCCGATGCGGTGGCGAAAGCCATGTCGGGCGTCGACGCGGTTGTGCACCTCGCGTGGACTACACATCCCATGCACGACGTCGAAGCCACCCGCGCAATCGACGTCGGGGGGACAGAGGCGGTGGTTGCCGCGATGGAGCGCACGGGAGTCTCGCGCCTGGTTACCGCCTCGTCGGTGATGGCTTACGGCGCCAATGCGGATAACCCGCCGTTGCTCAAGGAGAGCGACTCGCTCCGGCCTTCCCCCAAGCACATCTACTCCAAACACAAGGCCGAGACCGAAGCACTCATCGCCGCGTCCTCGCTCAACGCCGTCATGGTGCGCGCGACCAACATCATGGGGCGGGGCACCACCGGAGTCACCCAGGAAGGCTTCGCCACCCCGGTCATCCTTGGCATGAAGGGCGGCCGGAACCTCTTCCAGTTCGTCCACCCCGACGACCTCGCCCGGTTCTTCGCCGACGCGCTAGATCACCTCGAGTGGTCCGGACCGGTCAACCTCGCCGCGCCGGACACGATAGAGATGCGTGAAATCGCCGACATCCTCGGCAAGCGCTACGTAGAGGTCGCACCCGATCGCGCCGACCAGGTGCTGGGCTTTTTGTGGGATCACCGGTGGTTCTCCCTCGATCCGGGCGCGGTCGAGGCGTTCCTGAACTTTCCGTTGGTGGACACCACCCGGCTGACGGAGGATTTCGGTTTTCACTGCGCGTGGTCGACCCGCCAATGCGTGGAGGACTTCGCGCGCACCAACCGGGCTCACGTCTTCCTCGGCACTCGACGGGTGCTGATTCCGTGGCGCTGGCCGTGGGGATCCGTGCCTGAGCCACCCACCGGCAGCGACCGGCGCCCCGCAGCGCCCGAAGGTGTCGCCGGCGAATTCGACACCTCCGTGCATCCGAACTGGCAGGTGTTCACCGCCGCGAACACGTCGGAGGCATTTCCGGGCCCGATGACGCCACTGTCGTTGGAGTTGGCGATCGATGCGTTGCGGGCCGCGGGAGCCCAGGCCGCCGACGTGTTGCGGATCGGCGGTGAACTCGGACGAGCCCTTAGCCAGGAGCCGGTCGGCGCCTTCGGTCACGGTGTTTACGCCAACCTGTCGATCGTCTACGCCATGGGCACGGTGATGCCGGGCGGGGCCATGTCCTCATGGCAGGACATGCTCTTCGGTGCGGGCGGCGGCGCCGACGTGCCCTCGTTCGACAAGCCGGGCGCATGGGAAATGGCCAGGCGACTGCCGCTGGCGGCGATCCAGCTCAGCGGCTTCGGCAGGGAAATACGCAATATCGACATTCACGCACGTCAGTCGGCGCGCGACGCCTCTTACTATGCGACGCTGTCCGACGCTGCGCTGCATGCGTGGCTGCTGCGAATCCACGACGAAGTTGCCAACGCCTGGGCAGGTGCCGCACAGGCCTCATCCTTTCTCGTCCCGCTCATGGGCATGATCCAGGCGCAGGGGGGTAAGGGTTTTGCGACCCGGATCCGCGGTGGCACTGAGGATCTCGCCAGTGCGGGTGTCGCCCGCGGTGTTTATGCACTGGCACAATTGGCCAAAGCGGATCCCTTGATCGAGCAGACGCTGCGCGACAATTCGGCAACCGTAGCCTTGGGGATCCTGCGCCGCGAGCGCCCCAGATTCGTCACCAAACTCGACGAGGTGGTCGCCGAATACGGTCACCGTGGTCCGCGGGAGACCGAGCTTGCCAATGCGGTGTTCGCCGATGCGCCCGACAGATTGATCGACGTGGTCGCAAAACTACTTGCCGCCCGCCGGCGCGTTGCCGAACAACCGCCAAAATTCGACCTGCGGCTGAGGATGCTGGCGTCGTTGGGTGCGCGGTTTCAGCGGCTGCGGGAAACCGGCCGCGACGCCACCATTCGCCAGACCCACCAGTACCGGCTGATCGCGCGCGAAATCGGCTCCCGGCTGGCGGCGCGCGGCGTGATAGATCGTCCCGACGACGTGTTCTATCTGGTACGCGCCGAGCTGAAAAACCCGCCGGTGGGCGCCAAAGCGGTGATCGCGCGGCGGCGCGCCGAACGCGAGCGGCTGGAGACCCAGCGGCCGCCGCTGAACTTCGTCGGTGAGTGGACGCCGGATGCAGACGTCGGCGGCGAACTGATGCCCGGCGAAACGCTGCAGGGCACCGCCGTATCGGCCGGGCTCGCCAAGGGGCCGGTGCGCGTCCTGACCGTCGATTCCATGGATGATCTCGAGCCGGGCGAAGTGCTGGTGACTGCGTTCACCGACACCGGGTGGACGCCGTTTTTTGCCTATGCGGCGGCGGTGGTCGTTGACACCGGCGGCGAGATGTCGCACGCTGCCGTCGTGGCCCGCGAGTTCGGAATCCCTTGTGTCGTAGGGACTTTTACCGGTAGCAAAGTGCTCAAGACGGGCCACGTCGTCGAGGTCGACGGCGCGTCGGGCGTGGTGACCAGGGTCGAATGAGTACGCCGACCGCTACAGCCCCGGCCAGGTCTTCCTACCACGGCCTCTTCGTCGATGGTGATTGGCGGGCCACGGAAACAGCTGCGCCGGTGCTGAATCCGGCCACCGAAGAGACAGTCGTCACCGCGCCGTGGGGTGCAAAGTCGGATGCCGACGCGGCGGTGTGGGCCGCGCGGCGGGCGTTCGACGAGGGGCCGTGGCCGACAATGTCACCCGTGCAACGAGCGATTGCACTGAGCCGACTGCGCGACGTGCTTGCCGCCTGGGCCGACGACATCGTCGGGCTGGTCGTCGCCGAGGCCGGCATCCCGGTGTCGGTGGCGCGTCCCAGTCAAGTTGATGCGCCGATGCAGCTGTTCGACTTTTTCGTCGACCGATGCGCGGCCTTCGAGGCACTGCGGCCGCTGCCGGTCACGACCTTCCGGAACCGCCACGGCGCCAACGTGTTAGGGGCCGGCGTCGTGCAGCGATCCCCGCGCGGGGTGGTCGCCGCGATCACGCCGTTCAACGCTCCCTTCTTCGTCAATCTCCTCAAGGTTGGGCCCGCGCTGGCCGCCGGATGCACCGTCGTGCTGAAGCCCTCGGACTTCACGCCCCTGGAGGCGCTGCTGTTGGGTGCCGCGGCCCAGGAAGCGGAATTGCCGCCGGGTGTGCTCAATGTGGTCACGGGTGGAGTCGATGTCGGGGAGCACCTGACCACCGACCCGCGGGTGGACATGGTGACCTTCACCGGATCCGACGCCGTCGGAGCCAAGGTCATGGCCCAGGCCTCGGCCACGCTCAAACACGTCACGCTCGAACTCGGCGGAAAATCGGCGATGATCGTACGCGCCGACGCCGACCTTGATCTGGCCGCGGCCAGGGGGGCTCAAGAACTGACCTTGTTCACCGGCCAGGGCTGTGCGCTGTGGACGCGGCACCTCGTGCACCGCTCGATCTATGACCACTACCTCGAGCGCGTCGCCGCAATGCTGCAACGCCTGCCCGTCGGCGACCCCGCCGATGCGCACACCGTCGTCGGTCCGCTGATCCGCGACAGCGCATGCATCCGGGCCGAAGAGTACGTCGCGGGCGCGCTGGAGCAGGGCGCCCGGCTAGTGGCCGGCGGGCGTCGCCCTCCGCACCTGAGCCGCGGTTACTACTACGAACCGACGCTGCTGGCCGACGTGCGCAGCGACATGGCGGTGGCCCAGCAGGAGGTATTCGGACCGGTCGGGGTGGCGATCCCGTTCGACGACGACGATGAGGCCGTACGGATCACCAACGACTCCGTGTACGGCCTGTCCGGCTCGATCTGGACCGCTGATCCAGGGGTGGCGTTCACGCTGGCACAGCGGATTCAGACCGGCAATGTCAGCATCAACGGCGGCACCGGCGGAATGAGCCCCTGGGCACCGTTCGGCGGCTACAAACGGTCGGGCGTGGGCCGTGAGCTCGGCGCCGATGTGCTCGACGATTTCACCGAAACGAAAGCCATTCAATTCCATGCCGGTTGAGGCATTGACGACGGCACTCGTGACTCGTTGGGAGCGACCATCATGACCACCAGTACCGGCTCGGATCTGCGTGACTACATCCGCGGCGCCGACGACAGCGCATATGTGGCGTCCGCGGCGGCGGAGACACCGCGCTCGCGGATCGTAGAGCTGTACGGTCCGCTGGGGGAGGCGCGCCGGCGCGCACCGGTGCATCCGCGAAAGCAGGCCGAGCTGGTCGGCCAAGAGGACTATCGAAAGGAAGAGGCCTTCACCAAGGTCTCGTTCTCTTGCGCTCTCAGCTACGAACACTGCCAGCAGGCGCTCAGCGATGAACGGCTGTCGTCGAAGTTCTGGCTGGACACCATCGGCAGGGTCTGGGGTCGCAACATCATCGGCATGGACGGAGACGAGCACCGGCGGCATCGCGGTCTCATCTCGCAGGCCTTTACGCGCCGCTCCCTGGACCGCTGGCAGCAAACCGCGATCCAACCGGCGGTCCATGGACTGATCGACCGCTTCGAACACAATGGGTCGGCAGATCTGTACCGGGAATTCACGCTTCTCTTCCCGGTGTACATCATCACCGAGATGATGGGCCTGCCGTATGAGCACATCGAGCGTTTCAACACCTGGGCCGGCGAGACGGTCGGGGCGTTCTACGACATGGACCGCGCACTCGTAGCGTCTCGCAATCTGGAGAGCTACCTATCACCGTTGATCGAGGAGCGCCGCGGGGGAGACGGCGAGGATTTGATCACCCTGCTGGCCAACGCCGAACTCGACGGCAGCCGGCTGGAGACCATCGAGATCGTCTCGTTCCTGCGGTTACTGTTGCCGGCGGGCGGTGAAACCACCGCGCGCTCAACGGCCAGCATGCTGCTCGGCCTGCTGCAAAACCCGGAGCAGCTGGACGCCCTGGTCGCCGATCGGAGCCTGCTGTCCCAGGCGATCGAGGAGGGCCTGCGGTGGGAGCCGCCGCTGATGTCGATCAATCGGATCGCCTTGGAAGATCTGGAACTCGGCGGAGTCGCGATCCCCAAAGGCAGCGTGCTGGAGGTGTCGATCGGCGCGGCCAATCGCGACCCCACCCGATGGGAGGATCCCGATTCCTTCAACATCTTCCGGGAGAAGAAGCCGCACATCGCATTTGCCTGGGGGCCGCATGCCTGCCTCGGCGCCCATCTGGCCCGTGCGGAGATGACCGCCGCGCTGACCGCGCTGTTCGACCGCCTGCCCGGGCTGCGGCTCGATCCCGAGACCGGGCCCGAAGCGCGGTTCCAGGGCATCGGCCTGCGCGCACCCAACAAGGTGCCGGTTGTCTTCGACGTCAGGTAAGCAACGCACCGAAACATCGCAGCAAAGCAGAGGTAATCACCTTGTCGCTCAACAACACTCCACCGGTCCGCACCAGCGGCCACTACGGCTACGCGCCGGTCGGCGCGATCATCGACACGGATCCAGCGCCGCTGTGGGGCGATGTCAACGGGGTGCCCATGGGGATGCAGTACTTTTACGGTTCGGTGCGCTCGGCCGCCGACGACTACTGGTGGCCCATCCGTGGCTTCTACCCGAGCAAGGCGCGGTACCTGCACCTGTCGGAGTCCAAGGTCGGTGCGGACTTCACCTACGCCAAAGACCACAACAACTCCTACTCCGGCCCGGTCGAACACGGTGAACGTGAAGGCAAATGGGGTGTCTGGACACCCGACGGCATCCCGCTGATGCTCACCTGGGACGACAAGATGGAATGGCACGATGGCGACGAGGTAGCGCTTGGCGGCGATCTCGTCGGCCAAGGCTTGCAGTTCTTCTCGCCGGACCAAGACGTCCCGTCCTCGTACTCGTCGCGGTTATTCCGGGTCCGGGGCCGCATCAAGGGCACCGAAGTGAGCGGTCTCGTCTTCCACGACAGCATCCACATCGGCGAGGGCATCGACTACATCGCCAGTCCCTACATCGCGAAGTGCGAAGCCGCGTGGGTGGGCTTCGCAACCGAATTCGAAGACAGCGCCGTGCATTCCGGGCATCTCGTGCACGGGACTGACGACTTCAACATCATGATCGTGCACCGCACCGACGGACCGCCACTCATCGCGCGCGACCTCGCCGTCGAGGTGGAACTCGACGGCGAGCCCTTCGATGAGAAGGCCTTTCCCACCAGGGTGACCTACACCGGCGGTGGTCAGACGTGGGTGTGGGAGGCCAACGAAGGTGGCCGCTGTCCGATTCGCCACGACCTAGAGGAGGGGCACCGGTGGCGTCAGGGTTGGGTCCACCAAGCCGGCGAAACCCGCAAACCCGCGGTCACCGAAGCGCTGATGGAAACCTACAACGGCAGGCTGATCGAGACGGGTGCCCTGAGAAGGACAGCGACGGTGTGACCGGACCGAACGTCGCGTCACCCGAGCGCGAACACTTCGAACTCCGGACATGACATTTCGCATTGCAGTCGTTGGCGCCGGTCCGGCCGGATTCGCGGTCGCATCCGCGCTTCTTGCCGATACCGCGCTGGACGTGCGAATCGAGCTCATCGACCGGGCCGCGCTACCCGACAGGAT
>Ga0307446_1000870_pt1 | contig 10368 bp, 9 predicted proteins | sample SalMarSW160320MG_FD_202141 | JGI IMG/M metagenome (GOLD analysis project Ga0307446, IMG submission 202141) | Salt marsh sediment microbial communities from the Plum Island Ecosystem LTER, Massachusetts, United States - SW1603-20 | ecosystem: Environmental > Aquatic > Marine > Intertidal zone >... | reverse complement strand
TCAGTGCCTGTTCGCGCTCCATGCGCTCGGCGATGAGCTGCCGCTCCTGGTCACGAAGCTGGGCGGCACGTTCGAACTGCTGCGCCCTGACCGCGTCGGTCTTCTGCTCACGAATGGTCCGGACCCGCACGTCGATGTCCTTGAGGTCCGGCGATGACCCGGTGCGGTTGATGCGCATGCGGCTACCGGCCTCGTCGATCAGGTCGATCGCCTTGTCGGGCAGGTGCCTGTCTGCGATGTACCGGTCGGCGAGGTTTGCGGCGCTCACGAGCGCGTCCTCGGTGTACCGGACGTTGTGATGTTCCTCGTACCGATCCTTCAGACCGTCGAGGATTTGGATCGTTTCGGCGACGTTCGGCTCGTCGACCTGCACGGGCTGGAAACGCCGCTCGAGAGCGGAGTCCTTCTCCAAGTACTTGCGGTACTCCTCGAGAGTCGTCGCGCCGATCGTCTGGAGCTCACCCCTGGCGAGCATCGGCTTGAGGATGCTCGCGGCGTCGATGGCACCCTCTGCCGCGCCTGCGCCGACGAGCGTGTGGATCTCGTCGATGAAGAGCAGGATGTCACCGCGTCCCTGGATCTCCTTGAGGACCTTCTTGAGTCGCTCTTCGAAGTCGCCCCGATAGCGAGACCCTGCGACGAGGGCGCCGAGGTCGAGCGTGTACACCTGCTTGCCCCGCAGTGTCTCCGGCACGTCACCGGACACGATCCGTTGGCCGAGCCCTTCGACGATGGCCGTCTTGCCAACGCCAGGCTCTCCGATGAGAACGGGGTTGTTCTTGGTTCGGCGGGACAGGATCTGCATCACCCGTTCGATCTCGCGCTGCCGCCCGATCACCGGATCGAGCTTGTTCTCACGTGCGAGTTGGGTGAGGTTGCGACCGAACTGATCGAGGATCGTGGAACTGCCGCCACTCTCGCGGGCGGAGGAGGACCCAGACGGCGGTTGCGCCGAGGAGCGCTCCTCGCTCTGAGCTCCCGACAACAGCTGGATCACCGCCTGGCGGACTTTCGGAAGGTCTGCCTTGAGGTTCTGAAGAACCTGCGTAGCGACTCCTTCGCCCTCTCTGATGAGGCCGAGGAGAATGTGTTCGGTGCCGATGTAGTTGTGGCCGAGTTGGAGTGCCTCGCGGAGGGACAGCTCGAGGACCTTCTTCGCCCTCGGAGTGAACGGAATGTGGCCGCTGGGGGCCTGTTGTCCCTGGCCGATGATCTCCACGACCTGGTCACGGACGGCTTCTTGCGTCACACCGAGAGACAAGAGGGCCTGCGCGGCGATGCCATCCCCTTCGTGGATGAGCCCGAGGAGAATGTGCTCGGTACCGATGTAGTTGTGGTTGAGCAGGCGCGCTTCTTCCTGGGCAAGAACCACGACTCTTCGAGCTCGATCTGTGAATCGCTCGAACACGACCTGCTGCCTCCTGTCTGTTCCCATGGGGAAGGCTTGCGAGTATACCTTTGGGCCTCTCCTACGATGAGGCTACCCCATCGGTTACAACATACATCGGCGTCGGGATCATCCCTCCTGAGGGATCATTCGGCCCCCGACCCACCCTACCCGGCCCATCGCTACCATTCGTCGGGATGGACACACCCCGCCTCGACCAGCTCGTGCCGATCCCCACAGTGTGGGATCGAATGGCGCGCGTTGAGCGGCGACTGATCGAGGTGTCCGTCTCGGACTACTCCTTCCTGACGGAAATCGCCCAGCATCTCCTTCTCGCCGGTGGCAAACGATTCCGGCCACTCCTCGCGCAGATCGCCGGCGAGTTCGGATCTGCCCACGATCGGAGAATCGTCGATGCCGGAGTCGCCGTCGAACTGATTCACGTCGGTTCGCTCTATCACGACGATGTCATCGACGAAGCCGACACCCGGAGAGGAACCGGATCGGCGAACACCAACTGGAGCAACACGATTGCGATCCTCGCCGGCGATTTCCTGATGGCCCGAGCTACGGAGCTCGCCGCCGAGTCGCTCGGACGCGAAGCAGTGCAGCTCTTGTCGCGTACCTATGCGGAACTCGTCGAGGGTCAGACCCTGGAGCTTCAACTCGACTTCGACCTCGACCACGGGCCGGACGACTACTTCAGAGTCGTCGAGATGAAGACCGCCTCCTTGATCAGAGCCTCAGCCCGAGTTGGCGCAATGGCGGCCGACGCCGCCTCGGACGTCATCGAAACCTTGGCCAGCTGGGCGTGGGAACTCGGCATCATCTTTCAACTCACCGACGATGCCCTCGATCTCGTCGCCACAGACGACTACCTCGGCAAACCGGCAGGCTCCGACATCGGTGAGGGCAAGTTCACACTCCCTCTCCTCTACGCGCTGGGGGACCGCGACGGGGATCGAATCCGAGCGCATCTCGCGGACCGACCATACGACGAGGACACGATCGCCAACGTGATCGCGTTGATCCGCTCCGGAGGTCACGTCGACCGGGTCCTCGACGAGGCGGCAGAGCGAGCCCGCACGGCTGCTGAAGTGCTCGAGGACCTTCCCCGCATTCCAGCGGCAACCGTCCTGGTCGATCTCGCCGACTACCTGCTCGGACAGGTGCAGCGCGCACGCACGTCCCCGTAGACTGGACCGACATGGACTTCTTGGTCTTCATCATGATTGCGGTAGGGATCTTCGCGGCCGCTGCCGCGTCCAATGGCCGGAGTGCTGCCGCGTGGGGTGCGGCCGCCAGAGTCCTCGGTGTCACGTTCACGAAGAAGAATGCGTTGTCGAACGCGCGCCTGTCGGGCACGGTCGACGGGATAGACCTATCAGTCTCCGTCCGAGCGTCGGGCAACGCCAAGATGACGCGTTACGTCGTGTCCTACCCCCCTCTCGGGATCGACCTCGACATCACCCGAAAAGGGAGCCTCGCGAAAATCGGCGAGCTGTTCGGAGGAGGTGGCGAGGAATCCGATGACCCGTTTGACCAGCTGGTCTCCATCAAGACGTCCGACCCGGGCCAGCTTCCACTGTTCCTGACCCCACAGGTCCGCCAGGAAATCGCCGACCTGCTGATGAACCTGCCCGCAGCGAAGGTGCAGGACGATCAGATAATTTATGAGCGAAGAAACCTGGATCGTCAGGTCAATACGATCGTCACGACGTCCCGCCGGCTGGTCACAGCCGCCCAGGTGATCACGGGACGACGCCGCACCCAGGAGACGGAGCAACCAGCCCCACTTCCACCCGACCCCTTCGCCACCCAGGCGCCGGTCATGTCTCCCCCGCCGCCACCGGTACTGCGACCCAACGATCCAACGTCGGACACAACCGTTCCGTCGTACGAAACGATGACTCCCTCGTCAGCGGCACCCTCGTACGACTCTGCCATTCCCGAGTACGAACCTGCGTCGTCCGAGATACCGATGTACGAGCCTTCCACATCGATGGAGCCCTCATCAATGGCGCCGACGACAGAGCCCTCATCAATGGCGCCGACGACACCGACTCCGGCGGGCTCCCCATCGGCCGGCGAGCTGAATCCGGCAACGGTTGCCGAGGCGCTGTTCGGAGGGAATCTGCTCAGCTTCGAAGCTGCCACGACCTTCAACGAGCAATACTCCGGCCGTCGCGTCCGATGGACGGGAACAGTGACAAGGCGCACCGAAACCCGGATCTGGTCAGACGTCGCGACGATCGACACGACGCTGTTCGGACCGATCCACATCGAGGTCGTCGTCGAATCCACAACGCCGGTGCATGAAGGCGACCAGGTGGTCGTCGACGGCACGCTCTCCGCAGTCGACTCGCTCGAACGCAGCTTCGCGGTCGATGGAACGGTCGAGCGAACGTAGTGAAGAGCGGCCTTTGGCCGCAGTCTTCAGTTGTCAGTCTTCAGTTGTCAGTTCTCAGTAGGCACGCGGCCAGCGACAACACGAGACCGCAAGGCGATGTTCCACCGAACACCGACAAGCCAAGCTCGCCGCCCGTCTCCTCCCCCAGGAGCCCGAAGGGCGACGTTGGGGGAGGTGGACTCGGCCGAAGGCCGAGGACGGAGGGGGCCGTCCCCACCAACGTAGACTGCGGCCATGAAGTCGTCGCGACGCTCAGGGGTCGCTCCGTTCTATGTCATGGAGGTCATGAAGGCCGCCGAGCGCCGTCAGAGGATGATCGGCGACGTGCTCCATCTGGAGGTCGGTCAACCGTCTACCCCGGCACCTGAGCGGGTACGGCAGGCCGCGCAGAGTGCCATGACCTCCAACCGGCTCGGCTATACCGAAGCAACGGGCATTCGCGAACTCCGCGATCGCATATCGGGGCACTACCTGGACACGTACGGTCTGCCCGTCCCGATCGAGAGGATCGCGATCACCGTCGGCGCCTCAGGCGGGTTCGTCCTTGCCACGCTGGCAGCCTTCGACGCCGGTGATCGGGTCGCGATCACCCAGCCGGGGTACGCAGCCTACCGGAACATCCTCCAGGCCCTCGAGGTCACGGTCGTTCCGATCCCCGTCGGCCCCGAGACGCGATTCAATCCCACACCACGGCTCCTCGACGTGGCAGGTCCGCTTGATGGCCTGGTCGTCGCGAGCCCGGCCAACCCGACGGGAACGATCCTTCGACCAGAGGAGATGGCGACGCTCGCCGACTACTCGACATCCCGCGGGATCCGCATGATCTCCGACGAGATCTACCACGGCATCACCTACGGGGCCGACGCCCCTACGGCCGCCGCGCACTCCGACACCGCGATCGTCGTGCAGTCCTTCTCGAAGTACTACTCGATGACCGGTTGGCGGCTGGGATGGCTCGTTCTCCCCGCCGAGCTCATCGACCCCGTCGAACGACTTGCCCAGAATCTGTTCATCTCGCCGCCGACGCTCTCGCAGATTGCCGCGGTGACGGCCTTCGACTGCAGGGATGAGCTGGACGCCAACGTCGCAAGGTACTCGACGAACCGCGACCTTCTGATGTCAGGGCTGAGCGAAGCCGGTATCGATCGGCTTGCGCCGGCAGAGGGTGCGTTCTACGTGTACGCGGACGTCTCCCACCTCACCGACGACAGCCAGGAGCTCTGTCGCACATGGCTGGACACCCTCGGGGTCGCCGCCACCCCCGGGATCGACTTCGACCCGGTCGACGGGCACAAGTACGTGCGGTTCTCGTATGCAGAGTCGACCCGGGACATCGCCGATGCTGCGTCCCGCCTGATCGCGTGGGCAGCGGGCTGACCTCCGGTCGGAAGTACGATGCCGCCGATGAGTGAACCGGCCATCTCGGTGCGTGACCTCACGAAACGCTACGCGACTGTGACTGCGCTGGACGAGTTGACGCTCGACATTCCCGCCGGAACGATCTTCGGTCTAGACGCTTCTTGCGTGAGATAGGTGGCTATTTCACACCTCTCTCACGCAAGAACAGGTGGGTCGCTATCCCTCTGGACGCATCGTCGGGAACAACACGACCTCTCTGATCGTCGGTTCGTCGGCGAGCAGCATCACGAGTCTGTCGACACCGATGCCAAGACCTCCGGTCGGAGGCATGCCGTATTCGAGCGCCCGCAGGAAATCCTCGTCGATCGGGTGGGTCTCCTCCTCACCCTCCGCCTTGGCTCGGGCCTGCGCCTGGAACCGTTGTCGCTGATCCGCGGGATCGGTCAACTCGCTGAATGCGTTGCACAGCTCCATCCCTCCGGCGAACAGCTCGAACCGCTCGGTGAGATCGGGATCGTCTCGGTGTTTGCGGGCCAGAGGCGACGTCTCTCTGGGGTAGTCGATCACGAATATCGGCTCCCACAGCCCGGGCTCGACCAGTCGCTCATAGAGCTCAACGATGAGCTTGCCCTTGCCCCAAACGGGATGGGGCGTGATGCCGTGGTTTCGGCACAGCTCTGCGAGTTCGTCGCGGGACATACCGAACGACACCGGCACCCCGGTCGCTTCGGCAACCAGATCGAGCAGTGGAATCCGGCGATAGGGCGGGGTCAGGTCGATGGTCCTTCCCTGATACTCGATGACCGTCCCCCCTGTTGCGGCAACCGCCGTCTCGGGAACGACACCTTCCATCAGCTCCATGATGTCGTGGTAGTCGGCGAACGCCTGATACGCCTCCAGCGTCGTGAACTCCGGATTGTGGGTCGAGTCGATCCCCTCGTTGCGGAACACCCGACCGAGTTCGAATACACGCTCCATGCCGCCGATCACGAGCCGTTTGAGGTGCAGCTCGGTGGCGATTCGTAGGTACAGATCGATGTCGAGCGCGTTGTGATGAGTCGTGAACGGTCGAGCGAGCGCGCCACCCGCCTCGGCTTGAAGCATCGGCGTCTCGACCTCCACGAACGCCCGCTCCGTGAACGCCCGCCTGAGCGCGGCGATGACGTCGATCCTCACATTCGCGACGCGACGGGCCTCCTCGCTGGTGAGCAGATCCAGGTACCGCTGCCGGAATCTGGTCTCTTTGTCCTGGAGCCCGTGCCACTTCTCGGGCAGGGTACGCAACGCCTTGGAGAGCAGAGCGACCTCGTTGGTCTTGACGCTCAGCTCACCCCGCTTGGTGGTGATGACTTCGCCGGTAGCGCCGACCCAATCGCCCGAATCGATGACCTCATCGAATCGTTCGAATGCCTCATCCCCCATCGTGCGACGATCGACGAACAGCTGGATCTGGCCCGTGACGTCTTGGAGCACCCCAAAGCTCAGACTCCCCAAACGTCTGATGTTCATCAGCCTGCCGGCGACCGACACGATCTCCCCCGTCGAAGATCCGGGCGGAAGGTCAGCGTGCCCTTCGGCCACTTCAAGCGCCGTTCGGGTTCGCGCGAACCTCGGTGGGTACGGGTCTCCACCGCGACGGCGGATCTCGTCCACCTTCTCTGCACGTTGAGCGACGAGTGCGTCTTCGGTGAGGTGCGCTTCAGTCATCGGCGCTGCACCTTACCCTCCGTTGCGCTCCCACAGGAGCCGCAAGCCTGTGAGTGTGAGGAACTCGTCCATGTGATCCACCGTCGAGCAGTGTGGCACGATGACCGGTGCAAGCCCCCCGGTCGCGACGGTCGTCGTGTCCGGACCGAGCTCGTCGACGATGCGGCCCACGATCCCGTCGACCAGACCGGCATGCCCGTAGAGCAGACCCGACTGCATCGCCTCCACGGTTCCTTTGCCGACAGGACCTCGCGGCGCTTCAAGCGACACTCGACGTAGCGCTGCGGTCGCGGACACGAGCGCATCCATCGACACCTCCAGCCCTGGAGCGATGGCGCCCCCCAGGTACTCGCCGTCTCTGCCTACGACGTCGAAGTTCGTGGAGGTCCCGAAGTCGACCACCACGGCCGGGGCACCGTAGACGTGACGGACGGCGACCGCGTTGACGATGCGATCCGCTCCGACCTCCTTCGGATTGTCGATGAGGATCGGCATTCCCGTCTTGATGCCGGGCCCGACGATCAACACATCGCCTTCGATCATCTCGGACGCATCCCTCAACGCTTCCGTCGCGTGCGGCACGACCGACGACAGCACCACACCGGTGATCGAATCCACGTCGATCTCGTCGAGATCGAAGAGTCCGCGAAGCAGCAGCCGGTAATCGTCCGCCGTCCGAGATTGTTCGGTAGCGAATCGCCAGTGGTGCACCAGCCCCTGATCATCGAACAGACCAACGACCGTCTGCGTGTTTCCCATGTCGATTGCGAGCAGCATCACGCGCCTCCGAGTTCGAACTCGATCTCGTTCCCTTGGATCCAGAAGTGTGCATTGTCGATCAGGCGGGTCGTACCCACGAACGCCGCAATGGCCAGAATGGCGTCTCTGTCGAGCGTTTCGATCGGTTGTAGCCCCGCTGCGTCCACCATCTCGACATACTGCACGTCGACACCGGGCGTGGTGTCGCACTCGGCGCGAACCAGATCGACGAGCGTGGCGGCGGATCGCTCCCCCGCCGTCACTGCATCCACCGCTCGTGCGAGTCCCCGCGACAGGGCCCTGGCCGACGCCCGCTGGTCGGACGACAGGTACACGTTGCGACTCGACATGGCCACCCCGTCTGCCTCTCTCACGATCGGACACCCCACGACTCGCACGGGAAACGACAGGTCCATCGCGAGACGCTCGAGGATGACGAGCTGCTGGGCGTCCTTGCGGCCAAAGAACGCCACGTCGGGCCGGATGCCGGCGAACAGCTTGGCGACGACCGTCGCGACACCCTCGAAGTGCCCCGGCCGGAACGCGCCACAGAGGTGATCGGCGAGCCGCCCGACGGTGACCCTCACAACCGGTTCAGCCGGGTACATCTCCTCCACCGTCGGCGCGAACAGCACGTCGACACCGACCCCCGCGGCACATTCGGCGTCCCGCTCGAGATCTCGCGGGTACCGATCGAGGTCCTCGCCCTCGCCGAACTGAAGCGGATTGACGAACAGACTTGCGACCACCGTATCGGTCGTATCTCGCGCCGTCCGCATGAGTGAGAGGTGTCCCTCATGGAGATACCCCATCGTCGGTACGAGCCCGACGACGCCGCGACGGGCCACCCTGACCTCGTCGAAGGTCGTCACGATGTCCACCACACCTCCTTGAACAGCTCGGCGGTCCCGGCGATGTCTGAGATGAGCCTGCCCAACGTGATGAATCGGTCCAGCTCTTCCGGAGCCCGCTCTTGCACGGCGTCGAGCTGTGCCCTGACCGTCCCGACATCACCCCGAGCGATCGGCCCGGTCAAAGCAGCGCCGGGTCCGAGCCCGAACGCGTTGGCGACGACCGCATCGACCAGCGGCCTGGCGGCATCGAAGGGGACTCCAGCCGCCGTGAACAGCTCCTCGGCGATGGCCAGAACCGCAACGGTGCCGTTGGCGGCGGCCGCGGCGGCGGCGTGGTAAACGGCACGGACCGCTTCGGGAACTGCGAACGAACGCGCTCCGAGCGAGGTCACAAGCGCTTCGAGAACGAGCCGAAGCCGTTCATCGGATGTCGTCACCGCCATCCACGAACCGGCCAGCGCGTCTGCCCCAGCTTCTGGCGTGGGGAGTGTCTGGAGAGGGTGGAGAACGCCGATGGCGGTACCCGTCCGCTGGAGTGGCAGGAGCGCGTCCATCGGTGTGAGCCCGCTGAGATGTACAACCGCGCCGACATGTGGCGCTCGGATGTGGGAGGCAACGTCCGCGATGACATCGTCACGAACGGCGATCATGAGAAGATCCGCCGGCGGAAACTCGTCGGAGAGACGCAGGGGAACGGCGTCCAGCAGTTGAGCGGCGCGCTGCACCGTGTCCGATGTACGTCCTGCGACGGCGACGATCCGATGCCCTGCCCGCTTCGCGGCAATGCACACGGCGCCGCCGGCGCGCCCCGGACCGGCGAGGATGATGTCCAAAGGGTCCTCCAGGTTCGAGTCCTCGGTACCCGACCGTTGATCAGGCTAGCGGGCGCCACGCGCGAAAACGCGGGAGTAGGTTGGAAACCACAAAGGGCTGGTGCCCGATGCCGTGGCCGCTGGACCGCCGGGGGCCGTCTCCCGGCCCCCTCGTTCCCGGCGGTTGTGTCTCCGACGCGGCATCTCGACCCGGTTCGACGAACCCGAGGAGGTGGTCATGTGAAGACCGTATTCGTCGACCCCCTGCAGTGCATCGGCTGTCGCCAGTGCGAGTTCGCGTGCGCAGTCGAGCACTCCCACAGCAAGGAACCGTTCCTCGCGATCTTCGAGGATCCCCCGCCCAAGCCCAGGATCCACGTCGAGATCGGGCCATACCAGGGAAGTTCATTCCCCAACAAGTGCCGCCATTGCAATCCCGCGCCCTGCCAGCAGGTCTGCCCGACGGGCGCCATCTCTCGCGACAACGAGATCGTGCTCATCGACATCGACAAGTGCATCGCGTGTGCGATGTGCGCCATGGTCTGCCCGTTCGACACCATCACGTTCCACGTTCAGGCAAACGCAGCGCCGCCCAGAGTCGTCGCAACCAAGTGCGACGGCTGCTTCGACCGGGTACGGCACGGCATGGAACCCGCGTGCGTGGAGGCGTGCAAGGTCGGAGCGCTCGTCTACGGGGAACTCAACGACATCATCAAAGAGGGGCGCAACCGGCAGGCGATCCTCGCCGTCAACGCATCGGCCGGAGAAACAGCCCGCGAGGAAGATCCCTTGGTGGACTGGAGGGCGTGGGGCAAAGAGGTCGCGCAGATGGTAGGAGGAGCCTGATGAACGAACGACAAAGCATCAACCAAGACGCCCAGACCATGTTGCGAAGAGCGCACATGGAGGGGATCGACACGGTGTGGGAACGACTCGCCGCCCAGCAGCCCCAATGTGGCTACTGCCTCATGGGTGTGAGCTGCCGGAACTGCTCAATGGGACCATGCAGGGTCGATCCTTTCGGAGAGGGACCGCAGAGAGGGGTCTGTGGAGCCGACGCCGACACCATCGTCGCGCGGA
>Ga0307446_1000869_pt1 | contig 10377 bp, 9 predicted proteins | sample SalMarSW160320MG_FD_202141 | JGI IMG/M metagenome (GOLD analysis project Ga0307446, IMG submission 202141) | Salt marsh sediment microbial communities from the Plum Island Ecosystem LTER, Massachusetts, United States - SW1603-20 | ecosystem: Environmental > Aquatic > Marine > Intertidal zone >... | reverse complement strand
ATAAAAGATGAACATCGAACGTTGAACATCGAATAATGTATTCTACCATTTATAATAAAGACAAAGCGACCCGCCCGCCTCGCCTGAGCGAGCCAACAAAAGGACGAAGAGCATTGAGTACGGCTCGCGGCGGGCAGGAGCGCCTTCCACATTCGACGTTCGACGTTGAACGTTCGATGTTCGATGTTTAAATTGCTGCATTTGAAATTACGACTCAACCTTCATATTACATTGAAATTATGTATACAGATCAGGAATTCTGAACTTTGAACCTGTAACCGCTTACAAAGAGGTTAGTATGAAAATTAAAAAAGAATATTTTATACTGGCAGGAGTCATGGTCGCATTGATCCTTTATCTTGTCTTGCATCGCTCAGACCGGACACATTACAAGCTTCCGGATATCACCGGGGTTTCCGGGAAACAGATTTCAAAACTTGAAATCGTCAAGGCGGATAAAACCCTTGTTTTGAATAAAAAAGACAACACCTGGTACATCGACCCCAAAGGATATCCTGCTGATTCCGACAAGGTAAAAAGCATGATTGATGTCATTGAAAAATTGACACTGACAGCCCTTGTATCAGAATCAAAAAATTATGTGCGTTATGATTTGACCGATGATAAGAAACTCACTGTAAAAGCCTGGAATGGAAAAACCCTGAGCCGGGAATTTGATATCGGCAAAGCGGCGAACACTTATCAGCATACTTTTGTAAGATTGGCGACAGATTCCAATGTCTATCACGCCAGAGGGGATTTCAGGCGAAAATTTGACCAGACCGTTGATGAGTTGCGAGATAAAACCGTTTTGTCCTATACGCAAAAACATATCCGTGAAATCACACTTACCAAAGACAAAAAGACCATAACTCTGACCCAAAAGCAGATTTTAGAACAAGAGGGCAAGAAAAAGGATAAACCGGACAAAACTTCTGAGAAACCCGAAACCCAAATAGTGTGGCAGGATGCCGAGGGTAAAAAAGTGGATAAAGAAAAGGTTGAGAGTCTATTAAGTGTTCTTAATCGAATGGAATGTGAAACCTATATAAATGACGTTAAAAAAGACGATTTAAAAAACTCGGCCTATGCCGTTGCACTGAAAGGAGACAAGGAATACTCGCTCTCCGTATTTGCCAAAAAAGATAAGGATGCCAAAACCTATCCGGCAATTTCCTCGGAAAATGAGTACCCTTTCTTTCTATCTGATTCGCAAGTTGACAAAATAAAGAGTAAAATCGATGGGTTGATGAATGTCAAAGAAAATTAAATTTTTCTTGTCATTGCGCATGCTCTATTATGGACATCGGTTACCTTTTAAAATCCCGATAAAGGTTTTTCCGTCACTTCTTCTTTTGCCAATGGTTATCACTGCCCTGGTTTGCCAATTCTCCTTTACCCATGTCCCCATACAGGAGCCTTCGGGATACTTCTGATACACAAACTTTTTCCAACCCTGTGCGGACATCTTGGCCTTGTAGAAATCACATACCTTTTCCGGCCCGTCATGGGTTACATAGTACCGCTACTCACACTTATCGCATTTTGCCCATTTTTCGGGACAGGGCTTTGGACCTTGACAGACGGCTCCGGGATACACAGGAATATCTTTAAAAAAGGCGCCGCCCGGATACCAAACCCTTTTCTTCGGGCACGGGAACAGGCATTGGTTTTGCCTCCGGCCCTTTTCCTTTTCTTCCGGTTATAACCTTTAATTCCGAGACCGAGTAGTTATTGTCACCGCCGCTGGCATATATCTTGAGAAATCTTGCCCACACCGGCTGGAAATCGAGTTGGGGAATATAATCCGGATGACCACTTTTGGTGATCATGGTGTCCATCCCGTGACCCATTTCGCCATACGCTCTCTTTATTGTGAGTAATGGAAAAAAATTCCCGGCATCCAAGGAATAATCGATCCGGTAATCATCATTATTGTCCACCTGAATGATAATATCCCGCACCTGATACCTATCGCCCAAATCGACCCGGAAATATGGTGCCGTCCCATGCCACCAGACGCACCCCTTACCTTTCCAGGAGCTCCCCTGCTTTGGAAAACGACCGTCAAAAATAAGCTTAACATTGTTGGAGTATTTGCCATGACCCTTTACAGTCAGCCCAGGAGAAGCCGCGCCGGTCACAGGTGGCGGTTCGAATGCGGCCCCCTGGAAATGAAAGTAATCGGCATTCACGTGACCCCAACCGCCCGGATGCAGGTCTTTAATCACAATTTGGGCCTGTTTCCCGGCGAACTTACGCACATCCCACACCACTTGACTCAGGGTCTCCGTGCCCTTTCCAGTGGCCCGTTTCACCTCCCGGCCATCCACCACCAGGGCCGCGTATTCCTTGTCGGGATATTTTCCACCGCCGATTAAAAAGGCAATGCGCTCCCTGGACACAATAAAGGAGACGGATGTCAAAGTGCCGGTGGGACGATCGCCCTGGTTTTGGCCCGGACGAACCCCGGGTTTTCCGTTGTATTTTTCGTACGTCCCGATCCAGTACTTTCTCTGATGTTTGGAAGGCTGTTTGCGGCGCCGGGCCATGGGATTGTCGCCCTGGGTGGGCTGAAAATCAAAAGCATCCCCGGTAGCTGTCCAGTTGACCAGGGTTCCGGCTTCAAAATCGCTGTTTTCAAAGAGCAAGTCGCCGATATGGGACCGGAGTTCGGAGCCTGAAGCCGGATACTGCACCGGCTCGGCCCAAAGGCCCGTGGCCACAAAAAGTATCAATACAAAGACAACTATCCCTATCATTCTGACTGGCTTCATCATCCTGTTTCCCTCCTTGATATCAATTTTTAACCCAGCGACATCTGGCAGACCGGCTTTTTCAGGCCCTGGTACTCAAGCGGCAAGCTGCTCTCACAGCTCCGCTATTCGGCTTTGCCGAAAGGCATTTTTAGCCCCTTTGGAAGTTTGAATGGGAGGTCCGATGTTTTGCCTCCCATTGACTCCCGGCCTTTCCCGTGCTTTTGCATCTGCCCCATACCAAAGGAAGGCATGTCCCTTTTGGTAAAACCCGCAGGGACCTCGAAAAGATCGGACGGCTGGCTGCCGGGTTTTATATCGCGCAGCTCCATAACTCCGCCCTCTTTTCCCTGAGATCGAATAGGAAAGTCCAGACGCTCTGAAGTCCAAACGGTGGAAGTGCTCTTGATCTCCCGCCCCATGATGTTAGTGGTGGTTTCAACACGCATCTTGCGGCATTTGAAACCGTTTACCGTCTCAGTTCCCAGATCTTCCTTTTTTGTATCCATTGGAATTTTTCCGAAGGTCTTCTTAAGCTTTGCTTCATCCAGCTTGTTTTCGATATAAAACTTTTCCTCTGGAAACAGAGTCCATGTTGTCCCTTTGTCTTTTCGAAAGATTACCACCATGGACCCCTTACCCATTGGGGATCGCATCTCCATGCGCATGTTTCCGTGAGAAACAAAGATGTTGTGTGTCCCTTCCCGACCGCCGGGATCTTTAAAGAACTGCTTTGCCGAATACTCCTCTATCTTCCCACCTCCGCCGCAAGCCCCAAGACCCAGCAAAAAACCGGCAAGCGCAAAGCATATAAACACCCTCTTACCAATATTTTTATTTTGATCCACAACGCACCTCCTTCGTATATAATTTTTTTGATTGAACGGATAAAAAACCGCTTTTTTATAGCAATTGAAACATATACTCCATTGACCTGCGTCTAAACTTTTGAACTCGTCGTGTTTGAGATATAGAAAAATACCCCCTTTTATGTCAATATAAAACGACCATTGCCCAACAAGTGGACCCATTTACCATGGGTCTGTCGGCGTTGCCGGCCGTCTTTTTGACATCCGGTTGGTATTCGAGGATATAGCACATCCGGTGATAAAAGATGTTTGACACATATCAACTTATGATATATATTCCATTTAAAGCATATTATGCGTTGATATGAAAAAGTTTGTCAACGTCATAAAGGCCCTTTTCGCTACGAACAAGGTAAAAATTATTCGAACTGCTTTTCTTATTCTCAGACGAATGAATGGTGTTAAATACAAATTATTGTAAGGACCAAGATCAAATGGGTAACACTCCTTTAACAAACAACACGAATGTCGTTTTGCAAAAATCTGAAGGACTTGAAAAACAAGAGGCGCAACCGGGTTTGATCGATTGGAAAACCATTTGGAAACCTTTGGGTCTGATTATAGGAATTTTTCTGGTCTTTTTCTGGCTTCCTCTTGGCAACACCCGTTTTACCGGCGCCGTAATTGAGTCCCTGGCCCTTGCAAAATGGTATGCCCGGGAGCACGTAATTCTCTGCCTGGTACCGGCCTTTTTCATTGCCGGCGCCATCGCCTGTTTTGTATCCCAGGCCGCGGTTATGAAATACCTGGGTGCCGGAGCAAAAAAAGTCCTGGCTTACGGAGTGGCATCGGTATCCGGCTCTATTCTCGCAGTGTGTTCCTGTACGGTCTTGCCGATTTTTGCCGGCATTTGGAAACGAGGCGCGGGTTTGGGACCGGCCATTGCGTTTCTCTATTCCGGTCCGGCCGTTAATGTGCTGGCAATTGTTCTAACGGCCCGGGTTCTCGGCCTTGCCATGGGCACGGCTCGTGCGGTGGGGGCCGTGATTTTCAGCATTGTTATCGGACTGATCATGCATTTTCTTTTCATTAAAGAAGAAGCGGCCAAAGCCCAGGCAGCCCTGCATATGCCGGAACCCGAGGTGGAACGGCCCCTGTGGCAAAATGTACTCTATTTTGCCACCATGGTGTTTATTCTTATTTCTGCCACATGGGGAAAACCGGCAGAGCCTTCGGGGCTGTGGAATGCCGTTTACAGCGTCAAGTGGCTGATGACCGGAATTTTTGCAGCAATTTTGGGAGTGCTTCTCATCGCCTGGTTTAAGGTTAAACCCTATAAAGTTGTCCTTGCCGGCACCGCCGTTTTGGTTTTGGCAGTTTTATTTCCCCATGAACCGCTCATCGCTTTTTCAGCAGGAATCATTGGATTGGTTTGGATGATCACGACCACTCGAGGCGAAACCGAGAACTGGTTTCTTTCAAGCTGGGATTTCACCAAGCAGATTATGCCCCTGCTTTTTGCCGGCGTTCTGGCCGCGGGGCTCTTGCTCGGAAGACCGGGTTCTGAAGGACTTATTTCATCCCGCTGGGTGAGCAGCCTTGTTGGAGGCAATTCTTTGGGTGCTAACTTATTTGCCTCTGTGGCGGGTGCATTCATGTATTTTGCCACGCTCACTGAAGTGCCAATTTTACAGGGGCTTATGAGCTCTGGCATGGGTAACGGGCCCGCACTGGCCCTTCTGCTCGCCGGTCCTGCGCTCAGCCTGCCGAATATGCTGGTGATCAGAAGTGTACTGGGCACGAAAAAGACTGTCGCCTATATTACACTGGTTGTAATTATGGCCACCATTAGCGGAATGATCTTCGGACATTATTTCAGCACGAGTTAGGGGCTTCGCCCCAATTGGAATGATGGAATGCTGGAATAATGGAATAATGGGTCCTGGGCCTCCGGCTCGTAGAGCCTAAGGCTCGGAGAGATAATGCAATATTGGACTAATGGTAAATTTTGTATTAACGCTAAAATCAAAAATGGCTAATATCCTTTTAAAAACCAATCTTCCAGTATTCCACTATTCCACTATTCCATATTCGAGGCAGCGTTCAAACCTAAATAAATGTCCTTTATTTTCAATGAATTGTAGAATTTCCGAGATGTTAAAATAGAAAGGAGAAAATCATGGAAATTAAAGTGCTGGGCCCGGGTTGCCCGAAATGTAAACAGACCGAACAACACGTAAGGGAAGCTGTAGCGGAAGCAGGTATAACGGCCAAAATAGAAAAAGTGACCGATATTATGGAAATTGCCGGCTACGGCGTTTTGGGCACCCCCGCGGTTATCATAGACGGCGAGGTTAAAAGCGTTGGCAAAATCCCTTCAAAAAAAGAGGTCAAGTCGTGGATAACCTAAACCCAGACCTGATTCAGCAACATCCATTCTATTGAATTGCCCGTTGTCGTAACAAATGATCCGCAAGAACAAGATGGACCATGGCCTCACAAACCACATTGATTCGGGGTATGGCCGAAACATCATGACGTCCCCGGGTTGAAATTGTGGCCGGCTTTCGTGACGCGTCAATTGTTTTTTGCTCCATCAAAATGGAAGAAATCGGTTTCACGGCAACTCGAATCACGATATCATCCCCGTTGGATATTCCCGCTAAAATACCGCCCGCATTATTGCTGGAAAAGCCCTGGGGAGTTATGGGATCATTGTTTTCGGAACCCAGCTTGGCCGCAGCTTCAAATCCGGAGCCAATCTCAACCCCCTTGACGGCGCCGATACTCATCAGCGCTTTTGCCAGATCCGCATCCATCTTATCAAATACCGGATCTCCTAATCCGGGGGGAACCCCTCTTGCCAGAATCTCCACGATACCGCCGATTGAATCTCCCTTTTTTTTTACCTGTAAAACACGTTCTTCCATCTTTTCGGCGGCTTGCATATCCGGACAACAGAACATGTTTTTATGAATCACATTCAGATCACATTTTTTTGCCCGTATACCACCGAGTTGCAGTGTGTATGCAAAAATTTCGATATGTTCTCTATCCAGAATTGCCTTTGCTACCGCACCGGCGGCCACCCGTGCCACGGTTTCCCGTGCAGATGCCCGCCCGCCTCCGCGCCAGTCCCGTATGCCGTATTTGGCCATGTAAGTGATATCCCCATGCCCCGGTCGAAAAAGATCTGCATACGGCTCATACGCCCTGGAATTCGCGTCTTTGTTGGCCACCATGATCATAATCGGCGTACCGGTGGTCATATTATCAAAAACACCGGACATAATAATGGCCTGATCCGGTTCTTTTCTCGCCGTGCTTGCCGGTGATTTTCCCGGTCGCCTGCGGTTCAGCATGGATTGGATCATGTTCTCATCAAGGGGTATCCTTGGCGGACAACCGTCAACGACAACACCGACCCCTTTTCCGTGGGACTCGCCCCACGTGGTTATTTTTAACAATGCTCCGAATGTGTTCCCCGGCATTTTTGCTTCCTTGTTTATCTCCTAATTATAAAAATGAAACTTCTTACCAAATTATTGAGTCTACTGATTATAAAATGTAAAATGTCTAATTTTTAAGAATGTTACTGGAGAATTCCTAAACTAACTATTTAACTATTTGATGGGTCAGGAAGTTTTTTTAATTCAACCGCTCCATGAATAATCAGCAACTATTTACTGATACAGTCCTTGAAACACATCCCAGAAATTCGGAAACGACTTTTCAACACACATTTCATCTTTGATAATAATCCCAGGAACTTTTAGGCCCACCAGCGAAAAACTCATGGCCATGCGATGATCCCCATAGGTATCAATTTCAGAACCGTGCGGCGTGCCGCCCGTGATCATCATGCCGGTGTCACTGCAACTTGCCTGGATTCCTGTTTTGGATAACTCTTGAACCACGGAACCCAAACGATCGCTCTCCTTTGCTTTGAGGTGCGCCACATTTTCAATCATCGTGGTTCCTTCGGCAAATGACGCAACCACAGCCAGTGTGGGAACCATGTCCGGCATATCGGCCATATCCGCGGTTATTGCCGAAAGGGGTCTGCCTGAAACGGCGATACCGTCCGTTTCATACAGGATGGTGCATCCCATTTTTTCGAGCAGTTCCGTAAAACGTACATCACCTTGTCGCGTTTTTTGTGTGATTCCCTTTACTTTAATTTTTGCACCGGATATTGCGGCAGCCGCCCAGAAATACCCAGCCTGGGAGCAGTCGGGTTCCACCACATATGACCCGGCCCGGTATGTCTGCCCCCCGGGCACTTTAAATCGATGATAACCGTCACGATGGACCTCAACCCCGAATTCTTCCATAACATCCACCGTCATATCCACATAGGGCCTGGATACCGGTCCTTCGGTGATATTTATTTGAATTCCTTTTTTGGTGCACGGTGAAATGAGAAGCAGTGCGGACAGAAACTGGCTGCTCACGCCACACTTCAGATCAACGCTGCCCCCGGGAACGTTGCCCCCTTTTATCTCAATGGGAGGACATCCATTGTCATTTACAGAACGAGCCTTCACCCCGATCTGATTCAAACCGTCCAGCAGATCCTGGATGGGCCGCTCTCCCATACGCTCTGTTCCTGTTAAGATATAGTCCCCTTGTCCCAAAGCCGCTACCGCTGTTAACAGACGCACTGAAGTTCCGGAATTTCCAAGATAGATCGGATCCATACAGGGCTTAAAGGCTCCTTTTGCGCCATTCACCACAAATCTGTCATCCGTTACATCAATGGTTATACCCATTTGCCGTAAAGCATCCAGGGTAAGGAGCGTATCTTCGCTTTTGAGCCCATTATGAATAGTGCAAATACCGTCTGACAAGGCTGCGGCAATGAGGATCCGGTGAGTGTAGCTCTTTGAACCCGGAACGGTAATTTCACAATTATTTATTTTCTGTGGTTTTATTTCGATCATTTTTCCGTTATCGATTCTTCTATTTTCATGCCAAAATGCCTGCCGCCCTCTTCCATGGCCACCAAGACCTTGTCACCGGGCGACAGATTCACAACAGATACCGCGTTGCCGTCGGGGCTTGTCAGCCGGATTGTTTCAGCGTTTTGAACAATGCCTGTCATCTCTTTGCCCTTAAAAACAGCCTTGACCAGCATTAATGGTCGTTTTTCGATTTTTAAGCGCCCCACAATACCGGTTGTCGTATTGCCTTTAAAATCCACGATCATCACCGGATCTCCGGATGAAAGCTCTGAAAGATACTTTGTTTTTCCATCCGGAACTCTTGTGTATGAATGCACGGGTCCCGCATTTACCCGGAAAGGCCTGGGAGATACATAAGGATTGGAAATACTTTCGGCATGAATCAGAAAAAGCGCACTGCTGCTGTTTCCAACCAGAATCCCCTGGCCCATGTCCATTGATGTGCAGGTATCCACACAAACCCTGTCTCCCATCCCCACTGACCTGACTTCGACAATTTCGGCCGCTTGAAGAGATATTTTATCCCCTCGTGAACGAAACCAGGAGAGTGCTTTTTTCAACTCTACCACATCGTCTGTATGAAAAAGAACATGGTCTACACCTTTTTCAAGAATGCCGAAAGCAGTTTGCGCTTCTTTTAAATCGCGAACCTGTGCAATGACCTTTGCGCCTTTTGCGATAAGGTTCTCAAGGGGAATAACTGTCCAGTCAGTGCACTCAAGAATGACACGCTTATTCTGACTGAGCTTGACTATTTTTTCTTCGTCCTCGCCGCTTGTTATGGCGAAAAAGACCACGTCTTTCCCAAGCTTTAGGTCACCGTCTTCGGAAATGGTCTGAATCCTTCCCAGCTCTTTTACTTTTTGGGAAAATCCCTTGGGCACCATGATACCATCCGCACCCCCTTCAAGAGCCGTAGTCACTATTTTCTTATCCCAGGGATCAGCCTTTACCCATAGTTTTCGCATAATTTACTCCCCATTTAGAATTTTAAGCGCATCTTCCACATTACTGCCTTGATGAACGATGGCTGAAATCGCCCGCACCATGCGCGTAGGATCTTTATGCTGAAACACATTGCGGCCTATGGAGACACCTTTACCCCCTGCGTCAATAGAACCTTTTACCATTTCGAGGATCTCATGGTCTGAATCCATTTTAGGACCACCGGCAATTACAACAGGAACCGAACACCCCGATACGACTTCCTTAAATGTCTCCACAGAGCCGGTATATGAAACTTTAACAATATCTGCGCCCATCTCATCTCCTACACGTGCGGCATGCTTAACCACGTTTACGTCGTATTCATTTTTGATTTTATCGCCTCTTGGATAAATCATGGCAAGCAATGGCATGCCCCACATGCGGGCTTCATTGCTCACCCGCCCAAAATCATGAAGCATCTCTTTTTCCTGGCCGTTCCCTAGGTTCACATGTATGGATACAGCATCCGCACCAAGTTTGATGGCCTCTTCAACCGTACAAACCAGTGTTTTGACATTAGGATACGGAGAAAGGCTCGTGGAGGCGGACAAATGAATTATCAGTCCAATGTCCTTGCCTCCCCCGCGGTGACCTTCACCCACCAAACCCTTATGCTCCACTATGGCATTTGCTCCCCCTTCGGCCACTTTATGGATTGCATCTTTCATATCCTTAAGACCGTCTATGGGACCCATGGAAATGCCGTGATCCATTGGAACAATTACCGTCCTTCCGGTATCCCGGTCCTGTATCCGCTCTATCCGGATTCGTTTGCCTAAATACGTCATGATGGACTCCTCCTTTTAAACAAAAAAGGCCGCGAAGCTTTTTTCTCCACGGCCTTTGGAAATAAAAAAACCG
>Ga0307446_1000861_pt1 | contig 10447 bp, 16 predicted proteins | sample SalMarSW160320MG_FD_202141 | JGI IMG/M metagenome (GOLD analysis project Ga0307446, IMG submission 202141) | Salt marsh sediment microbial communities from the Plum Island Ecosystem LTER, Massachusetts, United States - SW1603-20 | ecosystem: Environmental > Aquatic > Marine > Intertidal zone >... | reverse complement strand
ATGAACAGGCTGAACCAGTCGACACCTGAATCTCAAACATATCCATATTTAAGAGAATGCTTTCCCCTTCGATATAACTGAATCGAAAGCTTGCATGATGCGGCAGACGCCGTGTGGGATGACCGGTCAGATATGACTGATCAATTTTTAATATTTCTTTGATAAGACTATCTCTGATAGGAAGCAGTCTACTGCTTTCTTGTTTCATCTCCTGCTGCATGATACGTGCTGCTTCGCCCATCCCGGCGATCGCAAACACGTTTTCAGTACCTGAACGAAGACCCCGCTCTTGCCCACCGCCAAGCTGAACAGACTGGATCCTCACACCGGGTTTAACGTACAAGACACCAGCCCCTTGAGGACCATACAGATCATTCGAAGATAGCGTGAGCAGATCAATACCGTCTTTTTGCACATCAATCGGAATACGACCTGCTGCAGCAACCGCATCGACGTGGAGGTAGACTCCTTTCTCATGGACCAGTTTGCTGACCTCCCTTATCGGTTCGATGGTCCCAATCTCGTTGTTTGCATACATAATGGACGTCAGCACCATATTTTTCGAAAGGATCGTTTCAAGTTTTTTTAGATCTACCATACCAGTTGAATCAACAGGAAGAGAGGTATAAATAAAACCGTTTTTCTGCAGCTCCTTCATCGGGTTAAGAACTGACATATGCTCAATTGCAGAAGCAACGACAGCTTTTCCCTGGGTGATGTTTCGTAATGCAGTGCCTTTCACCGCGAGATTGTTAGCCTCCGTTGCACTCCCTGTGAAAAGAATCGTGCTTTCATTTTCCGCATGGATGAACTCAGCGATTTTCCTTCGTGAGTCTTCCACCGCCCGTTTTGCTTCCAATCCGACAGAATGAAGAGATGACGGGTTTCCAAAAGACTGCATGAGATATGGTTTTGCGAACTCAAACACCTGTGGGTCGACCGGCATTGCTGATGCATGGTCAAGATAGATTCGTGACATTTTTTCCTCCTTCAGAACCACATGGTAGCCCCAGCGTCTAACGCAAGATCATTTAAGGTCCCTGCGCCAACAATCTTAGGCCCTGGTATCAATTTTACTTTCTCTAATCCAAGCATCTGTTTGGATGCTTCACATACATAGATCTCAATGCCCATATCCATGGTCTTTTTTATCATTTCTGCCACACTGGGGAATGACCCCATTTTGATTTTCTCTGCAACACCAGGCATCAGGATTCGTAATCCGGTGCCTAGATAATAGACACGTGGAGTAAGGTCCATCATTTTCGCAGTCTGTGCAAGAACGAGCGGAGAATACTGTTTCTCCGGTTGATCCGTGGTTTGCACATACAGAATCGATTTTTCATCTTTCATACAACCACCTTATTTCATTCGTTTGATATAGAAGGTCATTAGGGATCCTTCTTTTTCAAATTTCAATATCTCATGTCCTGTTCGTTTCGCCCATCGTTTGATGTCTTCTTCTGCAGCGGGATCGTCAGCTTCTACCTTGAGTATTTGACCGATTTCGATTTTTTCGATTTCTTCTTTGGTCATGGCAATTGGCATAGGGCAATACAGCCCAACACAGTCTACCTCAGCGTCCGGGGTGATTTGTTCCTCGTTTGTCATCTTCTGTCAAATGCCTCCGCTTATGCTCCTCGAGGATCAGGGTCATACCATAGTCCTGTTGAACTGAGATGGGTAAACTCTTGTTGAAGCAGACGATAATGGTTTTTTTCTTGATTGATAATCTCAGTAAGGATCTCTTTTACCTCAGCATCAGAAGTATCATTGACAACAGTCGTGTAATAGTCAATTGCTTCTTTTTCGCTGTCCATTCCCATACGTAACGCGTCAAGTTCATCGCTATTTTGATCTGCACCTTCTGTTGTTTTCAGGTCCTTTGGAAAAATCGTAAGGTTGGTGTATTTGCTATTCGATTGTACAAGTGTATTCCATTCAACGGAGTCGATTTTTCCCTGGAATATCTTCTGAAAGGTCTCAAGATGAACAAGTTCATCAGCAGCAAGGCTTTCAAAGACGGTTCTGCCCAAATCACTTTTGGTTTGCCCTGCTGCTTTTGTATAAAATGCATGTCCGTCTTTTTCCATTTGAATCGCTGTTTTTATTGCATCTTTCACATTAAGCGTTGCCATATTCTTCCTTTCCTTTACATTTTTTCTGTATCAAATCCTAATAGTTTTCTGCCAGGATTTCGTAGTAACTTTGTGGGTGCTTACACGCAGGGCACATCGCTGGGGCTTCTGGGCCCTCATGGACGAACCCGCAGTTTCGACACATCCATTTTACTGGCTTGTCCTTTTTGAATACTTGTTTTTTTACGAGGTTCTCCAGGAGTTTCCGGTATCGTTTTTCATGATGTGCTTCTACCTTTGCTATGTTCCGGAAACTCAGTGCAACCTCAGGGAATCCTTCTTTTTCTGCAATATTTCCAAACTCTGGGTATAACGTCCCCCATTCCATTTTTTCTCCATCAGCTGCTTCTTTGAGGTTTTCCTCTGTTTTACCAATGACTCCTGCCGGGTACATCGCAGTGATCTCCACCATGCCGCCTTGCAGATGCTTAAAATAGACTTTCGCATGCTCTTTTTCGTTTTCCGCTGTCTCTAGAAAGATTGCTGCGATTTGTTCATAGCCAGCTTTCTTTGCCTCTGATGCAAAATACGTATAGCGATTTCTTGCCTGTGACTCTCCTGCAAATGCTGCGAGGAGGTTTTTTTCGGTTTGTGTTCCTTTTAAACTTTTCATGATTTTTCACTCCATTTTCACTCGGTTTTTTTTATTATCTCATGGTCCTGCATGAACCATCGGCCAATAGACATCAGCCTCTTCAAAACGGTCCATGCTTTCTTTTTCAATCTCAAGGATTTTGTAATGTGCCAGCTCCATGTCTGCAAAATAGGAAAGGGTGTTGCGTATTTTTTCATCTTTTGGGAATTGCTTTGAAAGCGATTGGTAAAAATCCTGAGCTGATTGTTCTGCATGCATCGCGCTTTTTAACACGGTACCAAGCGGGGTGTCCTCATCAGGAATGATCAGTGCAGGGATAGGGACGGGGGTGGTTTTTGGGATTGTTAGTTTTTTCTTAGGGAACTTTGCTTTATACACCTGTTCAATAAATGCCCTGTGTTTCTGCTCTTCTTTTGCGAGAAATTTCAGTTTATCCTTTAGCAAACCGTTTTTTACTCTTTCTGCAATCTTCGTGTACACCAGATTACTTTCTATTTCGCTTTTTATTGCGGCTAGTAGAAGGTCGTCTAGTGTGTATTTTTTCAAATCCACTTTTTTCACCCTCATTCCTTTTTTTTGTCGTAGTTATTTATTTGACTTTTCGTTGGGCTAGCTCACGGTCTAACATGTAAAGACCGCCGGTGTTTGTACCAATCATTTTCAGTTTCTGAACGATTGCATCGGTGGATAATTCTTCTTCCACTTGCTCGTCAATGAACCATTGGAGCATGTTGGTGGTCGCGTGGTCTTTTTCTGCTGCTGCCATGTTTGCGATATCATTAATCAAACCAGTGACTTTTTGTTCGTGTTTGAATGCATCTTCAAATGCGTTCAATGGTGATTTCCAGTTTACGGTTGGTGCTGCTATTGCAGTTACTATGATGCGTCCTCTTCGTTCAATGACATGGGTATAGAATTTCATTGCATGACCGACTTCTTCTTGTGCTTGGACTCTCATCCAGTTTGCAAACCCACCAAGGTTGATGGATTCGAAGTATGAAGACATTGAGAGATACAGGTACGCTGACCAGAGTTCTGCGTTGATTTGCTTATTTATTGTGTTTTCAATTTTTTTACTTAACATCTTTTTTGTCTCCTTTTTCATATCTTTATTTTATTTGATGCGTTTCATTGGCGCACCACAACAATGTGGTACTGCTTTTGGCTCTTGTTCAAATCCAATAACTGAGTCGCAGGTGCAGTCTTTGTCCTTACAGTCACATTGATATTGGATCTTCATTTCAGATGCCTCACAGCCACAGCTTTTACACATATTCAAATTCCTCCATTTCATGTTACAATTTTCATTTCTTTTTATACTTTACCAGTGTTCTTTCGTCTTATTGTTTCTTAAATGCGTCTTTTCCTGCGCCACAGACAGGGCAGACCCAATTATCAGGGAGATCATCAAATGATGTTCCTGCAGCTATGCTGCTATCTGGGTCACCTTTTGCTGGGTCGTAGACATATCCACAGACGGTACATACGTATTTGTCCATTTCTACATCCTCCTTTTTTTTCTCGGTTTTCTTATCGATATCGCTATCATAGGTCGGTGCGGTTTTTGGTGAATATCCGCCTTTGACGGCATGGTAATAATCATAGGTCATAACTGGTTCTTGAGATACTATTGCTGCGTCGCATATTTTTCCGATAAATATCGTATGAGTCCCGACATCAATTTTATTAATGACTTGTGCCTCGAGATAGGCGACTGTATTATCAAGGACGATTGGTGCGTCTGTTGTTCCAAGTTTGAAAGTCACATTTTTGAATTTGTCGATATCCCGACCTGACTTAAACCCAAAAGTCCCTATGAATGTAAGGGGTGTTTTTTTATCTAGTATTGAAACGGTGAATATCTTGCTTGTATTTATGTATTCATGGGTGAGATTCTGTTTGTTGATGCTGACTGCAATCGTTGGTGGCTCGGAGGTTACTTGAAATAACGCATTGGCAATTTGCCCATTGCTTTTTTCTTTGTTCTTTGAGCATACGACATATAGACCATAGGATATCTTATGAAACGTTTTTTTATCCATTGGTTTTCCATCCTTTTTCTTTCTTTTGGCAGTTTTTGCATATCCCTTTGAAATAGCCGTGTACTTCTTCGACGTGATGGCCTCCCTCGAGTGTTCGGTTCATGTTGGGACAGGTGATGGAGATATCAAGGATTGTACCGCAGCGTTTACAGAGGAAGTGATGATGTAAGCCTTCTTCGAAATCATAGCGGAGTTCTGAGCCGGAAATGGTAAGAGATTGGACGATTTTGTTTTTCTTTAGTATTTCCAAGGAGTTATAGACAGTCGTTCGGGAGAGTGAGGGATGCTTCTTTTTAAGCGATGAATATATTTCTTCGACGTTTGGGTGGGTGTGGTGTTGGTCAAGATATTTGAGGATCTCCAGTCGTGGCGAGGTTATTTTTAGTGAATGATCTTTGAGGAGTTTTACGTATTTTTCATACATGGAGATTAGAACTGTAATAAACTCTATTTTGTAATTATTACAATTTAGTATGCATTACAAAATGGGTATAAATACTTTTCCGTATTTGCAAAAAAAGAAATGTTTAAGAGGACAATCACATCCCAGAGTCCCATGGAGTACTCAATCCTCTACCATTCCATCATCCCCTTTGCATTGTCCGCACTTGTCGTCGTCCTCGTCACCATCATCGCAGAGAAATATGGCACAAAAACAGGAGGAGTCATTGGAACACTGCCTTCAACCATCATCATTGCATTCCTATTCATCGCTTTGGACAAAGGAGTACAGTTCGCCGCAGAATCCGTCGCAATCGTCCCAGCTGAAATGGGAATTAACCTTGTCTTCCTTCTCATCTTCACCCTCCTTTCATCACGAAAAATATTGATAGCTTCCCTAGGATCACTTCTTGGATGGACGATACTTACCTCGATACTCTTCTACACAAATGTAACCTCTATCATCGTGTCTCTTGCATTGTTCCTCATCTGTTTTTTCATTATATTTATCATACTAGACAAAAAGAAAAAAATAACCGCACAGAACACCATCAAGGTCCACTACACACCACTCAAACTCCTCAGCAGAAGTCTTCTCGCAGGCACTGTCATCGCTATCGCGGTAACTTTCTCCAACATCGGAGTCGCATTCAGCGGGATCTTCTCGGTGTTCCCCGCTATTTTCTTATCAACCATGCTCATCTCTCTGAAAGAACACGGACCCCAATTTACCGGTGCGATGGCAAAAGGCATGACCTACGGCAGCCCCAGCGTCGTCAGCTACGCCGTAAGCATCTATTTCCTCTATCCGTTTACAGGTATTCTTATAGGAACCATCAGTGCGTTTCTCATCGCATTTGTTGTCACCCTGATACTGTTCCACCTTCGCAAAAAAATACGATAACTCACTGCTTGCCGACTATTGCTTCGAATATCGGTATTGAATATTACAGTTCCCTTCACTACTGACCATACACGGACCAACAGGATTATCTGGGGTACACCCACGACCAAACAAAGGACATTCTTTTGATGAGATCAACCCTCTTAAAACCTCACCACAAAGACAACCAACAGGCTCAGTGAACTCTGCTTCTGAAATCTTTATAAGCTCATCTTCGTACTTTTTACGCGCGTCATAAAGTGCGTACTTGTTACGGAGCACTAAACCAGATTGAGGAATCATAGGAAACCCTCTCCATTTCACATCTATCGGTTCAAACACCTGCTTCATTATCTGTTGCGCCTTCTTGTTCCCCTGTGATTTTACCGCACGAATGTACTCATTTTGAACCTCGGCTTTTCCCTGCTGAATCTGCCGGACCAGCATCCAGGCAGCCATCAGCAGATCAATCGGCTCAAACCCAGCAATCACCTGGGGAATATGATAGTCCCTCGAAATAAAATCATACGGTTTTGCACCAATAATCGTTGAGACATGACCTGGTTCGATGAACCCATCAATTTTTATCTCCCCCATATCAAGAATCGCTTGTAACGCAGGTGGAATCAACCGATGACAACACAGCACAGAAAAATTCGACGGAGGCCTTCTTAAAAGAACCGATGCGGTCGTCGGAGCGGTTGTCTCAAAACCAACCGCCATGAACACAATTTCTTTTTCTTTGTGTTTTTCTGCAAGCATCACTGCATCCTCAATACTGTACACGATCCGTACATCATAGCCTTCTGTCTTCAACTGTTGAAGCGACGATGTAGCACCGGGAACGCGGATCATGTCCCCAAACGAAGCAATCGTCTTTCCTTCCTTTGCAAGTACCAATACTTCCTCGATTTCTTTCGGGGTCGTCACACAGACAGGACACCCTGGACCCTGCCCAATCTCAACACCACTTTTTTGTAACAACACATCCAGTCCATTTTTCATCAGCGTATCTTGATGGGTCCCACACACATGCATAAACTTGAGATGGACCTCTGCTTTTTTAATCTGAGAAACAATATCATCAGCTAGCGTTTTATCGCGTAGTGAAAACACTATCACTCCTCCTGCAGAGACAACATTTCCCTAAACAATGCAAGCGTCTCTTGTGCCTCTTTCTCATCGAGAACCTGGATGGCAAACCCTGCATGAACCAGCACGTAATCACCAATCTTTACCTCAACGAGGGATACGTTTGCTTTCCGTTTCGTACCACTCCCATAATCAACGGTCGCAGTATGTTGTTTTTTATCGATTTCAACGATTTTCCCCGGGATTGCTAGACACATGAGTTATCCTCGTTTCCTATGGTTTTAAGGTTATCCACCATAAAAAACTTTGGTAACCCACATGATGAGTATCCCACAGATGAAAACAAAAAGAGTCGCCATGTATTTTTTTATATCAAGTTCTTTTCGGATCTCTGGGACGAGATCGGTTGCTGCAATGTAAATAAATCCTCCTGCTGCGAACGGTAAAATCAACAGAACCATGTTATCAATGAGATTGGAGAGGAAGAACCCAACGATACCACCAAGAACAGCGGTTAACGCGACAACAAAGTTTAACGTAATTGCTTTTTTTTTCGAAAAACCCCCATAAATCAGCACAGCAAAATCACCGATTTCCTGTGGAATCTCATGCGTGGCAATCGCAATGGTGGTAGTGATTCCAAGAGGGACGGAGACAACAAAGCTTGCCGCCATGATAAGTCCGTCGATGAAATTATGAATCGAATCGCCAATGAGGTTCATGTAGCGAAACGTGTGCACATCGCATTCTCCTTTATGACAATGACGCCAATGTAATACTTTCTCTATAAGGAAAAACAGGATGAACCCTATGAGAACGACAAGATAGACATCAAGTCCACTGCTTTTTTCAACAGCCTCTGGTAAGAGATGCAGAAAAGCACCTCCCATGAGCGCTCCTGCAGATAAACCAATGAGGACAAGTAAAATCTTTGAGAGTATTTTATCTTGTAATGCCAGGGTTACAACACCGACGAACGAGATAAGTGAAACGACAAATGTTGCTAAAAGAATATATGCTAATTCAAACACACCATTCACCTTAATAGCCTGTTATCTATAATCCCTTATTTTCTTTTTTCATTTTTTCCTTTATTTTTGATACGGAATTAAGCAGAGAAACTTTAGGGTCGTGCTCCCCCGGTTGATTATTTGATGCCATTCCATTGGTTTGATAAATAAGACATCACCTGGTTGTAATGGCTGTTCGGTGGTTTGATCTTTCACAAACCCGCCTCCTTCAAGGATGAAGACTTCGTGTTCCCATTCATGCTGATGCAATGGAGAATTCCCACCAGGTTTGACTTCGAAGAGACGCATCGCGAAGTTCTGCGCCCCATCTTTCTTTGAAATGAGCCAGCGAACCTTGATGTTTTTCACTCCGGGCTCCTGTGGATGCTCTAAATTTACTTCAGTGTAATGGACATGCTTCATTTCGTTCACCTAGCTCCTCGAGATAGCATCCTATATCTTTAATGTTACCTTCAAAAAAACTTGAAATAAGGGAGACGCATTTACGAATCGGATCAAGGATGGAACCATGAACATAAAAGACATCAACGTTGCCGTAATCCGTATCGAAGGAACAAACTGCGAACAGGAATCCTTTGATGCATTCAAACGATTAGGCGCTCGCCCGGAATTCGTGCATCTCAAGCAGCTTCTCAAAATCGACTGCAATGCTGATGAGACCCGCGATATTCTTGATTACCATTGTCTGATGATCCCCGGGGGGTTCTCTGCTGGTGATTATATCAGAGCAGGCGCTATTTTTGCCGCGAGAATCAAAAGCCAACTGCAAGAACAACTAAAAGAATTTGTAAGAGAAAACCATCCGATCCTCGGCGTCTGCAACGGTTTTCAGGTGCTGACCGAACTCGGACTCCTCCCTGGTTTGGATGACATTATCCGCCCGGTTCCTGACGCATGTTTATATCTCAACGACTCGAATCGGTTTGAATGCCGACCGACCTTGCTGAAGCATGAGAACAATGGAACCTGTGTATTTACCTCAAAAATACCGAAAAACGATATTCGATTGATTCCCAGTGCGCATGCCGAAGGAAAACTGTTGTTTCCCTTAGAAAAACAGGAGCAGTATCTAAAGACATTAGAGAAAAACGATCAGATCGTCTTCCGCTATGTTGATCCTGAGGGGAATTACGCAGGGTATCCGTGGAACCCGAACGGGTCTCCGATGAATATCGCAGGGATATGTAACCCACAGGGGACCGTGTTTGGGATGATGCCACATCCGGAGCGGACATTCTTTCGGCATCAGCATCCGAATTGGACCGGGACCGGGCTTGGGGATAATATCGGTGATGGCCGCGCTATTTTTGAATCAGTGCTAGCGTACATCTCGAAAAAGTTCTAAAACCGGATCGTTCGAAACTCTTTTATAGAGAAAGATGCCTTCTTTTATCAGTAGATTAATTGTTGGGGGATTACACAATGAGAAAGCAAACAATACTATTAATCATCCTTTGTATCATCTTGATGGTATGTCCTTTTACCTCTGCCGTACCATCCATGACATCACAAGCTACGCCTGATTGGCCAGATGGTACATTTCATGGAGGGTGGAACAAACGAAACGATAACACATCAGGGTCGGTCTGGGGAGTTCTCAATCAAGGCCGTCGAGCAACCAGAGGTATTTTCACCGGTGAGTGGAACACAACAGGTGGAACCACTAACGGGACGTTCCGAGGGATCTTCAATGGCATACTCCTCGTAGGACAATGGGATGTCACAGAGACAGGAGAAAGCTATCGTGTTATCGGCATTCTTCACTTGAACGATACCTATTTTTCCACTCGACTCATCAGCCCTCGGACAGGGTTAATTGACCTCTCCGGTGTCCATGATGCCTCGTTTCTCCCAGCCGTAACCGGCTCGTATGGAATCGGTGTGAGAACCATGCATTTGATTGATACAAGTCGACCTGAGAATTTCACCACAGACCCTACGGATGTCCGTGAGATGATGATACAACTCTGGTATCCGACCGAAACCAGCACCCTTGGGAAACGAACCGAATACATGGATTATCCTACCTTTCAATGGCTGAAGAAACGCTCACCGATTCCGTTAATCACCATCCCAAACAATGCGTATCTCTTTGTGCGTCCCCATGGACGTAATGAAACCATGATAGCATCAGGGCGGTTCCCGGTGGTTGTTTTTTCACCAGGGTACGATGGGGTGTATCAGATTTACACCTCCTTTATTGAGGACCTGGTCAGCCACGGGTT